>WNFF01000002.1_pt1 | contig 349258 bp, 295 predicted proteins | sample 5400441 | NCBI WGS metagenome assembly WNFF01 (sample SAMN13153345, study PRJNA577476) | soil metagenome | isolation source: 120 cm saprolite under Douglas fir tree site 2 hole 3 replicate 1 | place: USA:California | collected 2015-04-18 | reverse complement strand
TGTCAGAGGGTTCCATGACGAGTCGTTACCTTCACGCCATGCCTCGTAGGGTAGTGCTGATGGGACAGCACGTCTGATGAATTGATCCTTTCTGCAGACAATCATCTCAGCAACTTTCAGGTCACAGCGATAAAGCACTAACGTCATCCGGGAACAATCCACCAAAAGTAGTAGGCCTCGGTTATGTGCGCCTCGCACGGCTTTTCCGGGCGCTCTTGGCTGCCTTCACCCGCGTTTCTCACTCCGCCCGTAACGCACTCAGCGGATCAATACTCGCCGCCGTGCGCGCCGGAACTATGCTGGCGATCATTGCGACCATCGCCACGCCGACAGCAGCCAACCAGTAACTCAGCGCGTCATAGGGCGTAACGCCATAGAGCGCCGAGGCCAACGCTTTCGCCACCAACGCTGACAACGGCAAACCAACAACCACGCCAATAGCAGTCAGAATGAGGCTGTCCCTCAGCACCATCCAAACCACCTGACTGCGTTGCGCACCGACAGCCATGCGCACGCCTATTTCAACCGTGCGATGGTTCACGCGATATGCGAGTGTTCCGTACAGGCCGGCTGCGACGAGCACGACCGCGAGCAGGCCAAAGAACCCTGCCAGCCGCGCAAAAAGCAACTGCTGCGAGATCGTCGTCTCATACTGTGCCTGCTGTGTCATCGGCTGTATCAGAGGCAGCCCCGGGTCCATCTGCTGCACGGCCTTGCGTGCAGCAGGCAAAATCGCCAGCGGCCCGCCATGGACACGCAGCTCGACGTGCATTTTGCCTGTGATTGGAATCTGGGCGTACATATACCAAGCCATCGGAACTGGCTCTTCGTCGATACTGCGGTACTTATGGTCCTTCACCACACCCACAATCGTCATCTGATATTTCCCATCGCCGGTTCCAATACTGTGCCCCAGCGGGTTCTGATTGGGCAGGAAGCGTTTCGCGAACTGCTCGTTGATGATGCCAACGTGGGGCGCGGTTGCGGTATCGGAATCGGTAAAGTCGCGACCTGCAAGCACAGGTACTCCCAGCGTATGAAAGAAATCCGGACCCACGACATTGCTGCGCACCCATGCGGATCCGTTTGCCCCGTCCGGCAACTTGCCGTCTACCATCATGTTGCCGTTGTCCGACCACCCCGACCCAAGGCGCTCCGCCATGATTGTCACCGCTTCAACTCCGGGCAGTACGCGCAGGTTGCGCATCAGCTCTTGATAAAACGCGATACCTTCGGGAACGGAGTGTAGGTTTTGCGGATTCACACCGAAGACCACCAACCCTTCTGAACGAAAGCCCAGCGGAATATGCTGAAGGTTACGCAATGTGCGAATGAGCAGCCCTCCACCGACGAGAAGCACCACGCACAGCGCCATTTGCAGCGCGACAATAAGTTTGCCCGCGCGCGTCTTACCTGGGTCAGTATGCGAAGTTGCCTGAGATGTCTTCAACACCAGTGTGGGCCCGACGGAGAGTGCAACCCGCAGTGGCGCCCATCCAAACAACAGCGCAGCCAGCACCAGGATGCTCAACGTGAAGAAGAGAACAGTGTTGTCAGGCGCGAGGCTGGACTCGATCTGCGCCCACGCTCCCAGAGCCTTCGTCGCGGAAGTGGCAAACAGCCATGCCAGTCCGCCTCCCAGCGCGACCAGCAGAAGACTCTCCGTCAGCAGCTGGCGAAACAACTCCCGGCGCCCCGCGCCCAGCGCCAGACGCAACGAGAATTCACGTTGCCGCGTTGTATTGCGAGCCATCAGCAGCATCGCCACGTTGCTCAGTGCGATCAGCAGGACAAGACCTACCATCGCCATCAGCATTCTGAGTGGCTTGCCATACTGCTCGTCATAACCGGGAAAACTCTTCGCATCCTGAAAGCTCAGCACCGGGCGCTTTTCCCCCGGCTCAGGATTGCCGAGGCCGATATACGCCGCGGTTTGAAATGTGGACTGTAGTTGTGCAACAGCCTGCGCCTTAGTCACACCGGGAGCAAGACGGCCCAGCATCCGCAGGCACCACCACGTTGCATTTTCCCGATACGTCTTGCCATCCTCCAGTGGATTGCCCCATGCATTCAGCTCTGCACGGCCCTGTAATGGAATCCAAAAATCGGTTGAACTGCCCGCTTCCACGCCTTCAAAGCCCTCGGCTGCGATTCCAACAATGGTGAGGGGAACACCGTTTACATAAAACGCCTTGCCCAGGACATCCGGATTCCGCGAGAACCGCTGCGTCCAATAGTTGTAACTGATCACGACGATGGCCGCATGGCTGGTCTCCTCCTGCTCGGTAAAGCTGCGTCCGCGCGCCAGCTTTACTCCCAGCCCGGAAAGGAAGTTGCCGCTTACCATGTCGCCTTCTGCTTCCTCTGGCTGCGCTCCGTGACGCACGGCGACTTTACCTGCGGAGAGCGGCACATAGGCCATTACCTCTTCCAACCCGCCCTTCTGCTGACGAAGGGCATCGTAAACCGGATAGGAGAACGTTTCATGCACATCGATTGTTCCTGTCCTGTGAGGCTGGTCGGAAGTGCGCAGATACACCACGCGCTGCGGATCGGCGACCGGTAGCGACTTAAGCAGGACCGCGTTCATCACGCTGAAGACAGCCGTGTTCGCGCCGATGCCCAGCGCCAGCGTCAGCACGCAGACGAGAGTGAAACCGGGAGTCTTACGAAGCTGGCGAATCGCATATTGCAGGTCATTTAAGAAAGTGGTCATCAAAGACACCTTGTCGATTTGCCGAAGCCCAATCACCTAACATAGGCATTTGCCAGACCAAAGTTGCACACAGCTAAGTCATTCAATATCCAGAGCCGATTGAAGAGGACAGCCAACAACACTGCTCAAAATCGGACCTGGCTGTCCACGATTGGACACAACAGTGAGCGCCGTCGTTGCCCTTCAGAACGGGGCTTTAGGAGTCGACCTTCTGTGCGGGCGGAGGTTGTTCTTGAAAAACGAACTTTGTGGGAACTCTATGGCGAGCTTTTGGGCGAGTCGGCAAACCGGAAGTAGAGTGCTCAGCTCCGGCGTACGCGATGGGTTAGTTAGACGTGCGGACGCGACGGCAACGGCGTCGACAAAGTGCAAGTCTTGTAATTCTTTCCGCTAAAGCACCAGAAATCGGGTGCACTCTTGGTGCACTCTGGCCTGCAAATGAGACTACTTCTGTGCAAATGGGAAGGGCCTAAGTTATTCGAAACGTGTGAAAAACGGTCAGTGCAAACAGGGCAGGTTGGTTTTTTAGCAAACCGCCGCATTCGGCCGCTCTGCCACCTCTCCGGCGTTTGGTTTCAGTAGCTTACCACAGAACCCAAAATATTTTGGTGGCCAACTGGCGCACTCGCACTGAGAAGTGCGGAATTACACTGCCTGTTCCGCTCTCGGCTACGGGGGCCACCAGTTGGTCAAAAAAGCCGTCGCTAAATTTGCAATTCTAGCTGCTGCCGACCTCCTTTCGCTTGTCTCAATTCTTCGATCCGCGCCTGTACCTTCTCCACCGCTTCCAGCACGGTGCGATCAAAGACCTTGATATAGCGTTCCTTGGTAACGTGCGGTTTCGAGTGGCGCAAGATGCGTTGCACCACCTTGTCCTGAGCCCCCATCGCATACAGGTTCGAGGCGAGCCCCCGCCGGAATGGTGCCACCCGTACCACGGCAGATGGATGGCCTCAAGAGCTCGCCGAATCATCCACCGTCCGACGTTGTTCACGCTCATAGGAAGCCCATTACCGGAGTGAAAAATCACACCTACTTCTGGGTTACCCATGGACCTGCGGCATTCGTCCAAGATTTCCGCCAACGCAGGAATTACCGGCCACGGAATCGCGACTGGCACGCGTCTTCGGAAGGTTGACCACCGACATCCAAATCGAACGATTGATCGTCAATTCGGTACCCGTGTAATCGGCCCATTCGAGTCCGCGCAGCTCTCCTTGGCGTAACCTCGTGAAGGCCGCCGTCACAACCAGGGTTTTTGCGAGGAGTGGGAGGAGGTCGAGGATTTGGAGAACCTGGGCGAGATCGTAGGCATGCGTCTGCCCCGGTTCTCTCGCATGCCTGGGAATCAATACCCCATCGACGGGGTTGGCCCCATCGAAGGCTCCCTCATTTTTGGCATAGGTGAAGATGGTACTCAGCACCGACTTGATGTGTTGCAACGTCGTTCTCCTAAGATCCTTCTCTTTGGCGATCGCGCGCAACATTCGACTGGCATCCACGGTGCGAAAGTCTCGCAGCCGAAGTTCCCGACGCGATCGCGAAAGTGATTGATCGAGACTTGGTGATGGCCCTTGCTGGTGCTGGCTCGACGCTCCTCTTTGGTCCAAGGCAAGTAAGCTCCCTCGACGAAGGTGGTCAGCGTTATTCTCGAATCTGCACTGAGGCGATCGCGATTGACGGTTTGCATGAATGATGCCCGACACCGCTCGACCTCAAAAATATTGGAGAAGTCTTTGGATCGCCCCAAATTTTTGGAGACGAGCTTAAGCTTGCTGGAGCCGTCCTCCTGCGAGATTTGCTGGCGGTATCGCACGTACCATGCACCATTGTGTTCGTACAGATAGCCATTTTGATAACGGAGATCTGCTTTCATGACTACTCCTATTTGCGGCTTAAGCCGCACACGACTCATTTGTTGGTGGCAGCGGGGGGTAGTCGACCTAGCCTGGCGGTTTTTGTCGCGATCGCGCTACGCCGGAAGACATGGCACGAGAAGGGTTTGAAAAGGCTTTCCGGTCGCTGTGGGAAAACGTACCGTTCGCGGTTGCGTGCTGAGGGACCGCCTTTGGTCAGTATCGACGCGACCCGCGTCCCAGAAATAAGAATCAAGGCTGCCGCTTCGAGGTTGCAATTGGGGTAGTGGTTCCTGGCCTGTTACAGCCGCTATCTTGTCTTCCGCCGCTAGCTTAAGGCACTGCCGTGCAATGTCTCCACGTCTCAGGTGTCGCAGCTCAGTAGTCAAGGAGCGAAGGAATAGGTGTATTTGATCGCGAAGCGGGTCTCGCGGACTTGCGGAGGGTTTGCGGGGGCAATGCTGGCGAATTGCGTTCCGACGTTGTAGATGATGTAAAGATCGCTGTCAGGCCGGTAGTTGTATCGCAATCGAAAATTGGCACTGACCGCCTGCGTGTTTGACGTATCCATCTGGATCAGACTGGTGAAAGTCAAAAATCGAGTGAAGGAGTAGTTTGCTTGTAAGCTCGCCAGCACTACCGAGAAGTGTCCATTGGGCAACGGCAATCGAAATCTATCCCAAGTTTCCGAAGCCGAGATCGAAAACCTCGGCGTCGGGCGATAGTTGGCCCGGACGCGAAATTCATTCAAAGAGCCTCCGTAATATCCGCCGAAGCGTTCGAAGAAATTGTAAGTAAACCTCCGATCTTGGCCAGACCCGTAGGTGAGTTGATGGCGGGCGAAATGATACAGGCCGTTCGGAATGAACACGTTCTTGTATATGTGAAATGGCGTTGTGATCCGCTGCGTGAACACATCTGCGATATCGTCGTCGGTGTAGGCACCGTTGTTGAATTCGCCGCGGAAAGTGCCCTGCCACTCCTGAGTAGAGACCTCGTTGCGGGTGTCGGGCGCGTGAAGAATGAATCCCTCGAATTGCAGTTCGCGCACACCGCTGATCTCAGGTCTGACTTTGAAAGTTAGGTTCCCGTACGCCTCGTTTGAGTCCACCCTCTCGATGAATCCTACTTCCGGGTTGAAGTTGGGCCCGATCTTTCGCCGTTCGACAATTCCGTCCAGCCAATTCGATCGGTACGATAAGGAAGCTCCGACATCGCTGGCCCCGCTTGGCTCTCCCGGAGATCGAGTTCCGGCCATATGAGCATCGACCAACCAGTCCTTGAAAAAGACGAGACGCGTGTCAACTCCTCCCGTCTGATTGAAACTATCCAGCGTGTATCCCGATCTTTTATCAACGCCCATTACGCCGACGTACGAACCGGCCCACAGCGATTCTTTCAGCCGCGCGACAGCATAGTTTGCATACGGATTGGGGCCGCTGGAACGAGTGTTCACGTCCATGACGCCCAACTCCGTGTGCCCGAACGTCCCGGTCAGCCTGGCTCCGCCATTAATGGGCACCTGTTGCCCGGTCACTGGGTCGATCCCGATTTGCCGGCTGAAAAATAGCTGATCCTGGTCGCCAATATCGAAATTGAATACTCCGGCGTTTTCCAGGAAGAACTGACGCTTTTCTGGAATGAAGATTTTGAACGGCGTGAGATTAAATGGTTCCAGATCGACTTCAGTGTCAGCGAAATCGGTATTTCCCGTAAGATTCAAAATGAGATTTGACCGGAGGCCATACTTCACATCGAGCCCGCCCGTCAGCGGGAACTTAGGGTCCTGCCCAGTCTGCTTGTCGTACCTAGCCAGTCCGTATGGCTTCACAACGAAGAGTCTTCCGCTTCCAATGTCCGTTATCCCGGTCAGTTCTCCCGCCTCAGAAACCTTCGTGAGCCCAAAAGTTCGCCGGTAAGAGATCCAAAGATCCTCTTCGTTCTTTCTGCGAATGAAACGTTTGAAATTTAAGCCCCAGATCACATCCGTTGAACGAGTGAGGTTCAGGGTCGTGAAGGGAATTTCTACTATTGCGGTCCATCCATCGGCGGTGATGCGCGCCTCCGATGTCCATACTCCGTCCCACCCGCGGTCGAAGTCGCCGCCGTCTGTGCCTCCCTGCTCTTCCACGACGAGGCCATCGTTTTGAGTGCCAAGGGGATTGACTTCGAAAACGTAAGCACTGCGGCGATCATGGTTCGAATCGATCAGGATTTCGAAGTGGTCATCCAACTCTTGGCTTACGTCTCGCCGGAGTTCCGTTGCAATGATCCGAGAAGGCTCAGAGTCGTAGCACTGAATCCCGAAGTACACGGCATGCCGGGTGTAGAGAATGCGTACTTCCGTCTTCTCCGTGGCAGGGTCACCTTCATGAGGCTCTCGCTGCCGAAAATCCGTGACCGGTTTGGCCAATTGCCAGAGTGGATCGTTGAGCGTGCCATCCAAACGCGGCGCACGGTCCACCCGGATGGCTTCCGCCATGCGGGTCCCTTCCTGCGTGTGGGCCTGGTTTGGGAGAGCACGAGCGCCAACAGTTCGGGGCAAGATGAACATAGAAATAAGAAGTGCCCACAGTAGAAAATGGCTGAAATAATTGAAGCGTCCATTTCTCACGTGGTGTGCGTCCGCCCTCTTATCAACCTGCATATTTCTCTTCAACGGTTGCCGCAAAGAGAAGCGTCCCAACAATTCCGATTACTCCCGCCGTGAAGAAAGGAATCTGCGGCCGAATCCTCCACAGCAGGCCTCCAATTGCTGAAGCCGGTGTAATCGAGAAACTCCGCACAAGGTAATAGAGACCCACAGTGCGAGCGCGGGTCTGTGGGTCTGCGAGGTCTACGATCATGGCTTTGCGGGAGGGCTCGCCGATCTCTCGCATGCCTCCAATCACAAATGCACCGACCAGCCACGCGAAATTGTTGGCGAGCACGACGGCGACCGGAAAAAGAGCAAAGCAAAGGAAGGTGGCGATGACGAACGGCTTGCGCCCGAGTCGATCCGCGATCTTGGCGCTTGGAATGTAAACAAGAATCGCTGTCGCGAGCTGAACAGCGACGAGAATGCCGTACTCAGGGATCGTAATGCCGGTGATGTTGGTCACGTACAGGACCGTGAAGATGTCGGCCATTCCTTCGCAAGTCCGGATGGCTATGTCGGAGACAAGCAGTCGCTTGAGTGTCGGGTGGAAGGCATTCCAAACGCCACGCATCTTCATGCTGTCTTTGGGAGCGGCTCGAAGGTTTATGAGGAAGAGTAAGGGCACGGCGAGCCCGACAAATACAAGGGTGATGGCAAGTCCAGCCTTAATTCCAGTGCGTAGGCCGAAGGCAGCGATCATCGCGCCGCCGGCAAGAGGCGAAATGACCATCGGAATGCGCTTCAGCATGGATTGAAAAGTGAAACCCATGGCGCGCCGTTCCTTGGGAAGCGCGTCACCGATAGTGGCGAAGATGGCGGGCGACGCCATGGATTGCCATGCCATCACGAAAGCGAGCCCAAGGAAGAGAAAGGGCCAGGAGGGGCTGAAAAGATAGATTAGGTATCCGGTCGAAGCGGCTCCGAGAAAGGTTAAGAACGCGCGGCGACGCCCCCAATGGTCGGCCAGCCAGCCGCCCGGATACTGGTAGAGGGCATCGAAGAAATCTTCCGCGGTACCGAACAGCCCAATTGCGGTGGCGCTGGCACCCAGCGACTCCAGATACTTTGGCAGGAATTTCTTCCAGAGCTCCTCTCCAAGGCCGACCAAAAACACGGCGCCGGAAGCAGCGGTGACGTTGCGCTCAACACCGAGAAAGTTTTTTAATCGCCCGGACACAGTTGTCACGGTTGTTCCCAAAAGGATTCGCTCCGAAACAGAGTCGAACGAAGTCCTACTTGCTGGTCACTGCCTCATAAATGATCATGCGCGCGACGGGCTTGCCGTCCTCTTCTTGCTCGGGCGTGTACACACGGTGCGTTCTGAGATCGACAGCGAGCGTGTGCACAGCGTGCTGCACGCGAAAATCTTCGAGCTTGCGATAGTGGTCCGCGTCATCCTGGTGGAAAACAGCAATGGCGCCGCTGTAACACGCAACGTAGATGCGGCCCAAACCTGGATCAAACTTGATAACGTCGGGACCGCCGGGCATTTCGAGAAACGCGATTGGCGCGTGCTTGTCCAGATCGAACACCGTCATCAACTCGTTCCCTTGACACGAGAGGAACGCACGATGGTGTTCGGGGTCGAGTGTCATCCCGTGGTTTCCTTTGCATCGTCCAACTGGATACCGCCCGACGACTTCGTCGGTTGCGGGATCGATGACGGCGAAAATGTTTTGGCCCTGCAGGTTCACGTACACCTTGCGGGCAACGGGATCGTATTGCGGCATTCCTGTTTCACTGTCGAAGTGCAGGGTCTTGATGATTTCGTCCTTGGTTACGTCAACGACCGCTTCCGCCTTGCCTCGTTCATCCGAAACGTAGAGCTTGTGAAACGGAGCCGCGTAAGTGCTTCCATCCGGTTTGGCTTCCGTCTTCAGTTTCTTGATGACTTTCATCTGCTTCAGATCCACGACACCGATCGTGTTGTCGTGTGCGTTTGAGGTGTAGAACTTTTTCAGTTCCGGAACGTATTCGACGCCCTCCGCACTCGGTGTATCGGCTATGGTTGCAACCACTTTGTTCGTGCCGAGGTCAATGACATACGTCTGCCCTGCTGCGAGATGCGCGGAGATCAGGTAGTGGTCGTCCGCATCGATCGTGAGATAGTCGAATCGCTTTCCGCCCGGACCCGGCAGATCGAACGTTGCGACCTGCTTGAGCGTTTGGCCGAACACGTTTGCTGAAGAAAAGCTGCCGAGTAAGAGAACCACACACACGGCAAATCGCAGAGAAAACAGTTTCGTGTGCATTCCTTCCTCCCAATGTAGTCACGACCCGTGGTGAAGCACGACGCCCGCAACGCCGGCCGCGAGGATGAGAAGCGGTTCCAGGATTTTCTTAAATCCCAGTAGCACGGCGAATGAAAGCAGCGCAATCAGAATGGTTGGCAAGTCCACCAGAGCGCGCCTGCTAAGAATGAACGCTGCGCCTGCAATAGCGCCGACTGCCGCTGCGGTTACACCCTGCACAAAGGCCTTCACTTGGCGGTTTTGGGCGAACCGGCGGTAATACGGCGCGCCGAAAATCACGAGCAAATACGGCGGCAGAAATACAGCCAATGCCGCTGCGCAGGCGCCGAGGGGACCGGCAACCAGATAGCCGATGAAACCCGAGGTGATCACGATGGGGCCCGGCGTAATCATCGCCACGGCCACGGCGTCGAGAAACTGGCGTTCCGTCAGCCAATGAAATTTGCCGACTACTCCTCCATAGAGGAACGGCACGATCGCCAAGCCGCTGCCAAACACGAAGGCTCCGGCTTTAAGAAAGAATAAGAAGACCGAGGCGACTGTGCCCGCCGAGGCGGGTCCGAGGAGGCCGGTGAGAAGTCCCGGTCCCAGGAGTGCCGCTCGGGCGAGACGCGCTTCGAAGTTGGGCGGAGCCTTCACGAACATGGCCACGAATCCGGACAGGACGAACAGCCAAACGACCTCCGACTGTGTCCAGACCGTCGTGATTGCCAACGCGCTGAACAAAACCCACAACAGATAGTCCGTGCCCAGCGTCTTCTGAATGAGCTTCCATGCGCTTCGCACGATGATCGCGCTGACGGCTGCCGCGATTCCGTAGAACAGTCCTTGGATCCACGCCAACTGGCCGAAGTGCACGTAGAGCGAAGCCAATCCAAGCACCATCAGAAACGAAGGAATGACAAAGGCGGCGCCCGTGAGCGTGGCGCCCAGAGTGCCGCTGTGCACCCATCCGAGGTACTTCGCGAGTTGCGCCGCCAGCGGCCCCGGGCAGAGCTGGGAAAAGGCCAGACCTTCGAGATAGTCTTCTCTCGAGACCCACTTCCTGTTTTCCACCAAGTCCCTCTGCATGTAGCCAACGAGAGCGATCGGTCCGCCAAAACCAAGCGTTCCCAGGCGGAGGAAATAGAGCACCAGCGCTCGCAGCGTTGGCTGCGTGCCAGCGTTTTCTTTCCTGCCTGGGTTCGCGGTCATCACGTTAGCCGAATGAAGTTGCTCTAGTGCGCGCCGCCATGAGCGGGAGCGCCTTTGCCCAGCTCGTCGAGAGCCGCCTTGAATCCTGTCGCCAGCTTTTCGGCTGGGCCTCTTCCCCAGTAATGCAGGAAGATCACCACCGGCCGGTCTCCGGTCATATGGTGATGAATCGCGACGACGTCGAGACCGTTTTTACGAAGCGCTTTCAGAACCGGCGTGACTTCGCTCTCGAGCATCGCCACGTCGCCTGCGATGGCGGCATCCTCGTGCGTGCCCACGAACGCCGCCCACGTGTTGAGTCCCATGCGCGCGTTGATTACTGCGCCGTGCTCTTTCATGCCGAGGTCGTCACGACCGACGGTAATTTTGTAGACTGCCCCGGATTGCTCGCCCTCATGCCCGATGATCTTGGCAAGTTTGGCGGTATCGAGCGCCGTACCGGCGCCTCCAGCGGAAGGGGCCGGGGCCGCGGGCGTTACGTGCCCGATCAGGTCCAAACCCGGTTTTACGCGGTGCGCGAGGTCTGCGGCCTTGCCCATTCCGTGCACGTGCATGTAATAGACGTGAGGGTCGTCCCAGAAGAAATGGTTGTGCAGCGCGGTCACATCGATTCCGTTATCCAGAAGCGCCGACATGACCGGATTCACTTCTTCTTGGAGAAGCACCAGGTCACCCATCATGACGTCTGTTCCGTCGGTGGCCTTGGTGAGGGCGATCCAACCTCCGAAACCAAACGGCGTTGGCGTCGAGAATCCCTGGATGGTCATCTTCAAGTCGTTGCGCGGAATATTGACCTTGAGAACGCCTGCTTTGAAATCCCCCTTGCGATCCAGCGATTTGAGAACCTCCTGATAGTCACTCGGCGTGTCCTGCGCGAAAGCAGCTATGCCCGATAACAGGAAACAAAGACTCGCGAATAGGATTGCCATTCCTTTTTGCATGAAACGATGCATGTGACCAACCTCCTCATGTTTGGGTTTTGAAAAATCCAGAAATCAGGGTTGCTGTTGCTCCTTCAACTGTTGACGAACGTACTCGTACAGGGCGTCGTACATCGGAAACTCGCGCGCCAGGCGCTCTTCGTCACTGATCCCGGTTAGTGCAAAGCCTTGAGCGATGGCGCGTAAACCGACACTTTCCGGGGAGACATGCTCCTGCCCTTTGACATCAGCCCCTCGAACGATCAGTGCCAGGCGATGAAGCGCTGGCTCCGTGAGTTTGTAATCCTCGAGAACGGCTTCAAACGTACAGCGTTCTCCCCGGTGATTCAGCTTCACTTCCGGGAACCTGTTTGCGTCGAAGGGGGTCGCTCCCTCCTTCCTGGCCGTGTCGAGGAGTCGGTCTTCGGGAACGAAGAGAAACTCGGCCTCCGGGTCAACGAAGCGTCGAATGAGCCAGGGGCAGGCAACCCTGTCGACTTTGATATTACTGCGCGTAATCCACTTCATCGATGATCTCCCTCAGGCCTATTTCGCTGTGACTTTCAGATCGTCGAAATACGTCACCGAATCAGCTTTGGTCCATAGACCGACCTTGCCTGCCTCTTTGAACGTGTCGTCCGTCGCTTCGATCTTCTTGGCGCCGTCGTAGTAACAAATGATCTTGTTTCCGACACATTCGACGCGCAGCTCATGCCATTCGCTGGGAGTGACTTTGAAATTCGCGCCGGCAAACTGGCGGCGGTTTCCCGCGACAACGTGGTAGAGCCTGTAGTTGTCCTCTAAGGCGTTGGCGCGGACGATGTAATAGTTGTTTGCGTCCTTCAGCCGAAAGACTAGGCCACCCGCTCGGTCCACTTCGCCCGCAACGGCTTTGAACTTCACGCTCACCACCAAGTCCTTGAAGCTTCCTTCGTCGGAAATGAGAAGGGGAAAACGATAGTCGGTCGTGTCCATTGAAGTTTGCGCAACTGCATTGGGTTTTGAAGGCGCGGTAGGATCAGCCATCACTGCCCATTTGCTTTCGGCTCCTTTCCCAGTGCGCGCGCTATGAAACTTCGCTGGCATACCCCCCACCGCGTCGCTATCGAAGTTGTATGTGAAGGAGGCACCTGCGGACTGCTGAGGCGCAGGAGTCTCCGGTTGGGATGCATAGGAGGAATATCTTCCCTCCCTGGATTCAAGAATCACCCAGACCACTACCGAAAGTGCGGCAACCGCAGCCAGAACTCCCAATATCCTTTTCATTGCGACCCTCCTTTTGACTGACTTGCAGAGGAATATCTCGCGAGCGGCAGAGAAATTCGAAACGTGCTGCCGTGGCCTGCTTCGCTTTCGAGAGTGATGTCGCCGCCGTGAGCTTCGACGGCCCAGCGAGTGATGGACAGTCCAAGGCCAGCACCACCCCATTGTCGGGTCCGCGCCTGATCGACGCGGTAAAAGCGGTCGAAGACATGCGGCTGATGTTCGTTAGGAATTCCAGGTCCTTGGTCGATCACGTCCAAGAACACTTGTTTGTCTCCCCCGCTCTGTACCCGGACGAGGATCTGGCTTCCTTGGGGTGAATACTTAATGGCATTGTCCAGCAGATTGACGATGGCCTGGCGGAGAATGAGCTGATCTACCGAGACGAGGAAATTTGCGTCACCCGCGATATCAATCTGTTGCCGTTTCTCCTCAGCTAAAACTTCGACCACCGAGCTGGCTTCCTCTGCGAGGCGGAGAAGAGGAACTTCTTCCCGCTGAAGCTGGACGTGCCCAGCGTCGGCACGCGAAAGCGCAAGCAAGCTCTCCGCGAGCCGCGTCAAGCGATCTACCTCTTCCAGCATGCTTCCAATTACGTCTCGATACTCTGCCGGGCTCCTCTGGTCTTGTAGCGCGACCTCGCCAACACTTCGGATGGCAGTCAGCGGAGTTCGCAATTCGTGGGAGGCGTCAGACGTAAAGCGACGAAGTTGATCGAATGCGGCTTGCAACCGCCCGAGCATCTCGTTGAAGACGATCCCGAGCCTTCCCAATTCATCTTCGGGATTCTCGATGGACAGGCGCTCACCCAACCGCTCGGCAGATATTTGTTTTGTCTGAGTGGCCATCGAATCGATGGGTGCGAGCGCTTTTCGTGCAAGGGCGTAGCCCCCAAAACCCGCAAGCAACACGGCAATTGGAAAGCCGAGCAACAAGACTTCCCCGAATTCGCGCAGTTCACGCCACAACCCTTCCTCACTGTAGGCAACTCGGAGAACGACTCGCCGGTCTTCTACGTGATAAACGCTGCTCACGACCCTGACTCGCGTGCCATTCCGAAGCCGGGCAGTGGATGGACTTGGATCGTGCTGGCCCTCGTCCGGGCCGGGAGGACCACCTAGTGTCTGGTCTTGCAAGGCCGCGCTTCGATAAAGCAGCGAACCCTCCGGCGACCACACTTCGATGAAATGGCCGATTCTTGGTTCAGCCGCGTCAGGATGACTGGAATGCAGAGACAGGCCTCCGCTCGGCTCCTTCGCGAGCATCCCTTCCACAGTTTCGACGTCCTCAAGCAGGTTCTGGTCAAAGTCCTCACGCAAGCTCAAAAAAAGGAATAAGGACGCAACTCCCGCGTACAAGGCCAAAAGAGTCGCCAGCACGAGCACGTACCAGAGCGTCAATCGGGAACGGACGTTTCGCGGCCTGAATCTCATTCTTCCTCTCGCAGCACGAATCCGACGCCCCGAACGGTGTGTATCAGTTTGCGGTCGAAGGGCTCATCTACCTTGCGACGCAGACGATTGATATGAACGTCCATCACATTGTCGAGCGGCGTTGCGCGAGCAACTTCCTTCCAGACATCGCGCGCCAGCATCTCACGGGAAACCACCTGCTCTTTGTGCCGAAGCAGATATTCGAGAAGCTCAAACTCTCGGGCTGTCAGCTCCAGGTAATGCCCACCCCTCTTCGCGTTGCGAGTCACTACGTCCATTTCCAAATCAGCGAGTCGTAACTGGGGAGCCTGTTCGGATCGTCCGCGTCGAAGGCGGGCGCGAACGCGCGCCAACAGTTCCGGAAACGCGAAGGGTTTAACGAGGTAGTCATCAGCACCGCTATCGAGTCCGCGTACTCGATCCTCGATGGCATCACGAGCCGTGAGTATGAGAACCGGCGTTTGCAACCCACGCTTTCTCAGTGTGGACAGCACTTGCAGGCCATCGCGACCGGGAAGCATAAGATCCAAAATGACGAGGTCGAATTCCTCGGCGTTCACCAGGAAGAAACCTTCTTCTCCTGTAGAGGCGACGACGACACTGTATTTCTCTCGTTCCAATCCTTCCCGGAGAGCACGAGCCACCTTTGCTTCGTCTTCCACCACGAGGATGCGCAATTTTGGTCTTCCTTCGTGCATCTTGTTTGAGTCTTACGGTTTCAGTCCTGTACGGTATAAATCCGCACTTCCGCACTGCGTCCCCCACGGGCCGGAACCGCCAGGTAGAAGCGGTCCGCGCCCTTCCTTCCTTTTCCAAAATATCCGCCCGTCCGGGCACCCAATGCCGAGGGTATCTTGGATAGGAGCTGGTAGTGGTCCGCATCCTTCTGTTGAAAAACGTTGATGAATCCCTCTCCGCCTGCCACGTAAATGCGTTTGCGCGCGGCATCGTAGTAAAGGTCATCCGTGTCCTGGACACACGGAAGCGCGGCGATCATGTGACCTGACGTCGTATCGAACACTGCCAGGCGTGCCGGCGCGCGGGTACCAACGAATAAGCGGTGATCGGCTTCATCCAAGGCCATCGGAAAGTTCATCTGAAGAGTCAATGCCCACCGCGAGATCGCGTGAGTGCTGCGATTAATTACCGCGATCTGTTTCAAGTCCGGCAGGTTCGCGTAAATGTTCGGTCCCGACGCTTCAAGTTGGAACGATTCCGGATGAGCTCCCAGCTTATATTCTTCATCGAGACGCTCATTCGTCGTCGCGTCGACGGCCCCAATCGCTCCTGTGTTGTCCTCGCCGTAGCCGACGTAAACACGCTTATTCACCGCGTCGTAACGCAGGTTGTCAACATCACTGTGGAAGTCGATCTCTTTGATGAGGTCAAAAGAAGTTCCGTCGTAGATGTACAGCTTTCCCTTGCTGCTCGCGGCAAAGAGTCTGTTGGCTTCCGAGGAAAAAACCACACCCTGAGGATTCGGAATTCCGGTGACGGTGTGGACTACGATTCTCGCGCTGATGTCGATGACTTCGACTGTATTGTTTCCAAGCGCAGAAACAAATAACCGGTTGCCAGCAGACCCAAAGTGATCGATACGTCCCTTTACGCCCTCTAAAGGAATGGCTTCCGTCAAGACGAGCGGGCGTGTGGCCGGAGGCGCCGAACTCTTTTGAGCATTCACTTGGGTCGAGAGCACATACAATCCAGCCAATGCCACCACACTGAAGCCTAGCAGCCTCTTCATGTCTCCTCCTGAGAGCGGATTCTGTTACTGCCTCTTTCTTCCTAAACAATTCAACAGTGCCTGAAGAGTTTCAGGACACTGGTTCGAACACGAGAATCGCGGCCTGCTCGTTGTCGTGAGCGGGCCCGGCCACATAGTAGCGGTTCAGTTCTGGCGACCAGAACGAAGTTCCGGCTCCCGGTCGCGTCGAGATTTTCCCGATGGTTTCGTAGTGATCCGAATCCTTCTGCTGGTAGCAGAAGACGTACCCGGCATCAAAACCTCTGCCTCCAGAAACGGAGATTCGTTTGTGTACGGCATCGAAATAGACGCCATCCATTCCCTCAACCGTAGCGAGATTCGCGATCTCCTTGCCGGTCTGAGAATCCACAACAAGCATTCGCGGAGGCGTACGTGTCCCGATAAACAATCGGTGCGTTCTTTCGTCAAAGGCTCCGTCGCCATTCCGCTGGCTGCTCACCCGCCACGTGGACACCACCTCGCGCTTGTTTGTATCCACGACCTGAACTTTGCTTGTAGCGGAAACGAAGACGAACAAAGTCTTACCGGATTGGTTCAGAAGAAGCTCCCCAGGGTGGCCGTCCACCTTGATATCGCCAACGTGCTTATCCGTTTTTGCGTCGATCACCCCGACTTGGCCGTAGTCCTTACCCGCATCCTTACCGCCGTATCCGACGTAGAGAAGTTCCGTGTGGGGGTCGTACACAACACGATTGGGCCCCAGATCCAGCTTGATGGAGTCAAGCAATTCGAGAGTGTCACCGCGGAAGACGCGGAGCATTCCGTCGTCACCGCTGGCCACGAACACTTTGTTGAGAGATTCCACGTAGGCGATACCTTGCGGCTTTTGAAACCCCGGGATGCTCCTCACCCGCTTCCCCGCCTGCAGATCCACGACTTCTACCGAGCCATTCTCAAGTCCCGCAACGAAGAGCCGCTTTCCCTTCACATCCACGTCCATATGATCGATGCGCCCCTTTACGTTGGGCAAAGGAATCGTTTGCACCAACCGCAAGGGAGCTGCACTCCGGGCGTCCGCAATCGCGGCCAAAGCGAAAAGCAGACCGACAAGCAAGCAGTACGTTTTCATTTCACCTCCGTGAAGAAGAAGCGATGGCCTGCACTGAGCGACGGTGATGTCGCGAAGGGCGCAGTTATGCCTAACTCCAGAGATGTTAGGGCCTTAGAGTGGACCTGCCTACTGAAGTTTTCCTGAAGAAATCGTCAGAATCCACTGGGCAGTGGGGACTTGCGAGAGCTTAATCACACAGGGCTTGTGTTAGGGACTCCGATCCGAGCGTTTGGAGCTAAGACGCCAGGGCTCAAGGTAAAAGGTAAGAGGTCGCCGCCGCATGATTGCCCTCTTCGTCGCCCTCGTTGGGATGGCCGCTCGGCAATCGTAAGTCATCCTGCCATTTCAGATGGACGGCGCGGCGTGTCTGCTTGGGAGGGAGGCGCGCAAGCTGCAGACACCTTTGCATTTAAATATCTATGCCTTGCGCCCGAAGAAAGACGATCAATCGGCTGACCGGTAGAGCCGTCACGAAGTTATAGCTACCAGAAATTCGCTCAGCAAACTGTGATGTTCAGGGAGAGGACACGCACCTAGATGTCACCGGCATCAGCGGCAAAGGGTCTCCCGTATCTGGCATGCTTGAGTACGTCAACGTGTTTTCCTTGTCGAATCGATACGTTCCACCCATGAATGTTCTCTCGTATCCGCCTCGCGAATCGATCCAATCACCTGCGTTGCCAACGGTATCAAGCAACCCGAATGGACTCCGTCCATTCTGAAAAGAATCCACGGGAGCCAAATCGTACTTCTGGCCTTTGTCTGGTAGGCCGACAACATTAGCGCGGGACGCGTCGAAGGCGTTTCCCCAGGGATAGAGTCTCGCGTCAACGCCGCGCGCAGCCAGTTCCCATTCGAGGTCCATTGGTAACCGCTTATTCTGCAATTTGCAGTAGAGACGCGCTTCTTCCATTGTTAACTTGGCGGGGCAACGGGGACATGGAACGCGTGGATCGGGAAGAGGCTTCGTGTCGGAGGTTTGTGGCTGACCGGTCGCCCTTGATTCTGCGTTTATTACGTCAAAAACGTTCTCTAGCTGGCCCATCAGCTTCGGGACCTGCTTTAGATTTGTGGACTCGACCGCTCGCGATTGATTTTCCTCGGTGAGGAGGACCGAGAGGAACGGTTCAAGACGCCCGTCCCGTGCAAGTTGCCTCGCAACGGGCAGATATTCCTCCGTTGTTACAGGTTTCAAATCAATCCAGAACTCTTGCGAATTTATTGTTCAATGCGGTCGGAACCCTGCATCCATCGGACTCTTGGCACGTAAGCCATCCGAGGGTGAGCGCGGACTTCGTCGTCCGATGGAAGGTGGAACTCGTAACGCTCCTTTTGGAGAGAAAGACCGCTCGCCGCGAAGATAGGAAAGCGAATCTCTCGCGGTTGCGAATCTGCGTAGCTCGCCCGCACCACCAGGATCAAGTCCACGGCGGGCAGCCTTAGGCGCGTCGCACCGTTGCGATACAGATCTTGAGTGCCGATCAGACGGTCCTGATTGACATCAAGATTCTCTTCGTAAACTTCGATGACTGCGTTGCCATTGATCGAATTTAGAGGGCCGGCAAAGAGTTGAACATAGACATGGTTTCGGTAGTAGAGGAAGGCAGTGACGGCGGCTGCAGCGACGAGAATTCCCGCAGCCAGGAAGAACGCGCGTAGATATAAATGGGTCCGGGTCCGGATTCGTCGTGAGGATCCCACGACCGAATTCGTCCGCGAGATTCGCAAAAGGCGTCCCGAACTCCAGTAGTCCACGGTTTGCGGTGCAACTAGCGTGGGACGGCCAAGTTCCTGCCGCAATTGGGAAGCAAGTTGAACAACCTCAATTTCTTTGTACGCCGCGGACTTGTCGAGAAGTTCTCGTAGAGTGAGTGCGAACCTTGTGGAGCGATCCAACCCGAACTCACTCGCCGATTCAGCGTCGTCTGATGGAGTGATACATGTCAGATTCGGGAAGCTAAACTCTTGGACCACAACTTGGCTGTCAAAGCCCAAGGGAAATAGCGCATGCATCCCGGACGTTAAGTGGGAGGACTCGAAGTGATTCTCGTGAGGGGAGCTCATTTCTGTTTCGGAATCACTGCGATAAATTCAATGGGCTGGTCGGCGAGATTTTCACCGGCATGCCTCTGGGCAGACACCCACATGGTCTGACCTGCCTTGCGGTGTTCTTCTCTCGTTTCACCGTTTGGAAACGTTAGCCTCAAGTCTTGGTCAGTCAGGAGAATGACCACCCGAGCGGTCAGGTCGTGCATGGGAAGTTTTGCGTGCGGGCCGATGATGATGCGAACTACCTGAACGGACTCATTCTCGAATTCAGGTTTGAATACCGCTGGTCCAGCGTGAGTCGAGCCTTGATGCGCAGACATACTTGCCTCCGTGGGACGGTCGTGAGGAGAACCATGTAGACCTTCGTCTTGCCCTGAAGCCATCAAAACCAACGTTGCGAGAAGAACAAGCGTTACCGACTTTTCTTTCATGAAAAATCTCCTTTGCAGTCGCAAAATGAATCCCAATGTTTTGGGCGGGCACCATAGTTCGCCCGATTTTCAGGCTAGGACTTCCAGTGGACTCTAAGTCAAGCGTGATCCAAACTGACTTTCATGAGGATTTCCGAAGTGGGGCGGACTGGGGTCCTGGCGACGACCATCCCCTTCTACGAGAACATCGGGCTGCTGCCTCCACCTGACCGCCTGAACGGACACCGAGTCTATGGAACCGACGTCTTGGATCGCTTGACCCTGATCCGTTTTGGGCAGAACTTGGGATTTTCCTTGAAAGAACTGGAGTCGTTGTTTCAGGGTTTAGCTCACGCGCGAAGAGGCGCAACGCGGCCCAAGGTAAGCTCAAGGATCTGAAGATTCAGCGCAGCCGGCTCAAACTTATGGAGAGACTGCTCAAAGAGATCGCCCTTTGTGGTTGCTCCATCCTTTCGAGTTCGAAAGCGTATTGTCAAAACCACTTGGACGAGTTGAGGCTCAGTCAGGTCTCCAGGAATCACTTCCGAATTGTTCCTGAGAACGAAGCCGCGATCCTCTTCTCGATCGCCAGACGGATCTCGGACTCACCGGCGCGCACGGCTTGAACGCGACAGTTCTCGAACCAAATGCTGAAAATCGGGGGGCAGTTTGCAGTCAATCGAGACGCTCTCTCCCGAGTGCGGATGGACAAACTGAAGATACGCGGCATGAAGAGCAACGCGAGCAATTAGCTGCTCCGACGATTCCGCCCGGTGGTATTTTCTATCGCCGATAACCGGGTGGCCCATCGCCGAAAATTGCGCCCGAATCTGATTCTGCAATCCTGTCACCAGCTCAACCCGGACGAGCGAAGCATCCGCAAAAAGGCGTTCGACGGAATATCGAAGTTCGGCACGCGCCGCGCGGGGGTCTCTCGCCGTACGCAACTGTTGAAACATCCCTTTACGTCGAAAATAGTGCACGAGCGTCGCTGCCTCAACGCCGAGACGGCCGCGCAGTACCGCGAGATATCGCCGAACGGGAGTATGGTCGAGAAACTGTCGCACCAGCGCATCTCGATCCCGACCGGTCTTCGCAAACAGCAGAGCCCCGGAGGCGAAACGATCGATCCGATGCACGACCAACGCTCGTTGTCTCTTCAGCTTGAGGTTTGCGACAAGGAGAGACAAAGCGGACGGAGAATCGGAGCCCTTAATCGGCACAGCCGGAAGCCCGGCGGGTTTGTCGAGAACGACCACGGCATCGTCTTCGTAAAGCACGGAAAGCTCCCGGGAGAAACGAGGCCGGCGACGGTCTTCGTGAGCCGAGACCTGATCCGGCTTTCTCGTACGGCTGCGAGCTTTTCGCGGACGTTTCTTCACTGGCTAGGTGCCTGGCGATCAAGCCATTATCAGACCATTCCGCTGAGATCGCAAACGCGAAGATCGCGGTCCGCGCGCAATCGGCTGAGCCGTGCTCTGTCAGGCGGGTTGCTGGTAGAGGCCGATCACGTTTCCTGCTGGATCGCGAAACCTCGCAGTGATCTCGGGCGAGTCCGCACCGATAGGCTGTACCATCTCGCCACCGTTGGCGACGATGGCGTCAATGGTCGCAGCCACGCTGTCGACCATGACGTAAAGCAGAAGGCCGGGCTTTGCGCCGGGCGGGCGCCCGAGTACCCAGGTGCCGCTCACTTGGCCGGTCGTGTCGTCAAAGGAGGTGCTGCCATCGCCGCGTGTCCTGATGTTCCAGCCGAAGACCCGTTTGTAAAAGTCCGAAGAGCGCGCAACGTCGGTGGCGGGCATCTCGATGTAGCAGATCTTGCCGTTCGCAAGCGTGGGAGGCATCAGTAGTCCTTCAAGGCGTTGTCCATACTAACCGGGCAACTGTACATGTAGCAACCCAGGTTTCCTAGTTCATCAGCGCGCCGCGAAGGCGCCGGTTCCGGACGGCACTCCCGTAAGTGGCACCAAGTCCCAGGATTTCCAGCGGGTTACGGGATCACCTAAAATCAGACAATCTCCAGAGGTTCGCCATTGTCAAGAAATCGGAGCTGCAGCAGTATGGGGTGGAGGCTAACGAAATTGATGGACTCGCAAAAGGAGGGCACATGAATCGTCGTAGCATGCTGACAACCGCGGGACTCACGGTGGGGGCCAGCGCTCTGGCGGGTCTCCCAGCGTCGCTGCTTTTCGAGAAACCCTATAGGGAAGGGATGAAGACATTGAAGCAAGCGGTAAAAGCTGTCACTCCGCTATTATTGGCTTTCCTCTTGACCATTACATTGGGTACTGTTGCAAACGGCCAGACAAAGGCGTCAGAGAACCCTTCTGCGCGCGCAACTCCGATCCAGGGGAAAGAACACTACGTGATGCGGGACGGCTTGCGCATCTATCTGTGGGAAAAATACAAGGAAGACGATGAGGAATCCTTCTCCCGCACAGGCAAAGTTGCGCTCCTTGTCCATGGAGGCCAACGGTCTGGTCGCTCCCTTTACGACCTGCAGATCCGCGACTAATCCCTGATGGACTTTCTGGCGCAGAACGGTTACGACGTCTGGGCCGTCGACATTCACGGCTACGGTCATTCCGAGAAAACGGCAAATGACTGGATAGACTCCCATTCTGCCGCAGCCGACATTGCCGCGGCTGTCGAATACATCACGAAGTTGAGACGAGTGACGAAGATCAACCTGCTCGGCGGCTCCGCAGGCACACAGCGAATCGGAGTTTTTACGATGGACCATCCAGACAAGGTAGCGAAGCTGATTCTTTATGCGGGGTTTTGGAAGGGGAGATTTCGCCGCGAAGGAAGAGGATCTCTTACCCTTCTACTCGCAGCTCAACACCCACGACAAGCGATACGTTCTTGTTCCCGATGGAGGCCACATGCTGATACTAGAAAATGCCACCGGCGTTTCCAATACGAAGTGTTGTGCTTCTTTAATCGGCCTTAGTTTGACCGGGCCACCCACCCATCCCCTGCGCCAGGTTCTACAACTGCCGTTTGGTTCAAGCGATGTTGCGCTTGGGTTTTGCAAGCCGGAGACTAATACCGGACTCCACCCGATTGCGCCCTGACTGCTTGGCGCGGTACAAGGCTTTGTCGGCGACCTGCATGACCTGCTCGGGGGCGCGGGCTTTGGCGTCCGGTTGGGCCACTCCAATGCTGACGGTCACCGACAGCGAGGAGTTCGCGGTTTTGGTGGGGTTGACGCGGGTGGACCGGGGATTCCTTCGCGAGGCCGGAGTTTCGCGAGTCTCGGTGCGGCGATCGGCGCTTCTTCGGTCGCGAGCGGAAAAGTCCTGACTCCGACTGTCTTGGCTCCGACCATCCTGTCGTCGGGACTGCTGACCGGCCGGGCTGCGACGCTCCTCCCCACCGCGCATCTGGAAGTGAGACGCTTCGATTACAGACCGCAGCAGATCCAGATGTGGCAGTACATCTTTCACTGACTTCCCGGGAAAAAGGATGGAGAACTCCTCTCCTCCCACGCGATAGGCTCGACCGCCGCCGGTCACGCCCGCGAGTCTGGCAGCCACCAGACGTAGAACCTGATCCCCGGTTTCGTGGCCGTAGTTGTCGTTGAACTTCTTGAAGTGGTCGATATCCACGACCGCCACGGCATAGGGATCTTCGAGGCGGAGGAGCGCGTCGTTGAAAGCACGGCGGGCGGGCAGGGTGGTGAGTTCGTCATGGTAGGCGAGAAGGTAAGAGTTCTCAATGATGGAACTGACCAAGATCAAACCAGCTGTTGCCAGATACGCGGTTGCGATGGTGCCGACGCCCCCGTTCTGAAACCAAAGAAACGCTGCCACCAGTGTCCACAGCATGCCGCTTTCTGCGGGTTTGCCGTGGAGCAGAAAACGTAGCAACAGAACTGCGACCGCAGCGGCGAAGGCAAGTAGCGCTAGGTTTGGGATTGGCGTCCAGGAAACGATGCCGAGGAAGCCAGGGCGGAGAAACGCGGGAGCGGTGGTCTCCCCGGGGCGGCAGATAATGGCGACAAAAACCGACTCGAAGAAGAGAAGCCCCAGCCGGGGGACTAGGGCCGGAACAACCAATCCCCACTCCCGAAACGACGAGAAGGCGATGAAATTCAGGGGTAGGAGAAAAGCAACGGCTTCAAGCGCAATACGCCCGGGTCCGGCCGCCGTGGTCCGGCCGTCGGAAAAGAATTCGAGGGCGCGATGGGCGAGCAGCAGAGTCAGGAAAGCAAACAGGAGGCGGCTGGAGTGGAAGCGCCAGGCCAGCAGAAGTCCAGCGGCGAAAGCAGCATAGTAATAAAAGTTGATGGCCGCGGCGGGAATGGGCCCGAATGCGCCACGGAAAACCACGCTGGCGGCGAGTAGGAGTATGCCTCCGGGCAGTATCAGAGACTTGAGGGTTCTTGGGCTCCAGAGATCCACCTTCCGGCAACGTCCTTTCAGCGAACCGTGATTTCACCGAACCATGATTTCACTGAACCATGATTCTGACAGTATCCGCATTATCTGCGAGGGCGGAGGGGCAAGTGAGTGACCGTGCAGGTTCCGCCGAGGGATCGGGTTGGTTCCGTTTCGGCCCTAGCTCCCATTTCCGGAAGGAGAGACCTTTGATCTCACTGTACCTCTTGTTCCGGACCGATTTCTGGCTAAGAATCGGGAAGGTTCAAATTAGAGCAGGCTTATGCGAATTTTAGTGGCGGAAGACGATACGGCGCTGGCAAGTTTCGTAAAAAAGGGGTTGGAATCGGAGGTCATCAGCTTGCGCGAGGTCGGTTTTTTTTTGAGCGCTTCAGCGGACATCAAATCCAGCTCCCAACCGGCCTTTAGCCGGATCGTATCGCTGCTCGCGCAGCGCAACTATCGCATTCGCATCGAGGGCCATACCGATAATGTTCCGATTCACAATTCTCGCTTTGACTCCAATTGGGAACTGTCCACGGCTCGGGCCACACAACTGGTTCGCCTGCTGATGCTGAAATACCAATTTGCACCGGACAGACTATCGGCGGCCGGTTACGCTGCCTACCACCCCGTCGCCCCCAACCACACAGCGGAAGGGCGAGCCCAGAACCGCCGCGTGGACGTGGTGATTCTGGGAAAACTAACCTCTCCGGGTTGAGCACCGATCGGATAGTGCCTCACAATTCCCGTCCAACTGCCACCCAGAAAACACGGGGACCCGAATCGCGCGTTTATCAGCTGGGAAGATTTTCGTCGGGCAGGGCCTCCTTGATTTTTTGCATTAGAACCGCCACTGAAAAAGGCTTGGGCAAGTAGAGCCATCCCGGCTGCCGCAGCCCTCTTCTTGTGATCGAATTCTCCGGATACCCAGAGACGAATATGGACTTGACCCCATCACACAACGCCGCCAGCTCCAGAGCTAGATCGCAGCCGTTCCGGTCAGGCAATACGACGTCGGTGAGCAACAGTTGCACCGCTCCGGCATGTTCACGAAATGCCTGGAGAGCCTCGGTTGCATTCCCGGCTGTTAGCACCCGGTAGCCGGCACGAGACAGGACTTCGTAAGCCACTTCACGAACGAAGGCCTCATCCTCCACTAGGAGAATGGTTCGGGTCACTTGATTTGACGTTGAGTCGCTGGCGACAGAAGCGGCGGTTCCTCCACTGCCGGGATCAGATCGATGCAAGTCTCCACCTCCGAGAACTAAGTGGCGATTGTGCATTTCGAAGTCCATCTTCGCCTCCGCGAGTGCATCAAAAGACTGCTTGATGACAGGGGAGTTGTGCGCTGACGCGCGCCCTCGAGAACTCAGCAGGGTCAGAAAGCACAGGGTGGAGGTCGTTTCGGGATGAAGCTTGGCAATTTCGGGAAAGACTTCCTTAGAGACTACCGCGGTCGCGTCAGTAAGGTCTGATAAGGGTCGAGTACGACCTTCCGTGCGCCTGGGGGCGCGAATAGATGAAAAGCGGTTTCAGGCCCGTCCGCGAATACCTGTCCCAACAACACGGTTTTTCCCGCCAGCACGGCGTAGACCGGTACGGGAGTCACAAGATCCTTGGGCGCATCATCTTGCACGATTGTGCCGGTCACAACCGACCCGCCGGGTTTCTGAGTGTATTTCACCGCCTGCAATTCAAAACGCGGGAGAGCCGTACCATTCACCCATCCCTGATAGAACCAGTCCAGCGATTGCTTGCCCTCGAACCAGAGGGAAGGTGGCAATTCCTCTTCGAACACCTGGAGCATCTCGCGCGTATTGATCGATTTTTCCTGAAAGCGTTGTCTGATTTTGCTGAGGGCGCGCAAGAAAGGCGCGTCCGCTTGAGCTTGTGAAATGCTCCTGGAACGCCCGCCGCTCTGGCGTACCGCGTCGCGCATCGTGTACCGCAACATGTGGAACAACCAGGTGCCACGGCCGTAGCTGATAGCCTCATACCCGGCGGGAAAATGCGAGCAATTGAGCCGCGTGCCGAACGTTACCGGACCCGCATCTGCCAAGGGCGAGCCTTCCTTGTTTTTTCCCAGCAGATTCTGGCGGTATGTTTCCATGACCGCGCGAAACTTGGACGGAGAATCAGACTCGAGCATCATCAAGGCGCTATAGTTCGCCAGGGCCTCGACGATCCATTGATCACGATAACCTTTCCACGAAATTAGGTCGCCCCACCATTGATGGGCGGTTTCGTGGGCAATTACGCTATCGCTGAGGATCCTCGTCACTTGGCTCATGTGCAGCTGGGATTTTTCCTCAGGAGTGAGGAAGGAAAAGCTGGACAGGAAGATCAGCGAAGGCCAACCCTGGCTGACATTTCCGGGCAGTTGGGTGAGAGCCAGGCCCGCGTAAGGGTATGGACCGAAACGGCTGGCGAAGAATTCCACCGCCTGCGCCGACGAATCCGCCACCGCCTGCGCATTCCGTGCCGGAGAAGGCGGAGGCGCGGTGACCGTCAACTGTTGTGACGGGCGCCGAATTTGGAAAGGGGTAAGAGGTTGCGGAATCGGAGCTTCAGTCGTACCTTTCGGAAAGGAACGCTCCACACCGGCTGTGGCATAGGCTTCGACTTGCACCGCGCCGGTGCGCGCCACTACGCGGGAGTATTTGCCGAGATTGAATCCAGCCACTGGCATAGGACGATCAGACACCCAATGGCTTGCTTGCTCGCCCGGCGACAGGTCTGGAGGTGCGACTTCCAACCTCTTTCCTGTAGCGACGAGCGTCCAACCCACAGGGTAGCGGAATCGCAAATCGAATCCGGCCATTTCCAGCCCGCGGTTCGGATACCAGGTCCCGCGAGCGCCGACGTACAGCAGACCCGGTCCGGCTTCGGAGAGTACCTCGCCTCCATAAACGAAGTGCAGCTCGATTTTTTCGCCGGTGCGCAGAGGCCGGGGAAAAATGACGGCGACCAGGTCATTGCCTTGCCGCGCCAGTTGAGTGCCCTCGAGCGCCTGGTTGTGAATGAACTCTACTGCCTGTCCATCCGCCTCAACTTCTTTGACCTGGAGGAAGCGGGACAATTCGAAGAGCACCGCTCGCTGGCCGCCCTGGCGCACTTCAAGCTGCAAAGATGCGTCCGCATCGAGCTTCGTGGGCGGTTCCACTTTTGTCCGAATCTGGTACTGCGAAACCTTGACCGTGTCGGGCTTGGCTGCTTCGCTTAGGGCACCTGTTAAAGAGCTCGCGTGCCCCGCAGGCTGGTCGACTGAGAACGAAGTCCACACGTCGTAATGGCTATCCCCTTCGACCGTTTTCAATTGACCTGCCCAGACCTGTTCCGGAGTCATAGAGTCGAAATAGAGGTCGAATATGCCTAGCGTTGGGCCCTGCACTCGCGCATGCAACATACGGTCGTCGTCCGCGCGCAGTTCAGGTTTCGTGTCGGCAATTTCTCCCCGACCGGATGAAGGTAGAAAATGGCTGAAGCTAAGAAGCAGCCGCAGCGCATCGGTTGCCGCCAAGTTGCGGGCGGTCCCGTTCCACTGCGAAACAAATTCCTGCGAGTGCTCGGCGCGCCTGAGCGAAGGCTTTAACTCGGCAAAGGTGTCGTCATTAAAGCGAAAATACGCGGTGAGGAACCTCTCTTCCAGAATCGCCGCCCCGGTGAAAAGGGTCATAGACGCCCGTTCCGCCTGATCCCGGGGAACCAGCAAGACCTCGCCCTCGCCCTCAAAAAATGCGCCGGTAATGCGTCCGGCCACGTCTTCGGTGAAGCCGATGGTGCCATCATCGAAGGTAATATGAAAAGCGCCGCGATCCAGGGTCACATCGCGGATGCTATACACCCGCGAATGATCCAGCCCCACGCTCCGCAACTGCAAGTACAAAGCCTCGGCAGCGTGTTCCGGCGGCGCTGAAATGCCGGCCACTGCGACGGGGGAGGGCATAGCCGGGCTTTGCGCCCAACCGAGCGGTGCCAGCAATGCCATTGCCACCGTCACCGACAGCAGCGCCAGCGGCTTAGCGGGAATATTCCTGATTACCATGGTCACGTGGGCCGACTTCACTCCTGTTGCTAGAATGCGCCCTAGTGCGGGCACCTGTCATCTTCCTATTATCATCGGGTCTACTTCTGGGTGCGGTCTGCGCTCCCGCCGAAGTTATTCACTTAAAAAATGGTCGCACCATCTATGCCGACCAGGTTCGAGAAGACGGCGCCCATCTCGAGTATGAAGTGGGTGAGGACTCTTACGCCATTCCGAAATCCGTTGTCCTCCGTATCGAGGCTGGAGGTATTCGTCCGGAGCGCACATCCGCATCGGGCGGCCAGGCGTCCCACGAAGTACCGTCGTTCACCCCTGCCGACAACCTGAAGCGCGAGCCGGAATTAAGCGACCAGCTGATCCACGACGGCCAGCTCGATACTGGGGCGCTCGCGGTCTTGGAGCAACAAGGCAACGCGCGCGCAACCGCGGCGGGATATTTCATCGCCGGCAAACACGAGATGGAGCACGAGAATTTTCGCAAGGCCCGAACCTTCTTTGAGACCGCGCTCCGTTTCGAGAGCCAAAATCCTACCATTCTGAACTACTACGTCGCGCTCCTCCTTCGAACCGGGAATGCGGCTGAGGCGCTGCCCTTGGCGGAACGGGCGGTACGGGCCGCACCCGATTCCCCCGACACGCTGGCCATACTGGGCTATGCCCAGTTTGCTTCCGACCGGAATCGCGACGCCATCCGCAGCTGGAAACAGTCTCTGGCGCTTCGTCCCGATGCACAAGTGCAGAAATACCTGGAGAAAGCGGAGCGGGACGCAAGCGCGGAATCGGACTTCACGCAAAAAGAAACCAGCCACTTCACCCTGAAATACGAGGGCACCCAGACGCCGGAGTCCTTACGCCGCGATCTGGTCTCCACTCTGGAGTCGCACTACGGCGATCTGGTACGCGACCTAGGCGTGGCTCCGCGCGGCAGCATTTCGGTCGTCCTCTACACCGATCAGGCCTTTTTCGACGTGACCCAGTCGCCCTCCTGGGCGGGCGCGGTCAATGATGGCAAGCTGCGCATCCCGGTGAACGGCATGAATTCCGTTACTCCCGAGCTGTCGCGCGTCCTCAAGCACGAACTGGCACACTCTTTCATCAACCAGCTTTCCCGCGGACGCTGCCCGCAGTGGTTGAATGAGGGCATCGCGCAGGCACTGGAACCGAGACCATTGTCCTCCCGTGGACGCCGCCTGGCCGAGCTCTTTAAGGCGCAGCAGGAAATTCCCTTCAACGCGCTCGAAGGCAGTTTCATGCGCTTTTCGCCGGCGGAAGCGGTTCTGGCCTACGACGAATCTCTGGCCGCGGTGCAATTCATCGGAGACACCTACGGCATGAGCGACCTGCAGCGTATTCTACAAAGGCTGGGTGAAGGGAATTCCACCGAAGCCGCTCTGCGGGCCACCATTCACGATGACTACGGACAGCTACAGGACGAAGTCAGAAAGTATTTGATCGGCAAGTACGGCGACTAGAACAGAGAGCTGAGCCCAAGATCAGTCATGCGACAAAAAGGAATTTACTTCATTCTGAAGCGTGTTCCTTCACGCCCGGGTCGATCCAAATGAACGAAATGAGTCGCGCCGGGAATACGACACAACGAAGAGAAGTCCCGCTAGAAAAGTACGAAGTATGGTCTCGGACAGAAATTGTACTCAATCTGTACTATTCAGTCTGAGCTATTCAATTTGTACCAAGCCGTGTCCTGCCGACGCGACCGCGGCTGGCGCGGGAAACTGCGGAGCACGCCAGGAGTCGAAGATCGATACCTGGTGCACGCAGGACACGGTGCAATGAGGAGCGCAGGTTTTTTCCGACAAATATTCGCGGAGAATGTCGGCCGTTGTGTACTTTTCCAGAGGAATCGCCGGATAGCCGCGCTGCTGGGAGCAATAGTGCACGAGCCCGTCTTCGCAAATGTACAGATAGCGGGCGCCGGCACGGCAGCGCCACTGATTGGGGCGGCCGTCCGCGATGTTGTCCTGAAAACCGTTGATGCGGGTGAAGCTGCTCTTCTCCATTGACTTCATCTCGTGATAGATCTGCCGCTCTTCCTCATTCAGCGGCTGTAACTGGCCAGACCCATCGTGAATGATGCCGATGGTGGAGCTGAAGCCCAGTCCCAGCGCCCGCTTGCCGATGGTGAGCGCGTCTTGCGGATTGCGCACGCCGCCGCCCACGACTGAATTGATGTTCACGTGGAAGTCGGCGTACTCGGCCAGCAGCTCCAGCTTTTTGTCCAGCACCTTCAGGCTTTTCTTAGAGACCTCATCTGGGGTGACGTTATCGATCGAAATCTGCAGCCATTCGAGCCCGGCACGGTTCAGGCGTTCAATGCGCTCCGCTACCAGAAGATAGCCGTTGGTGATCAATCCGGCGATCATGCCGCGCTTGCGAGCGCGGCCAATGATCTGGTCGAGTTCGGGATGAAGCAGCGGCTCGCCGCCGCTGATGGTGATGACCGAGGTCCCTAGATCAGCCAGCTTGTCCACGCGCTGAAACATGGTCTTGGTGGGGACGGGCTTGGAAAAATCGTCATATTCGTTGCAATATTCGCAGGCCAGATTACAACGCCGGATGGGGATGATATGCGCCAGCAGAGGGTGGTCGGTGGAGGTGAACGCCTGGGCTATCATCCGCGCTCCCCGGATGTTGCGGTGGAACGCTTTCAGACGGCGGCGCACGATGGTTCGCGTAGAAGGCATAATGCTGTTTTTATTAAAGCATAGGCATTGCTCAAGTGCATCGTTTGGACAGCGTTCGGGTGAATTTGCGGAGTGAATGGAGAATGACGGGGTAGATTTAGCGGTTGTCTTAGGGAATCAACTCGTGCCCGGCAGCCTGTAACGCCTTCAGCGCCATCGCTGCAGATTCTTCTTTCACCAGTATGTAGTCAGTGTCAAAAGTTGAGATTGCGAAAATGGGCACGCCGTGCGCGGCCAAAGGAGCGATGAACGATGCTAGCACGCCGGTTTGCGAGAACGGGAAGGGGCCCCGTAGCTTGAAACATGTCCATGGCCCTTCACGCTTTGCGTTGCCGGGGGCGCGATCGGTGGGGCACACAACGGAGAGTTCATCGGCGGTTCGAGTTGCCGATGCGAAAGGCGCACTTGAGATGCATTCTGGAATAGGAGCATGCGAAGGAAGGCGGCAGATTGCGAAGCTGACGGGGAGTTGACGGAACTTCAGGCGCATTGGAGGTCTATTGTTGTTCTGGCCATTAAACCCAGCCCAGCTTCGCCCGGCCTGGACGGATCGCTTCGACCGTGCTCAGCGTAGGCTCCGACCCGTCCCTACAAGGCCTTAGATGCTGCCTGCGGCCTTCTTGACAGCTGCTCTTGCCAGCAAGCGCGTAGAATCGAGCGTTGGCAGCGAAGAGGAATCGGGCGTGACCAGCAGCGGAATCTCGGTGCATCCCAGGACCACCGCATCGCATCCTTCGTCCTGCAAGGTTCTGATGACTTCCTGAAAATAAGCGAGGGAACGCGAGGTAAACTGCGCGTTCACCAGTTCGTCCATAATGATCTGGTTGATCCTTTGGCGCTCTTGCGCGCCGGGGATGCGGTGTTCGAGGCCGGCCGCCTTCAATTTTTCAGGGTATACCGGCCCTTCCATCAAATAACGCGTGCCCAGTACGCCCAGCCGTTTGAAGTGACTCCGGCGAGCCTCGATTGCAACTTCTTGGGCAATGTGCAGCCAGGGGCGCGGGGAACGATGCTCGATGAGATCGAATGCCTGGTGAATGGTGTTGTCGGGGCAAATCAGGAAGTCGGCTTCAGCTTTAGCCAGCTTCTCGGCCGACGACAGCATCAGCTCCGCTACTCCAGGCCAGTCATTGGCGTAAATACAGGTCATGTAGCGGGCCAGGGGATGGGTGTGCATTGAGACCTCGGGATGATCATGCGCCCCGAGCAGCTTCGCGCCTTCTAGGGCAATGGTGCGATAACACAGCGCGGCCCCCTCTGCGCTGCAGGCTACGATGCCGATATGCTGGGTCATGGCGGGTCTGATCCTGGCTTACTGCTGCCCCGCGAGTTTCTCGACTTGCTCGAGCATCTTATTGACATCTTCGCGTGAGTAATATCTTCCGCCCACCACCACACCGAAAATCTTGCGGGTGTTGCGAATGTCCTGAAGGGGGTTCGCGTCCAGCAAGACTAGGTCGGCTGTGTGCCCCGTCTCTGCGACTCCGTACTTGTCCAGCTTGGCGAGGAACAGGGCAGGGTTGATGGTAGCCGCCTGCAGGGCTTGCAATGGCGTGAACCCGCTCTTCACCAGCCACTCCAGTTCATCGTGCAGACTGAACCCAGGAAGCACGTAGGGATCCGGTCCATCGGTACCGGCCATGAACTTCACTCCCGCGCCATCCATCGCCCTCACCAGTTCCACAGCGCGAGCAGCTTCGGCTTTCCGGTCTGCCAGTTCCTCAGGTGAAGTGTTCTTACGGAGCTTGGCGGGATTCCACTGCTCACGCACCGAGGCGGGAACGTACCTGAGGCGCGGATCACTCTGCAGATTCGGATCGTCAATCCGGCTGCCGGCCTGCGTCCACACCAAGGTCGGCACCTGCCAGGTATTGCTCCGCGCGATTTGTAGAAATAGGGCTTGCGCTTTGGTCTGATCGTACGTGGCCATAACCTGACTGCCCAGTTTCTCATAGGTCGCGTAATCGTGATTCGCCAACGCCCTGAGCCCCTGGGCGCGGAACTCCTCCTCACGGGAAGAACAGGCGAGCAGGATGCCAGTCAGGTGCTCGATGCTTCTCTGCCCTGCCGCCACCGCTTCGCCAGCGCTCACGGAATAAGGGACGTGCCCCGCGAAAGAAATTTTCTGCTTGGCCGCCTCGTCGGCGATGGCAAAGTATGAATCGCGCGGAATGTTGGAGAGTATCTTCACGAAATCCACGCCTCGGCCCTTGAGGGCATCTACCGCATGGCGCGCGTCCTCGGGTGTATTCACGGCGATTGTCTGCTGGTCACTCTTTCCTCCCGCGAGAAACGGGCCTGCCAAAACCAGGTGCGGACCGGGTAATTCTCCGTTCTCGATCCGGCTTCGCCTGCGCTCGAGCGCATCGGGATCTCCACCCATATCGCGCACACCGGTCACACCGTTGGCGATGTACAGGGGATAAATCACTTTTTCATCCCACTCCGGGGACACGAAGGCGCTGTGCACATGCATGTCCCACAGCCCGGCGATCAAATATTTGCCATTGGCATTAATCACCTTGATGTTCCGCCCCTCGGCAACAAAGCCCACTTTCCCCACTCCCGTGATCCGGTCCTTGGTGATGACGACGGTCACGCCCTGCTCGATCCCGCCATCACGCGTATTCACCACGTTGACATTGGTGAAAATGAGCTTCTCGGGTGCAGTCTTCGGCCTTGCATCAGCAGGGAGGAGAGTAGACAGACAAAAACAAGCGATTAGCAATGCCTTCATGCCCCAAGCTCCAAAAAAAGCCAGTCAGGAAAGGCTAAGTGTGGGCTGCCGCCGCGTCAAACAAATTCAGGAATGTCAGTTTCTTTTCTGCCGGAAGAAAAGATGCTTCGAAGGAATTCCGGGCCAGCTCCCGCAAGTGCTCATCCGTAAAGCTGAACAACTGCTGGGCCAGCTGGTACTCCCGCGACAGCGATGTACGAAACATTGCGGGGTCGTCAGTGTTGAGAGTAATCATGAGGCCCTGATCGAAGTACTGGCGAACCGGATGAGCACTCAGCGACGGGCAAGCACCGGTGCGTAGATTGCTGGTGAGACAAATCTCTAGCGGAACTTGCCGAGCGGCTAGCTCCTCCACCAACTCCGGATCCTGCGCCGCCGCCAATCCATGTCCAATCCGTTCCGCCCGGAGATTGAGTGCGCCCCAGACGGATTCAGAGCCGGCATTTTCTCCGGCGTGAGCGGTAAGATGCAAACCGTGGTCGGCGGCGTACGCGTAGCCTTCGCGGAACAATTCCGGCGGACCCTTCTGCTCGTCGCCGCCGATACCAATAGCCACGACATCACGATCCCGATGGCGCAGGGCAGCGCCGAAGACTTCGCGGGCGGCACCGGGCCCAAACTGGCGCACGGCATCGAAAATCCACAACAGCGAGACGCCAAAATCGCGCTCACCTTTCCTTCGCCCGCGATCCAGGCCTTCGAAAATGGCGTCGAAATCCTGCTTGCGCCAAAGACAAACCCCCACCGACACGTACACTTCGGCGTGAAGTACGTTTTCCGCTTTGAGCCTTTCCATCAACCGGTAGGTGATAAATTCGTAGTCATCGGGGGTCTTGAGATCTTCGGTCACGGCCTTGAAGGCCAGCAGGAAGCCGTTGAAGTCTTCGTAGCGGTAGAGCTGTTCGATCTCAGCGAGCGTGCTGGTTTTTCCGTGGCGCTTTCTGAGCTCGACCAGGGTTGTGGGATCGATCGAACCTTCCAGATGCAGATGCAGCTCGGCTTTGGGAAGGCTAACCAGGAACGAGCTGGGCCGGTCCATATGACTCCAGATTGTAGATGGAAGATCGCAGATTGAAGAGCAAATAAATGAAGTTTCCCCGCACGTGAATCTTCAATCTACAATCGGCAATTCCGGCGGCAATCTCCGTTAAACCTTGGCTCTGGCGAACTCGCTATGACGCCGGCTGTAGAAAACATAGATGGCCAAGCCGAGCGCGAGCCAGATGAAGAAACGCAACCAGGTGATGACCGTTAGTCCTGTCATCAGCCCGCCGCATAACGCCACCGAGATCAGTGGAAACCAGGGAACAAAGGGCACGCGGAAGGCGCGCGCTCTGCTCGGCTGTTTGCGCCTCAGAAAGATGACGCCGAGCGAAACCAAAACAAAGGCAAACAGCGTGCCGATGTTGGAAAGATCGGCGGCGTCGCCGATATCCACCAGCCCAGCGGGAATTCCCACCGCAAAGCAGGCAATCCAGGTGGACCAGTGTGGTGTCTTGAATTTGGGGTGAACGGCTGAAAAAAGTTTGGGCAACAGGCCATCGCGCGACATCGCATACCAGATACGCGCCTGTCCATACTGAAAGACCAGCAGCGATGAAATCATGCCGGTGAGCGCGCCGACCACGATCACCGATCGGAAAAAAGGGTGCGCCCCCAGATGTTTCAGCGCGTAGGCTACGGGCGCTTCCGCGGCTTCGCCGGAAACAAAGGTCGTGTACTTCATCATGCCGAGCAGCACAACGGCAACGCCGACGTACAGAATCGTGCAGATGATGAGCGAAGCGATGATCCCGAAAGGCAGATCCCGTTGCGGCGTTTTACATTCCTCGGCCGCGGTAGATACGGAATCAAAACCAATGTAGGTGAAGAACACAATGGCCCCGCCGGTCACGATTCCGGCAAACCCAGAAGGGGCAAACGGCGTCCAGTTGGCGGGGTTGATGAGCATTCCGCCTACAACCAGGAACGTAAGAATGGCACCGATTTTGACCAGCACCATGACGTTGTTGGCGCCTGCCGATTCCTTCACGCCGCGGACCAGCAGCAAGGTCAGGATAAAGACGATGAGAAAGCCAGGAACATTGAAATAGGCGCCCGTCCACTTTCCCGACGCCCACACAGGACTGGCCCACTGGTTGGGCAGATTGACGCCGAAAGCCGCAAGTTGAGCCTTGGCGTATCCGCTGAAGCCGACCGCGACCGCAACATTGCTCACGACGTATTCAAGAATCAGATCCCAACCGATGATCCAGGCGAAAATCTCGCCCAGCGTGGCGTAAGAATACGTGTAGGCGCTGCCCGCGATCGGGATCATGGAGGCTAGTTCGGCATAACACAGCCCCGCAAAGCTGCAGGCGACCGCAACCAGCAGAAACGAGATGGCAATGGAAGGGCCAGCAGGCGGACGCCCGTGCATCAACGCGCCCGCCGTGCTCCCTGTTCGCAGGAAGTTTCCGATCAGATCCAACACCTGCGCGTGCAGGATGGAGGGAGCCTCGAAGTGCTCTCCCGCCGCAGCGGTGCCAGTGAGGACGAATATTCCGGAGCCGATGATGGCCCCGATGCCCAGCGCAGTGAGCGACCATGGGCCCAGCGTCTTCTTAAGGCGATGCCCCGGCTCGTCGGCTTCCGCGATCAGTTTGTCAATGGACTTGCAGCAGAGAAGCTGGTTGTCTGACGTGCGCGCGGATGGTGGTTGTGCCAAAGGGGTTCTTGTCTCCTAAAGCTTCTGCCAATTAGCACTTGGCACTTGGCATTTAGCCGATGACTTCGGTTACGAAATCGAACTTTCACCGCTAAGTGCCGAGTGCCGCCGCCCTTACCGCTTCGCCGTGCCGCGGGCCAACTTTTTCACCTTGCGCTTGGCCGAACCACGGGCGTATTCGCGAGGCTTCAGCGGATTTTCCGTCTTGCGCTTCTTGCGCGACGCCCGCTTGGTTTTCTTGCGCTCTTCTTTGCTCAACTTGCTTGTGTTTGCCATGAGTGCTGTTTGCTTCTCCTCAACAAGGTATACGCTGAAACACTAGCTCCTAGCCTTTACTCTTAGACAAAACCTCACCACTCGGAACCTGACTCCTCTGGCTAAGGGCTAAGAGCTATAGCTCAAGAGCTAACCTTTTCCAGCTGCGCGTACTTCTCTATCAACTTCTTCAAACCAAAGCGAGGGAATTGTACCGTAATCTTGGCGTCTTCACCCTCTCCTTCGCGCTGGTACACCAAGCCTTCCCCGTACTTGGGGTGGCGGACCTTCTGTCCGGGGCGGAAACCCTTCTTCCCTTTAGGCTCCTCAACCAACGATTTCGGAAGGCTGAACTTCTTGCCCCGCGAGGCGAAAAACTCGGCAATGTTGTCGATGGAGTTGTACGATTTGGCCGAATAGGACGCCGCCCGTTGCTTGGTGTGGCCGGCCCAGCTTGCACTCTGGTCTTCGTCTTCGTAGGAATAGTGCGTGGAGCCATGTTCCTGCTCGTGTGGCACGGGCGCCCCCGACCGCGTAGCTGTTCTGCTGGTTCGCGAACCACCCAGTTCTTCGACTAACGGAGAAGGCACTTCCGCAAGAAACCGCGAAGGTATGCTGGCTTCGGGTAGATCGGTTCCGTAACGACGGCGATAGACCGCCCGGGTCAGAATCAGTGTGTCCATGGACCGTGTCATGCCTACATAGCAAAGCCGTCGCTCCTCTTCGATGTCGTCGGGCTGTAGAAATGTTCGCGAGTGTGGAAACAGTCCTTCTTCCAGGCCCCCTAAGAACACCAAAGGAAATTCAAGCCCCTTGGCCGCGTGCAGGGTCATCAGAGTGATCTGGGCAGCTTCATCGTAAGCGTCGGCGTCGCTGACCAGCGCGGCGTGATCCAGAAATTGGTCGAGTGTTTCGCCCCGGTCGCGCGAATCCAGGGCCGCGTTGACCAGTTCGCGCAGGTTTTCTATACGAGAGTAGGCCTCGGGCGTGTCTTCCTCTTCGAGCAGCGTGATGTAGCCGGTGCGGTCAATGAGAAACTTCAGAATGTCGGCGGTATTGGCAGCGACAGCGCCGGCATCCTGCCGGCGGTCATGGAGGCCTCCCGCGGCCACATCTTGGTCAGGTTGCGCCTCCGCCAGCTCCGGCGGCGGAGTGGTCCCGGACCTATCATCGGCCGCGGGACCAAAGTCAAAAGAGAAGTTATCCGGACTGAAGTCCGTATCCTCCGCGGCAGGCGGGGTGCCCGTCTCTGCATCGTCTTTCGCTTCCGCCTCCTCCCGCGCCGTTTCTTGCAGCCGCTCCACATATGTTCCGACGAGAATGGCGCGCCCGTCTTCAATCAGACTCGTGAAGCCTTTAAGCGCAGCCAGCGCTCGCTGGGGCAGAAGCTGACGTTTGACCACCTCCGAAATCGCACCCCAGAAGGACAGGCCGGTCTCGAGCGCAACCCGCTCCACCGTTTCAATACTGGTTTTACCAATCCCGCGTACTGGCGTGTTGATCACACGCAGCAGCGAGATCGAGTCATCCGGGTTGTGGATGACTTTGAGATACGAAATCATGTCCTTGATCTCCGCCCGCTCGTAGAACGAAAACCCTCCCACCACGTGATACTTCAACTGATAACGGCGCATAGCCTCTTCAAACAGGCGCGACTGCGAGTTGGTACGGTAGAGCACGGCGGCACGAGCGTTTTCGCCCTGATCGACGGCTTGGCGGAGATATCGAGCAATGTAGTCGGCGGCGAAGAGGGCTTCGTTTTCCCCGTCCGGCGCTTCGTAATAGCCGATCTTCGTGCCGCCCTGCCGCGACGTCCAAAGATTCTTGCCCTTGCGCTTGAGGTTGTTCGAGACCACGGCTGAGGCAGCCTGCAGAATGTTCTGGGTCGAACGGTAGTTCTGTTCCAGGCGAATCGTCTTGGCTTCGGGGAAGTCTTTTTCGAACTCGAGGATGTTGCGGATGTCCGCTCCACGCCAGGAGTAGATGGACTGGTCTTCATCGCCTACGGCGCAGATATTGTGATGGGCACCCGCCAGCAGAAGCATGAGTTCGTACTGCGGGCGGTTGGTGTCCTGATACTCGTCAATCATGACGTACTGGAAGCGCCGGTTGTAATATTCGCGAACCGCTGGCACAGCCTTCAGCAGGCGCACGGTCTCGAGCAGCAAGTCATCGAAATCGAGGGCGTTGGCTTTGCGCAATTCCTTGCGATACTCCTCGTAGATATGGGCCACACGCTCAGTCTTGGGATCGCCCGACTGCAGATAAATCTCCTGTGGATCGAGCATGTGGTTCTTGGCCCAGGAAATATGAGAGAGCACCGAGCGCGGCGTGGTCTGCTTATCGTCAATGCCGAAACGGCGCATGACCGACTTGACCAGTTGCTGCTGATCAGACTCGTCATAGATGACAAAGCTCTTGGTCAAGCCGATGGGAGGCACACCCGGCACGGCCGAGGGAATGCGCAGTTGTTCGATATCCCGCCGCAGCACGCGTACGCAGAAAGAATGGAAGGTCGAAATGACTGGCTTGGCGATAGAGAGGCCGCCAACCAGCGTGTCCACGCGCTCCACCATCTCTTGCGCAGCCTTGTTGGTGAAAGTCATGGCCAGGATGGACTCGGGCATGACGCCCCGATTTTCGATGAGATATGCGATGCGGTAGGTGATGACCCGGGTTTTGCCGCTGCCCGCGCCCGCCAGGATGAGCACCGGCCCGCCCGTGGTTTCGACGGCTTCGCGCTGCTGCGAGTTGAGTTGATCGAGAAAGGACAAGTGTGGAACGGCTCCGGGGCTCACTGATTGAATTTTACAGGGGATCGACGATTCGCGAGGCACGCCTCAAACCCAGGCACCCATCAATTGGCCCAGATCATCGCCAACGCGCAGTCCATCGGTTCGATTGCTGAAATAGCAGGCGTTGATTTCTTTCGCTCCCATTATCTCGGTACTTCTAAACCTAAACCTTTGAGTTCCTCCGCAAGTTCCGCCGGGCGAAGAAGAGTTGGAACGGCTCGCCCGCGGCGGCACCCTTCGGGACAGTACGTGGAGCGCTCAACGCTGTCGCCAGCCGAGCATCCTGGGATCCACGGCGAAATCGGAGGCCACGCCCGTTCCCTCGAAAACGCGCAAACCCCGATAATCGGCATCGCCAGTGGATCGTCGAGAACCTTGAGCAGGTCAAAAACCTGGTGTGCGGCGTGTCGAATTGCAACCCCATGAGCCGCCCTGCTGAATCTTCCTGCTTGCCATGGTCGCTATCCTGTCTTGGCCGCTGTCCCTGCGGCTCGGCATTGCTCGCAGGGGCACACATCCCGCAGGAACTGCCAGGAATAAATTCCCAGCTCGTGACCATCATTCCAGTGAAATTTGATGGCGTACTTTCCGACCCCCTCTGCCGTCAACGGCTTGGCTGTCTCCTTGAACATGGGCAGAGCGCCGGGCGCGAGCTTGGGCGTCTCGCCCGGCTTGCGGCCCGATCTACCACGCTCATCGTCACACAAGGCGCAGGGGCAGGCATCTCGTAGGAACGGGAACGGGTAGTGAGACCGGTGGCCGTCTTTCCACTCGATATCCACTCCTGAGCCGCTGGTCAGGTTCACTCTGACCGACTTCGGATCGGGGGTTGTCACTTTTTCAGTATCGCACAGTCTTACTGACAGCTATGTCCATGCTGCACTGGAAGATACACGGATCATAAATTTTTACTTGACATCCGAAACCAAGATATTTAACTTAACAGTGTTAACTTAACAATGTTAACTTAACATCGTTAAGTAATAAGACGTTGTAACCGGAGAGGCGATGGGTGTCAAAGAACGGCGTGAACGTGTGAAGTCGGAGACCCGGGACAGGATCCTGGACGCTGCTCGCGAACTGTTTATCAGCGAGGGCTATGAGGGCGTTTCCATGCGGAAGGTCGCCGAGAAAATCGAATACTCTCCCACCGCAATCTACCTTCATTTCGCCGACAAGGAAGAGTTATTCCATGAACTCGTGCACGAGGACTTCGCCCGCCTGGCGACGGTTTTCCAAAGCGCGGCGATGCCAACCAACCCAGTGCACCGGATTCGGGAGATCGGCCGCACTTATACGCAATTCGGCATGCAGTATCCGAATCATTACAAGCTCATGTTCATGACGCCACACCCGCCGGCCGAACTCGATGATCTTGATCGCGAAAAAAAGGGCAATCCGGAGAGCGATGCCTATGCCTTCCTGAAGCTCTCGGTAGAGCAGGCCATTGCGGCCGGGGACTTGCGTGACGACTTGCGGGACGCCGACCTGATTTCACAAACGCTGTGGGCTGCGGTGCACGGCGTGATTTCTCTGCAAATCGCCAAGTGCAACGACGGCTGGGTGGACTGGCGTCCCCTGGAACAACGCGCCACGTTGATGCTGGACGCAACTCTGCGGGGCATGCTGAAGGAGCCTTACTGACATGCCTCCCCTAGCGCGGCGCAATCTGTTTCACGACAAAGTTCGGCTGACCGTGACCCTCACCGGAATCGTATTCGCCGTGGTGCTGATCGTGGTCGAGTTGGGCCTGTTCGTCGGCTTCACCACTACCACATCCGGCCTGGTGGATCACTCCGGCGCCGACCTGTGGGTGGCCTCGAAAAACGTGCCTTACATCGAGCAGGGGGTCGCTTTCAGCGAGCGCAGGCTGAATCAGGTGCGAGCCATTCCGGGCGTGGGTGAGGCGGAAAAATACATTGCCCACTGGACCCAGTGGAAGCGCCCCGACGGAAGCGAGGAATCAGTCCAGATCGTAGGTTTCAACGTGGACTCCAATGTGGGCAGGCCCTGGAACCTGGTGCAAGGACGGACCGAAGACCTAAAAACACCGGATGCCATCATCGTGGATGAACTCTACAAGCAGAAGCTGGGCGTCACCCGTGTGGGTGAGGTCTTTGAAATCCACGGCCGGCGCGCGCGTGTGGTCGGTTTTACCCGCGGCATTCGCTCCTTCACAACTTCGCCTTACGTTTTCACCAGTTTCAAGAACGCGCAGGACTTCGTCGGTCTGCGTGAGGATCAGACGTATTTTCTGCTAGTCAAACTTACTCCCGGCGCTGATCTAGAAAAAGTACGCCGCGCCATTGGCGGCCAGGTGAAGGATGTCGAAGTCCTCACCAGCCACGAATTCAGCCGTATGACCCGAATTTACTGGATGTTTACCACGGGCGCGGGCGTGGCCGTGCTGCTGGCTGCGGTCCTCGGTCTGATTGTTGGGTTCGTCGTGGTGGCCCAGACTATCTACGCCACTACCATGGACCACCTGCGCGAGTTCGGCACACTCAAGGCCATGGGTGCGGCCAACAGCTATGTGTACAAGGTGATCATCCAGCAGGCAGCTATGAGTGCCGTGATCGGCTACGTGCTGGGAATGGCGGTCAGCTCGTTCGTGGTCCGGGCCAGCCAGCACGGAGGCGCGGCCATTCTGATGCCCTGGCAGATGGCGGTGGGGATGTTCTTTCTCACCCTGACCATGTGCATCGGAGCGGCGTTGGTCTCCATTAACAAAGTTACGCGGCTCGATCCCGCAATCGTGTTCAAGGGTTGAGGGAGTAGAGGCAACGGAGAAGGGTTAACGGAGGATAGCCATGCAACCAGCCATCGCAGTACGGGCCCTGGAGAAGACTTATGCCGAAGGAGCTGCCGGAGTTCCCGCCCTGCGCGGCGTCGACCTGGACGTGCATCCCGGCGAACTCGTAATGTTGATGGGTCCCTCGGGCAGCGGCAAGACCACGCTGCTTTCCATCATGGGCTGCATCCTTTCCCCGACCTCAGGCCACGTGCAGATCGCAGGCCAGGAGGTGGGCAAGCTGAGCGAGAAGCAGTTGCCGGCGATCCGGCTGGAGCATATCGGGTTCGTATTTCAGGGCTTCAATCTCTTCCCCACGCTCACCGCCGGAGAAAACGTCGAATTGATGCTCGATCTAAAGGGCGTCCGCGGCGAAAAAGCAAAGAATCGCTCGCGGGAATTGCTCGAGCGGGTTGGCCTCGCGGACAAATACACCACCTTTCCTTCTGACCTGAGCGGAGGACAGAAGCAGCGAGTTGCCATTGCGCGGGCTCTGGCCGGCGATCCGCAAATCATTCTGGCAGACGAGCCGACGGCCGCACTCGATTCGCAAACCGGCCAGATCGTCATGGAGATGATGGCTCGCCTGGCGCATGAGCGCGACCGCGCTGTAGTCATCGTCACCCACGATTCGCGCGTTCTCAGCTTCGCCGATCGCATCGTCCGAATCGAAGACGGCCTGATCGCGAAAAAGCGCCCGGAGTCGGAAGTCTCCCCAGAACTGCTGGTGCACTCCGCCGCGCAGGCAGGTGGAATTCTAATCGCGTAGTGACGAGACTAAGATCTTCGTTGGAGCATTCTCATGGCTAGGAAATTGAGTAAGAAATCGGTTCTGCTGATCGCATTTGTGGCGTTCACCCTCACGGTTGGACTCACCCTACCTTCGCTTCGCTCGCGTGCGGCCAGCAACGCCAAAGCGGTTGTGGCGCTGCCATCCGCGGAGCCCTTGCTGGTTGCGGGTCCGGGGCGGGTTGAACCGCTCTCTGAAAATATTCAGATCGGCTCAGAGCTAAGCGGCAAGATCAAGTCGGTCAACGTGGAAGAAGGCGATACGGTCCGCAAGGGACAAGTGCTGGCGGTGCTGCAGAACGACGATTACCGCGCCGAAGTTCTCTCCGCCGAGGCCCAGGTGCTGGCGAAGGAAGCCACACTGCGAAAGGTGGTGAACGGCGCCCGTACCCAGGAGCGCTCGGAAGCGCTGTCGACGGTCCGTGCCGCTGAAGCCGTCATGAATAACGCCCGTTCAGAAGTGGACCGCCGCCAGAAGCTCTTTGATGCCGGCGTGATCTCCCGAGACGAGTTCGAGCGCTACGCGCGTGCATACGACGTGGCGAAAGCGGAGTATCAGGAAAATGTCGAGCATCATTCGCTGATAGACGACCACCCTCGCGAAGAAGATCGCAGCTTCGCCGAGGCCGACTTGCAACTGGCCCGCGGCCAACTGGAACAGGCCCGCGCCAGATATGAAAAGACGCTAATCAAATCTCCGATCGACGGCACCGTTCTGCGCAAGCACCATCGCAACGGCGAAAGCGTCTCCAATTCCTCGACCGTACCTGACCCGATTTTGACGGTAGGAGATAAAGATGTCCTGCGGGTTCGCATGGATGTCGATGAAGCTGATGTCAACAAGATCCGGGTCGGGCAAAAGGCCTACGTCACCGCCGATGCCTACGGCAAACAGAAGTTCCGAGGCCGGGTAGTCCGAGTGGGTGAACTGCTCGGGCCGAAAAACGTTCGCACCGACGAGCCCACCGAACATGTGGACAAGAAAATCCTGGAAACACTGGTTGAACTCGATCAAGGTGTGCAGTTGCCGGTGGGCCTCCGCGTGGATTCGTACATTGTGGGGGATGGCGGCGAAGTGGCGACGGCGCAGGGGCCAAAACCGTAAGTGTGTGGGGCGGACACTCTTGTCCGCTCCGTTGACTTGGACTTTTGTATTGTCATGCGCCCATGAGTTGCCCACTCAGGAACCGCAAGAATCCCCAACCTCAAAATCCACTTCAAAATCGACTTCAAAAGCGGCGGACAACAGTGTCCGCCCCACACGGTCACCACTATCCGAGGCCGGACGCTCTGGTCAAAGCCCGGTAATTCAGCTAAAATAAGTGCTTTGCACATCAAGTTCTGAACTCATCTGGAGCAGTCCATGGCACACGTTTGTGATATCTGCGGCAAGGGGCCGCAATTCGGAAACAATATTAGCCACGCTCACAACGTGACCAAGCGGCGCTGGAACGTTAACTTGCGCCCGGTCCATGCCAAAGTGGGCGCTGCGACCAAGCGCATCCGCGTCTGCACCTCCTGCTTGCGTAGCGGCAAAGTGGTTAAAGCGTAAGACTCGAATTCCCCCCTCCACAAAGTCCAAGGCGGCGGACAAGAGTGTCCGCCCCACCCACCTACCAATGCACGCCAGATCCTGCACTCGGCTGGTGCCGGGCTGTGGGGGCCCGTTGTTGGGTACCGAACAGATAGGCTCTTATTGGCGCTTCTGTGCCGCTGCGATCAGAGGCCGCAGGGCCTGTACCGACACGCCCAAAGTACCGCCGGAGAAGCCGTCAATGTAGGCCTCGTTGATACCGATGACCTCGCCCTGCGAGTTGAACACCGGGCCGCCGCTGCCCCCGTGGGCGGTGGGTGCGTCGTAAATCAGTTTGTCGCCAACCACATCTCCCAGGTGTCCGCAGGTCGCGGACGGACGGATCAGCGAAAGCGCCGCCAGCTCATTGGCGGCGCCGATGTCGTCGCGGCGGAAAGCTAGGCGGTCATAGACCGCCGGTGGCGATTTTGCCACCATTCCCAACACGCCCATGGGGTAGCCGACTACCGCGACCAATTCTCCCGGATTCGAGGGCTCCTCGGCTAAAGGCAGGGGCCGCAGCCGGCTGATAGCTTCCGAATTCTCCACCCGCAGCACCGCCAGGTCGCCATGCGCCGAAAGCACCAGAGGCGTGACATCTACGGGCAACGCGAACCCCGGGAAGAAGGCCACCAGCTTTTCCAGTTCCGGCTTGGCCCCTTTGCGGATGAGGGCATCCGCTTCAGAGTCTCCGTACCAGGGTTGGGCAACATGGCGATTGGTGGCCAGGAGCCCCTCCTCCACCATAAACCCGGTTCCGGAAATACGCGCCCGCAGGGCAGGTCGTTTCCCCGGCATTGCGACCCGATAGACGCCGAAAATGTAACAGATTGAATTGCGATACCGGTTCAGGACCAAGGCCGGCATGGCCTGTTCCTGCTTGAGTTCATCCACGTCGCGCGTAAGCTGCCGCAGTTCATTCTGCTGAAGTTCATTCTGTTGAAGTTCAGTCTGACGCTCCCGCTTATGATCGTCATCGGGTGCGGCATTGCTCGGTAGAGGGAGAGACAGAGGCGGGGGCGGGGCGTAGTAATGCGCCATGAATCCGGTTCCAACCAGTAAGAACAGGCCCAGCACAACTTCGATCAGGCGCGACCATGTCTTGCAGACCGGCTCTTCTTCCGATGAATTGTGGTTCTCGGGCATGGGGAAACTGGCTGCCGGAGGAAGCGATTAGGGGAGGGAAATCCGTGTCCACCGGGCAGACCTGTGACCTACTATCTTGGGGCCTGCGAGCAGGGTCTCCTAGGGTACGGAAGGTGATGTACGGGTGGTCCTAAGGTTCTTTAATACCCAGGAATTGGGACATCTCCTCGTACAAAAAGCCTTCGCCCGGGCGGTAGGGCTGGACCCAATCACCGTCGATGACAAATTGAGGGATGGCGCGTTTGCCCGTGCGGGCAACCACTTCGTCGGCCGCTCCGGGCGTGTTCTCGATGTCGATTTCCGTGAAGGGAACGTTGTTTTGTTCGAGGAAGCGCTTGGCCACACGACAGTCAGCACACCAGAAGGCGGAGTAGACGATTAGTTTCATGTTTTTAGGAATCACTTTGCAACCCTTAGCGTGATTGCCTTAGCGAAGGGCCCGAACAAAACAAAGCCGTCAGCTTAAACTGACGGCCGAAAACTGATGGCTGACAGCTAGTTCTCGTACAGCAGCACACCCTCGGTCTTCTCCGAATCCACCGGACGGTAGTACAGTTTCTCGCCGTCGAGGAAGACTTCGATGAACGCCGGACGGGTGGTAATCGTGCCCTGGATCAGCGCTTCCGACAAGGGGTCTTCGATGTACTTCTGCAAAGCCCGCCGCAGGGGACGCGCGCCGTAGCTGCGATCACCCAGAGTCTGGTTCAGGATCCACCTCTTGGCTTCATCGGTCACGGTAACGGTGATCGACTTCTGCGCCAGGTTCTGGTTGAGTTGCGTAACCATGAGTTCCAGAATCTGGATAAGATCCTGCTCGCCCAGAGCGGTGAACAGAATAATCTCATCCAACCGGTTCAGGAACTCGGGGTTAAAGGTGCGTTTGACCTCGCCCTTTACTAGCTCTTCTATCTTGCCCGAAATCATGTCTTCATTGGTCGACTGGAAACCCAGACCTTCGCGCTTCTGCAGGTGCCGGGCGCCAATGTTTGAGGTCATGATGATGATGGTGTTCTTGAAATCGACTGTGTTGCCCAGACCATCCGTCAGCTGGCCGTCTTCAAAAACCTGCAACAGGATGTTGAAGACATCCGGATGCGCCTTTTCCACTTCATCCAGCAGGACGACGGAGTACGGCGCGCGCTTCACCCGCTCGGTAAGCTGGCCGCCTTCTTCATAGCCCACGTATCCCGGAGGCGAGCCGATCAGCTTCGAGACCGAGTGCTTTTCCATGAATTCGGACATATCGAAGCGGACCAGCGATTTCTCGCTGCCGAACATGAACTGAGCCAGGGTGCGCGCGACTTCGGTCTTGCCTACGCCTGTCGGGCCGAGGAACAGGAACGAGCCAATGGGCCGGTTCGGGCTCTTCAGACCAGCGCGGCTGCGGCGGATGGCGCGGGCTAAAGCGATGATGGCCTTGTCCTGCGAAATAATCCGCCTGTGCAGCTCTTCTTCGATGCGCAGCAATTTCTGTGATTCTTCTTCTTTGATGGAAGTGATGGGCACACCAGTCCAGCGTGATACCACGTCCTCGATGTCCTCCCGACCGACAACACCGGTGGAGGATTCATCGAGGTGGTATTTTTCGCGAAGAGCGCGCAGGTTCTCGCGCTCCTTACGTTCCTCATCCGAGTAGAAGCGCGCCTTCTCGAACTCGTGGTTCGCGATGGCGTTCTCCATACGGTGGACGATGAACTTGATGCGCTTCTGGACTTCCGTGATCTCCTCGGGCAGCGAAGTCTGGCGCAGCTTAACTCTCGCTCCGGCTTCGTCAATCAAGTCAATCGCCTTGTCCGGTAGGAAGCGATCCGGGATATAGCGGTTCGAGTGCGATACGGCGAAGTTGATGGAGTCGTCGGTGTAAGTGACGGCGTGGAACTTCTCGTACCGGTCTTTGATCCCGAATAAGATCTTGGTGGCATTAACTTCGTCCGGCGGCGGAACCTTTACCGCCTGGAAACGCCGCTCCAGCGAACGGTCCTTTTCGATGGACTTGCGATACTCGCCCGGAGTGGTGGCGCCAATGCACTGGATTTCGCCGCGTGACAACGCCGGCTTCAGGATGTTGGCCGCGTCAAGTGACCCTTCGGCAGAACCCGCGCCCACCAGGGTATGCAATTCGTCGATGAAGATGATGGAATTCTGCGATTCCATTAGTTCCTTCATGATGGTCTTCAAGCGCTCTTCGAACTGGCCGCGATACTTGGTGCCGGCGACGATCAGGGAGAGATCCAGTCCCAGGATGCGCTTGTCGGCCAGGAACGACGGAACTTCGCCGTCTGCGATGCGCTGTGCCAGGCCCTCCACGATGGCGGTCTTGCCCACACCCGGTTCGCCGATCAGCACCGGGTTGTTCTTGGTGCGGCGGCAGAGAATCTGAATCACACGCTCCAATTCGCCTTCTCGTCCCACCAGAGGATCGAGCTGGTTGTCCATCGCGGCCTGGGTCAGGTCGCGGGAAAACTCGCTCAGGAGTGAAGATTCTCGCTGGCGCTGGGGCTGCGATTTCTCCTGGCTGCTGCGCGCCAGTTCCTCACGAATGGTGGACAGCCGTAGGCCGCGCTCGTGCAGAATCTCGGCGGCAAAGCACTTCTCTTCTCTCAGTAAACCCAAAAGAAGATGTTCGGTCCCGATGTGCTTGTGTGAAAGCCGTTCCGCTTCTTCGGCGGCATAAGCCAGAACCCGTTTGCATTCGTTGCTTAATGGGAGATCAACCGAAGTGGAGACCTTTTCCCGGATAGTGGTGTGCCCTTCGATCTGCTTGCGGATGGACTCGACCGAAGCGTGCGAACGCAGGAACCGGTTGGTCAGGGCCTTGTCTTCGCGCAGAAGTCCCAGTAACAAGTGCTCCGTCTCAATATACGGAGACCCGAACTGGCTCGCTTCATAGCGCGCAAAAAAGATGACGCGCCTTGCTTTTTCCGTATAACGTTCAAACATAAGCCCTACCCCCTTGGCTCTCCCAGGGACCCCGAAATCGTGTGCTTGCGGCCGCCCCCCTGGGGAACCATTGGCCCCAAGATCATTATGCAATCAAGCTACCATCGCGTCTATGGCCCGTAAGCGCTGGTTATGAACCTGGGTTCCGTTACCAAAGACACCCGAGGTCAACTTCCCCGCGAACGTTTGCAATACCTTACCAACCTTCTGGCCCTTCTCCCATTTCGGCACGTTTGACGGAAGTTTGTCAATTCCCGTCACGCGATTGACCGGAAAGAGTCTCGGGCGCAACCTCTTCTATGCACCCGCGTTGCAATCGCAGCACCCGATGGCAGCGGCGCGCGAAGGCAAGATTGTGGGTGGCAATGAGAGAGGTCAGCTGGTAGTCGCGATGTAACCGGGCAATCAATTCAAAAACCGAGTCCGCCGTCCGGCTATCGAGGTCTCCGGTGGGCTCGTCCGCCAGCAAAAGCTTCGGCTGGGTGATGAGCGCCCGAGCCAGAGCCACCCGCTGCTGTTCACCGCCGGAAAGTTCACCCGCGCGGTGATGTGAACGCCGCTCCAGCCCTACCTCATGCAGCCATCGCAAAGCCTCTCCCTCCGCCCTCTGCTGGGCAACACCCCGAAGCAGGAGCGGCATGGCCACGTTTTCCAGCGCCGTAAATTCCGGCAGCAGGTAGTGGAACTGCCAAACGAAACCGAGCTCATGGTTTCGGAACCCGGCCGCGTCATCTTCTGAAAGCGAACTCAATCGCAAGTGGGCGCAGTATACGTCACCCGCGGAAGCCGTATCAAGAGCGCCCAGGATGTGTAACAAGGTACTCTTGCCCGAACCTGACTCACCCACGATCGCCAGTAACTCTCCCCTGGCCACCTGGAATGACAAGTTTTCAAAGAGCACCAGGTCCGATTCGCCTGAACGGAAGACCTTCTTGAGGCCTTCCACCCGCAGAATCATTTTCGATTCTATTAGATGCAAAAAGGCGGCTCCCCGGCTCAGGGTGAAACAGCTTCCAGCTACTCGCTTTTAGCTCTCAACTCTCAGTTCTCGCGCGCAACTCTCATTAAAACATGAACTCTGGGCCGGAAACTTCCCGCTCGCTCTTGGGAAGCGTCCATGAAAGAACTTTATGCCCAATCGAAGGCAAATACGATATGACCATGGTCACAACCATTCTGGATGGAGCGACCCGGCATCCCCACTCCGCCCTGGGCGAGCACAAATTTTGAAGAGATCGAGAGATGGCCCTGAGTCATTCATAGCGCAGTGCTTCAGCGGGAAGGATACGGGCTGCCGACCAGGATGGGTACAGCGTAGCAACCAGCGAAATTCCGATGGCTACCAACGCCACCAGTGCGCCATCGCTGGCACGCGGAGCAAATGGCACGTAATCGATTGAGTAGACTTCGGGCGCGAGCGACAGCAGATGGTAGTGTCCGCCCGCCCACGAAAGCGTGTAGCCGAGCGCCAGCCCGATGGCGGTCCCGAGCAGGCCGATGAGCAACCCTTGCGTGATAAACAGGCCGCGTATCTGGGATTTGCGCGTGCCCATGGACATGAGCACGGCGATGTCACGGGTTTTCTCCATGACCATCATGGTGAGCGAGATTAGAATATTCAGCGCCGCCACGAAAACGATCAGGCCAATGGTAATAAAAGTCACCAGTTTTTCCAGACGAAGCGCGCGAAACAAAGCTTTATTCTGCTCCATCCAGTTGGTAGCCATGAAGCCTTTGCCGGCAGCTTGCTCAAGCGCGCGCGAAACCTGGCCCGCCTGGTAAATGTCATCCACCTTGAACTCAAGCACTGTTATCTGATCGCCCAAGCCTTCTAGTTGTTGCGTGTCCGCCAGGCGCGTAAACGCCCAGGAACTATCGTAGTCAAAAAAACCGGAGTTGAAAATTCCCACCACCCGGAAGCGGATGTATTTCGGCACCAACCCAAAGGGCGTAAGTTCGCCCTGAGGACTGGTGACCAGCACCACCGAGTTCAGGGTAGCGCCCAGGTCCTCGGCAATGTCTTTGCCGAGGACAATGGGCGGCATCGAGGCAACCCGTTCCTGCACCGAATTCATTGCGTCGGGAGCTTGTGCGCTTGTGGGGGGGCGGTTCTCAGACCCGCCCGGGCCGGGTCGAAGACCCGGCTGTTCACCGCCCGGGCTCTCATGCAAAGCATCCATGGAGCCAATCTTCACTGTATTCAGCAGATCGCTGACCTTGCGCTCGTAGTCAGGAATCATCCCTTTCAAGACCGCCCCGCGGGCTCGCGGACCCCGCGAAATCAATACCTGCTCGTAAATCGCAGGCGCCGCAGCAACTACATGAGGCCGCTTCGACAAACGATCCAGCAGCGGACGCCAGTCCTTGATCCCATCGCTTTCAATCCGCAAAAGATTGATGTGTGAGGTCGAGCCTAACAGACGGTTTTGCAGGTCCTGGCGAAATCCGTTATTGATAGCGAGGGCGACGACCAGCGACGCCACCCCGGCAGCGACTCCGGCAATCGAGATTCCGGTGATGACGCCAATGACAGCCTGGCGGCGTTTAGCCCGCAGGTAGCGCATGGCGATAAAGAGTTCAAAGCGCATGGGGAAGCCATCAGCTTTCAGCCGTCAGCTTTCAGCTCAATTCGATTATAGCGATGGCTTGGGGAAAGCGAGTCGCTGGACGCTATTGGCCGCTCGACTCAACCTCAGCGAGACGTCGGGCAAGAAAGCGCCGCTCAGTCTCGTTGGTGACGAGCGCGAGCGCCTTGCGATAAGCCTCGCCGCCACGGTCCACTAGCGGAGACACCGGGCCAGATCTCCCCGTGCCGCGGGCAGCAGATAGTAATCTCGAAGTTCTCCGCGCTTTTCGAGTTCGTCGAGCAAGCGGAGCCCTTCCGAACAGCCATCGGCCACGGCCACGGCTCGATTCAGTTCGATCACAGGCGACGGCTACAGGCGAAGCAGCACGTCGTAGAGTCTGGCAATCCGCGTCCAGTCGGATGTTCTCAGGGGTCGAAAAGTTTTTGATTGATTATCGGGGCACGGTTCGTGCCGGTAGGTGCAAGACGCAGCAGCTGCATCTCTACAATCGAACTAGAGAGGTTGCTTGCAACGTCTCCCCCGGATTCGCCTGCAAACCACGATTTTGTGGCACATTAGATCAGGATGCAAGAACTCGTCGAGCCTAGACTCGCCGGCCGTATTGCCTTCACCTATCCGGACTTCACCATTTACCAGCTAGCGCGATTTTTCATCGTGGCCGCGCTGGAGATGCAATCGGTGGCGGTGGGATGGCAGGTTTACGAGATCACGAAACGGCCGCTGGATCTCGGTCTGATTGGTCTCGCCCAATTTCTGCCGGGCATGCTGTTGTTTCTGGTGTCCGGGCACGTCGCGGACCGCTTCGACCGGCGCAAACTGGTCACGCTGTGCTATTGCGGGTTCGCATTGAGCTCAGGCTTGCTTTGGACTATTACGTGGCAAGCCGGCCGTTCGGTCCATTTAATTTACGCAGTGGTGGTGCTGGTTGGCGTAGTGCGCGCCTTCAACGCCCCGGTGAGCCGGGCGCTTCTGCCGCAGTTGGTTTCGGAGGAACACTTTCCCAATGCGGTGGCATGGAACGCGAGCATTTTTCAGGGCGCCACCATCCTGGGCCCATCCATCGGCGGCTTTCTCTATGCATTCTCGCGCGGGCCGTCAATGGTTTATGCGACCGCGATGGTTACCGCGATCGCTGCCGTATTTTCTACTCTGCGAATCAAGCTGCAGACCCAGGCGCGGCCGCGCGAACCGGTCACCTGGACAACTGTTCTGGCAGGTTTCCACTACATCTGGACTCACAAGCTGGTTCTGGGCGCAATCTCGCTGGATATGTTCGCCGTTCTGCTGGGAGGCGCGGTGGCGCTCCTTCCCGTTTACGCCAGCGAAATCCTCAAGACCGGACCCTGGGGCCTGGGGTTGCTGCGCAGCGCTCCGGGTGCGGGGGCGATCGTCATGGCGATTGTGATGGCCCATCGTCCGCTGCGGCGCCGCGCCGGGATCGCAATGTTGTGGTCGGTGGCCAGCTTTGGTGCGCTCACGATTGTTTTCGGAGTCTCCCGCAGCCTGGCAGTCTCCTTGGTGGCATTGCTGCTGCTCGGTGCCACGGACATGGTAAGCGTCATCATTCGGGCTATCCTGGTTCAGCTGGCGACGCCGGACGAAATGCGCGGACGGGTGAACGCGGTGGACATGATTTTCATCGGAGTTTCCAACGAGTTGGGAGAGTTTGAGTCCGGCCTGACGGCGCACTGGTTCGGGACCGTGCCTGCCGTGGTGCTGGGCGGAGTCGGGACACTGATCGTGATTGCGATATGGGCTTGGGCCTTCCCGGAACTGCGGAATGCCGACCAGATCACCAATTGATCGCTCACGAACCACGTTGGGGACAGCCGCCTCGGAGAAAGCGTTCAGCCCTCACTGAGCACCCAGCCAAATCCTGCGCTTGGGGTTTGGTGAATTCATGATCCCGCCGGGCTCCCAACCCGGCGTTTGCCCATGGCGAAAATTGCCACATGCCGGAACGGCTGCAGGCTGAGTGCTGATTCTGGGGTCGGCTGCCCCATACGGTCCTACTTGCGGATCACTGTCTTCGCCGAACTCATGTTGTCAAAGCGATCATAGACTCGGACCACGACGACGTGCTCGGCCGACAGTCTCTTTGTATCCGGCAGATGCGCCGGACTCCCGAAGTTCTGTCCGAGTCCCGGAGGCCCAGCCACCTGGAAGTTATAACTCGCGGTTTTTGAATCTGCGAGCTGCCCCACCGGTTCCACATATTGCCAGTCGCCCGCGTCCACGGAATATTCGGCACGCTTGATATTGGAAAATCCATCGGCGGCATGGAAGATCACATGGATCCGATCGCTCTCCAGGGATGCCTTGAGGTCGTCAATGCGCGGCGGAGTGGTATCAACCTCGAATCGCGCGCTGTCTCTCACCGAAGCGAGCGCCTGGCCGGGAGAATGCGACGGCGCATCCGAAGCCACAACTTCGATGGTGTATCCGCCATCCGGCAGTAACGATGCGTCGAAGGAGTAAAATTTGTCGGTCAGGTTATCTTTCAGCAGCAGCCAGCGAGTTTCGCCGTCGCCGCGAAAGTAAACCGAGTAGACCATCTGGTCGTCGTTCTCGTCGCGGACCGTCCATTTCACTCCGATCGAGTCGCGGTCGCGTGTACTGGGAGGGGGTGCGTCGAAACGGGGACCGCCGCCCGGGGTTGCACCGGTATCGGGAACACTAACCGCCTTGGGAAGCGGCTGGTAACGCACACCCACTTGCACGGTCACGTCGTCGAAATCCGGGGCGACATTTTTAGGTAGATAGTTCAGCAACACGCTGTCCAGACTCGGAGCGGCATTGCCTGCATGCAGCACGGCCCTCCATTGCACGAAACGCGCAGCCGGGACATTCAATACGGGATCTTTCTGCAGATCAACCGGCTTCCAGGGGCTCCAGTTGCGGTCGGGATTATCCACGTTCCCGCTGCGCGCAAGGAGTTCGATATTGCCGGCACCCCGGAATTCAGCCCGGCCCCAGCGGGAGAAGACCTTGGCGTCAAACACATCGCTCTCGTAGCTGCCTTCGGATTCCGGAGACCCGCCCAGCAAAAACAACTTGCCGAGATTGCTGGTTGAAACATAGAGTCCGCCGCCCGGAGCCTCGGCGAACGCAGTGATCTGGGACGCGCTGGCTTTGAGCAGATCGACGAACTGATCTTCGCCGGTGATGGCGAAAATGTGACCGCGGTTTCCCGTTCCCGCCAGCAAGCGTCCCGCCCGATCGAATGCGAGCGCGTAGACCAGATCCTGAGGTGAACTCCAGACGCGACTGGGAGCGCCGTCAGGCGCGATACGATAGATTTCCGAACCACCGGTTGCGCCAGCCCCCGGAAACGGGATGCCGCCGGTCAGGCCTGACAAGCCCGGAGTTACATTCAAAATCACCATGCCGGGTTGCGCCGCACCGGACGCAGGTGTAGGCGTGGCGGCAGGGACCGGTGAGGGGAAGACGGTCGGAGTGCTCCCGGGCCGTTTTTCTCCCCCACCAGCGGCATAGATGTTTCCCGCCTTATCGATGGCCAACGCGGTGATCTCTTTTTTGGGCGCGCTGTAAAGCACAAAACCCTCGCCGTCGGGCTTGACCTGATACACCAGTCCGCTGCCATCCGAGCCGGCGATCAGATTGCCCTTCGCATCCACCGCTAATGCGCGAATATGCGCTTCGTCGCTCTTGAAGAAGACCGAGTGCTCGCCCTTGGAGGTAATCCGGAAGATTTCGCCATGATCGCCGGTGGCCACGTACAGATTGCCGGCATTGTCGAAAACCAGATCCCATATGTACTTCGTACGGGGATCGAAAAAGACCGAGGCGGAAAACTCGCTGGCTGACTTGGTTTTTTCCGCTTCAGTTTTTCCCTTGTTAGACAGGGCATTGGCATTGCTCACCGAAATGTTGGCCACACGTTCAATGCGATAAACCTTGCCATCTGGGTTGGTGGCGGCGTAGAGGACACCGTTCTTGTCCACCGCCAGAGCCTGCACTTGTAGTTCCTGGGGCTCGAAAATCGTGGTGGATTGGCCCTGCGGGGTGATGCGATAGACGCGAGCGGGCGCGCCAGTAGCGGCGTATAGATCTCCGCTCTGATCCGCGGCGATCGACCAGATGTAGGTGGATGGCGTGGTGGAAAGCGCTTTTACCGCGGGAGCGAGTTCGAGACCTCCCGCGCTGCGAATGGCCACCCCCGTCGCCGTTCCCTTGCTTAAATCCTCAAATTTGGATTGTTCCCAGGTGCGAGTGCCTTCGCTGAAAGCGAGGGGAACCACGCCTAGCATGAGAACGTAGATGAGAAAAGATCGTTTACGCGGACGGATTGCCAATTTCATACCTCGTAGCCGGTCTTGGGCGGAAGAACTCAGATTATCACGAGGAAACGGCTGCCAGTACCGGGCACAGAAGGGATGCTCGTGCAGCTTGACAGAACGGACACATGGGTAGGCCTTCGCTGGCAAGCCGTCATTCGGAAGGGCCTAAAGGTCGTTAAGGATCAGGCGTGCAGAGCTTCTGTGCTGCAAGGTCACGTCGGCAAACAATATCTTCCGGAATTACTTGATCGTAATGGTCAGAACCTGCGCACCCGCCACGACGTAATCCAGCGGTCCGGTAGCAGCTTCATTCACCGAGGACTCGTTCTGCACCACCATTTCCTGGGTGCCGCGCATGCCGTCCATTACGTTCATGATGGAGAGCGGAAGCGTCGGCATGACCTTGTCGGCAACCGTAGCTTCAGGATCGGCTTCGAGCAGGGACACGAAAACCCGGTTGTTGACGTGCTGTTTGTTCAGCAAAGCTATGGTGGAAGCGAGGTCCAGTTTGCGGCCAAGGGCCGGCATGGCGTGGCGAACCCGGTCGAGAGTCTCCCCATCGCTGACCAGGATGCGCAGCGACCCCTTGGAAGTGGAGGTTGGAATGTGAATCGGAATCTGTTGCAGGATCAACTCACCGCGGTAAGGACGCAAAAGAGTTTCGATGGTGATCTCGTCCCCGGGGCGGGCTTCGGTCACGTCGGTGCGGGCGCCTTCCAGCCGAGCCCAGCGGCGTTCGCGGACCAGATCGAAATCCAGTTGCACACCACGTATGCTGGGCACGTTGTACGGGTTGTCGTAGATGCGGCTGAAGCGGTCGCCAAGAGAGAGCGCTGCCATTACAGCGGCAGGCTGTCCGCCATCCGACGGGGCAAACATGTTCTGCACGGCCACGTCCGGATATCCGTTCACACTGATACGGCCGTTCATGCGGTACGTGGTGTCTTCCCCATACTCGTTCACTCCATGCAGCGCGTTGAATACCGTGGCCATCATGGCGAGGGGGCTCAAGTTCGCGTTATTCAGCACTTCGTAGTGAAACTGCTTGTTCGCCGCTCCGCTGTGGATATTCAACGTAACCGGAATCATGTCCGGTTGCTTGCCAAACTCTCCCAAAATGCCGGTATGACGGTCCTGGACGAACGAGCCTACAGGCTCCGTGGCATTTACGATCTTGAAGGCATTCAGCGGGGAAGCTAGCGTGGCCAAGACCTCCGCTTTAGTCATGGGCAGATCCACCATGCCGAACTGAAGCAGCGGATGCCCGCAGGCCAGCAAGTGCTGCGCATCCATGAAAGTAACGGTGCAGGTAGCAGCAATGTCCATGTCACCGCGCACCAGAATTGCGCTGATCGCGGAACCCGGTTCCAGGGGTTCGGGCTGTTTGCTGCCGCTGACCGAACCCACGCCCAGGACGGGAACAATCCCGGCCTTCGCGAACTGCGGAGCGAAGCGCTGCATGGCCGCTTGCGAAAAGCCGCTGAACACCAGTGGGGTTTCTATCGGCTTCAGGTAGTTGGCATAGTCTTTGCTGGCGGGAGCATTCGCGGAAGCCAGAGCATCGGACGGAACCTCACCCACTCCGGGACCGGATGTCTTGCTGGGACCGCCGACAGCAGCTTTCGCCTCTACTGCGCTATTTCCCGGACTGCGATCCATTGCATTGATCTCGAACATCTCTGCGATTGGAGTCACGCCGGCAATCGGTTCTTTCGAAAATTCGCCGATGCGGAAAGCCAGCGCCCCGGCCAGTTTCCCGTCCAGATACACGGGGCTGCCACTCATGCCGGCGACCACTCCGGTGTATTCCGCCTTCTCACCCGACAGGCGCACCAGGATGATGTCTCCCTTGGGGCCGTTTGCGTTCTTCAGAATCCCAAGCACCTCCACACCCATGGACTCTGGCTTTGTGCCCTGGAACACCGTGTAGGCAACGCCATGCATCCCGGCATGGATGGCGCTCACTGGAATCGTTTCGACGGACCTGGAAACTTGGGCGTGAATTATCGACGACAGGGAGAGGAATACAGCTGTGACACTGCAGAAAAGCGCACGTCTCATGAATTTACCTAAACTTCGAAAGCCGGAGCACCGACAGCTCCGCCAACCAGATAGTTCAACTTCGCCTTTTGTGTTTCCAATTTGCCGGTGGGAGAGGCGCGCAACCTAAAGCCAAAACCGTGCAAACATCCCAATCGCGAAGCTGTGCGTCTATACTAGCACAAGGGTTTACCGAGGAATTCCATGTTTTCCATTCATCGCATCAGAAATTTGAGGCCTTCGTGGGAGCCATTTTCGACTATCCCATTGATGACATTGGTTTTGGTATTGGTGACGGCAGGAATCCCAGGGCTGATGGCACAGGATCAGTCCGCGCCTGCGACGAACGGGCAAAAGCAGGACGCGCCGCCCGAGGCGGGCGGGCCCACGACCGACGTAGGTCCCTACGCCATCCCGAAGAAAAGGGAAGAGCCACCACCTCCTCCGCCCCCGGCCAAACCGAAGAAAGTCGAGGGCATGCCGGACTATTCCATCAAAGTGGACGTGCCCCTGGTCAACGTGGATGTTCTGGTCACCACCAAAGACGGACAGTTCATCCCCGGGCTAAAGAAAGACAACTTCCGCGTGGTTGAGGATGGCGTGCAGCAATCGGTCACCAACTTCGATATCTCCCAAGCGCCGATCACGGCCGTGCTGCTGGTCGAATTTGCTTCCACCAATTACTACTTCATGGTGGATGCGCTGAATGCCAGCTACTCTTTCGCCCACGCGCTCAAGAAAAATGACTGGGTGGCGGTGATTTCCTATGACATGAAACCGCACATTCTGGCGGACTTCACCCAGGATAAGCAGGAGGTCTACGGTGCCCTGAACCAGTTGCGGATGCCCGGGTTCGCCGAGACCAATCTGTTTGATGCTCTGTATGACACGCTAGACCGCGTGGACCAGATCGAAGGACGCAAGTACGTAATCCTGGTGACCACGGGGGTGGACACGTTCAGCAAACTCAACCTCGACCAGATCACAAAGAAGATCAAGGCCACCCACGATGTAACCATTTTTCCCATCAGCGTTGGATTTGCGGTGCGTGAATACTGCGAAACCCATCGCTGCGGTTACACCCACGGCATGGGCATTCCTGTCGGTCAAATGGACTACCTGCAAGCTGATAACGAGATGAACACATTTGCGCGCCTGACCGGAGGACGCGCTTACTTCCCGCGATTCCAACAGGAACTTCCGGAAATCTTCCACGACATCACCGGCGACATTCGGAACCAGTACAACCTGTCCTATCACCCCACCAACCCCAAACTCGATGGCACCTACCGCAAGTTAAAAGTCGAAGTAATCGCTCCGGACGGAGGCCCCCTGAAGGTCAAAGACCAAAAGGGCAAAGATGTGAAGTACCAAGTTGTGGCGCGAGAGGGTTATACGGCGAAGCATACGGTGGAGTAGTGGTCGGTGGCTAGGTACCCGGTGTGGGGCGGGCACTGTTGTCCGCCGCCTTTGCCTGCGAGTTGTATTGGCATTCGCTCCTGATTGAACGCACGGGAACTGCAAGCCCACCAACCCAAACAATCAAATTCAACGGCGGAGGACAACAGTGTCCGCCCCACACCAGCTAGTGCACATGGGCAAATTTGTCGAGCAAAAAAAGCAACCCTACCCCAAGAAAAACCACTAGGGCCATTCTCACACCGGGCTCGCGATTAACTTCCGGCATTAGGTCCGACGCCGCCACGTAGATCGTCACTCCCGCGGACAGCGGCAATCCGAAACTCACCTGGTGGCGGAAAACCGCCATGGTAAGCACTCCCGCCAGCGTAGACGCACCCAGCAGGACGGACGCGCCCCACGCGATGCCCCGGCTTCGTCCGCTGGCCAACATCACCGACGCTATGGTGAACCCTTCCGGAATCTTGTGCAGAAAGATAGCCAGAAAGATGACCCATCCCAGCCAGCTCGAAACGATGAAACCGGAGGCGATCGCGATGCCGTCAAAAAAAGTATGGATGATCAGTCCCACCAGCACCGAGTATCCCCGGTGACCGCGGACAAACGCATCCTTGTGAGTTTCCTCACCAAAATGAAAATGGGGCGTGACTGTATGTTCGAACAAATGAACAATGAGATATCCGACTAGAACAAGGAAAGGGGCGCTCTTGCCGCGCAGTTCCAGACTGGCGGGGAAGATCTCCACAATCGCGGTGGCTAGCATGAATCCCGCGCCCAGCGCCACGAAATATTTAAGATAAGAGCGATCCCAATGCTTCTGGACGATGATGGCGCCGCCAAAGACGTTGGCTGCCGCGGCGCTAAGACCGAGCAGAATGCTGAGGAGAATGGGGTGCATGGCTGCCGGAGGATAATATCAGTTCCCTGTTCCCCAGTTCTCCGTTCCTAGCTTAGCTAAGCTGCCGGCATGATGGCGCTGATCAGGCCGTTCAGTATTTTCCCTAGCTCGGCCGCTTTGTCGAGCACCTGCTTCCGGTGCTCCGGAGTGAAGTAGGCCAGATTTTGGGCAATCATCAGTTGGGTTTCGACCTCGACCAGCGACCGTCTGGCTGGTCCTAGAAAAAAATGGAATTCGTTAGCAGAGAAGCGCGCCTGCTCTCCCGCGATGTTTGCCGGAACCCGACTGCAGCTCTTCGCAGCGGACTGGCGCGCGCATAAGTCTCATCACGCGGAAATGCCTTGGCGGTTCGCTAGACATCCATGACAAAACTGCCTTCTGACGTGCCATCAGTTCCCGGCATGACTGTCCCATAAGGTGATACTCCAGCGGCAATCATGGCAATGTTCAATCGAGAAAGTTGTGACGTATGAACGCTGAGGACTTCGATCTGAGAAACGGGAACTGGGTCTAACAAGCCATCACCCGCTATGCCGGATATGCATCACATCGCCATCCTGCACGATGTAATCTTTGCCCTCCAGACGCAGCGTGCCTTTAGCGCGCGCATTGGCTTCGGAGCCAGCCTCAAGCAGCTGGTTCCAGCGAATGGTTTCAGCGCGAATGAAATGCTTTTCCAGATCGGAGTGGATGGCACCCGCGGCTTCGACCGCGCGGGTGTGAACGGGGATCGTCCAGGCACGGCACTCGTCTTCCCCGGCGGTGAAAAATGAAATCAGACCCAGCAGGGTGTACGTGGTGCGAATCAGACGGACCAGTCCGCTTTCTCGGAGGCCATAGCTGGAAAGGAACTCGGCCGCATCGGCGTCACTCATTTCTGCCAGTTCCGCCTCTACCTTTCCGCAGATGGCGGATGCACCCGCATTGCCGCGCGACGCGACTTCGGTCAGATTGTACTTGCCGATCGCATTCTCGAGATCGTTGCCTAACTCGGTGCTCTCGCCGACATTGAGAACATAAAGAATCGGCTTTTCACTCAGAAACATGAAACCGCGCAGACGCTTCTTGTCTTCCGGCGTCATTTCCATTTCGCGCAGCGGCCGCTCAGTTCCCAGGTGCGCGTTGGCTCGCTTCAGCAGGTCGAATTCTTTTTCGAGATCGGGCGTGCGCATCTTCTTCAAATCTTTTTCCAACCGCTCTAGCCGCTTTTCGATCTGTCCGAGATCGCTGACCATGAGATCGAAATCCACGTTCTTGATGTCGCGCAGAGGATCCACCGGCCCGACGTGCGGAATGGAGGGGTCTTCGAACGCGCGGACTACATGCGCCAGCGCGTCCACATTGCGCAGATGCCCGATGTAGGCGCTTTCCTTGAGCGCTTCCTGACCGATCGCGCCCACGTCCACATACTCGACGGACGCGTGAGTGAGCTTCTTTGGGTTGTAGAGCATGGCCAGGCGGTCGAGGCGATCGTCCGGCACCTTGGCCACGCCGATGTGAGCCTCACGCGGGTTAGCGTACGCCTGGTCGGAAAGATGCGCCTTGGTGAGAATTCGAAAAAGAGATGTCTTGCCTACCTGGGGCAGACCAATAATGCCAGTTTTCATAAGGACAACAAGATGATAACAGCCAGTTCAGGTAAGCGACCGCGAGGTCAGATACGCCACCACCAAACCCAGCAGCAGAACTCCGCTTTCCACGCGCGTGGACCAGCGATGCAAAGCGTCGAACTGCTGGCGCGCGGGTTGGTCAGCGGGCGCTGCATCGATCTCTCGAATCGACACCCTGAGCGTATCCATGCGGGGAATAATACCGAACTGCGAGATCAACGTAAGTGCCAGCATCAGGCAGACAAGAACGTTGCGCGCGGCGAACCCATGCGCTGTGCCCGCGCTCAATCGGCTGTAGACCAGCGAGCTAGCCAGAAAAACGACGCCGGAGACAATACCCATCCAGTGCAGAATTCCCAACGAACGCCCGACCACCGATCCAGCCAGATGGCGTGTCGGCAGCACGGAAAAGGCCGTCTGCGCCACCACTGGGAAAAATATCAGCGCGCCCAGCCAGACGATCAGAGAGAGCAGCATAAGGAAACGGAGAAATGACATAACCGGTGATTATTATGGACGGCGGGAGGAGCGAAAGCCAGGACTCAAAACTGGGAACCGAGAACTTGCAACTGATGACTGATTCATCTCTAACGACGACCGCCTCACACCGGCACGGGCACGCTTTCCACGATTTCCTGGATCAACTGTTCTGCCTGCTCGGATTTCTTCAGAGTGGAGGAGTAGCGTCCATTCACCGCCACGCGGTGGGCAAACACGGCCCCCACAAGAGGTTTGAAATCCTCCGGAACGCAGAAATTCCGGCCGTCCAGGAAGGCCATCGCCTGCCCGGCGCGGTAGAGCATCTGTGAACCGCGGGGTGAGACGCCCAGGGAAAATTGCTCGGAATCGCGGGTCTCGCGGACAAGAGCGAGCACATAACTAACCAGCGCTTCATCCACTCGCACCTGGGTAACCGCCTGCTGCATTTCCAGCACATCGGCGCCCGTGAGCACCGGTTCCATAAGCTCCAACTGTGCTGCCCCAGCCTCCCCGCGCAGGATTTCGCGTTCGGAATCGCCCGCGGGGTATCCCATCCGCAGCCTCATGAGGAAGCGATCGAGTTGCGACTCAGGCAGAGGATATGTGCCATGGTGCTCCACCGGGTTTTGCGTGGCAATCACCAGAAACGGCTGCGGCAGCGAGTAAGAATGAGAATCGACCGTGACTTGGCCTTCGTTCATGGCTTCGAGCAGCGCAGATTGCGTCTTGGGCGTGGTGCGGTTGATTTCATCGGCGAGCAGGACGTTGGTAAAAATCGGCCCGCGCTTGAACTCAAACTGCTGTTCGATGGCAGAGTAGATGGAAATTCCCAGAACATCCGATGGCAGCATGTCGCTGGTGAACTGCACCCGCTGAAAACCGCAGTCGATGGCCCGCGCCAGAGCCTGGCCGAGAGTAGTCTTGCCCACTCCGGGAACCCCTTCAATCAGCAAATGCCCGCGAGCAAGCACAGACACCAGGGCAAGACGGACTATGTCGTCCTTACCGCGAATTACCTTGCGGAGTACGTTTTCCAGTTGCGTCGCGCGATGGGACGCGGCAATGGCGGTTTCGGGCGACATTTAAGAAATTCTACTATGCACGTGCGGATGTTGAGGGGAGGGCGAGGCATTACGAACGTCACACGTCAGCCGTCAGCGCTCAGCGAAACCCTTTACGGGTCGGGTGCTGGCGCTTTTAGCTGATGGCTGAAAGGCGCCAGCTTATTGCGTAAACTCTGCCGGCCTGCCGGTCAACCGCTCGATACGCTTCGCAATCGGCGGGTGGGTGGAGAACAAGTTGCCGAAATTCATGCCCAACAGCGGCTGGATAATGAACAGGTGCGCGGTTGAAGGCGTGCCCATCATGGGGACACGGCGCGAATAAGCGTCGAGCTTGGCCAGTGCGCTCGCCAGCGCATAAGGATTGCCAGTAAAGTGCGCGCCGGTTTCATCGGCTGCATACTCGCGCGAGCGCGACACCGCCATCTGGATCAGCATGGCGGCGATTGGAGCAAGGATCAGCATCAGCAGGCCACCCATGCCTCCACCACGCCGATCGTCGCGGCCGCCCAGTCCGCCAAAATACGCACCGTAACGCAACCAAGTTATTGCACCCGCGATCGTGGCAGCAACCGAGCTGATCAGGATGTCGCGGTTGTTTACGTGTCCGAGTTCATGTGCCAGTACGCCTTCCAATTCCTCGTCATTTAGCAGGCTCAGGATGCCCTGGGTGACCGCGACCGAGGCGTGCTTCGGATTTCGCCCTGTGGCGAAAGCATTCGGCGAATCCGTTGGGATGACATAGATCTTCGGCATGGGCAGGCCGATTTTCTGCGTCATTCTCTCGACCACATTGTAGACCCGAGGCAACTGCTCTCGCGTGACCGGCTGAGCGCGATAGGTTTTCAGCGCGATCTTGTCGGAGAAGAAGTAGGCAACGAAGTTAGTCACGGCCGCGATGCCCAGGGCGAGCAGCATCCCGTTCTGGCCACCCAAGGCGCGGCCGACCGCCATGAGCAACAGTGTCAAAGCGGTCAAGAGAAATGCGGTTTTGAATGTATTCCCCATAAAAGTGCCCTCTTGATTAGATGGTACGCCCGGCGAAGGGATGCATGTGGGAATACCGAAGGCGGCCGGAGGACGGTTCCAGGTAGCGCCGGTATCCTTCGAATGCGCTCACGGCAGGCTTTACCGTCAAACGGGCCGGACAAGACGACCGAACAGCCGGCAGGACGCCGGCACCAAGGGTCGGGGCTACTTCAACGCCGCGCGCTTGAGGGCCCGCTCCAGAGTCTGGTCCAGTGCCGCACGGGCTCGTTCGTATTCCTGCCGCGATATGCCGCCCTGTTTGTGCTCCACTTCGAGCTGAAACAGCTCATCCTTCAGCGCTTCGAGGAGCAGCCCGGAACGGCCGGAAGCCGGGAGCCTGGGAGGCATGTCAGGCAATTGAATATCGGAGGCAGCGAAATCGGGAACGGATGCGGCTCTGGAACGGCCGGTGATGTAAACCGCACCCGCCGCTAATGCCAACCCGAAGCCACCAAGGATATACCAGCGATATTTTTCTAGAGGATCGGGCGCCTCAATGGGCGGACCCAGTCCTCCGCCGGGTCGGGCGTCGCGTCCAGTCGTGGCAGCGGTAGCGCTATCGGCAGGGGCTGGATTTCCCTGGCTGTCGTCGCCCGCCTGACCCAATGCACCAGTGCCCGAAATCTTGAAAGCCAGCGGCTGTCCCACTTGCGTGTTCGAAGCAACCTGAACCAGCGCATCGGACTGACGTGGGTCCTTCATCGCCTTGAAGTCCGTGCCCGCCGCGCCGGTAAACTGCATGGTCTTGGGCAGCATCACGACAAAATGCTGCGCCCCGTAAAGCGGCTGGGGATCGACGCTGAGCTCGCCGCTGTAGGGCAGGTGAAACACGACCTGAAACTGGGTTTCGCCGGGCCGCAGCGGAAAGACGAAGCCATAGCAGTCCTTCTCTTTCTCCGGCACCGGTGAAGAGTTGATCGGTTGACCGCCCGCGGTCATCGCCATGGCCTGATCGATCTGGGCGCCCGCAGGCAGGAAAAACTCGAAGTGTTGGTCGCCCATCTGGGTGCGCGGCGGGTTGGAGGTGTTATCGACGGCGAACAGGCGTATCCCCTGCAACTCACTGCCCTGAGCCTGAAAGCGCATAACGTCGGCAGTAACACTCACGCCATCCGTTTTCTTGGACACATCGTAAACTACCACTTCGACCGAGTTCGCTCCTGGAGGCACCATGCGGTGGTAGGTCACACCCTGGTGAATGGCGCGAATCAGGTGTGGGCCTGCGTCGGGGAGTTTGAAGCTGAAGTGACCGCTGACATCGGCCTTGGTGCGGGCGGCTTCCTCCATCCCCTGCGCCAGTTTGATCAGCACCACGTCATCCCCGGCGGCCGGCTTGCCATTGGTTCCGTTCTTGAGCGTGCCTGCCAGAGTTTGAGCAAAGGCCGCCGGACCGCACCGCAGCAACACTATGAAAACCGCCGCAATCACTAAGATTTTTGGGGAGAGCGTCAAACTCTCGCTCCTTTTCTACTAGCGTCGAGTGCGGAAGCGGCCGCCGGTTCGAGCCCCGCCATCTCCGCCAAAATGCCGGCCGCTTCTGCCTCGAGCGAGGACTTAAGCGCCTGGTAGTCCTGATCGGGAAGCTTGCCCGCCTGATGTTCGAAATTCAGATCGCGCAAGTTCTCGTATACCGCGTCCTTGCGCTCCTGCAAGTATGCCAGCCGGGTCTTTTCCGGACCCATGTGCAGTCTTCCGGGAAGATAAAAGATATAGAACAGCGTGCCGAGAGTCACCATGGCACAAGCGAGAAATGCGACCGTCATAATTCCGTGTCCTTCCGGGCCTGAGTACGAAAGTGTTCGAGGTCCACGCCACTCACGGGCAAAACGCCGCCTGGCGCTGTCAGTATCGGTTTTTTCTTCCATGCCAGCACGATGAATATGGTGGTCAGCAGCCCAAGCGCCAGAGCCAGAAACGGCATGATCCACGCCACCCGGTTAAAGCCCTTGGTCGTAGGAGCGAGCAGAACCGCAGGGCCATATTTTTCAACAAATGTCTGGAGGGTGCGATCGTCGCTGTCTCCGCGGTCGACGTTCGCAGCCAACTCGCTACGCATGCGGTCCGAATACGGGCATCCCACGTGGTTGCACTCCAGCAAGACATAGTTGCAGCCGCAGACGCACATCAGCCGATGACCCAGATTGTTGAAGCGCGCCGAATCGTCACCGGCCCCAAGAAATGCAAACACGGACAGGCAGATTAACCCCACTTGCAGGCCGCGCCGGAAGATTGGCTTGGGCTTCGCCATTGGACTCGCCTGGCAGGAACACGACGGCGGAGTCAGACCGCCGCAAAAACATCTAAGCATCAATCTCCCGCCCCTGCCGGAGCGGTTTCGATCCGCGCCGGGGCCGCGACACGCATCGGCACTGCATTCGGGATCAGCGCCAGGACAGTCCCGCCGATCATAATCAGGACTCCCACCCAGATCCACATGACCAGCGGATTAAGGTGCGCCTTGATGATCGGCCTGCCGGTGGTCTCATTCAGGCCTTCATAAGTTAGGTAAAGGTCTTCTTTGACCGTCGAGCGAATTCTGGGCAGGGTTTGCGGCTGCTGGCTGGCCTTGTAAAAGCGGCGCTCGGGATACATGGTTGTAATCTCCCGGTCGCCCTTAAAAACATTGATGATGGCCCACTCGTTGCTGTAGTTCGGATTGTCGTCCTGGGTATACGACTGGCAGACCAGCGTGTAAGGGCCGATGGTCATTTTGTCGCCATAGCCCATTTCCTTCTCTTTGTCCTGATTGAAAGGTGTGCCCAGGATTCCGATGATCACCACCGCCACCCCAAAATGCACGATGTAGCCCCCATATCGGCGAGTGTTGCGGTGCCACAAGTGCACCATTGCGGCGGGCAGGCTTTGACCGGTGTGGCGCGAGATCACGCGGGCGCCGCGGATGAACTCCGAGGTCACGGTCAGCGCTACCAGCGCGGCCAGCATGGCTGCCATGAGCGCATAGAAGTAAGCAATGTCGTTCCAGGGACGAACCCCGAGGACGATCATCAGAATCCCGACTGCAAGCGCGCCCAGCGCCGGCCACATGAAATTTCGTCTCAAACTCTCGATTGAAGTCTTGCGCCACGCCAGCAGCGGGCCCACGGCGGTGAGTAACAGCAGCAGCAGCGCCACCGGGATCGCTACTTTGTTATAGAAGGGCGGACCCACCGTGACCTTGTTACCTTGCACATAGGCCGAGATCAACGGGAACCACGTACCCCAGAGCACGGTAAAGCAAGCCAGCAGCAACAGCAGGTTATTGAACAGGAAACTCGACTCGCGCGAAATCAAGGATTCGAGTTTGTGCTCACTGCGCAGGTGCGATTTGTTCTTGAAAAAGAAAAACGCAAACGCGCCCAAAGTGACCAACAGAAACCACTTGAACCAGCCGCCGATCGAAGACTGTGCGAAAGCATGCACCGAACTGATGATTCCGCTGCGGGTGAGGAACGTCCCCAGAATCGCCAGCCAGAACGTGGCGAAGATCAGCCACATATTCCACATCTTTAGCATGCCCCGTTTTTCCTGCATCATTACGGAATGCAGGAACGCGGTGCCGGTCAGCCATGGCATGAGCGAGGCGTTCTCGACCGGATCCCATCCCCAGTAGCCGCCCCAGCCCAAAACTGAATACGCCCAGTGCGCGCCGAGGAAAACGCCACAGGTCAGGAAGGCCCATGTCACCATGGTCCAACGGCGGGTGATGCGAATCCACTTCTCCCCGGGATAGCGCATGATCAGCGCACCCAGGGCAAAAGCGAAGGGCACGGTGAAGCCCACATATCCCAGGTACAGCATGGGCGGGTGGATCACCATCTCGGGATATTGCAGCAGCGGGTTCAGCCCGGCGCCGTCCGCGGGCAGCGTGCCCGTCATCAGGGCAAAAGGATGGGCGGCGAAGTTCAGCAGCAGCAGAAAGAAAATCTGTACCGCCGCGATGACGACGGAAGCGTAGGCGAAAAGCCGAGTGTCGGTCTTGTGCCGCAGCCGTAGTACCAGTCCATAAGCCGCCAGCAACAGCGACCAGAACAGCAGGGAGCCTTCCTGACCCGACCAGAGCGTTGCGAACTTGTAGGGGGCCGGCAGATCGCGATTACTGTGATGATAGATATAGGCGATCGAGAAATCGTCCTGGAAGGCGGAGGTCACTAACACGACGGCTGCGAGAAACACCAGGGCAAAGGTGGCAATACCCGCGCGCCGCGCCGTTTCGCCCAGTCGTTCCGACCCCGGCCCCGGACGAGCCAAAGCCAACGCTCCGGCGAGGAACGAGTACGCGCTCAGCGCTAACCCGAGCAGAAGCGCAAAACTGCCAATTTGGGACATGGAGGATCCGAAAGGCTATTTTTTCAGAAACAGGGGGCTGAGGCAACCGATGAATCACACGGAGGTACAAATTAGAAGGGCAGAGTAATGCATCACGTTACCCTGCCGATTCTCACATCGGAATTGGACTGCACGCGAATTCTCTCAGCCGTGCATCCCCAAGCGATGCCGACGAAGGCAATCCATGTTGCCGAGGCCCAAACCTAAGCGCTCTGCTGCTGATCGTGACGGCCGAGGATCTCTCGCTCCGCTACCAGCCAATCCTCATCCTCGTGACCTGGCGTGTATCCCCGCTCTTCGTACAGTTGGTAGGCGCGAATGCGGATTTCCTCTTCCAGGTCCACCGTGGACGACTTTTTCTTTACTTCAAAAGGTTTCGGTGCAGCCATGGTTGTAACCTGCTTGCGACTTGTGTTGCCGTTGCCAGGGGTTTTTACGCGAGCCATAAACGAATACTCCTTACATAGGCCAAGGTTCAGCTTTTAAAGCCCAGCAATGAACCGAATTGATGAACGGGGCACATCCGCGTTGGACTGTCACGCAGTGGGCCCGAGATAAATTGTGGTGATTGAGCACTTCAATCATAACCGAATGGGCGTGGTCGGGGGAGAGGAGAAACAAGAAAATATTCGTTTGCGGGAAACGATTTTGGTAATCGTTTACATCGAAAGCTAGTAAAAATCGTGCGAACTGGTCGCCGCTCGAGTAACCGATAATGGCATTACCCGCCGCGCCTTCACCGAGATAACGTTGTCTTGATTTTGCAAAATGCCTTCCACCATAAGGAATTGTTCCGAAGTCACGAGCATCCGGTTTTTCTGAAACAGGTCGGGCATGATGATGACATTGGCTACTCCAGTCTCATCCTCCAGACTGAGAAAGACGAAACCTTTAGCGGTGCCAGGACGTTGGCGGGCGATAACGCATCCTCCAATACGGAGATATTTGCCATTGGGAATGGCGGCGAGATCGCTGGCCTTGCGGATTCCAATCGCGTCCATCCGCACGCGGTGATAGGCCATGGGGTGAGGGCCAACGGTCAGGCCGGTACCGCGGAAGTCGGCCACCAGCCGCTCCTCCGGGTTCATGGGACGAAGCGGGGAGCTAAAGTCAGGCCCGGAAAGTTCATCAAGCAAAGGTCCCGAGTGACGTACTGAGCGCTCGATTTGCCAGAGAGCGTCGCGGCGATGGAGTTTCAGGTTTCCAGTTTCAGGTTTCAAGTGGCCGGGACTGCGAACCGGGAACTGGAGACTGGAAACTGAATTCAACGCTCCGATTTCTGCCAGCGTATTCAGCTCATCCTTGCGCAGTTCAGGAACGCGATGGACGAGATCGTGAATAGATCCGAACGGAGCAATATTGCGCTGACAGACGAGCGCCTGGACAGTTTGCTCACGCAAACCGCGGGCATAACGTAGACCGAGACGTAGCGCCGGCGTCCCGCCGGCTGTCGGGTGGGCGTTCCGCCCACCGCCTGTCAATCTCTCAGATGGCAGGTTCTTTCGCCCCTGCGGGGTTTCACTCTCCTCTGTTTCTCTCCCACGGCTTACGCCGTGGGCTGCATTCTTTCGCCGCTCCGCGTCTGGGTTTCCCGTTGGATTGCCACTAGGTTCCTGGCCAACGGCCATCCCGACGACTGTGCAATCCCACCCCGAGTTCATCACATCAATTGGAAATATCTTCAGCCCGTGCCGCTGCGCATCTTTCACAATCGTCGCTGGACGGTAAAAGCCCATCGGCTGGTTATTGAGCAGGGCAGCGGTGAAAGCCGCCAGGTAGTGGCATTTCAGATAAGCGCTGGCATAGGCGATCAGCGCGAAGCTGGCCGCGTGGGACTCGGGAAATCCGTACAGCGCGAAAGAAGTAATCGAAAGAATGATCTGCTCCTGCGCTTCGCGTGAAATGCCATTGCGTTCCATGCCAGCGCGAAGTTTGGTCTCGATTTCCTTCATGCGCTTTTCCGAGCGCTTGAATCCCATCGCCCGGCGTAGATCTTCCGCCTCGCCGCCGCTGAATCCGGCGACCACCATGGCCATCCGCAATAACTGTTCCTGAAAAAGCGGGACGCCCATAGTACGCGCCAGCACAGACTCGAGCGAAGGATGCGGATAGGTCACGCGTTCGCGTCCCTGGCGCCGCTGTAAAAACGGATTCACCATCTGCCCCACAATCGGCCCAGGGCGAATGATGGCCACCTGCACCACGATGTCGTAGAAACGTCGCGGCCGTAGGCGCGGCAAACATGACATCTGGGCGCGGCTTTCGACTTGGAACATGCCAATGGTGTCGGCCTTTTGCAGAGTGGAGTAAACCGTGGGATCGTCAGCCGGCAGGTGGGCGAGATCCACTTCTTCGCCGTAGTGGTCGCGAATCAGTCCCAGAGAATCTTCCAGCACTGCCATCATGCCCAACCCGAGCAGGTCCACTTTGATAATGCCGAGATCGGCGCAATCGTCCTTGTCCCACTGCGCCACCACACGACCCGGCATGGACGCGGGTTCGAGTGGCACTACAGAATCAAGCTGTCCCTGGCAGATGACCATGCCGCCGGAGTGCTGGCCCAGATGGCGCGGCAAATCCTGCACCGCCTCGCACAGCTCAAAATATTTGCGCAGGCGAGGATGGCTCAGAGCCAACCCTGCATCGTGGAAGCGGTGATCGAGCGTGTCATGGGAGTCGCGATATTCCCAGGTGGAGACTGCGGATGAAACTTTGTCCAGAGTCTCCGGATCGAAACCCAGAGCCTTTCCCATTTCGCGTGACGCCATGCGGTTGCGGTAGGTGATGACGTTGGCGGTCATAGCCGCGCCGCGTTCGCCGTAGCGTTTGTACAAATATTGAATGACGCGCTCGCGCTGGTCGCCACTGGGCAGATCGAGATCAATATCAGGCCACTCGCCGCGCTCCTCGGAAAGAAAGCGCTCGAAAAGCAGCTCCATACCGATGGGATCCACGGCGGTGATGCCAAGCGAATAGCAGACGGCGCTGTTGGCGGCCGAGCCTCGCCCCTGCACTAGAATGTTCTGCTCGCGGCAGAAGCGAACCAGGTCCCACACAATAAGAAAGTAGCCGGCCAGATTGAGTCTTTCGATCAGCCCCAGCTCCCTCTCAACCTGCTGCTGGGCACGGCTTTTGAGGCCGACATCTGACCGGCCATAGCGCTGCTGAAAACCTTCCCGGGTGCGCTCTCGCAGGAAGGACATCATGGTCTCGCCTTCCGGCACGGGATATTTAGGGAATTCATATCCCAGATTCTCAAGCGTGTATTCGAGCCGTGACGACAGCTCCACGGTGTTGGTCAGGGCCTCCGGCAGATCGGCAAAAAGCTGTTGCATCTGCTGCGGCGATTTCAGATGCCGCTCGGAGTTGCGCGCCAGCAGACGCCCGGCAGTCGCCAGCGTGCAATGGTTGCGAATGGCAGTGAAGACGTCGCAAAGTTCGCGCTCCCGCGGAGTCGCATAGCAAACACCGTTGGTCGCCAGCAGCGGCAGCTGAAGCGAGCGAGCAATTTCGATGGCAGCGCGGTTGCGGGCTTCCTGCTCGCGATGAAAATGTCGCTGCAGTTCCACATAAACGTTTTCCTGGCCAAACATATTGGTCAGGCGTTCGACCGAGCGTCGCGCTTCTTCCATACCGCCTCGGGCCAGCGCGATGGCCAGCGGACCGTCATCGCCGCCAGTAAGGCAGATCAATCCGCTGCCATGTTCCTGCAATTCTTCCATGCGGACTGCACCTTCGCCTTTCTTCGTGCGCAGCTTCATTTTGGTAATCAGGCGGCAGAGGTTCTGGTAGCCGGAGCGGCAAGAAACGAGGAGGGGAAGGCGGAAAGTGATTGACGAATTTTCGCTTGTCAGCTCCGCCCCCAGATGCGCCTTGATCCTGGCTGTCTTTGCCGCCATGTAAAAACGGGGTGCGCCATAGACGCCGTCGCGGTCGAGAAGCGCCATGGCCGGCATGTTCAAGTGCGCGCATGTGGCGATCAGGTCTTCGGGTAGAGAAGAGCCCTCGAGAAAACTGAAGGCTGAGCGGGAATGGAGTTCGACGAACATCGTCCCAAGGATGAGAGCGGCTAGTTTCGCTCTTTGTTCGCCCTAAATTTTGCCGATATAGAGGGGGATTGTCAAGGGCGACTCATCGAGGGGAAGCTGTAATTCTGGGTGGAGACAAAAACAGTGATCCGTTTCTGGTTGTCGGTTCCCCAGTTAGCTCTTAAGGTTGCGGCGCGCGCATGGACGCGCGCCGCCAGGCTTCGACAGGACCTACGCCGGCACTTTGGTGCGTTTGCTAGTTTGTCTCACTGTAACCGGATCGAGGAAGGTCATCATGGCCCGCAACTCTTCGCCCACCTTCTCGATTTTCTGCTGCTGTTCTTTCTCGCGGGTGGCGTCAAACCATTCCCGGCCAGTCTCATTCTCCGCGATCCACTTGCGGGCGAAGCTTCCGTCCTGAATCTCGCGCAGCATCTGGCGCATGGTTTCCCGCGTCTGCTCGGTGATGATGCGGGGGCCTCCGGTGTAATCGCCGTACTCGGCGGTATCGCTGACCGAGTAGCGCATGTAATTTAGGCCACCGCGATAGATCAGATCCACAATCAGTTTGAGTTCGTGCAGGCACTCGAAATACGCGATCTCGGGCTGGTAGCCCGCTTCGACCAGGGTTTCGAAGCCTGCCTTCACCAAAGCGCTCACGCCGCCGCACAGCACGGTTTGTTCACCGAAGAGGTCGGTTTCGGTTTCCTCGGCGAATGTGGTTTCGATTACGCCGGCGCGGGTGGCTCCGATTGCCTTGCCGTAGGAGAGTGCCAACTGCTTCGCGTTTCCACTAGCGTCCTGATGAATGGCCAGAAGCGCGGGAGTACCGCCGCCCTCCACGAAGACTTCGCGCACGCGATGTCCCGGCGCCTTGGGTGCGATCATCGTAACGTCGACGTTGGCAGGAGGTTTGATCGTCCCAAAACGGATGTTGAAACCGTGAGCGAACATCAGCGTCTTGCCGGGCGAAAGGTGTGGCGCTACTTCCTTTTTGTAGACTTCTGGTTGAACCGTGTCCGGCACCAGGATCATGATGACCTCGGCCCAAGCGGCGACTTCAGCGACCGTTCCGACCGTCAGCCCGCTCGCTTTGGCTTTGGCCCGCGATTCGCTGCTGGCGGGCAAACCGACGCGCACATCCACTCCGCTATCCTTTAGGTTGAGAGCGTGGGCATGGCCCTGGGAGCCGTAGCCAACAATGGCGACTTTCTTCCCCCGGATGAGTGCGATATCGGCAGAATTCTCGTGATACATCTTCGGCATGATGTTTCCCTTTCGGTAGAAATGCGGTTTGATTTCACAGATCTGGATTAAACAGAACCGAGCTACACAGAGCTTGGTTACAGAACTGAGTTATACAGAGTACGAAACGTCTTCATCGGCAGCGGCAATGTGCGGCGCCGTCGTCTTGGCCGGATTCACCGTAGACGAAGTAGTTCCCCGCCGCATGGCGACAATGCCGGTGCGAACCATTTCCACCACGCCATAGGGACGAAGTACCTCCAACAGCCCGTCGATCTTGTCTTCACCGCCGGTGATTTCGATGGTCAGCGACTCGGGCGCGACGTCCACCACGCGGGCGCGAAACACGCTGGCCAGTTCCAGCACGTGGGAACGGGCTTCGTGGGTCGCGGCCACCTTGATCATGGCCAGATCGCGCGCGATCGCCGGCTCGTGGGTGATGTTCTCGACCAGCAACACGTTCACCAGGTTGTACAGATTGGCCTCGATGCGTCGCGCCTGGTCTGGATTCGTGTCCACGGTGATGGTCATGCGCGAAACTTCGGGCTTTTCCGTGCGGCCAACCGTCAGCGAGTCGATGTTGAAAGCGCGGCGGCGAAACAGCGATGCCACGCGGGTCAGCACGCCCGGCTTATTTTCCACGTACACCACAAATATGTTCAGCATTTTTACCTTATTCGTCCGCCGCGGTTTCGACGATGGGACTGGGCCGCCGGATCATGTCGTTAAGGGACGCGCCGGCCGCGACCATCGGATAGACGGTATCCTCCTGCTCGACTTTGAAGTCAAGCAACACCGGCCCGTCATGATCGCGCGCCATTCGCACCGCGGGCAGGACCTGCGAGCGCTCGGTTACCGCGACACTACGGATTCCATAGGCTTCCGCCAATTTCACAAAATTGGGATTCAGCAACGGCGTCGCTTCATAGTTGCGCTCGTAGAAAAATTCCTGCCACTGGCGAACCATCCCCAAAAAACCGTTGTTGATGATCGCGATGTGGATCTTCAGCTTTTCCTGCACGATAGTGGCGAGTTCGGACATCGTCATCTGGAAGCCGCCGTCGCCCACGATCACCCAGACTTCAGCGTCCGGGCGCGCCACTTTGGCTCCAATGGCCGCGGGCAAGGCGAAGCCCATGGTTCCCAAACCTCCCGAGGTGATGAGCGAGCGTGGCCGTTCGTGCTTGTAATACTGCGCTTCCCACATCTGATGTTGGCCGACATCGGTCACTACCACGGCGTTGCCGTTGCGAGTCTCGCGCCACAGGTCGTTGATGACGTGCGCCGCGTAAAGATGCCCGTTGTCGGGAAGTTTCTGAATATCGCGCACCGCGGAGTCGCCCTTGAGACGGTCAATGGAATCCAGCCACTCGCTGTGGTCGACCGATTTCACCCGAGGCAACAGTTCCTGCAGGACTTCGCGAAGATCCCCGACCAGCGCCACGTCCACCTTCACATTCTTGTTGATTTCAGCGGGATCGATCTCGATGTGAATCTTTTTGGCGTCCTGAGCGTAGGTCTTCAAGTTGCCGGTGACCCGGTCGTCAAAGCGCATACCCAGCGCAATCAGCAGGTCGGCTTCCTGGATGGTGTGATTCACCCAAGCTTCCCCGTGCATACCCATCATGCCCAAATTCAGCGGATGCGAAGCGGGAAATGCTCCCAGCCCAAGCAGGGTCAGAGCCACCGGAATGCCCGCTTTCTCCGCTAGGGTCAGGGCTTCTTTCATGGCGCCTGAGACGATGATGCCGTGTCCCGCGAGGATCACGGGACGCTTGGCATGGTGGATCAACTCCAATGCCTGCGCGTACTCGGATTCGGCGGGAGAGAGATCAGGACGATAGCCGGGCAGTTGCGGCTTGGCCGCTTCCCAATCAAATTCGCACGAAGACTGTTGCGCGTCCTTGGTGATGTCAACCAGAACCGGACCGGGACGGCCGGAACGCGCAACATAAAAGGCCTCGCGCAGCACCCGCGCTAACTGGTCCGCGTGGGTGACCAAATAATTGTGCTTGGTGATGGGGAGCGTGATGCCGGTGATATCGGTTTCCTGAAAGGCATCCGAGCCAATCAGTTTGCTGCCGACTTGCCCGGTGATGCAGACGATGGGAGAGGAATCCATCATCGCGGTAGCAATGCCGGTAACCATATTCGTGGCGCCCGGTCCCGAGGTCGCAACCGCTACTCCAACCCGCCCGCTGGCGCGCGCGTAGCCATCCGCCATGTGGGTGGCGCCTTGCTCGTGACGCACCAGGATGTGATGAATGTCGCTGTGCTTCAAGGCATCATAAGCCGGCAGTATTGCGCCTCCCGGATAGCCGAAGACGTGCTTTACGCCTTCGCGTTCCAGGCATTCCCAAAGAACCTGCGCTCCCGTTTTTGTCATGAACCCAGTCCTCAATAATAGTGAATCAATTCAGTTGCCAGGCGCTTCAGTTCGCGCATCTCTGCGACCCGCAACCCGCCCCGCATGGCGCGCCGTCATCATACTCCCCACAAATAGTCTTCCTGCTCGCCTTCGCGCTCGTGGGCATGGGCGGCGCGGGCCTTTTCTTTTGTGCCTGCGGGATCGGCAGGTACCGGCTGAACCTCCCCGTGGGTCACATCTCCATGGCTCATATCCCCATGAATCATGGGAGCCATCCATGTAGCCGCCGTTCTCGCTGCGCTATCTGGGATGGTCGAGGTTCGGCTGGGTAGGTCGTGAACTAGCTCCAGCAGGTTTCCATCCTCAACCGTCTTGATTTTGTCGGCTAAAGTCACAAAACGACGGTAAATATCGTCGAGTTGAGCACGGTCGAACGTAAAGCCCAGGTTCTCGTAGCGTACCCGCAAAGCATTCCGGCCGGAGTGTTTTCCCAGAACCAGCTCGTTGCGGGGAGCGCCAACGGACTGAGGCGCTATAATCTCATAGGTGGACGGATCCTTGATCATTCCATCCTGATGAATTCCGGCTTCGTGCGCGAAAGCGTTCCTGCCAACAATGGCCTTGTGGGGCTGCACGTATACGCCGGTGATTTCGGACAAGAGCTGGCTCGAGGGAAACAGCTGCTCGGCGCTGACCGCAGTCTCATACGGATAGTGCTCCGCCCGCACCCGCATCACCATGACCAGCTCTTCCAATGAGGTATTGCCCGCCCGCTCGCCGATGCCGTTGACGGTGCATTCCACCTGCCGTGCGCCGGCACCGATGGCTGCCAGGGAGTTTGCCACAGATAATCCTAGGTCATCGTGGCAGTGAACCGAAATGGTCACGGCGTCGATTCCCCGCACTCGACGCCGCAGGGTCTGAATCAATTCCGCAAATTCGTGGGGCACACTGTAGCCGACCGTGTCCGGGATGTTGAGCGTGGTAGCACCCGCCCCGATCACTGCCTCCAGCACTTCACAGAGAAAGTTGATATCGGTCCGGCTGGCATCTTCAGCGGAGAACTGCACGTCTTTGCAGAACGACCGGGCCAGCTTTACGCCGTCGCGCGCCTGCTCCAGACATTGCCGGCGTGAAATCTTGAGCTTATGTTGCAGGTGGATATCGGAAGTGGCAAGAAAAGTATGAATCCGCGCGCGGGCGGCCCCTTCAAGAGCGCGACCGGCTCGTTCAATGTCGCCCGGACAACTGCGCGCCAGGGCGGCAATCACGGGGCGGCGAATTTCGCGCGCCAGCGCCCGCACCGCGTCAAAGTCGCCTTCCGATGCGATCGGAAATCCTGCCTCAATGATGTCCACGCCCAAGCGGTCGAGCTGGTACCCCATGCGTACCTTCTCTTTGCCGTTCATACTGCAGCCCGGAGATTGCTCTCCATCGCGCAGGGTGGTGTCAAATATGGTTACATGCTCTGGTGTTACGTGATTCCGCGTCACGTGATCTGGTTCCGGCAAGACATCCTCCCCGGCCTGATTCGCAGGCCCGAACCTACAATTATGAAGAAAGTAAAAAGGCCATCATCCGATGCGGTGGATGATGGCCCTTGGCTAATCTCTGGTATCCCTAATTCATCCGCCGCTGTTTTGAGGTGCAAGCACCAGGCCAGGAATGGCCACGCTAAGGGCGAGAAGAAGCAGTCGCACCTTCTGTGCAGCACGGCCCACGACGCTAGCGGTCCTGTTCATTTTCGGTTAAAATCCGCCCTAATAGTATGCAAAGAGACTATCGGCTATACGAGGCCGGTGTCAATCCAAATTGCCGCTTTGACCTATCGCTTTTTTCGATTTACGACATTTCCGCCCTAGACCTGCACCCCTAAGTAACGCCTGAGTTCCAGAACCATTCTCATATCCGCATCGGCGGCATCCCGAAATACCTTGGTGCGAGGGGGTTACCATCACGACCCGGCCTCAAAGGCGGTGCCAGGCGAGGCTTTCACGGGACCGAAGACAGGGAGGCCTGAAGTTACACCCCCTCAGGAGTGCAACTCTGGGTTTCTGTCTCCTATCGCGCCTATCGCGGCGAGGCTTTGACTTCCATCAAACACCGACCTAACATACGGCGACCCCAGAGTTTCAGCGGCCACTCATGATCGGCCAGACCATATCGCACTACCGCATCATCGAGAAGCTCGGAGGCGGCGGCATGGGTGTGGTCTACAAGGCCGAGGACACCAAGCTTAACCGCCTCGTTGCCCTGAAGTTCCTGGCTGATGACGTCGTCAACCATCCCCAGGCACTCAGTCGTTTCCGACGGGAAGCGCGCTCCGCCTCGGCCTTGAACCACCCCAACATCTGCACCATCTTCGAAGTGGACGAATACCAGGGTAAGCCCTTCATCGCCATGGAGTTGCTCACTGGCATGACGCTCGCCCATCGTATCGCGGGCCAGCCCCTTCCCGCCGAGCAGATCGCCCAGCTTGGCGCCGAACTGGCCGACGCTCTGGATGCCGCCCATGCCGAAGGCATCATTCATCGCGACATCAAGCCGGCAAACACTTTTGTCACCAAGAGAGGCCAGGCGAAACTCTTGGACTTCGGACTGGCCAAACCGTTCGCCGCGAGCGCAGGTGAGGCGGAACCGGCGCCTACTGCGACTCTGGAGAAATCACTCACCAGCCCAGGCCAGGCCATGGGTACCGTCGCCTATATGTCGCCGGAGCAGGCGCGTGGCGAACCGCTCGATGCCCGTACCGACATTTTCTCTCTGGGGGCGGTTCTCTATGAGATGGCCACCGGCCAGCCACCCTTTCAGGGGAATACTTCAGCGGCCGTCTTCGATGGCATCCTGCACAACGCACCCAATCCTCCTCAGCAGCTCAATCCTGCTTTGCCCCAGGAGTTGCAGAGGATTGTGTACAAAGCGCTGGAAAAGGACCGTGAAAAGCGATACCAGTCCGCTCACGAGTTAGCGGACGACCTCAAGCGGTTGCTGCGGCAGCTTATTTCAGGTCCGGCAGCCACACTGCCCGCCTCCCAGATCATGCGCAAGCCCGGCTTCGTCGTCCCGGCTGCGCTCGTTCTCATACTGGTGGCGGGGGCGGCGATCTGGACTCTACGCCACAATGCCAAAGTCCGTTGGGCCCGCGAAGAGGCGATCCCGGAAATTTCCCAGCTCATCGAGAAGGAGCAGTTTCTGCCTGCCTTTCGCCTAGCCGAGCGAGCCAAACACTACATTCCCGGCAATCCTTTTTTCGCGCAGATAGACCGCGATTATCTGGCCGACGTCTCCATCCAGACCACGCCGCCGGGGGCCGATGTGTATGTGAAGGACTACGCAGATCGCAGTGACGATTGGCAACTGCTCGGGACTTCGCCCCTCCAGGGCATTCACGTCCCCGTCGGATATTTTCGTTGGAGGATCTCAAAGAAGAGTTACACCCCCCTTGAAGGCGCGGCCGCAGCATACCGTGCGGCCGTCATCAGTTTCGCCCTCGCCCCGGAAGGCACACTTCCCGCGGGAATGGTGCGCGTGAGCGGTGGACCTTTTCAGTGGGGGAACGCACCCGTGGTGGAATTGCCGCCCTACCTGTTGGACAAGTACGAAGTCACAAATCGCGAGTTCAAGAAATTTCTCGACAGCGGAGGCTACAAGAAACCCGAGTACTGGAAGGAGCCGTTCGTAAAAGATGGCCACACCCTCACCTGGGAGCAAGCCCTCCAGGAGTTTCGCGACCGCACTGGCCGACCCGGCCCTGCCACTTGGGAATTAGGCGACTACCCAAAAGGCCAGGATGATTTTCCGGTGAGCGGTGTCAGCTGGTACGAGGCTGCGGCTTACGCCGAATTCGCGGGCAAGAGTCTTCCCACTGTGTACCAGTGGTATAACGCCGCCGGGCCCGGCATTTTCGCTGATAATGTCCGCTTCAGCAATTTTTCCGGCAGCGGTCCGGTAAGCGTCGGCAGCATGGACGGAATCAGCCCGAACGGCACTTACGACATGGCGGGTAACGTTAAAGAATGGTGCTGGAACCGCGCGGGCGACCGCCGCTACATACTCGGCGGAGGATATGACGAAGCTGTCTACATGTTCGTGGATGAGGACGCGCAGTCTCCCTTTGGCCGGCTTCCCACTTACGGAATCCGGCTGATGAAAAATATCGGCGGTTCACCGCCCGAGGCGCTCACTCGCCCCATCGAGCACTTGACGCGAGACTTGAATAAAGAGAAGCCGGTGTCCAGCCAGGTCTTCGATATCTACAAAACGTTTTACACCTACGACAAGACCGATCTGAAGCCGCACGTAGAATCGGTGGACGACAGGCCGGAATACTGGAGGCGTGAACGAATCACTTATAACGCCGCCTACGGAAACGAGCGAATTCTCGCCAACCTCTTCCTACCGAAGAACATCGCTCCGCCCTATCAAACTGTCATCTATTTTCCCCACGCCGGAGCGTTTGAGGAGAGGTCAAGCGAGAACATTGAAATGATTCTTCTGGATTTCATCATCCGCAGCGGGCGGGCTGTGCTGCTTCCGGTTTACAAGGGATCCTACGAACGGCACGTTGAGAACGCCGAAGGTCCGAATGTCTGGCGGGATCTCGCCATCCAGCGAACGAAGGATTTTTTTCGTTCCGTCGATTATCTGGAGTCGCGTCCGGATATTGATCACGACCGGGTGGGCTTTTACGGCGTAAGTTCGGGCGCCTCGGTCGCGCCCAGATTGCTAGCGCTCGAAAAGCGCATCAAAGTCGCCGTTGTCATTGGTGGCGGGCTCTATCCTGAGCGGCTTCCTCCTGAGGCCGACACTCTCAACTTCGCTCCACGCGTGACCATTCCGTTCTTGATGATCAACGGCAAATACGATTTCGACACTCCCCTCAATACCTGCCAGATACCATTGTTTCGTCTTCTGGGAACTTCGCTCAAGGACAAGCGCCACGCTCTGTTCGACACGGGCCACCTTCCAGCGCGCAATGACATCATCAAAGAGACTCTCGACTGGTACGACCACTACCTGGGCCCGGTGAAATCTCCATCCTGAAGGGCCTGGCCGGAGTCGAAAAAGATGCCCCGGGCCTGGATTTCTGCTGACTGCGAGAAAAACGGCTCAGGCCGCAGTTTGACTCCGAGGATCGGTAACCGCACCCGGTAGGTCCTTCCGTAATCTCCTGCTCGGAACGGACCAGTAGCATACTCAGACCTGTGAACGCCCTCCCCCAACTCAACCCTGACTGCCGCGCCCCGCGTCTCAATTTGGCCGACATCACGCCCGCCGTCCTTCGATTGGAAGACGGCCGCCGAACTCAAGCCCAGTTAGAAATCATCTCGCTCACCGGTGGCATGCTCTGTTTGCCGAGGCCGGTGCAGCGGGCTTCCCAGGTAAAGCTGATGTTTGTAACTCCGACCGGACCGGTGCTTGGCACCGCAGAAATGCTGGAGCCGGTCTCTCTGAGTCAACAGCCTTTCCGGTTTGTGGCGCTCGAGCACGGCGACCGACACCGGCTCCAGGGGTCCATTCAGTCGTCGTTTGGTCAAGCCAGGCACGAGCAGGAGTGGATAGAAAAATACCGAGCCGCCCTGGACCAGCGCCAACCCCAGAGAAAACTATTTTTCAGCACGCCCCTGGCTGTCCTTACTCTTGCCATGCTTTCCTTGGGCAGCGCGATCTACCTCTTCGGCATCTTCGACCTTCATCTGAAATAGCGCCGCCGAACCAGGCATGGAAGGGCGGCGGATGCCATGTGGCATTCCGGCAGGAAGTCGCAGCATGCGATCTCAGAGTTCATGCGCCGTTCACAACCAGCAGCCCCAGCCCTTTGTATGGACCAAGAACGCCGATCATATCCTCGGCAAGCATTGGCGGCTTCGCCTCTCGCACTCTGGCCGTGCATCGCGCAAACAAAATGTAAGAACTCAATGACTCCCTAAACTAGTGCGGAGTGAACGATTGCACCGCGTCGTTGTCGTTTTCAAAGATTTCAAACAGATTCAGGACGCCGATAAGCTTCAGCGTTTGCACCACGAACTTAGACGGGCTGACCAGTTTTACCCCGCCCCCCCGCTGTTTCGCCGCTGCCATCGCTTTGACCAGAATTCCGATGCCGCTGGAATCGATCATTGGCACTTCCGCAAAGTTGATGACCAGGCGCGTGTCCCCGGCGGCCAGAGCGTCGTCCATGGCCTGGCGAAAGCTGTCGACTCCGGTGCCCAGGCGTAGAGCGCCGCGAATCTGAACGATCTGAATTTCCGAAAGCCTGCGGACACTGATTTCCATCGTGCTCCTCTGGGGCTAGACTCCTTGGTGCCAATCCGGGCCGAAACCACTGGCCGCCGTGAAACATTGACAGCCGGGGGGCGATTTGTTAGATTGCCCGCTCAAGTTACGGGAGCCGCCGCGAATTTGCAAGTGCGTGGCGCCCACATCCTCCCCCGCATACCCACGTTGTGTTGCGATCGGCAACGGGTGACCAGAAACAAGAAATGCCCAAATCGGCATCTGTCGAGTTGCAGGCCCGGTTCCTGAGTGCCCTGCTTCAGGAGCGCGAAGTCCAGCCTCGCGCTTTTCTGCTGGCCCACCAGATCACCGAAATACTTCCCGGCGCCGCCGCGGTCGTCTATTTGCTGGAAGAAGAACATGAAGGGTCCATGCAGTGGTCCCCCAAAGCCGTAGCCGGGGACATCCACCTGGACGACGCGGTCATTCCGCTTGAGTCGGGCACGTTGGGTCTTGTCGCCAAGCAGAATCAGCCCACGCTTCTGTCCGGGACAACTCTGGTTCGCGAAGACTACGCTCACCTGCATGCGCGGCGCACGCTCCTATCGCTGGCATATGTTCCGATGATCGTCAACGAGACGCTCATTGGAGCCCTGGAAGCCGCCACGTTCGATGAGGCGCTTGATGAAGCCGACCTTGCCGGGCTAGTCGAGTTTGTCGACTACGCCGCTCCCGGGTTTTCGAGCGCAACCCACTACGAGACCGAGCGTAATTCCCACCTGGAGTCCATCTCCCGCCTGACCCAGCTTTATGACGTTGAGAAAGTATTCAACTCAACCCTGGAAATGGACGAGCTGAACCCCATCATAACCGCTAAGGTGCGCGAAATTCTCGAAGCTCAGGCCGTGAACCTCTGGCTGGTGAAAGATGAGCATGAACTGCTGTTAATGGGTCGGGCTGGGGAAGACCCTACCCGTGAGGTCGGTGCGGCGGAAAAAAGTGGAGAAGGGTACATAGCTGACGTTTCCGATTCAGGCGAGCCTCTGCTCATCGATGACTCGAATGACGAGCGCTTACAGCGGCGAAACGCGGGTCACGATGACGGCGTCTTCTCGGTCATCATCGCTCCGCTCGTCGCCAAGGAATTCCAGGTTGGCCTGATCGAAGCCATTAACAAGCGGGACGGAACTCCGTTCTCCGACGACGACCTCTTCCTGCTCAATTCCATTGCAGAAACGGCCGCCTCGGCCTTGAACAACGCGGGGTTGCTGCAGGCCGAGCGCAAAGTCCAGATCCTAGAAGCCCTGGTCAAGGTGAGCGCTGAAATCACCTCAACCCTCGATCTGGACCGTGTGTTGGAGGCAATCGTTACCGGGCCCGGCGCAGTGATTCCCTACGAAAGGGCGGCGATTGCCCTGGAAGAGCGAGGCCGGTTGAGGATCCGGGCTGTCACCGGAATGCCGCGGATCAACCCGCAAGATCCGAACGTAGTTCGCCTCCAGGACATCCTGGAGTGGGCGTCTTTATCGAATGAGGAGGTCTCCTTCTCGCAGCACGGGGAGGAATTTGAAGATCCCCGCCCGGAGACGCAAGCCAAGTTCGGCAAATATTTCGCAGAGTCCGGCATGCGTGGCTTCTACGCTGTGCCGCTGGCCGACGACGATGGCCGGGTCGGTACATTGTCGCTCGAGAGCAGCGATCCTGATTTCCTGGGCCCGGCCCACCTGGAAATGATCAAAATCCTCTCGGCACAGGCGACGGTCGCGCTGCGTAACGCTTCCCTCTACCGGGAAGTTCCTTTCATTGACCTGTTGAAGCCAGTACTCGACAGGAAACGCAAATTCTTGGCGCTTGAGAAACGGCGGCGGGCGGCGCTGGTCGTGGGCGGAGTCGCGGCGCTGCTGTTCCTGCTGATCTTTCCCCTGCCGCTTCGAGTGGTGGGCGATGCTACGGCAGGCGCGGCGCAAAGTGTCTTGATACAGCCGGAAGTAGAGGGCACAGTCCAGCGAGTTCAGGTTCGCGAAGGCGATGCCGTGACTGCAGGAACTACCCTGGCCGCCCTTTCCGACTGGCAGTACCGCGCCCAACTGGCGGCGGCTCAAGCCAAGTACGAAACTGCGGTGTCACAGATGAATCGGGCTTTGAATAGCAATGATGGAGGCGAGGCCGGCATTCAGCGCATTCAGGCGGACTATTGGGCCTCCGAGCTTGCACGCGCCCGCGAGCGCCTGGACCGCACACAACTGCGCTCGCCCATCAATGGCGTGGTCACAACCCCGCATGTGGAAGACTTTGTAGGGCGAAAACTCTTGCCCGGCGACACCTTTGGCGAAGTCGTCGACACTTCGCGCGCGATCGTTGATGTGGCCATTGACGCCGACGACGTCCTGCTCCTGCATCCCGGGGAAAAAGCTTCCATAAAATTGGAGGGATTTCCTACGCGGACCTTCCACGGTGAGGTAACGGTGGTCAGTCCTCGCAGTCAGGTGCAGGGCGCGGACCGTTTTTTCCTCGCGCGAGTTCTCGTCCCCAACCCCGACGGCGCGATTCGTGACGGCATGCAAGGCCGCGGCAAAGTCTTGACAGGATGGAGTCCGGCAGGAAAGGTAATCTTCCGCCGCCCCGCAATATGGATCTGGTCAAAGCTGTGGTCGTGGTTTGGTTGGTAGGAGTTTCGAAGTGCCGGCGTTGAACGGACAGGCTGTAAACGGGAGGCCGTATGAAACGTGTTCTCGCACTCGCTCTGCCAGTGACACTTGCGACGATGCTTGCACTGTCCTTAAGCAGTTGCAGCGATTCAAGCGACACGTCCAAAGTGGCCGCGGCCCCGCCGGTGGCACGTCCGACTGCCCCAACGCCTTCAACTCCAGACGACAGCGCTTTCGTAGCCTCCGGCCCGGTCGTGGTTGAGAACCAGGTCGATGTGGCTGCTCTGCGCGAAGGCGTTATCGTCGCCATTCTGGCGGAGCCCAACACTCCCGTACGCAAAGGGCAGATTCTCGCCCGCCTCGACGACCGCCAGATTTCCGCCGATCTTGACGCCGCCTCTGCCAAAACCCGCTCCATCCAAGCCAACCTTAAAAACTGGGAGGCTGAGACCAAAGTCCTCGAATCCGATCTGGTCCGCGCTCAAAAGCTCTGGGAAGCTGGCGTGTTTACCAAGGAAACCTTGGAGCATGCCCAGTACAAAGTTGAGGCGGACAAATTCGAAATTAGCCGCGAAACCGAAATGCTGACCAATGCCCAGGCGACCGAGCGGTCGCTGGAACTGGAAAAGGAAAAGACCCGGATCACAGCGCCGTTCGACGGTATTGTTGCGCGCCGCTACGTCCGCGTGGGACAAAAGGTTGGGATCAGCGACCGTCTCTTCTGGGTCACCGCGGTGGCGCCGCTGGAAGTCAAGTTCACTCTTCCAGAACGCTTCGTGGGCAAGCTTAAGAATGGGCAAGTGGTGAGTGTTGAATTGGCCGACGGCTCATCGGCAGTTCATCACACCGCCGCCGTGACGCAGATCAGCCCGGTAGTCGATCCCTCAAGCGGAACTATCGAAGTGGTAGCCCGGCTCCAGGGCCAGACCCCGGACCTGAGGCCGGGAATGCTCGCCAATATTCACTTGGTCAACCAAGAATGACCAACCTGAAACGACCAGTCTGAAATGAACATCCTCGAAGCTCTTGAGGTAGCGCTGCCGGATCTTCCGACTACGACGGCGCAGCGCCGCTTTCCCAAGCTGGACCCACGTGTCATCTCCAGGGAACATATAGAGCAGGGCATTCGCGTCGTGCTCGCGAAAATGCCTGGAAGCGACGTCTACCTTCGATTCACGCCGGAGCACTGGCAACTTTTGCAGTTGTTTAACGGCGAGCGATCTTACAAGGAAATTGCGGACCTGATTCTCATCCAGACCAACATCGCATTCACCGAAGAGGATGTGAGAGAGTTCGCCGCTGGTCTCGAAGGGCAAGGCGATCTCTTCTATAAAACGCCGCTGGAAAAAAACATTACGCTCCGGCAAAAAACGAGTGCTGAGCGCAAGAAACGGGGGCGATTTTATGTCGCTGACATAACTGACTTTGCGCTGTACGTCTGGCCTCACGCAGACGACTATCTGACGACTCTCAAGCCTTACCTCGAATTCGTTTACACCACCTGGTTCACCCTCCTGACTATCTTCATGTTCGGGATCATGGCCTGGATGTGGACCGACAAGTTCGGTGAGATCTGGAGCGACAGTTTTGCTTTTTACAACTTTACCGCGAAGAGCAGCTGGGACCTGGTGGAATTCTGGTTCCTGTTTGGAGCCATGGCTTTCTTCCATGAGACCGCGCACGGCTTGACCTGCAAGCACTTCGGCGCCCGCGTGGAAAGCATGCAATTCATGCTGATGTTTTTTGCGCCAACTTTCATGTGTGATTGCACCCAGGTCTGGATTGTGGGCGACCGGAAAGCACGGATTTCCACCACCATTGCAGGAATTTGGGTCGATCTTATGCTGTCCGTGGTCGCAACCATTGTCTGGTGGGGTACGGCTACCGGGATGTTCATCCACGATTTTGCTTACAAAGTCATCATGGTGACCGGTATCGGAGTGACCATCCTGAATCTCAACCCACTGATCAAGTTGGATGGCTACTATCTTTTGGCCGAGCTGATCGACGAAACCGACTTGAAAGAAAAGTCTACCGCCTTCGTCTCCAGCTGGACCCGCAGGCATATTTTTCGGTTGCCGGTTGAGGTCGAATACGTCCCGCGCCGACGCCGGTCGCTGTATGTTGTCTATTGCGTGCTTTCGGGTGCGTACAGCTATCTGCTGATCGCAGTTGTGGTGGTCTTCGCTTACCACATCCTGCGGGCATACACGCCTGAGTGGGCCTGGTTGCCGACGCTTTGGCTCGGTTTTCGGCTCTTCAAATCGCGCATTGTCATGCTGGAGCGATTTATGAAAACGGTCTATCTGGACAAGAAGGAACGAATAATCGCTTGGTTTACCCCAGCGCGTGCGACATTTCTGGGCGTGGCAGTCCTGGCCTTGTTGTTCGCCCCGCTGTGGCCGGATTTCGTTGATGGCCGCTTTGCGCTGGAGCCGGTGCGCAGAGCTTTGATCCACACCGAAGTTCCCGGAACTGTTGCCGAGGTCTTTGCCGATGAAGGACAGCCGGTGGCCGCCGGTGGAGCACTATTGCGGCTTCGCAACCTGGAACTGGAGTCGGCCGCCGCGCAGGCCGGCGCCGATATGCACAATGCCTCCGCCCGGGCGACGCAGGCCAGCATGAGTTACACGAATTTCGGGCCAGCCGAGCACGAACGTCAGCAGTCCACAGAGCGCCACCGCAGCTTCACTGAAGAGATGAAACATCTGGAAGTAACGAGTCCCATAAAGGGCACTGTCACGACGCCGCGGTTGCACGATCTGATGGGCGCTTACTTAAAACCCGGAACCAACGTTGCTGAAGTAGCCGACCTGTCTACCATGACGGCGCGAATTTACGTTCCGGAGTTTAGTATGCGCGATGTTCACCCGGGCGCTCCAGTTCGGCTTCATGCCGCGTCACAGTTCACCGGATGGTCCGGGATCCTGGCATCGTTGGCACCCGCGTCGTCCTCGATCGAGAACGGTTTGATAGAGAAGGCTCAATTGGAAGGCATTCGGGTTCCGAAGTTTTACATTGGCAACGTAGAATTGCAAAACCAAGGTGACTTAAGAGAAGGGATGAGCGGCAATGCCAAGATTCTAGTCGGCCGTCGCAGCGGGGCCGAGTTTGCCTGGCGTTTTGCCCGGGACCTGGTAGGCCGACGTATGTGGTGACGCCCGCAGCCAGTTCGACAGGCAATTAGAAAAGGGCTGCAATGTTCTGCAGCCCTTACTGTCTTCAAGAAACTAGTGACTGATTCTTGTGTTACAGGGATCGTACCCGCGCGGCCACCTTGTGCGACACCTTCGGCGCGACCTTGTGAGATACCTTCGGCGCAACTTTGTGAGATACCTTTGGTGCCACTTTGTGAGATACCTTGGGCGCGACCTTGTGGGATACCTTCGGGGCAACGGCTGGACTGACTGCCGGGGCAAAATTGGAAGTCTGGGGTGTGGCCAGAATGGCGCTCTTTACTGCCGAGCGTTGGCTGATCAAAGATTTCTTCTGTACCGACATGACGCCCTCCGTCAAAGTTGGATTTTGATGTCTCAACCGCGGGTCTGATTGTCTACCCTGTCCGGTCTGTTTTTGTTACAAGCAAGAGCTGTGCCAAAGCGACGAGCCGACACCGATATCCCGAGGGCCAATCAACTCAATGAGATACGTGGAGCGCGCTGTGGAAATGCCGGCCCTCGAATGCTGACGATCTTGCAGAAGATTAAAAATTAACCTTCGCTGGGTTAATAATTAACCCTGAAGACCATATTTCCGGCACAGGTACTTCATCTTCTGCGCGTTGATTTGGAGGAGAGCGGCGGCAGCCACCTTCTTCCCTCCAGTCCGCCGCAAAGCCGCCTGCAAATAAGCCAGCTCAATCCGGGCCATTTCCTCGTCAAACGAAATTCCCTCTTCCGGAATGAGCAAGGCCTCCTGCTTGGCTGTGCTACTGTAAAGGATTTGCTGAGGCAGATGCTTGGCGGTGATCACCGCGCCTGAGCCCATAATTACCAGCCGCTGCACCAGGTTTTCCAGCTCGCGGACGTTGCCCGGCCAGTGGTACTCCTCAAGAATTTCGAGAGCGTCGGCATCAAGCCGTTTGAGGGGCAGGCTGTTGGCGGCGCAATACATGCGAAGGAAATGATCGAGCAGGATGGCCACGTCGCCCGGCCGCTCGCGCAGAGGAGGCAACACGATCGGAACCACGTTGAGCCGGTAATAAAGATCTTCCCGGAAGCGGCCCGCCCGTACCGACTGCTCCAGGTCTTCGTTGGTGGCGGTAATCAGCCTGAAGTCGATCTTCTTAGTGGTCCGGCTGCCGATGCGCTGGACTACATGCTGCTCCAGCACCCGCAGCAGCTTGCTTTGCAAAGCCAGTCCCAGAGTTCCAATCTCATCCAAGAATAGGGTTCCTCCATGGGCCGCCTCGATATGACCGGCGCGGGATTCATGCGCGTCCGTGAAGGCGCCCTTTTCATGGCCAAACAGCTCTGCTTCGATCAGGCTTTCCGGAAGCGCCGCACAGTTCACGCTGACAAAAGGCTTGTCCTTCCGCGAACCGCTTATCACAATGGCCTGCGCCACCAGTTCCTTCCCGGTTCCGCTTTCCCCCCGAACCAGCACACTCACGTTGCTCTCAGCCACGCGGCCGATCGCATCGTAAACCAGCCGCATCGGGTCGCTGCCACCGATCAACTGGCAAAACGAATTTCGGCCGCGGGCCTCCTCCCTCAGCTTGCGGTTCTCTATCTCCGCGGATCGTTCCTCCAGAGCACGGTGAAGAATGCTCTGGACGTCCTCAAAGTCCACGGGCGCGACGAAGCAGTGACTAATTCCCGCTTGTTCGAACTGGTTGCGGGAGGCTTTGTTGTGCGACCGGGTAAACCCCAGCAGGACCAGATGCTCGTCGCGTTCGCGCAGCCGGCGTACCAGCCGGAGCGTCTCTTGGTCGGATGCATAGGCCGTTTCCAGATCGAGAATGAGGGCTTCAAGCGAGACCTCATCGAGCAACGGCAGTATCTGTTCACCCGAGCCCAAGAGTGTGGTGTGGAAGACCGACGCCAATACTTCCTGGGCCGCCAGCTGCACCGATTCATCCGTGGTCACAACCGCTATGCGCGGCGCCGCGCCAGTCGGTATAGTATCTATCGCCATAAGGGAACCTCGGAATTGTCGTCGTAGAGACGTAGCGAGCTACGTCTCTACGCACCTCCGCGGGGGAAAGATTCAGGAGGGCAGGATCAAGCGATGGGATTATAGGTCAATTTTTCACCCATAGTGGGGGAATTATCGACCTTACCCCTTGGAATATGGCGGAAATCCCAGATCGGGAGGCGGAAATGCTGGCTCCAAGCAAGGTCATCGGCTTTGTTCCGACCAAGGATGCCCCGAAGGCGCGCGCCTTTTACGAAGACCAGCTGGGGTTCCAGTTCGTCAGCGACGACCCGTTTGCGCTGGTGATGAGGGCCGGTCAAACCATGATCCGAATCGCAAAAGCGCAGGATTTCAACCCAGCGCCCTACACCGTCCTGGGCTGGGAAGTCCGCGATATCGAGGCGGTTGTCCGCTGGCTCCAGGAGCGGGGTGTGGCCTTTGAGAGATATCCGTTCGTTCAGGATCGCGAACTGGGAATCTGGACGGCGCCGAATGGCAACAAGGTGGCCTGGTTCAAAGACCCGGACGGAAACGTGCTTTCGGTTAGCCAGCATGAGTAGGAACCTCCAAGAGAGACTACCGCGCGTATGGGCAATAAGAATTGGGAGACCGGGACCGAACGCCCGCCTCCCATGGGGAGAGTTGCAGCTCGTGACTGGTTATAGACCGCTATCACCGTCGTTCGCCTCGGCCGCGTGCAACACGCGGAAGGTGTTGCCGCCGTTTGACCACACCAGCAGCAGCGCGTCCTGCCCTTGGGGAACGCTGCTCAGCGCTCGCTGAACATCGGCCGCACTCTGCACCGGCTTGCGATCCACTTCCACGATCACGTCACCGGACTGCAATCCGGCGTTGTCAGCCGGGCTGCCCGGTTGCACCTGCTGAATCACCGCTCCGTGAAGATCGCGCGGCGCTTGCAGTTGCTCGCGCATCTCCGGAGTGATGTCAGCCAGACCCACTCCCCAGCGTGGTTTGCCGTGTCCGGCGTCAGCGGCTTCCTTGGCTGTCCGGTCGCGGCTTCCCATAGCCTCCAGGGTGACTGGGACCGCCACGCTCTTAGCATCGCGCATGACTTGAAGATGGATAGTCGTGCCCGGGTTCTTCTGTCCAACCTCGACTTGCAACGCGCCCGCGTCGCTCACTTCGTGTCCGTCAAGTTGGGTGATCACGTCACCTACCTTCAGGCCTGCCTTGGCTCCGGGTGAGTCGGACTCGACCTGGGTCACGACCGCGCCGACCGCGTTGGTCATGTGGAAGAACTTCGAGTTGTCAGGGGTCACGTCGGAGATTCCGATTCCCATGTATCCGTGGGTGATTTTGCCAAACTGAATCAGCTTTTCCACCGTGGGCCGCACGATCTGCGTAGGAATGGCGAATCCCATACCCGAAAATGAACCTGAGGGCGAGATCAAGAAGGTGTTGATGCCGACCACCTCACCGCGCGCATTCACCAGCGGGCCGCCGGAGTTTCCCTGGTTAATGGCCGCATCCGTCTGAATAAACTGGCCCGGCTTGCGGGCGTCGTCCGAGGACGGATTTGGACGGTTCAGAGCGCTGACGATGCCGCGTGTCACCGTGAAGCGGAACCCAAACGGATTGCCGAATGCCAGCACGGTCTGGCCTGGGTGCAGTTTCGTCGAGTCGCCCCAGGGCGCGTTGGGTAGATCATGGCCAGCCACTTTGATGACCGCCAGATCGGTCAGGGGATCGGTGCCCACGACCTTGGCTGGCAGAATTCTGCGATCGCTCATGGTCACGCGAACGTCGGTTGCGCCATCGACCACGTGGTTGTTGGTTACGATGTATCCGTCGGGCGAGATGATCACGCCACTGCCCAGGCCGTGCTCAACCCGCTGCTGCGGCCGCGGCTGCATCTGCTGTCCGAAGAACCGGCCGAAAGGACCGAATTGCTGACCAGATTGCTGGTCAGATTGCGGGCCAAAAAATTGCTGCATGTCCTCGGCGTCTCCTCCGGTCAGGTTGGCTTTCGTGCGTGACGTCACGGTCACGTTCACGATTGCGGGGGTGACGCGTGCCGCCAGGGTTTCCATGGCCTGGTCGAGTGCGAGCAGAGTCCCCACACTGTTGTTATCGAGCGGTGTCGTGGTGGGGCTCGCCAGGGCTGCCATCGCAGCGGTTGCCGGCATTGCCTTCACGAAATCGTAGGTTACAAACGAACCCACCATCGCAATCGCCACAATCGGCATGATCAGATGGCGGGCTAGTTTTGTTTTCAAGTTTGCTATCCAGCTTGTCATTTCTTCCTTCTCCTCTAAACAACTAATTATTTAGTTGTTGATTGCAAAAAAAACTTAAATAGACTTGGCGAGAAATTCCTGCTCCATTCGATTCTGCCTCGGGCCAATCACGGTGACCTGCCACACGCACAGATCCCAGACCACGGAACCAGACGCTTCGTAGTGCCTGGTCTGCATGACGAAGATTAACGTCTGAGGTGTAATGGCTTCCTCCGCCGCACTGCTGCGGATCAGCATCGGCGCCATCACTCGCCGCGGTGTCGCCTTAGCCAGGACCACGGCAGGCTTGCTCGTCTTTGCATTTGCCGCCGCGGATACCGAACTCTTCGCTGCCGGCTTCAGCACGAATATCGCGGGCACGACGTGCGAACCGATGGGCGAGATCGGAGCTAACTCACTGCTGCCGGGCGCGATCATCGTGGCCGACCTCGCCATGGAAGCGGCCGCACCGTTCTCGAACGACACCAGCCGGGGCGCATCTGAAAACACCATCAGGCAGGCGATCGATATTCCCGTCAACAAGAATGGCGCCGGCCTCCACACGCGCGTAGCGCCGGGCCGTTTTTCGTCCAAGATCTGCGCTACCCGAAGCGAGATGTGCCGCATGCGGCCCACCGCCGCCTGCGCCAGTGCGAATCCCCTGCGCCGCAAGCTTTTCTCGGCCAGCGACACCAGACATTCCGCGTAAGCGCGTGGACTCGCAGTCTCTGCCAGCACCAGGTCATCGCACGCCATCTCACGCTCAAGCGCCAGCTTCTTCTCGATCCACCACACCGCCGGGTGAAAGAACAGCAACGCGCCCAAAACTTTTTGAATCAGGTTGGTCCAATCGTCCCAGCGGCGCAAATGCGCCAGTTCATGCAGCAGAATCGCATTCAGTTCGACCGCCGAAAGTTCCTCCATGGCCCAGGACGGAATCACCACCAGCGGCCGCATGAATCCAATAGCAGTCGGTACCCGCAAGCGTTCCGACACGCAGACCGCCACGGATCTCGGTGAATCGAACTCTTCCAGAGCCTTCCGCAGCAGGGGATCGAGAGCTGCAGCGTCAATTCGCACGCAACTTTTCCGGAGCTGCCGTAAGCGCCAGAATCCGACGCCTATTCTGACCAGGCCGGCCGCCGCCATCAGCAACCAGCCGGTAAATAGATAAGGTGCCCACGAAGCTGGCATGGTGATCTCGGACCGCTTCACCACCTCGGCGCCGTTCGAAGCGAAAGGGCCGAACAAGGGGAGCGCCGCGATCCCTAACAACGCCGAGAACCACACTGCAAACCGGGTGCCCGAGTTTTGCCGTCCCAGCCCTCGTAGCAGCATCCATGCCAGCAACGCGATTCCGATTCCCTCCGTGGCGCAGTTCAACATCCGCTCAGAGGAAAGCTGGGCTACAGATTGCAGATCGAGCAATTGAAGAAGCGCCGCGGCCATCATTTCTCTTTTCCTGTTACTTCTCTTGTCACTTCTTTCGCCTGCAAGAGTTGCCGCAGCCGCTTCAGTTCATTGGCTTCGATACCCTGGTCTTCGAGAATATTCAAGACCAGCAGCTCGTGCGAATTTTTGAAGAAGCGGGTCACCAGGTGCAGGATTTCGGACCGCGTGGCTTCCTTGCGCTGCACCATGGGCCTGTAAACGTGAGCTCGCCCGTCCTTGATATGTTCGACGTATCCCTTGTTTTCCAGCACGCGGATGGTGGTCAGGACGGAGTTATAGGCCAACGCTGGCTTCTGCGGCAGGCCGTCGAGAACCTGCTGCACGGTAGCCGAGCCCTTCAGCCACAGCACGTCCATCAACCTCAACTCAGCTTCCGTCAGGGTTTCGGATTTCCTCGGGGGCACGAACCATTCTCCTTGTGTTCATTAGATACAACAGGGCGGCCCAAAGATCAACTAATTATTTAGTTGCTCGACGAAATTAGTTGGTTGCCTGGAGTGGCGGACTGCAGGGCTACCAAATCGGGTGATGGATTTGTGGAATTTGCTGGTAAGCTGGGCCTCTTCTTGGGTATAGCTATGCATCTAGCTGTTTAAGGTTTAATTTATTTAAGGTTTTATTAAGGTGTCCTGCGGGCTGGGGCTGCGTATGAATCTTCGTAGAAATCTTGTGGAAGTTCCGGCCGGGCTTGTCGTTGCCATCTCCCTTCTCGCGCTAACTGCCGTGGGGCAAGAAAAGAAAGAATCTGGCTATGCGGTCGGACCCGGAGCCGTGATCTCCATCACCAACAATTACGGCCCCATCACCGTCAAGCCTTCCGGAAGCAGTCAGGTAGTGGTCGAGACGATATCCCATTCCGACGCGGTCAGCCTGGTGAACGAGCAGCATGGCGACCGTATTGAGCTTCGCTCGATGTCTAGCCGCCAGGGGACCAATCTGGTGGACTACACAGTGCTAGTCCCAGCCGCCGCCTTCGTCACCCTGCGATCCGCCGACGGAACGCTTCGCGTGCAAGGACTGCGGGGCGACGTAGTCCTCGAAGCCGCATCTGGTTCGGTGGAAGTGAGGGACATCAGTGATGCCCACCTGCACGTGAAAACGTTCAGTGGACCGATCAGCCTGACTGACATCCGGAACAGCCGTCTGGATGTCCATTCGGTGAGCGGCGACGTCAACCTCCATAATGTAACCGGACCATCGGTTGAGGTGAACTCGGGAGCCGGCCGAATCACATACGACGGTGACCCAGGGCGGCTTGGAGACTATTTGCTCTCCAGTCACACCGGCAACCTCGAGGTGTCAATCCCCGCCAGCGCCTGGGTTGAGATCAAAGCACGCTCAATTAAGAGTCAATCCGACCCGGACTTTCCGAACCTCAGTCACGTGCCCGCAATCGGCCAAACCAGCCTGTTGGGAAAGCCGGGAAAGATGCTTGGATCCCGCTTTGAACTGCGCTCCTTCAGCGGCAAAATCCACCTGAAGCGCCCCTAAGGAAGTCAGCCCGGCCACGGACCATATGGGTATAGCCGCCGTCGGCTGCCCCGCCAAGCAAAGCTCCGCGGTTCTCGCCGCTGCCGCGGCTGGGCTGAGGTTACCGGGGTGCTTGAACCTTCGCTGAGTTCCGCCGCCCCTGATTTCATGCTCTGGTTGTGCTGGTTCCGTTTCCAGTGTAGATTTTAAGAATCTGTCATGCGGTCGATCTCGAAAAAGATAGCGTTGCTGTGCTTGCTGCTGACGTTCTGTTCAGCGGCAGCATTGGTTGCGCATCACCATTCGAGCGCGACTGACGCTTTGAAATGCACCGTCTGCGTCACCGCCCATGCGGCGTCTCCTAAGGTCGTTGCCACCCTTCCGAACAGGGTGTTCGTTCGAGTATCTTCAGTCCAGCCGGAGTCAGTTTCTGCCCAACAGCGGCTCGTAGTATTTGCCCTCAACGTTCGCCCACCTCCTGCAGTCTAGAAATCAAATTCAAAAGATCGAATGGACAGGGTGCTTCCTACACGCGCTCCGTTCCCAATTTCTTGGACCTTCTTTGGAGGAATCATGCTGGCTTTATACAAAAAGCCGCTATTTGCGGCTTTCCTATTCATTCTTTCTCTCACTCCACTCCCTAGCGCCAGTGCGCAGTCGGGCGGAAGCTCGACATCAGTGACTGGTACGGTGGTCGATCCCACCGGCGCGGTAGTTGCCAACGCGACCGTGGAAATTCGTAACCCGGTCAGCGGCTTTGGACGAACCGCGGGAACCGACAGTTCCGGGAAATTCACCATCCCCAATGTTCCTTTCAATCCCTACCAGGTCACGGTCACCGGGCCGGGGTTTAACGCCTACGCACAGGATATTGATGTTCGATCCGTCGTCCCCGTCAACCTCAACATTACCCTGCAAGTAAAAGGCTCAGCAGAGACCGTGACGGTAGAAGCCGCAGGCGATCTGCTGGAGAACGATCCCACGTTTCACACCGACGTGGATCGCGACCTGTTCGACAAAATTCCTCTCGAAAGCCAGTCGTCTTCGGTAAGTTCGTTGGTTACTCTGGCCTCGCCGGGAGTCGCCGCCGATTCCAACGGTCTCTTCCATGGCATGGGCGATCACGCGGAGAACTCGTTTTATGTCGACAGTCAGCCCATTACCGACCAACAGAGCAAAGTATTTTCAAACCAGATTCCCCTCGATTCGATTCAGTCGATGGAAGTCATCGCTGGAGCCCCGCCGGCGGAATTCGGCGAGAAGGCAAGCCTTGTGATCAACGTTACGACACGTTCTGGTCAGGGTCTTACCACCCCGCATGGCTCGGTAACCGCTTCCTACGGTAGTTTTGGCACGTCCAATGCGGGGCTTAACTTTGGTTACGGAGGTCAGAAGTGGGGAAACTTCATCTCTGTTAACGGGTTGAACAGCGGGCGGTTCCTTGATCCACCGGAGTTCGCCGTGATGCATGCCAAAGGCAACGAAGAGAGCCTATTCGACCGCGTGGACTTTCAAATCTCAACGGCCGACTCCATCCACCTGAATCTGGGATTCACCCGGTCCTGGTTCCAGACGCCTAATTCTTTTGATGCCCAAAACGCTACTGCTTGGTCTGGGCTTGTTGTCGGCAACGGCGGACTTGATCCCAACGGAAACGTCGTCGGTCCCGCGGATCAACGGTCGCAGATCAAGACTTTTAACATAGCGCCCTCGTGGACTCGGACGCTCAGCTCCAATGCGGTGTTCACTCTCGGTGCTTTCGTCCGGCGGGACCAGTTCAACTATTACCCCAGCGCCAATCCGTTCGCTGATCTGGCGCCGGACCTTCAACAAGAGACGTTGAGTCAGGACCGTACGCTGACCAATGCGGGCATTCGCTCAGATGTCTCCTACGTCAAGGGCATCCACAACCTGAAGGCAGGCGTAACGTATCAACAGACTTTCCTCGACGAAAACAACCACTTCGGGATCGTTGATCCAACACTGAACTTCGTATGCTTCAACGCCGACGGAAGCCCTAATACTGCCCCCACCGTAACTGATCCAGGTCAATGCGGGGGAGCGCAGAATCCCGGCGGCAGCGTAAATCCCGCTTTTAATCCTCTCTTGCTTCCCGTTGATCTGGCGCGGGGAGGAAGTTTATTTCCGTTTAACGGCCATACCGACGTTAAACTGCTCTCCCTATACGTGCAGGACGCCATCACGAAGGGAAACTGGTCCGTAAATTTGGGACTCCGCGGTGATTTCTACAACGGCCTGACTTCGCACAAGGAAGCTGAACCCCGCGTCGGCATCGCTTACAACGTCAAGAAGACCAACACGGTGCTTCGCGCTTCGTATGCGCGGATACTGGAGACCCCATTCAACGAGAACCTGATCCTTTCCAGCATTGGATGTGCCGATCCGGTGCTCAACCCGCTTCTGGTCTGTTCCTCAAATGCGCCCACTCCCTTCAGTCCAGGCTGGCGCAATGAATTCCATGTGGGCCTGCAGCAAGCGCTAGGGCGGTATCTGGTCTTCTCCGGCGAGTACGTCTGGAAATACACCCATAATGCATACGACTTCGGCGTATTCGGGAGCACTCCGCTCACCTTCCCAATCGAATGGCACAATTCCAAGATCCCGGCATTTGCGGGGCGTGTGAGTGTGCCGAACTTTCATGGATTTAGCGCCCTCTTCGTCTTCTCCAGCGTTACTTCGCGCTTTTTCAACCCGCAGCTTGGTGGAGCCGGCGCTGTTCCTCCGGGAAGTGGCGGAAGCGGTATCACCGCGTTCCGAATCGACCACGATGAAAAGTTCAACCAGACCACCCACGTGCAATACCAACCGTGGAAAGCGGGTCCGTGGGTCGGATTCAACTGGCGTTATGACAGCGGGCTGGTGGCGGGCGCGGTACCGTTCGCAGGCGCCGCTGGTGGTGAGGTGGATCTTGCGGGCAGTGCCCTCACCCCCGATCAGCAGTTTCAAGCTGGGCTCACTTGTAACGGTGTCGCTGCCACTCCCACTGTCGGTCTCCCCGGCACGTGTGCTGGGGCGCAATTCGGGTCCACTCTCGTGAAGATACCGGCGCCCGGGACGCAGAGCGACGACAGCAATCCAGCCCGCGTCGCTCCACGCCATCTGTTCGACCTATCGCTGGGGGATGACAACCTTTTTCGCGGCGAGAAGTACAAATGGAGCCTTCAGCTCACTGCCATCAATCTGACGAACCAACGCGCTCTGTATAACTTCCTGTCAACCTTCACTGGAACGCACTATGTGACGCCGCGGAGCTACACGGCGGAGCTGGGCTTCCACTTCTAAGCGGACTTCGTAGTCACTGGGGCGGCTTGGTTGAGATCGTCCGCCCCAGCCACATCACCCCAGCCAATAGCAAATGAGCAACGCACGCCATTTATAATGCCGTGCCATGCCTATCCGCCTTTTTGGGGACCTTGTTCGCTCGCTGGGTCTGATTACGGCCTTGCTGGCCGTTCCAACGGCGGACGCCTTTGTGGTGGCGTCCTGGACCGGGGTGCTGCGTGACACCGCCGGAAGGCCGATCGGCGAAGCCACGGTAAGACTGCGCTCGAGGTCGGGAGATCACGGCTACACCGCCACGACTTCGGCCAGCGGCAATTTTGCCTTTACCGGAATAGTTGCGACCGACTACAAACTTTCCGTGGAAGCCGCGGGAAACACCTGGTACGCAGCCAATGCGGTCACCATCAAAGATGGCGCCACACTCACCACCACCCTGCAAGTTTCTTCTCAACCACAGGAACTGCGGCTTCTGCCCTCAAGCGAAGACGCCTCTCCGCAGGCCAGCGGCGGCGAGCGCCTTTCCAGCGGAGAGGTTTCCAGCCTGCCTCTGAACGCGCGCGACTTCAGCAAGTTACTGTTGCTGGCGGCGGGCACGATGACTGACGCCAACGGCGCGGCTAATTTCACCCAGCAGTTCGCAGTGAACGGACAACGCGGTTCCGCCACCGTGTTTGCCCTGGATGGATTCGACACCACCGATCCGGAAATGGGCGGCGCCACCTTCTCCAATTTCAACGTGGACGCGATCCAGGAAGTGCAGACCAGTTCGGGAGTGATGCCGGCGGAGATCGGACACGGCGCAGCCAGTTACACCAACGTGATCACTAAATCGGGTGTAAACCAGATCCACGGCAGCTTCTTTGAATTTGCCCGCAATGCCGCCTTCGACGCGCGCAATTATTTTGACCACAAGAGCGTCGCGGACGAGCGCCGCATTCCTCCGTTTGTCCGCAACGAATTCGGCTTCACTAATGGCGGCCCGGTCGTGCTTCCCCACCTCTATAACGGGCGCGATCGCACTTTCTATTTTGGCCAGTACCAGGGTTTCCGCCAGGTGCTGGGGACAACCCAGGTGTTCCCCGTACCCACCGCCGCGGAGCGCCAGGGAATCGACACGCTCACTTTCCCCGGCGACACGCTAACGGTGCCGGTGAGCCCGGCAATCGTCCCGGCCCTCGACCACTATCCTCTGCCCAATGACCCCTCAGGAGCCTACGGCGATCGCACTTACGCGGCTTCGTCGAAGATTTACACCCGGACCGATCAATTTTCGGTGCGCGTCGATCATCGCCTTTCCGCCAAAGCAACACTGTTGACGCGCTTCAGCCTGAACCAGGTCACGGGCCCGCTCACCAATCCCGATCAGACCGCGATTGACTCCGGCTTCGGAGTCCAGTTCTTCGATCACCAGCGCAACGCGGGCGTGAGATATTCGCGAACCATTTCTCCTCATCTTATTTCCGACACTTCGTTCGGCTACATTCGCAGCACGCCATTTTTCCCCACTATCAATCACACCCAGCCCGGCCTGACCTTCGGCGACGGACTCTTTCAGGGCTTCAATTCGGCGGGTGGCTCGATCTTCGGATCGTTTGGCAACCTATTCCAGTTGAAGCATGACATGAGTTACGTGCACCATTCCCACGCCTTCAAGTGGGGCACGGAAATCCGCTTCAACCGCGACGCCACGATCTTCGGCACCAATCCCAATGGGCTTTACAGCTTCGGCGGAGGTACCGCGTACTCTCCCGTGCTGATTACCTCGGCCAGCGGAACGCACGACATCCAACCCGGCGATCCGCTGCCCGATTCGCTCACCGGCCTGCTCACCGCCACCCCTTATTCGTACGGCGTGATCGCCGCCGCGAGTGTGACGCCCACGGGTGACAGGTTCGATGAAGCCGCAGTCCGCCGCGAGGCCTATAACTTCTACTTCCAGGACAGCTGGAAAGCCAGAGCGCGCCTGACCCTCAACTACGGATTGCGTTACGAAGTGAACAGCCGCATTCATGAGGCCGAGAACCGCACTTCGCTTCCAAAATTTGTCGGTACGGATGGGAGAGATGTTGCGTATTGGGACCACAACGCAAAGCAGATTTTCCTATACAACCCGCAGCCACCCTACGACCAGGACTGGAACGGATGGGGACCACGGCTCTCGGCGGACTACGCCCTGACCAGCCACACTGTTCTGAACGCCGGTGGCGCGATTACAACCATCGTCCCCAACCTGTGGCAGGACAATTTCGTTACTGGCGCGATTCCTCTCGCCGTCAGCCTTTATGCCAACGCGTTGCCCAATGTTCCCTTGCCATTCCAGAACACAGCCGTGCCGGTAAATCTTCCACCTCCGTATACCACTGCAGGCAAACTTCTGTTTCCGAATGCAGATGCCAGCCATGTGGCCCCAAACACCCAAGTTGACCTGCAACGGTATCAGAACGATTTGACCGCGCTTACGCCAGGGAACCAGGTGCAGTTGCTCTCTATGGTTGGCTTCGCCAAGAACTTCCGCAACGGTTACATCGAGAGCTACACGACCGGCATCGAACATGATTTTCGAGACGTGAAGTTCAGCGCCGCCTACGTGGCGACGGCCGGCGTTCATCTAGCCAGCGTTTATTCCCCCAACAGCTATGGCGGCGCGGCTCCTGCCTTCGCGCCGTTTACCCAATTCGACTCTACCGGGAAAGCAATCGGAGGATTTGGGCCGGAGAGTGTGATGACGAGCCGGTCGCACTCTAGTTATCACGCAATGCAAGCCAGCCTAAGCAAGAACTCCGCGCGAGCCGGTCTAGGCCTCCAGGCCAGCTATACCTATTCCAAATCTCTGGATGACACCAGCGCGGTTCTGGGCGGACTGGTGGCGGGGGCGGGCGTGGTGCTGCAGACTCTTCCCCAGAATCCCTGGAATCCCGGTGCGGAGAAAGGCCCTTCCACCTTCGACGCCACCCACTCTTTTACCTTGAGTCTGATCCAGGTCCTGCCGCTTGACCGAATGGGCTTTCTTCGTCCGCTGAGTGGAACGCTCACCAAAGGCTGGCAATTCCTGAATATCACCACTCTCACCAGCGGGCCGCCATTTTCGGTGTACTCCGGAGTTCAACAAACTGGCGTCGGCGCGGGTGGAACCGACCGGCCCGATCTGGTGAAGCGACCGCATTTTTCCACCAGCGGCCCGGTGCGTGAGGATTATTTCGGACTGGGGGCGAACAACGCTTCATTCTTCAACATTCCGATTAATGTTCCCGGCGGGACCGGGCCCAACCACGGCCGCTTCGGGACGCTGGGACGCAACACCTTCCGCGGCCCTGGTTTCCAGGCCTATGACGTGGCCCTGATCAAGGACACGCCATTTGGCCATCGCGGAAATGCGGAGTTGGGCACGGTGGAATTTCGCGCTGAGTTTTTTAATGTATTCAATTTGGTAAATTTCGGATTGCCGTCCAATATCCTGCGGGGAAGCGGATTCGGAATCATCAGCAAGACCGCCGGGCCCTCACGCCAGATCCAGTTCTCGCTGAAGTTGATCTATTAAGACAATGATTTATTGAAAGCCAGACATGAGTGATCGGTGAAGCTTAAAACCGGCGAGCCGGAGCGGGGCCCGGAGGAAGAATTTCGACCTCTCCCGAATAACTGCTCTGAAGGGTCACGTACAAAACAGCCGCAGTCCAGGTCGGAAATAGATCGAAGCCGGGAGTCAACTCCGCCACCAGCGTCGGAAGGAAAGCCCAATGCCATCCCAGCATCCGGATAAGAATCACTGCCATGAACGCGTCTAGAAGCGTGTCCGCGGGCGAGAATCCTCCGCCGGCAAAGAGCGGCAACGCCAAGATTTGAACGGCATCCCCGGCCATGGCAACCAGTAAAGCCAAGCGGTGCTCGGGAGACTTAATCGCTTTGAGAAGATTAGAGATCCGCATAGAAATCCACCTAGACAGCATACAACGGCCGGAGCCAATGTTCATTTTTCAGCAGCTGCTGGAAGAAGCCCAGGCATTCTTGCAAGGCCGGGCCTCTACTAGTATTTCCCCACTATTGCTCCAGAGGCCGCAGTCGTTTAAAGTGATGCGGCCATGCGATGGGATGATGCCAAGCGCCGTATTAAATTAAGTCCGGTTGCTCGCAAGCGTGTGAGCGGGATCGCCATCTTGCTGGTCGTGGTTTACCTGGCTCTCGGAAGCGTCATCTGGTGGTCCATGCATCAGCCCCCGGAGACCTTCGGCCGGGTGATGAAAAGACTGCCGGGGCCGGTTCCCTTTCTCCTCTTTCCCTTCGAGACGCTCTGGCTCCACGCCCGGGCCGGGAACTTGCAAGTCGGAGACGAAGCGCCGGATTTCACACTGCTCAAAGTCGACAAGACCGACCGGGTTCAGCTAGCCGCCCTGAATAAGCAGCAACCGGTTGTACTGGTTTTCGGCAGCTACACTTGACCTCCCTTCCGGCGGGAGGTTCCTGCCCTCAACAAACTCTACGAGCAGTACCAGAATCGTGTCGCCTTTCTGGTGGTGTATATCACCGAAGCTCATCCCAGCGACGTCTGGCAAATGCAGAGCAACATAAAAGACCAGGTAGTCTTCGCCAGTCCGAAGAATGAAAACGAGCGCGCTGATATAGCCGGAGCTTGTGTACGAAAGCTCGGTATAAAGTTTCCCAGCGTTCTCGATGAGTTTGGCAACTCGACAGAACGGGCCTACACAGGCTGGCCCGACCGTATTTATCTCATCGACTCGAACGGCCGCGTCGCTTACAAGAGCCAGCCGGGTCCGTTTGGCTTCCTGCCTGATCAGTTGAGCGCGGCGCTGGCCCGTACCGTCGCCACTTCGAAGGCGAGTAACTAAACAGCAGACTTCGAATCATAAAGTTTCTTCAAGGTAGGTTGTTTCGAGATAGCCGGCAGGGAAACATTTGCAGGGAACTCTGGTTGAGTTCCCCGCGCGACTGCGTTGCAGGCTATTGGTTCACCGCGCGGTCCCGCCGCAGGGCTTCGTTCTCTTCTTCCGTTTGCGTTTGCTCGCTGCCGGTCTTCTTTTTTGCCGCATCCTTCACTTGGCCCCAGGCGTTCTGGACCTTTCCTTCTACTTGCTTGGCGGCGCCTTCGGTCTGAGCTTCCGTATCGCCGGTCCATTCTCCGACCTGACGCTGCACGCGGCCCGCGATGTCTTTTGCTTTTCCTTCAACTCTGTCCTTGTCCACCATGATTCCCTCCACCATGCTGATTCAACGTCTTTCAACAACACAAACATAGTGGAGACAAGTGAACCGGGACATCGGCAAGACTCTGTATCCTGGTTGGGAATGCAATGTAGCGAGTAGCAGCAGCACCCCTTCGGCCGCGCACGGTAGGTAAGGACGGGACGCCCTCACGACAGCCGCCCGGCGCCACCTCGGATCGCATGAATGGGCAAAGCCCGCCGCGGGCGTTCTGGCGAGTTAAGGCGCGATCTTAACCATTACCACCGAATGAGGCGCAACCGAAGCGGAGAATTTCTCCTGGTGTTGCCCTAAATCCTTGGCATGCCACAGATCGCGCACGCTCGCGCTTAAGTGACTAGGATAACCAATGTCTTCCCAGGAAACCGCGATTTCCTTTTCGCTAACATCGCGGTTGAGCAGAACTACGCTGCGGCTTCCATCCTGCATCTGCTTGGCCCAGACCTCCAGGTCTCCATCCTTGCGCACCCGGCGGCCCTGCCTTCCGAGCGCATCCTGATTCACAGCGATCACTTCCTTGTTGGTGAGAATATCGTGGATCTCCGGCTTCATATCGCGCAGATCATTCCCCGCAAGAAGAGGGGCCGCAAGGATCGACCACAAACTGAAGTGGGCGCGGTATTCATCCGTGGTCATGCCCCCGTTGCCGACCTCGAGCATGTCGGGATCATTCCAATGGCCCGGCCCAGCGTAACTCTGCAGCCCATCTTGCAAATCGAGGATGTCAACCACGCCGAGGTGGTGCTTGTCTTTGCCCTGCCACATGTCGCTGATGTCACCCGTGGTGCGCCAAAGATTCCCGCCTACTTTCTCGCCCCAAAGCCATGGTTTGGCCGTGCCCCATTCGCAAATGCTCAACACAATGGACCTGCCCGAGGCATTGAGCGCATTGCGGATCAGGGCATAAGCTGCCTGGGCATCCTGCGTGGTGGTGTTGCACCAGTCGTACTTCAGATAGTCGACACCCCAGGCGGCATACTGCAGCGCGTCCTGATACTCATGGCCCAGGCTGCCCGGGCGCTTGGCGCAAGTCTTGTAACCCGCATCGGAATAGATCCCGAACTTCAGCCCGCGGGAATGGACGTAGTCCGCCAGCGCCTTGATCCCGGCGGGAAAGCGCTTGGCATCGGCTACGATGTTGCCGCTCTGATCTCGTTCCACCTGCCAGCAATCGTCGATCACAATGTATTGATAGCCGACCTCCTTCATACCCGACTTAACCATTCCGTCGGCCATTTGCCGGATCATGTCTTCGCCCACATTACATCCGAATTTGTTCCAGCTGTTCCACCCCATGGGAGGCGTACTGGCCAACCCCTTATCCTGCGCAGACAGCAGCGAGGGAGCGATCAGTACCGCCACCATGGCGCCCAAAATGCTTGCTCTGATAGACATGCGTGCGTTCCTTCCTTACTTTTCGTCAGAATGAATTTGTTTTCTTACTTTCGTTTTTCCGCGGCGCATTCGCTCTCTTGTTCTTGCGGTCGGAAACAGTCGCACCCGGTTCAAGGCCCAGACCGCAGCGCTCTGTCGATTGCCGCATCACCAGCCTGGGTTCAATCAATATCTTCTTCGGTCGCAGCTTGTGCTTGGAAGCGATTCGCTCCAGCAAAAGATCGGCAGCTCGCTTTCCTATCTCAAACGTCCCCTGGTCGACAGTAGTCAGGGGCACAGCGAGAAAATCCGAATAGTGAACATTGCCCGCTCCGGCGACCGCAATATCATCCGGCACTCGAAGCCCGGCTTCGGCAATCGCGCGCATCGCACCAATCGCAACCGGATCGTTGTAGCAGAACACGCCATCCGGCCTCGGCGAAGCGCGCAGCAATTTCCGCATCGCCTCATGTCCGGTTTCGTCCTGATAGCCCGCGTCCACGATGTAGCCGGTAGGAAGCGTTATCCGATGTTTCGCGAGGGTGCGGCGGTAGCCCTCCATTCGCCCCTTGGCGATGCCAATGTCGGGACCGCGCAGATGTGCGATTCGATGGCAGCCCCGATCGATCAGGTGAGCCGTGACCAACTGGCCGATCGCCTGGTTGTCCACGCCCACGAAACTGGCCTGCACCCCGGCAATGGGGCGGTCAATCAGGACGAACGGAGTGTTCCGCTGTTGGATGTGTTCGAAAGCGCCAGCTCCGGACTGCGCTGACGCCAAAATCAACCCGTCCACCTGTCGAGCCAGTAGTGACACGGCTTCGCTTTTTTCCAGCTGGGGATTTTCTTCAAAATACGAAATGATGACGTGATAGCCATGCGGCCGCACCGTCTCAGCAATGGCCTTGGCGATCTCTGCGAAAAAGGGGTGGGTAAAATCCGGCAGCAGCAATCCGATGGTGAAGGTGCGCCGGGTCACCAGGCTACGAGCGATCCAGTTGGCCTGATAGTTCAACTTTTTCGCCCGCCGCAATACTCGGTTGCGGGTGGCGACGCTGATCTTGCCCTGGTTGCGCAGAACCTTGGACACCGTGACCACGGAAACGTTCAATCCCCGGGCGATGTCCTGCATGGTTACGGCCATGGTCGGGAAGGATATCACTTACCCAATATTGCCGGAAACAAGATTGGCGGAAACGAAGATCGCAGATGAAGAAACCAACGCCGGGCGCAGCTAGATTTGACGGACTCCCAGCAGACTCTCCGGAAACGATCGCCCATTTGTGTTCTTTGCGGGTAAAAGTTTGAGTGCAAAACAGGAGCGGGACGGTCTCTAATATCTACGCGACGACCATGGGCCGCGATCCCCTGAACGCGTAATAAGCAATGTAGAGATAACAGATCGCCGGCAATATGAACGCGTGATGAATGCCGATGCGATCGGCCAGAGCGCCTTGCAGCAAGGGAATGACGGCGCCCCCAACAATCGCCATTACCAGCAGACCAGAGCCGTCTCCCGTCAACGGGCCCAGCTTGGCAATCCCCAGCGTAAAGATGCTGGGAAACATCACGGAATTGAAAAAACCCACCAGGATGATGGTCCACATCGCCACATGACCGAATGTCAGCATCGAACTGGCCACCAGAGCGCAGGCGACCAGGGCCGCGATTCCCAGCACCACGTCGGTGCGCGCCTTCTGAAGAATCGCCGAACCGATAAACCGTCCCACCATCGCCCCGCCCCAGTAGTATGAAACATAACCGGCGGCCACCACTTCCGAGACATTCCCAATATTCGTCTGGGTGAAATAGTTGATCAGGAAACTGCCGATTGAAACTTCGGCTCCCACATATACGAAGATTCCAATCGCAGCCAGCACCAGGTGGCGGTATTTCCAAACGCTTTCCCTCGAACCTGCGGCTCCGTGCCGTTCCGCTTCCGGCATCGCGGGCAGATTGAACAATGCGATGACTACTCCCAAGCCGATGAGAGTCAGCCCCATAATCAAATACGGCAACTTGACCGACGATGCCTCATGAATGCGGTAGGCCTGCAGCGCGTCGACGGACATTTGCCGCACCGTATCCATATTCTGGTGGGTGGCATTCAGAATGAGCATGCCGCCAAGGTAGGGCCCAATCGTGGTGCCAAGGGAATTGAACGCCTGCGCCAGATTCAGGCGGCTGGACGCGGTCTCCGGAGGCCCCAGCACGGCCACGTAGGGATTGGCTGCCACCTGCAACGCGGTGATGCCCGCGGCCAAAACCATCAGCGCCCCGAGAAACAGCGGATAAGAGGGAATGCTCGCGGCTGGAATGAACAACAGTGCTCCCAGACCCATGGTGCACAGGCCGACTACCATCGTCTTCCTGTACCCAATCCAATCAATCACCCTGGCGGCAGGAGTCGAAAAGAAGAAATACGCCGAAAAAAATGAGAACTGAATCAGCAAGGCCTTGGTGTAGTTCAGGTCAAAAATGGACTTAAGGTGTGGCACCAGGACGTCGTTCAGGACGGTGAGGAAGCCCCACATGAAAAACAATGTGGTCACCACCGCCAACGCGACTTTGTTGCTGGAAGCCGGCGAACTCACCGTAGCGGTACGGGTTTGTGCGTTTGTAATTGCCATGGGCTTGAGTTCTCGCTTGCTGGTAGACATCCTCCAGTGAGGACCTTAAGTATTGGCGAGCATCATACCATCGCGAGAGGGAGTCGGCGGTTCGAGGTTATCGATTACCTACAAGAGGAATGTTCACTTGGGAGCTATCTTTGAAATCGTAGCCAGTTTCCGCCACCTTCAATTGAGTGATCACGAAGTGGCCGCGCAAAGGGTCGCTCTGAAGCCTGGCCGTCTCGTTGTCAACGCCCCGGATTTTCTGCAGGTCTCAACAGGATCCGCTGCGAGAACCCCTAAAGGAAATCCTGTACGGATTGAGGTCGTTCTCCAGCCATGGATGTGTTGGTCTCAGCGATTTTTGGCCTGCGGTAAGCGGAGGGGGCCATGCGGCGAAGCCCTAATACTGCATCTAAGTATGTGAGTGGAGGCAAAGCCTATGAAACGCGTCGGAGCCGTCACCGTGACCGTTCTGTTCTTGCTCGCCGGCACCGGTCTTCAGGCCTACGCACAACAGGAACAGCAGGACGAAAAACAGGGGAAGCCGGAAAAGCAAGCCAAGCCGGACAGACAGGCCAAGCCCGAACAACAGCAGCCGCAGCAGGAACGTGGCCGGGAGCAGAACCAGCAACAGCAAGAACGCGTCCAGCAAGAGCAACAACGCGAGCACAACCAACAACAGCAGCAGCAACGAATACAGGAACAACGGCAGCAGGAGAATCAGCAACAGCAAGAACGCGTCCAGCAAGAGCAGCAACGCGAGCACAACCAACAACAGCAGCAGCAACGAATGCAGGAACAACGGCAGCAGGAGAATCAGCAACAGCAAGAACGCGTTCAGCAAGAGCAGCAACGCGAGCACAACCAACAACAGCAGCAGCAGCGAATGCAGGAACAACGGCAGCAGCAGAATCAGCAAGAACGTGTCCAGCAGGAGCAGCAACGCGAGCACAACCAACAACAGCAGCAGCAGCAACGAATGCAACGGCAACAGCAAGAACGCACACAGCAGGAGAATCAACAGAACCAACAGCAGCAAGAGAGGACACAGCAGCAACGACAACAGCAGTTGAATCAGCAGCAGCAAGAGCGCATACAGCAACAGAGTCAGCGGAACCAGGCGCAGCAGGAACGGCAGCAGCAACTGAATCGCGAGCAACAGCAGCGCGCGCAGCAGCAATGGCAGCAACAGCAGCAGCAGCACGAGCAGCAAGAGCGTCTTTCACAGCAGCGTCAGCAGCAGTTGATTGAGCAACAACAACAGCGCCTGACGCAGTATCGCCAGAGTTTGGATGAGCAACAACGCCGCCTCCAGGAGCAAACGGCAATGTTGCAGCAACAAAGGCGGGTGGCGCAGTATCGCTTCCAGGAAGAGTATCTAGAGCATCTGCGTGATCAGGACCGGCGCCTCCGTGAAGAACGTCACGACTATTACAACGATCCCTACTTCTACACCGCTCCGGTGTATCGCTACAATCGCGGCGGCGCCTACTACGAGACCAACCAGTACGGCGCAGACCTACTAAGGCAAGCGGTTAACTACGGCTATCAGGAAGGCTTCCGTGCCGGAGCCGCGGACCGTGAGGATGGGTGGCGCCCGGACTACCGCGAGAGTTACGCCTTTCAGGACGCGACCTATGGCTACAACGGCTACTATGTGGATCCTGAGGACTATCGATACTATTTTCGCGAAGGCTTCCGTCGTGGCTATGAAGATGGCTATAGCGACCAATATCAATACGGGTACTATTCAAACGGCTCGTATGGCGTTCTAGGTAACGTGTTGTCGCTAATCCTCAACCTGCAGTCGCTGCGCTAGGTCGCAATCGCTTCCTGGGAAGACTGCGGTGCTCTACCCGATGCGGCGCTCGCTCAGCCGTGAAGCCGCGATAGAATGCAGCCCACGGCGCAAGCCGTGGGCCCCGGAGCGGAAGGAAGTTTAGCCCAACGGAGCGAAAGAGCCGTCTGCTGGGGAGAGGTGCGGTTCACGGCTCGACGCGCTGGGTCCCAACAATTTTCGCGGTTGTGATGGCCTGCCCCACGTGACGTTGAGCGTGGTCGGCAATATGAACGAGCAACCCAGCCACAGTTGTGCGCAGTTGTTGCTGCCCGACCCTCCTGCTCTGACCAAGCGAATTCGCCGCGAATGCCCGAATCCGTGTCGCACTCTGGCCGATAGCCAAGTCCAGATCTGAGAATAAATCATCCCGGCTTGCCTCCGGGTCCGATTCCTGCCTTAATCCCGCCAACTGCTCATCGGTCAACGATCGTCCCTCGGCGTAAGTCAACAACCGGTCGAGGCTACGGGCAATGTGACGCAAATGAAACGCCACCGGCGACAGCCCGGCAGGGCGTGCCTCCATCTGTTCATCGGTCAAGCCGCCGCACCAGCGCTTCAGATCCTCTTCTGCCAGTTCCAAGGCGTGCAAAACGGCTCGCTGTACTGCTGGAACCTCTGGCAACGTGCCTCGCAACCACGGCTCGGGCAAGTTGTTCCCAGCCATCGTTCCTCCCCTGTCACTCATAATCTTGTCCCCGGGCGCCCCGTCCTCGTTTCACCCTTCTTTCGAGAGACAGTGCGGGGGTTTTCGGAGCTACAATGTAGACGATTTAGTCGTCCGCAGAAAGTCGGACCCGTAGCTCAACTGGATAGAGCACTGCGCTTCGAACGCAGGGGTTGGGAGTTCAAGTCTCTCCGGGTCCACCACTGTTCTATGCGATGATTTCCACGAACTCTGCGGTTTCGCCTTTCCAGCGGCCGCGAGTCGGACCGTCGATTTCCGCGAGCGAAATGCTCATCTTTTTCAAAAAGGAACCCAAAACTCAAGATGACACGCTTTGACGTCACCATCGCCGGAGAACTGAACCTCGACCTCATCCTCTACGGGCTTCCTGACGAACTTCCGCCCGAGCGCGAACTGCTGGCCGACCGCATGATGCTCACTCTGGGCAGCTCTTCCGCGATCGTCGCCCACAATCTAGCGGCGCTGGGAAGCCGCGTAGGGTTCCAATCCCTCATTGGCGACGATTCGCTGGGACAGATCGCGCTCGATCGCCTGCAGCAAGGCGGCGTGGACGTCTCACGCGTAAAGCGGGCGCACGGCCCGACCATGACCGGGCTTACCATCATCCTGCAGCGTACCGGCGGGCGCAACATGTTGACCTACGCCGGAACCATTGCTGAACTTTCGCTGAAAGACCTCGATTTCAATTCCCTGTTGGACTCCCGCCACTTTCATCTTTCCTCCCTCTATTTGCAGCGCACCTTGCTGCCCGACGTTGCCGGACTGTTTCGCCGGGTAAAGGCGGCGGGCCTAACTATTTCGCTCGATACCAACGATGACCCGCAAGACCTCTGGGACGGCGACTTGAAGAATTTGCTGAAATATGTGGACGTATTCCTTCCCAACACCCGCGAAGCCACCAGGATCACGGGAACCAATGACATGGATGCCGCCATCCGGCAGCTAGCGGAAATGGTTCCGCTAGTGGTCGCAAAACTTGGCGCGGAGGGAGCATTGGCGCAACGAGGCGCGGAGCGGTTCGCCAGCCCAGCGCTGAAAATCACGGCAGTCGACGCGGTCGGCGCCGGCGATAGTTTCGACGCCGGTTTCCTGCACGAGTATCTTCGAGGCTCCGATTTGACAGCCTGCCTGGCCAGCGGCAACCGTGCAGGCGCTCTCTCTGTCACTCGCCCGGGAGGAACAGAAGCGTTCCGCGACAAGGAATATCGCGAGCGATTCCTGCGCGAGCACGGCGCGTAATGTGTGGGGCGGGCCCCACATGGGAAATCTACCGGCTCAGCTCCAGCAGCAGATGATCCTTGAACTCGGTCTTAAGCCGGGGAGGCGCTTCCGCCGTGGCTTTCACCGTCCCGACATCCTTGCCTTCAGCGTAGTCCGTCACGTGATAACTTCCCGGCTCCAGCCCCCGCAGTTCGATCTCTCCCTTCCACGGCGATGACGAAGGTGCGAAGAACGCATAGAACATCCTACCGTCTTTTTCAATCGCGTAACCCTCCGGCGCGTCGTACCCGTACACGTAAAGATTTCGGAACGTACCTTTCGACAGCATCTTCTGGTTGTAGATGCCGATCCACTTCTTCCAGTGTTCCTCTTTAGATTGGGTAAGCGTCACCGGCTTGAATTTCGGACCCGGATCGGGCCACACGAATTTCGTTCCCACAACGCCGCCGGCGCCAATGGTCGAAGCGAAATCCTCGCCGTGCTCCCGCCAGTTATTGCCGATGCGGTCCATGGCGGAGAGTTCCACGTGATCTCCGTACACCGCGGACTCCGGCCCCAGCAGCGCCTTGTACATCTTGATGCGGCGCCGCACCTGCACCGCGCCCACCGGATCGGCCGTCACCGCCTGATCGATAAATGGCAACCAGGCCAGCGACGGCGGCGTACCACACGGACAGCTCTGAGTCACACTCTCCGGCTTGAGCGCGCGGCTGGTCTGGAAAATCGTCTTGTACACATCGCCCATGGCGTTGACCGAATCCTGCGGAGACTTATGGTGATGCGCCGGGTTGTAGCACATGGGCACGCTGTAAATATTGTCCAGCTTGGATCCATCGAATCCCCAGTCCCCGATAAATTTCTCCGTAAGCTTTTTGTAGAACTGCTGCACTTCAGCCACGGCCGGGCATAGCGTCGCCAAGTCGCGAGTCATGCGTGCATGTTTCCCGTCCTTGTCGAGAATGAGCCACTCCGGGTGCTCCTCCGCAACCTTCGAGAGTACATACTTGTGCGACTCATATTTGCTCTGGCCGTCTTCCACGCCCAAGGGCAGCCACCACAGCTGCACCAGGATTCCCTGCTTGTGAAAGTCATCCGTCATCTTCTTGATGGAATCGCCGGGAAAGGTATCCGCGCGCGGATTCCAGTCACCGTAAGTGTCGAACCAACGATCATCGAGCGTCGCCCACTTGATGCCCAGTTCCTTGAGCTTCGGCACCGTGCCCAGCATCTGCGCCGGGGTGACGTTGAATTCATAACCCCAGCCGCACCAGCTGACGTTATAAGCTTCGCTCGAAGGCTTGGCAATCTCCCATCCCTCTTTCTGCAACACACTCGACCAGGCGTGCAGCGGCTCATAAAAATCGCCCGCATAGACCGCAACAAAGCTTCGCGGCGTGGAATAACTCTCCCCCGGTTTGAGTACTGTGTTGGCGGCGATGTCCACCCCGGCCTCTACGCCATCCGCACCCACCCTGACAGGCAGGGACAGCGTCAGCGGCAGGGTTTCGACGTGACCAAGGGCCTCGCCCGCCGACGCCGTCCAGAACGCGACCACCGGAATGCCGCCGCCGTAGCCGCCCTTCACCTGTGCCCCCATGAGGTTCGGCTGCGAGAAGGTTCGAGGCAGCTTTACCACGTCATCTTTTCCCCAGTCGTAGCTTGATCCGTGGAAGCTCCACATGTCATAGGGCTGCGCCTTCTTGTCCGTCAGATTTCCGCTGAACCTGTGCCGCTGTTCGACCACCCGGTCAATGCGGAAATCTTCTGCGCCAGTATTCTTATATTCCGCGCTCGAAAGCAGGATGGTCGGAAAGTCGTCGTATACTTCGATCCGCAGCGTACGTTGAATGCCAGCTGCCGCCTCGTCCACTGGGCCGGCAGCAATTTCCACCCGCTTGCCCCGGCCCAATTTCCCGACGCAGTCCTGCACCTTGGCCTGGCCGAAGTCGAGCGCAAACGGAACTTCCTTGCCATCTCGCACGAGAAAATCACTGCCGCCCTCACGCGGCTCGTCCAGGGTGACCTTCTGCCCCGCCTTGAGCAGCGAGGCCTGTATGTAACCGGAGGGCAGAATCTGGAACTCGGCCGAACTGGTGATGAGGACGATCGGCCCGCCCGGTTTCACATCCACTTTGATTTGGGACGGTTGAGCCGGCGCCGGCTTCGTCTTCGCCGGAGGAGGCGTGCAGCTAACGACCAAGAGGCAAACTCCGGTGAGCAAGAGCCAGCCTGCACGGATCGCACCGGAAGAAACCGCCCTAGCGTTCATGGCGTTGCCATACCTGGTTGTCATTGCGCCCCTCCCTTTGCTCCACCCTTGAACTGCCGAAACACTCGCTCCGCATTCAAGTGATAGATTTTCTCCAACACCGGATCGGACAATCCCAGGCCGTAAATTTCCCAGCGTCCCTGCGCCGGATACCCCCAGTAATCGAACGATTCATCCCCGGTTTCAAGCCAGCGAAAATGACTTCGGTACATGGCTTCATCCATGCCGTTGTCGGTGCCAAACATTACCCGGTCCTGATACTTAACAAAGAGCTCGCGGGTGCGTCGAGGCTGCCGCCCCAACTCCGCTTCCCGAGCCCCAAACTCCACCATCACATTGGGATGTTCGTCGAGCATGCGAGTGACCCAATCCAGATTCTCCGGCCAGCCCAAATGCAGCGACACAAAAAGCGTTTCCGGATGCCGGGCAAAAACGCGATTACGCGCCTCCAGCAACTTCTCCAGCGTCGGAAACTGCGGACCGTAAAAGCTCCAGTCCGGATGCTCAGTTAGCTCCTCATAGCGCTCGTTGCGCGCGTCCGTGGGATGGAAGAAAGCCTCCGGATCGCCAGTGTGGATGAAGACAGGAATCCCCAAACGTCCGCATTCGTGCCAGACCGGATCCAGCCGCGGATCGTCGATCGCGACCAGCCCGGACTTATCCCGCACGCCCAGGCCCAAGTCCTTCAGCAGCTTCAGCCCGCGAGCGCCCCGGCCGACCGCATCGTCCAGCTGTCGCACCATTTCCCCGCTGAAAGTGGGATCGTCGATTTTGCTCCAGTCGATTTGGGTGAACACGATGAACCGCCCTGGATATGGCTTCACCATCTCGTCGATGACGTGCTGCAGCTTGTCGCCCCACATGCCAGTGAGAATGACCACGGTCCTCACGTTGGTGTGATTCATAACTTCAATGACCCGTTCGGGCGGCATGTGTTCGTCAATGCCAGCGGCATCGTTGGTGTGGTTGTGCACATCGATGACGTAGAACTTAGCTTTGGGAACCTCTTGGGCGGGGGCGTGAAGCATGGAGGCAGGATGAAAATCTCGCAATAGGAGCGTCTTCTTCTGCTCGGCGTCGGCCGCTGACTTATACCCGATCTGGCCAGGGTCCGCCGATCGGTTCCCAGCCTGCGCCCAGGCAGTCGAGACAGCAAGAAGAAGAGCCGTTACTAGTTTCCGCTGCGAACCCAGGCGAACTCCGGTCAAACTCATGGCAACACCCTTCGGACCTTTCCTAAATGAAAGCAAAAGCAAGCAATCGCAACTATACAACAGCGACCCAATAGCAGTCCCGATATTCGCGGCATTCCCGGTTTTCCCAAGATGAAACCAGGCTTCGGTTTTTTCCGTCCGATTGCCGGGCCGAGACGGCGGCCAGCCTGTTGGCTCTGTGCAAAAATCGCGCCAACCGCTAATCTGTCTTTGGCATCTTCATGCCAGCGGGTTTGCTAAAGCAGGCCTACGAAGAGGTGAGAAATGAAATCGCGTAAAGAGAAAGTGCTTCTTAATCTGCTGCTGGGCACCGGCATTTATCTGCTCGACTCCATGCGCGGGCGTATGGCGGGAACCGTCGAGGATCTGCGGTCCAAAGCACAGGATACTTATGAAACTGCTTCTGATCGCGTCAGCCGGGCTGCCGACGTGATTCGCGGCGAAGACAACAGCAACATGCTGGGCGCCGTCGCCGCCGGGCTCCTGGGCCTGGGAATCGGCGTGGGCGTAGGTCTGTTGCTGGCTCCCGCCAGTGGAGAAGAAACCCGTAACAACATCGCCGAAAAAGCGCGCAACATTCGCGACCAGGTTTCGTCGCGTGTAGGCGCCACCGGCACCTACGGGATGTAAGCCCGTATGGCGACGGGCGCCTTCGCCCGCGCACGTGTGAACCCCGGGCTCATGTAGGAAGGGGTGTCCCGGCCACAGCATGCCGGTGAACTTATGGGGAGGGGCACGCCTTCCTGTCGTGCCGCTTGTCGCTGAAAACAGGCTCGGCTTCGGCCGCCGCGGTTCGCTCTTTCATCCCACCGCATCACTCTCCCGCGGAAAGTTGAAGCCAGCGTTTGTAGTGAATCGGCCAGACCACGGTCCACGTCTTGCCGCCGTCTTTTGATCCTTCCCGGCTCCGGCCGAATTCATTGTGGGTTATGTTTTGAAGACCATGCGTTGCAGAGCCTTGGTGCCATCGGCACGCATAGCTTCGCGTGAGCCAATCGCAGGGCCATAAGCGGGCGCTCGTTCAACTCGTGTGATACACCTTTACTATTAAGCTTTTGGCCCTGAATCTTGTGTCCATTCACCTGATGTCCCTGAACCCGCAACAAGCTGTGTTTCTTTTTGTGGCCGGCATCCTGGGCGGAGCTTTAAACGCGGTCGCGGGCGGTGGCAGCTTTGTGGCCTTTCCCGCCCTGTTGTTGGTCGGTGTGCCGCCGATTCCTGCCAACGCCACCAACACGCTCGCCCTTTGGACGGGGGTAACAGCCAGCGGAGGCGCGTACCGCAACCGACTCGATGTACCCCGGCGGGTGTTGATGCCCCTGCTGATCACCAGCTTCGTCGGCGGAATCATCGGCGCATTTCTGCTGCTCAAAACCCCGGCGCACACCTTTTTGCGCGTGCTGCCCTGGCTGATGCTGGGTGCGACCCTTCTGTTCGTGTTTGGCAATCGCCTGGCGCGCGGACACCCTTCGAGCGTGGGGCATGACGCCACCACAGCAGCCATCCTGGGAGCCTCGATTTTCGAGCTGGTAGTCGCCGTATATGGCGGTTACTTCGGCGGCGGCGTCGGCATCGTCAACCTGGCCATGCTGGCGGCCGTCGGCATGACCGACATCCACGCCATGAACGCGTTGAAGAGCATTCTAGGCATGGCCATCAACGGCATCGCTGTACTGGTATTTATCGTCAAGGATGCGATTTACTGGCCCCAGGGCATAGTCATGATCGTGGGCGCGCTGGTGGGCGGGTATCTCGGGGCGCACTATGCGCAGAAACGACCCCAGGCGTGGGTGCGTAATTTCGTAATCCTCGTGGGGGCGGGGATGACCGTGTGCTTCTTCGTGAAAGCGTATACATGACCAAGAGAGCAATCGTTCCGGGTTCGGTTTTAGATTGCAGATTTTAGATTTCAGAGCGAAGCGTTCAGGATTTTCAGAACGTCGGATGTGGAGTTGGTCCCCGCTCCAATCTGAAATCCTCAATCTGCAATTGGAATCTACGGCAACGGTTCAGACGTGTGCTCGTGCACGATCAGCCACTTGCCGCCCTGCTTTTCGAAGATCACCGTCCAGCGCAGCGTAGCCAATTCGTGTTTGCCGGCTGCGGTGATGGCGTCTTCCTTGAGGGTAGCGGCTGCCCAGGTCAGGTTGCCGTCGGTGTGCATCTGGGCATCGTCGTTCACCGTCAGCTTGAAGCTCTTGTAACCCTTCAGCACTTCCTCCACACCCTTCTGATACTCCGCCCAATTGTTGTATTTCAGCGGGACGATGTCGAAGAAAGTGTAGTCGCCCTGATCGTAATACTGGGCCATATTAGCCGGATTGCCCGCACTCCAACCGTCCATAAGCTTTTGCAGGTAGGCCTTGTCCGGGGCGCCGGCCGCAACGGTTTTCTTCTTAGACGCGCCAAGGCTGGAAAGGCTGAGCGCGACTACACACATCAGAATGGTCAAAAGGCGCTTGTGCATTGAGCTTCCTCCGATTCGGCGACAGATTGTCGCACAAAGAGCAAAGAGCCGCAAACGACAAAGGCGGAAGTCGGGCCCGCCAGCTGGCCGCTGCATGCAGCGCATGCAGCCGCCCGGTTTGACGCTTTTCCACAGCGCACGCTAAAATGGATGGGTTTGCCTGTAGTCATGGCTCCGTTCTGGAGCCGTCCCGCATTCGTGGCTCAAGGCGCCGACGCGGAAAGCAGCAAGCACAGCATGAGGGTTCCCGAAATCGCGCCAGGCCGCGACGGGCATAGGATTGGACGGAGGCATAGGTATGTACGCGGTCATCCGCGCCGGTGGAAAGCAGTACCGGGTGGCGCCCGGCGACGTGATTCGATTAGAAAGTCAGGGCAACGGCACTGACGGCAAAATTGAGTTCAGTGACGTGTTGGCGGTCTCAGGCGAGCCCGGCCAGATCGCTCGCCCCCAGTCGGCAGCGCTCGTGACCGGTGAAATCGTGGAACAGGGCCGCGGCGCGAAGATTCTGGTTTTCCATTACAAGCGCAAAAAGCAATACAAGAAGCTGCGTGGACATCGCCAGGGATATACCGCGGTGCGCATTACAGAGATCGCGGTCGATGGACAGAAATTCACCGCCCCCGAGCTTCCCAAGAAAGAAGCAAAAGCGAAAAAAGCGAAGCCCGCCGAAATCGAAGAAACCGCCAAAGCCGAGGTGAAGACATCTAAAGCCGCTGGGAAAAAAACAGCAGCCAGGAAGACCGCGGCACCAAAGAAAGCTGCGCCAAAAAAGAAAAAGTAGCGCCGGCGTCTCGCCCGCTGTCCAGCGGGCATCTTGCCCGCCGCAATGAGAGCTGACAGCTAACTGGAAACCAGGACTGGAAACTTAGAATATGGCACACAAAAAAGGTTTAGGTAGTTCACGAAACGGGCGCGACTCAAACGCGCAGCGCTTAGGCTTCAAAGCTTTTGGCGGGCAAGTGGTCCCGGGCGGCACTATCATCGTGCGCCAGCGCGGGACCCGGGTTAAGCCCGGCCTCAACGTCGGCCGCGGCAAAGACGATACCCTTTTCGCCAAAATCAGCGGGCGCATCAAGTTCCTGGACAAGGGCTCGATGGGAAAGTTCGTCATGGTCGAACCGCTGGAAGCAAAGTAGCAGCCGGATAGCCTGTGAAAGACAACCAAAGGGTCGCAGAGAGACTCCAGCGGCCTCAAGCCTCGGCGCGGGCCGAGGCTTTTTTGTATCCTTGCTGACGACTGAAAGACCGACGGCTGACGACTTATGTTCATCGACGAAGCTAAAATCCGCGTCAAAGCCGGCGACGGCGGCAACGGCTGCATGGCCTTCCGCAGAGAGAAGTTCGTTCCCCGCGGCGGTCCCTCGGGTGGTGACGGCGGCAAGGGCGGCGACGTGATCATGGAGTCCAGCGAACGCCACAATACGCTGGTGCATTTCCGCTTCAATCCGGAATACAAAGCCCAACGCGGACGCCATGGAGAAGGCTCCAACAAAACCGGCCGGGAGGGAGTGGACGTCCTGCTGAAAGTTCCGGTGGGCACAATCTTGTACGACGACGAAACCGGAGAAAAAGTACACGACTTCACACGCCCCGATGATCGCATCGTCATTGCCTGCGGCGGGCGCGGTGGGCGGGGAAATGCCAGGTTCGCGACTTCCACACACCAGGCCCCGCGTGAGCACGAACCTGGGCGCCCCGGCGAAGATCGGGTTTTCCGCCTCGAACTGAAACTGCTCGCCGACGTAGGTCTGGTGGGTTATCCCAACGTGGGCAAGTCCACATTGATCTCACGCATCTCGGCTGCCCGGCCCAAGATCGCGGATTACCCTTTTACCACCCTGCAGCCCAACTTGGGGGTCGCGGTCGCCGGGCAACCACCCAACGAGAAGAGTTTCGTAGTGGCCGATATCCCTGGACTGATCGAAGGCGCGCACGCCGGAGCAGGACTGGGCACTCAATTCCTTCGCCACATCGAGCGCACTCGACTCCTCGTACACCTTGTAGATGTCTCTGACGCCAGCGGTCGTCCCGATCCAGTCAAAGATGTTGCAGTGATTAGTGAAGAACTGGCCAGCTTCGGGGCGCATCTGGACCAGAAACCAATGATCATGGTCGCCTCCAAGATTGACGTCGCCAATAAGGAAAAACTGGCCAAGCTCAAACGCTACAGTAAGAAGAACGCCTTGGAGTTGTTCCCCGTCTCCGCGGTAACCGGAAAGGGGATCGACGATCTGAAATACGCAGTCGCGGAGAGACTGGAAGAAATTCGCTTGCAGGCTTCCTCAGAAGCTGTCAGTCAGTGATGCCAGTTTGTCAGCGAACTGACAACTGAGAACTAATCACTGACCACTGGTTTTAAATACAAATCTTCCATGGCCCTATGCACCTTGTCCAAAAGCGCCTCCATATTCCTCAGGGTGTATCCCGCGGTTGAAATGGCTTGGCCCACGCGCATTTCGAGCGGGCGGCATTTGATGTGGTAGGTATCCATGGGCAGCAATTCGTAGGTCCCCACCAGGGCTACCGGCACAATGTCCACCTGTGCCTTGATCGCCAGAAAAAATGCTCCCGGCAAGAACGGTTTGATTTGACCGTCGGGCGTGCGCCCGCCCTCGGGGAAAATTACCAGCGGCAGGCCACTCTTTAGGCTTTTTAGCGCCGAGCGAATACTACCGATCGATCGCGCCGGATTCTGCTGGTCAATACAGATCTGTCCAGAACGTTTCAAGTGCCATCCCACGATCGGGTAACTCAGCAATTCCTTCTTGAAAACGATGCGAAACTGGAATGGCAAATAAACGTACAGCAGCGGAATATCCAGCGCCGAGGCGTGATTCACAGCGTAGACGTGAGGCTTCGAGGTGTCGATCTTCTCCAGCCCAGCCACCGTCGTGGGTGAGCAGACAATCCTCATGATCAGTTCCGACCAGAAGCGGGCAAAGCCGTGCAGAATACCGCCCTTCTCCCCCAACAGAGAAACAGGAATGGAAATGATTCCGAGGACGACGGTAATGAGCCAGATGAGCGGATCGAAGATGAGATACGAACGCAGCCGGCTGAGCCATCCGTAGCGTCTGGAAACCGTCGCCCTCGCGGATGAAGGCGGGCGCGAGCGGGCAGATTCCCCCGCCCGTTCAGCCGTGTTATCAATCTCGGTAATCGGTGTCTTCACAGACAGCACTGCTCATTAGATGCGCACGCCGAGCAATCGCATCGCCTCTCCTACAATGTAAATCGAGCCCGTAATGACCACTACCGTGTTTGGCTGCGCCGAAGTTCTTGCCCTGGCAATCGCAGCCGCCATATCCGCGGCTTCGTCGATCGGGGTCGAAACCCGAGATGCCGCTTCGCGAATCTCGTCCGGCATGGCCGAGCGCGGATTGGCGGCGTGAGTCGCAATCACACGCTCTGCCAATGGAAACAGAATTTCCGCCATCTCGCCAATTGCCTTATCTCGCATCGCCCCGAAAATGAATGTGAGCGGGCGTTCCGCGTAGCCAGCCGAAAGCGTCGAACGTAGAGCCCATGCCCCGGCGGGGTTATGCGCGACATCCAACACATATTCGGGCGCACCGTTGCTGGGCGGCAGCACTTGGAATCGCCCCGACCAACGCGTTTCCCGGATGCCGCCCTCAATCGAAGGAGCCGTGATGGGAAAACCCTGCCGCGCAAGTTCTTCTGCCGCCCCAATCGCCAGCGCGACATTTCTCAGTTGATGGCGTCCAGCCAGCGGACTCTCTACCAGAATGTGCGCACCCATCACCTGCAGCGGATAGCGAGAAATCGTGGGCTGGGTGCCAGCTACCCCGTACAGGGCGCTAGCAGGACTCACCGGCGGCACATACGGCACCGCGCTCACCGCACGCGCCCCCAACTCCATGATCGTGCGCCCGATCACGTCGTTGGCCTGTGGCTGCTGCGGCAGCGTGACCACCACGCCGCCGGGCCGGATGATCCCGGCCTTTTCGACCGCAATCTCAGCCACGGTATCGCCCAAAAACTTCTGGTGGTCCAGCGAGATATCCGTAATGACGCTCACCCGCGGCTCGATGACGTTGGTAGCGTCCAACCGCCCGCCCATGCCTACCTCGAGCACCGCGATGTCGACCTTTCTACGTGCGAAATACTCAAAAGCGATAGCCGTTAGCATCTCGAAAAAGCTGGGATGCCAGGGTAACCTACCCTCGCCGACCAGTCGCTCGGCAATGCGATCCACCAAATCGTGCAGCCAAGTAAAATCGTCATCGCTGATCTGTTCACCGCTAATCTGGATGCGCTCGTTAATCCGCGCCAAATGCGGAGAGGTATAAAGACCGGCCCGCACGCCCGAAGCTTGCAGGATCGAAGCCAACGTCGCCGCGGTCGAGCCCTTGCCATTCGTACCCGCGATTAGCACCCCCGGAAAACGCCGCTCGGGGTTATCCAGCGCACACAGCAAGCCTCGCATGTGCGCCAAATCGAACTTGGGCGCCGACGTCTGAGCCAGTTCGTGGCCCAGCGCGTACATGCGCGCAATCGCAGTTTCGTAGGACATGGGACAGTCGTCAGCCTTCAGCCAACTCCTAGGGTAACAGCTTCGACTTTAAGCTCTCGAGGTCATGCATTGAAGCGCACGATTGCAGGGCCGAACAGGGGAAAGGCGCGGCCTGACAGGAACGACTGAAACTAGACTGAAGACTGATTTTAGGTTTTAGGCTGACGTCTGACGGTCGACGTCCGACGCATGATCCATAAACTCCAGCGCCCGCGCAATATGCGACTTCAACTGCTTGCGGTGCACCACGGCATCCAGCATGCCGTGCTCGAGCAAAAATTCACTCCGCTGAAAGCCCTGCGGAAGCTTCTGCCGTATGGTCTGCTCGATCACGCGGGGCCCCGCAAATCCGATCAGCGCCCCGGGTTCGGCGATGTTTAGATCGCCCAGCATGGCAAACGAGGCGGTCACCCCCCCGGTCGTCGGGTCGGTCAGCACCGAGATGAATGGAACCCTGGCTTCATCCAGCCGGGCCAGGGCGGCAGAGATCTTGGCCAACTGCATCAGGCTGATTACACCTTCCATCATGCGCGCCCCGCCCGAAGCGGAAACAATCACGATGGGCGCCTTGGTCTCGGTCGCCTGCTCGATGGCTCGCGTGATCCCTTCCCCCACTACCGCTCCCATGCTCCCACCGATAAACCCGTACTCCATCGCGCTTACGATCACGGTACGGCCATTCAACTTGCCCCGAGCATTAATCAACGCATCCTTGAGCCCGGTCTCAGCCTGGGCTTGCTTCAAACGGGCCGAATAGGCCTTCAGGTCCACGAATTTCAACGGATCGGTGGAGACCAGGTTCGAATCCGAAACGGTCGCACTTGGGACAAACGTTGAGGTTCTCTTCCAGATCTTTTTTCCAGATAATCTGACGGCAGGTATCACACTTCACCCACAGCCCCTCGGTGCGCACCTTGCGCTCCCCCGAAGTATCCAGCTCACCGGCTTGTCGCTTGAACCATGCCATGTCGTTGTTGGTCGTTGGTCGTTGGTCGTTGGTCAAGACCCTTTGGCAGCAGGCCCGGCAATGACCAACGACTCACGACGATTCAGTACTCAATCCCCCTCTGCGCCATCACGCCCTTTTCATAGGCATGCTTTACCTGGCGCATCTCGGTCACTGTGTCGGCGAGATCGACAATTGTCGGATGGGCGTTCCGCCCGGTCAAGATAATGTGGACCATTTCAGGTTTGCTCTTCAGAGTCTCCGCCACCTTCGCCGGATCGAGCATCCCGTAGCTGATCGCATAATTAATCTCATCCAGGATAACCAGGTCCCAGGTGCCGGATTGGATTGCCTTCGCCCCCTCCGCCCAGGCCTCCTCGACCATGCGGACATCCTCCGGATCAGGCTTCTCGGTTCCCACCTTCACGAAACCGCGTCCCATCTGCTTCATGACGAACTTGTCGCCAAAAGCATGGACCGCATCCAGCTCCCCGTAGTGCCATGAGCCCTTTAGAAACTGCAGCATCAGAACGCGCATCCCCTGGCCCACCGCGCGCAAGGCCGTGCCCATGGCAGCGGTAGTCTTCCCCTTGCCCGGGCCAGTATTCACGATAATGAGACCACGGCGGATGTCCTGCATACCAGGCGAATTTTTGATTGTACCTGTTCCGCTAGATGTGAGCGCGGGCGTCCGCGCTCGTGCGCCCGCAATCCACTGATTCTAAAAGCCGACGCTAGGTGAGAAGCCAAACGAGGCATGACCGCACACACGCGCGGACGACCGCGCCTACAGCGATCTTCTGACTACTTGCAGATGGGATGAATGGGAGTTCCAGCCTACGGCATCTCGATGACTGAGCGCAGATCCACCTTCGCATCGGCGGCAGGCGCAGGATTCTCGTCGCCTATTAGCCGGATCGTAACCCGGAGAGCATCAACCTCTTTTTTGACCTTGACCATTTCCTGTTCTTTACTCTTAAGCACTTCGAACGGATTCTTCATCATACGAGTCCTTTATGGGGGAGGGCTGAAATAGCGAGCGTTGTTCCGCTGTCATAGCAACTGTAGGCCTCCAACGAGCAGGACGGAACATCACGAAGGTACACGCCTGAATTCCTATTGTTTTCAGTGCCCCAGATGATAGGGATGTCCTTTTAGAATGGTGAAAGCCCGATAGAGTTGCTCCAGCAGCACGATCCGGGCTAAGTCGTGGGCTAGGGTCAGCTTGCCCAATGACAGTACCAGCGTGGCCGCCTGCCGGGCCTGGTCAGAAAATCCATCCGCTGGGCCAACACCGAACAACAACGGCAAGGGATTCCGGTCCTGATAGCCACCCAGAAACTTTGCCAGCTCCTCGGAAGAAAACTGCTTCCCCCGCATGTCGAGCAGCACCAGCACGTGCTTTGTGGGGCGCACGCCTCGCGCACATAGTTTCAAAAGAGCGGGTTCATCTTTCAGCGTGATCCCTTCGACGTCGGCGTAGTGCGACAAACGTTTCAGATACTCATCCGTCAGCGACTGGACGGCCGGTTCCTTGCTTTTGCCGATCCATGCAACTTTGAGTTTCACAGGTGGGATTTAACCACAACGGACAAAGCGGACGGCGGATTTCATGCGGCAGGAATAACTAGGCCCGCTTCTTTTTCAAAGCGCGTACCGGAGCGCGCTTTCGCCCGGCCACCAACTCGGAGGGCTCCATGCGACGCGCCGACTTCCACAACCGTTCCAGGTCGTAAAATTTGCGCGCCTTCTCGGAGAAAACATGGACCACAAAATCCACGTAGTCAAGCAGCACCCACTCCGCTTGCCTGTATCCCTCAATCTGATTGGGCCGCAGGCCGGCCTTCTTCACACGAGTTTCCACTTCGTCTGCGATCGCCTGCACCTGCCGCGGATTTGTGCCGCTGCACACGACGAAGTAATCGGTGAATGCACCCGATCCTTGCTCCAGTTCCAATATGGTGATTTCTTCTGCCTTCTTCTCCAGGCAGGCCTGTATCGCTTCGGAGATCTGTGCTTCAGATTCGTTCTTCTTCATGCGGAAATCAGTCGTCAGTCGTTAGTCCTCAGTCCTCAGTCTTCAGTCGTCGGCCAAACCCATTGTAGCCGACGCCTAGGCTTCGGTGGCTTGACAACTGACAAACGACAACTGGCAACTATGAATACAAACCCGCTTTCTTGATGTACTCCTCAACCGCAGCATCCACAAACTTGCGCAAGCGCTTCTTGGCCGCCACCGCGTCCCTTATCGCCGTCGCCGAAACCGGCTGATGCACATTTTCCAGCAAATGCACCGTCGCTCCACGCAACACCAGATCGCCTTTGGCTGGTTGTTTGGCGAAGGGTTGGCTCACCGCGGGAGCCGGACGAAGCGCTTCCGGCAGGGCATTGGCCACATCCGCCAGCGAGTACCCTGGACGGCTGGCCACGATAAACTCGCATTCGCGAAACAGAGCTTCGGGCTCGCGCCATTGGGCGACTTCCGCAAAGGCATCAATGCCGATCAGGAAAAACAGCCGGTCAATTTTCTTCAGCGATCCTTTCAGACGCCGCACTGTGTCGATGCTGTAATTGGTGCTTGACTCCGCTGGGCGTGACTTGCCTCCCGCCCCGCTGCCTGCAACCACTCCCGGAGCCTCCAGCAGCGATGGCACAAACGCCTTCTCGCCCATGGTCGCCAACACCACCATGGCATAGCGATGGAAATAGGCCGCCAGGGGCTGCCTCTGCTTGTGGGGCGGAACATTCGCCGGCACAAAATAGATGCGGCCGAGCTCAAAACGTTCTTTCGCCGCCCGCGCCAACGCCACGTGCCCGTGATGAATCGGATCGAAGCTTCCGCCAAACAAGCCAATGTTCATGTATTTGATCCAGACCTCAAAGCTTGATGTAGGCGCGAGCGTCCCGCTGCTGCTCCGGGCGCAGATCCCAAATCCCGGGGCCCGGCCGAAAAACCGGTTGCTGACTCCGCCACCGGGGTTGCCTCGACGTCCTAATTCTTTCGTCGCTTGGCGAGTGGCCAGTCCCCACCTGCACTCCCGTAACTCGCGCCATCCCATTGCGGGAATTAGATTCTTCTTATGCGAACGAACCTCCCCCTCCTTCGCAAACGCTATATCCCTCCGGCTCGGGCCCCCATCCTCCGATACGGCGTCGCCGTTCTCAGCATTATTCTTGCCCTGATCCCGGCATTCCTGCTCTCCGACGTAGTGGAGAGCCGGCTGGTGGTCTTTGCCGTCGCCATCATGGTCAGTGCCTGGTATGGAGGTTGGAAGCCGGGCCTGGTGGCTACCTCGTTCGCCTTGACCGTAAGCGCGTACTTCTCCCTGGCTGGGGCGCACACTCCTTCCGATTACCGCAAAGCCATCATACATCTCACTCTGTTCGTGTTCGTGGCCGGGCTGATCTGCTTCTTCAACGCGGCGCTGCGCTCGGCCCAGGAAGGATTGCGCCGCTCCGAGATTAACTTCCGCTCCCTGGTCACCCACGCTCCCTACGGGGTCTGCCGCTGCGACTCGAACGGTATCCTGCTCGACGTGAATCCCGCCCTGGTCGCCATGTTGGGCCACGAGACGGGTGCGGAGTTGGTCGGCCAGAATCTCGCCAACCTCTATTCCGATTCCCAGCAGTGGTTCAGCCTGGCGGACAACCTCCGGACCCTGCAAAAATTCAATGGCCTGGCCGCCGACTGGGTACGCAAGGACCGCACTTCCATCAACGTGCGCCTCTCCGGACGCGCCTTCCGCGAAGACAGCCACGCCATCTTCTTCGAGCTGTTTGCCGAGGACGTCACCGAACGCCGCGCCCTCGAGCAACAACTCCGCCAGGCCCAAAAGATGGAAGCCGTAGGCCGGCTCGCCGGCGGAATCGCCCATGACTTCAACAATCTGCTCATGGTGATTTCGGGATATTCCGAATTCCTACTGGAGCGCATCGGCCCTGATCCCGCGCTTCGCGGGCCCGCGCAGGAAATCGCCAACGCCGCCGAACGCGCCACCTCGCTCACCCGCCAGTTGCTGGCTTTCAGCCGCAAGCAAATGCTGGCGCCCAAAGTTATGGACCTCAACGCCGTGGTCACTGAAAACCTGAAGATGCTGACCCGGCTGATCGGCGAAGATATCGACTTAGTCATGGTTCCGGGCGGGGATATCGGCGCCGTCAAAGCCGATCCTGGACAGATCGAGCAGGTCGTCATGAACCTGGCGGTAAATGCCCGCGACGCCATGCCGCAAGGTGGCAAGCTGACCATTGAGACTGCCAACGTCAAGCTCGACGCCACCTACGCACGCTTCCATTCGGAGGTGAGGCCCGGCGACTACATAATGCTCGCCATCAGCGACACCGGCATGGGCATGGACGCCGAAACGCAAAGCCACATCTTTGAGCCTTTCTACACCACCAAGGGACTGAAAGGAACCGGCCTCGGACTCTCCACGGTGTACGGCATCGTCAAGCAGAGCGAAGGCTACATCTGGGTCTACAGCGAAACCGGCAAAGGCACGACCTTTAAGATCTACCTCCCACGGGTCGGCGCGACAGTGGACACCGAAGCTGCACAAACCGCGGCCCCCAGCCAGCAACCCGGGCAAGGCCGTGAAACGATCTTGCTGGTAGAGGATGAAGAAAATCTGCGACAGCTTACCCGCCAGTCCCTGGAGAACCAGGGATACAGGGTAATCGACGCCGCCGACGGCGCGGCCGCCATCCGACTTTCCCAGGCACACAAGGGCCCCATTCACCTGCTGCTGACCGACGTCATCATGCCGGGGATGAACGGGCGCGAACTAGCTAATCAGGTTTCTCCCAGTCGTCCCGAAATGAAGGTGCTGTACATGTCGGGCTACACGGAAAACCACATTGGCCACAACGGCACACTGGACCAGGGCATCATCCTGCTGCAGAAGCCCTTTACCCTCCCGGCACTCAAGGCAAAGGTACGGGAGGTGCTCGATACCCCACCCCCAAAGGAGATTCAGATGTCTGCTCGTTTAGCTCAACCGGCTCCATTCGCTCGTAACCGTAGCAAAATATCCTCCCCCTTCCGCGCCACCCGATTCGATCTTCGCCTGCCACTGAAATACCGGCAGGTCGGAGAAAGCGGCTGGCGCGAAGGCACCACCGAAAACATCAGCCGCTCAGGAATGCTCTTCCAGGCGGAAGAAGTGATCGCCCCCAACGCGCAGCTCGAGATCAATCTCGTACTGCCCGCTGAAATAGCAGGCTTGGCCGCAGCAGAGGTCGTTTGCCGCGGCGAGGTCGTACGCACGATCGATCCACAGTCCGGAAAGGTAAGTCCGACGTTGGCCGCGAAAATCCTGCAATACCACTTCCAGCACGGATCACGCCTGTCCGAGGCATGATCAGCCACTGGAACCAACGGGCTGGGCTGGCGTGAAAGCTTGCGATCGGGCAAGAATCGCGTAGGCCCAGACGTCCCGTCGGGGAGGGCGAGCGAAGCGCACCTGAGTTCTTTTGGGAAGGGCACGACTAGTCGTGCCGTAAGTCGCTGGAAAACTGCGCGGCTTTTAGCCGCTGAGGTTCGCTGTGTCAACCGCCACAGCCACTTTTCCCCCAACCTCTCGAGGAATAAAACTCACCGCTTCGCAGGCGAGGTCGCCCGCCCCACACTGCCCCAGCCGGTCCACGAAGAATTCTTCCACCCGGGACAGGATTTCCACCCTGTTCTTTGACTCGTAGATCGCCTTGCGCAGCGCCGCCCCACCCGCCACTCCATGCGTGAACCACGAAGCAAACTGCTTCATCTTGCCTTCCGCCCCCGGCATCTCTTCTTCGATCAGCATTTGGAAGTAAGTGCGGATCATCTGGTACCGGTCGGCCTCGCTGGGCTCATCGTACGGCTTGGGGGCGGCCGAGCTGGACTCGGCCAGGCGGGTGAGGACGCCTGCCGTTACGCGGCCTGTGGTGTTGCAATACTCCTCGATCTGCCGGAAGATCCAGGGATTCGACGGTGCCGTGCGCCCGATCATCACCGCGTCGCACCCGGTCTGCGTCACCATGGCGCAGGCGTCTTCTGGCGTGCGGATATCGCCATTCCCAATCACCGGAATGTTCACCGCCTGCTTGACCGCCGCAATCCAATCCCAGCGAGCCTGGCCGCTGTAGCCCTGCTCCCGAGTGCGGGCATGCAGCGCCACGGCGCACAGACCACAGTCTTCCGCGATTTTTGCCAGCTCGACGCAAACCACGTTTTCTTCGTTCCAACCGGCCCGGAACTTCACGGTAAACGGAATCTTCACGGCTGCACGTACGGACTCAAAGATCTTCCCAATTGCAGGCAAATCCTTCAACAACCCCGAACCGCCGTTGCACTTAACAACTTTCTTGGCCGGGCACCCAAGATTCAGATCCACCAGGTCGAACCCAAGATCCTCCACGATGCGCGCCGCCTCCGCCATCACCTTGGGATCGCTGCCAAATAGCTGGGCGGAAATGGGATGCTCGTCCTCGTAGAAATGCAAATAGAGCTTGGCCTTCTTGTCCTTGGCGCGCAGAACGCCGTCGGCCGAAGTAAACTCGGTCATGATCAGCCCGCACCCGCCTAGGTTGCGAATAAACCGCCGAAAGACGGTGTCGGTCACGCCAGCCATGGGAGCCAGCACCGTAGCCGGAGCAATGTTCACGCCCCCAATCATGACCGATGAGGGAACCGGCAAGGCAGGTGTGGCGCCGACGCCGGCGTCCGGCCCCGAACTATCCCAGAACTTACGCATTCACCTATTTTACCTGTGCCAAAAAACAAAGCCCCCGTCAAAAAAGCGGGGGCTGAAAATCCGTGCGAATCCGCGGCCAAACCTTACTTCTTGACCGGCTCCACTTTCGCGTATTTCCGGCGGAAGCGCTCCACTCGGCCGGCCGTATCGAGGAGCTTCTGCTTGCCAGTAAAGAACGGGTGGCAAGCGGAGCAGATTTCCACGTGGATATCGCCCTTATGGGTGGATCGGGTCGTAAAGCTGCTGCCGCACGCGCACATGACGCGGATTTCGTTGTAAGCGGGATGAATCGCTGCCTTCATGGGGTCTCCAAACTTTATCCGAGACATTAGATTCTAAAGGATTACCGCAGGATTCAGCAACCTCGGAGTGCGACTTTGGCTTCAGGCAGTCAAAACAAAACCAGCAATGTCCCCAACAAAAACAACTCAAGAGCGGCGGTTAGGAGTGTCCGCCCCTCATGCCGACAAGCAAAAACGGCAGGACCGACCTCCTGCCGTTCTTTACCTAAATTTGGCCCTTACTTCCCGCGGTTAACGGCTTTCTTGAGTTCGGCCCCGGATGAGAACTTGGCGACTTTCCGGGCGGCGATCTTGATGGTGGCGCCCGTTTGCGGGTTGCGCCCGTTGCGGGCTTTTCTCTGCGAGACAGAGAACGTGCCAAAACCAATCAACGCGACCCGATCCCCTTTCTTCAGAGCAGAAGTGATGCTGTCGACGGTTGTGTCGATAGCCGTGGCTGCCTGGGTCTTGCTGATGTGGCAACTGGCTGCGATTCGGTCAATGAGATCAGCTTTGTTCATCTTCTCTCCTGGCAGGTTTCGTTGGTCCCCCAGCGCGCACAAGGAGGAAAACATTAGCACTCGCTGAGTGGGGAAACCCGGCGGCCCTATTTAGCTACCGTCTGCAAGGAATGTCAACTGTGGAAATCCGCACCAGATGCCGCTTTTGGGTCGCCACCCCATTCCGGGTCGGCCATGGGTAAGGAAAAAGGCCACTCTCCCCGCCAGGGACGCCTGGAGAGTGGCTCTTCGGCCGAAAAATCGTTACATGCGAAACTGCTTTGCACGTTCCATCTCTGGCATCGGGATTGGTGCAGTCGTGCGCTCCGCCGGAGTAAACTGATCCGCCTCGGTCGAGCCCGCAAGCGCCGTGGTGGAGGAGTTTCCACTCGCGATCACCTGAGTCACCATATCGAAATAGCCAGTCCCCACGAAACGCTGATGCTTCGCCGCCTCGTAGCCAAGCGCTTCGCTGCCGAATTCCTGCTCCTGCAACCGCGAGTAGGCAGTCATGCCCGCGGCCTTGTATCCTCGAGCCAATTCGAACATGCTGAGGTTCAGGGCGTGGAAACCCGCCAGCGTGATGAACTGGAACTTGTAGCCCATGGCGGCCAGTTCGGTCTGAAAGCGCGCGATGGTCGCGTCATCCAGCTTCTTTTTCCAATTGAACGACGGCGAGCAATTGTAAGCCAACAGTTTCCCCGGATATTTCGCGTGTATGGCTTCAGCGAAGCGCCGCGCTTCGCCAAGGTTGGGCTCCGAGGTTTCGCACCAGATCAGATCGGCGTAAGGCGCATACGCGATGCCGCGCGCAATCGCCGAGTCCAACCCTCCCCGAATGCAGAAGAAGCCTTCCGCTGTCCGGTTGCCGGTTAGAAACTCGTGATCCCGCGGATCCGTGTCGTTGGTGAGCAAATACGCGCTGTGAGCGTCAGTCCGCGCCAAGATCAGCGTGGGCACTCCGAGGCAATCTGCCGCCAGCCGCGCCGCGACCAGCTTCTGAATCGCTTCGCTCGTCGACACCAGCACCTTTCCACCCAGATGTCCGCACTTCTTGGCCGAGGAAAGCTGGTCTTCAAAGTGAACGCAAGCCGCGCCCGCCTCGATCATCGCCTTCATCAACTCGAAGGCATTGAGGTTTCCGCCGAACCCAGCTTCCGCATCGGCGACCAGCGGAGCAAACCACTCCATTTCGTTCTTCCCCTCGGCGTGATGGATCTGGTCGGCCCGGGTCAGTGCCTGGTTGATGCGCCGCACCAGGTTCGGCACGCTATCGGCGGGATACAGACTCTGATCGGGATACATTTGCCCGGCATCGTTGGCATCCGCGGCAACCTGCCATCCGCTGACGTAGATCGCCTGCAGGCCGGCCTTAACCTGTTGGATGGCCTGATTCCCCGTCATCGCGCCCAGCGCCGCCACATACGATTCGCTATGCAAAAGACTCCATAGCCGCTCAGCTCCATGACGCGCCAGAGTGCACTCAATGTGCATTGTGCCGCGCAACCGCTCCACATCCTGAATGCTGTAGGGTCGCGTCACCGCCGCCCACCGCACATCCGACGCCCAATCTATCTCCAGGTTTGAAGGCTTGCCGTTAGTCGCCATATTTTGTCCTTAAGGAACTCCCTTTTTGGTGGCCCCGGCGTCGCGCCGGCTGGCGGGAGGGCGTCGCGCCCTCCCGCTTTCACTTTCAAATCGGATCAAACTCTGCGTTCAACACCATCGCCTCACTCATCCGCCGCGCCTCGCCAAACGTCTCCACCGTCCCCAAATCCCGCCCCGGATTCGCCGTCAACTTATCCAATTCTTCGTCAAATAGGCGGCTGACCAGTTCCGGCGTATGCACCACAATCCTCCCCGCATCATCAGTGACGGGAACATGCCCGTTATGCCGCAAGCGCTGCGCGATCATCAGCCGGTAAATGCGATCGGTCGCCAGATCTTCCATGTAACCATCCAACAGACTGGCACCCTTACCGTTCAGCACTCCATTGCGATAGCGAATCACTGTCCGCACCGCTGCCCGCGTCCCCGCCAAGGTATGCTGGCCCACATTCTCCGGCAGCGGCCGCAGATTGGGGTACCGTTCAGCCTGGGCCCGCCGTGCCTGCAGCTGGTTGGGGAAAGGAAACTGGTCAAGCGCGATCTGGTTCTGATCCGGATGCCCCGTCCAGGCGCCATCCATCACGCAGCCCGCCTCGTTTTTCTTGTCTTTCTCCAGCGCCACCAAGGCACGCGCATTCAACTCGCGATCTTCCCGGCTGGGATAGAGCGCCGTCATTCCTCCAATCGCGAGGACTCCGCGCTTGTGGCAAATTTCCGGCATCAGTTCACGTAGGTTCTGGAAAAAAGGCACATTGGAAGGGATCGTGTTGCGGTCCGGCAGCACCCATTCCGGATCGTCCAGATTGAAGTGAATGAGGCTGGCCATGTAATCCCAGCGCCCCAGGTTCAGACCGAGAATGTGATCGCGCAGGTTGTAGAGAAACTCTTCCATCTGAAAAGCCAGCGGATGCGATTCCACCAGCGCCATGCATTTGATGTAATTGCGCGGCCAGCCCCGCGCCTCAGCCAGCCCCTGAAACAGATCGCGCCACCACAGCGCCTCTTCAGCCGATTCAGATTTGGGAATATAAAACGACAGCGGATGCTTCAGTTCCGCCGGATCGATCCGGTACACAATCCGCGCGACATCGAACAGCGATGCGGAAGTGAACTCCTCGCCGAAAATCCCGCCCTGCTGAATGTGCAAACCACGCGGCCGGATCCAGATCACCGTCGGCCCAGGTCCCGGCTTGGACTCGATGCCGACCAGCTGGTCCCGCTTCTTATCGAAGTAGGTCAGGGTCCCGCGCAGCGCCTGCAGGATGTTTTCCACCCCGACCCGCTGGTGCTCCCATTCGTTTACGGTGGAATCTTCCAGGTCAAGCATCACGCCGGGCGCGCCGGAGTTCAGCATCTTCACCACCAGGTCGGCATCGTCGGCGGGTCCCGTCATCTGGTTGCGCTGGTCCTGGCACCACTCGGGCAACTCGATTCGCCAGCCCCGGCGGACTGCGTCTCCCGGAAAACGGTGCGTCGGTTTTTCCCCTTGATGGGACTCCGCCAAAATTTGCTTGCGTTCCTCGATCAGCGACCGCTGCCAGGGAGCAAAGCGGCGATGCAGCGGCACCAGGAACTCCAGAAATCTCCGCGGCAGGTCATGCTCGAGATCAAATGTCGCGGGCGGGCGATTCACCTGAAAGCCTTCCCTAGGGACGACGCTTGCCGGAATTGTGGCCATATCGAGTTTCGCTCCTGAAGACCCAGATTGGCGAGGAAGTAAGTTTCCTCTCTGGAGCAACAATTTTGCACACTTCGCAGATCACTCCTGGCCGCCGGAACGGCCCCGTTCAAGTCGGCCACGGAGGCTGATTCTGTGCAGTTTCGGGCATTTCGTCAAACGGAATGTTTGAATCATCGTGATAAATATATGTTATCGATGGCTGCGATTATGATAACAATATGTTGTCAGTCGGGTCGTCCGGCCCGAAAATCGAGGGGGAGCCGCAAGCGATGGAGATCGACCAGATCAAAACTTTTCTCGCCGTGGCCACCTTCGGCGGTTTTCATCGCGCGGCCGACGCTCTGCACATAAGCCAGCCCGCCGTGAGTGCACGCATCAAGGCCCTGGAGGAATCGCTGGCGGCCTCGCTATTTGCCCGCTCCCGCAGCGGCCTCACGCTGTCCGAGGCTGGCAGAATCCTCCGCCCTTACGCCGAAGAGCTGTTGCATACCGCATCGCTCGCCGCACAGGCCGTGCATGAGCTCAAACCGACCGGGGCCGGCCCGCTGCAAATCGCGGCCGCGCATTCGATTTCGGTCTACTTGTTGCCCGATTTTATGAAACGCTTTCAGCGCGCCTATCCCAAAGTTGTCATTTCCATTCGCGCCGGGCATTCCAAGGAAGTGCTGGACATGGTGTTGAATCAAGAAGCCGAAATCGGACTGGCTCGGTCCCTCAATCATCCCGAGGTTGAGACTCTAAGCCTTCGCGACGATCCACTGTTGCTGGTCGTACCTCCGAAGCAGGGCCCAATCCGCACCCGGCGCGCGCGCCTAGAGCAGGTGGCGGGCTGGCCGCTGATTTTCTACGAACGCGGATCGAGCGACTGGACCCTCACCCACAGCCTTTTCCGCCGGGCTGGCCTAGTGCCAAACGTAGCTTTGGAAGTCGACACCATCGAGACCGCCAAGCGCATGGTGGACCGCGGTCTGGGCCTGGCCTTCCTTCCTCAGTTAGCCGTAGGCCAGGAACTCCGGTCGGGAAAACTGGTGACAATCAAGCTTCTGGACGCCGAACCCTTGGGCCGGAGCCTCGACGTTATCCACTCTCGTCACCGTCCCCTGCGCAAGGAGGCTCAGGCATTTCTCCAGGTCATCAAGGAGGCTGTGAAAGCATCCTCTACCATTGCGAAAGGTCGCGCCGGGCCCGGCGGCTGGCATAAATTATGATCACAGCGATGACCGGACTCTATTTCCTCAGATCTCCACAGCTCGGTCCGCAACTTCACAGGATGTGCACAGGCAAACCGTCTTTGCCACTTGCACAAAATGCACCGACGAGTGCAAAGTTTAAGCAAAGGCAAGAGCCCCGATTGTGGAACCCAGGTTATGAAGGTTTCGGCAGAAGTTTGTTCGCTGTGTGAAGGTACTGGATGGAAATCGGTCTCCCTCGGCTCCGAGCGTCGGGTCACGCGATGCGATTGCCGCCTGCGGGTCCGCACCCAGGCTCTGCTCGCTGCGGCCCGCATTCCCAGGCGTTACGAACACTGCGAGCTCTCGAATTTTGAGTCCGACGGCCCTCACCAACAGCTGGCTTCGTCCCGCCTCGCCGCCGGCAAGTTTGTCGAGGAATACCCAATCGATAGCACTGGCCTTCTCCTCATCGGCGACATCGGCGTGGGCAAAACACACCTGGCTGTCGGTATCATCAAGGAACTGATCCTGAGCAAGGGTATTGCCTGCCTGTTCTATGACTATCGCGAATTGCTGAAGCAGATCCAGAACTCCTACAACGATTCGGTGAAGGCCACGGAACTGGAAGTCCTCCGCCCCGTCTTCGAAACCGAAGTGCTGGTGCTCGACGAACTGGGCGCCGTCAAGCCCACCGAATGGGTTTGGGACACGGTAAGCCTGATCCTGAATGCGCGCTACAACGACAATCGCACAACCATTATTACCACCAACTTCGATGATCGACCGGCCGGAGCCGTCGCCGGACCACGCGGCGCCGCCCGCGAGGAAACCTTAGGCGACCGCATCGGCGAACGCATGCGCTCCCGCCTGCACGAGATGTGCCGCATCATCAAAATGGAAGGCGAAGACTTCCGCCAAAAATTCCGCAGCGCCAGCTTCCGCTAAATTCTTTGCTGCGGATTTCACGGTTTGGCACGGATCAGAACCCAATATTCAACATTCGCGCGCAGTGGCTGTTTTCTCCGTCAGATCCATGCTATCCGCGTTGATCCGTGGCGATCTTCCTGCCTGCCCTCTGTGTCCTCCGTGGTTAATTCCAACTAAAATGAACCCATGCTGACCGAGCGCCTCGAGTTCGTTACCGCCCGCGACTCCGAAGCCTTGGCCGGGGTCCCAGCCGCTCCCGCAGTCTTCCTCCTCCGCGGAGACGATCCCCAAGCCGAGCCCTACGTCAGCAAAACCGCTAATCTGCGCCGCCGTCTGCACCGTCTCCTCGGTCCTCCTGAACACAACCGCAGGCTCAACCTCCGCGATCGCGTGCGCTGGATTGAGTTCACTGCGACTGGCTCCGATTTCGAGTCCGGATTTCTGTTGTACCGCTTGCTGCGTTCGACTTTTCCGAAAAGCTACAGCGACCGTCTCCGCCTGCGCTTTGCCCCGCTGCTCAAGCTGCACATGGAAAATGAATACCCGCGCGCCTCGATCACCACCCGTCTTGGTCGCTTAGGCGGCAAATCCCTCTACTACGGTCCGTTCCCCTCGCGTGCCGCGGCAGAAAAGTTCGCCAACGATTCTCTGGATTTTTTCAAGATGCGCCGCTGCGTGGACGATCTTCACCCCGACCCCAACTTTCCCGGCTGCATCTATTCGGAAATGAAAATGTGCCTCGCCCCCTGCTTCAAAGGCTGCTCTGACGACGACTATCACGCCGAGGTAGCGCGTGTGCGGACATACTTCGACAGCGCCGGCGATTCCTTGGTGCGGGAGATAGTCCAGCAACGCGATCAGGCCTCCACCAATCTCGAATTTGAAAACGCCGCAACCCTGCACGCTACGGCCGAGAAGTTGAAACCCGTGCTCAGCCAGCTTTCTGAGATCGTCCGCCGGATCGACCAGCTCACCGCCATCATGGTGCAGCCATCCGCCATTCCCGAATCAGTTACGTTTTTCTCCATCGACGCCGGCCTGATCGCCGACCCGCTCTCATTTCCCATTCAGGCGACGGAGCACACCAAATCCCAGTCCATGGAGTCCCGCGTGCAAGCAACGCTCGCCACGCTTTCGCCCCCCCACTCGAAAAGCGCATTGGAAACGATGGAACACCTGGCCCTGCTGAAACGCTGGTTTTACCGCAGCACGCGGGCGGGAGAAATTTTCTTTGCCGACATCAAGGGCGGCCTGCCATTACGCCGCCTGGTACGAGGAATCGCTCGCGTCTACCGCGGCGAAAAACCGGATGAGGGAACTAAAATGTAGGCGCAAGCGTCCTCGCTCGCCCTGGCAATGGGCGGAAACGCCCGTCGCCACCCGGTTTTAACGGACACGGATGGCAAATATGAAAACCGACCACGACCTTTCGCTGCGCCAGCACCTCGTTGACCTGCTCAAAGGCGGCAACGCCCACGTCAAATTTGACCAAGTCATTGACGGAATCCCGCTCAAATTGCGCGGACAAAAACCGCCAGGCCTCCCCCACTCGCCATGGATGCTGCTCGAACACCTACGCATCGCCCAACGGGACATCCTCGAGTTCAGCCGGGACAAAAAGCATGTCTCCCCCGACTGGCCCTGCGGCTATTGGCCACACGTCGAGGCCCCGCCCAATTCCGCCGCCTGGGCCGCAAGCATCAAGAGTTTCCGCCAAGACTTGAATGCCATGCAGAGCCTGGTGGCCAATCCGAAAATTGATTTACATGCCCACATTCCGTGGGGAGAAGGTCAAACCATCCTGCGCGAAGCCTTGCTGGTAGCCGATCACAACGCGTATCACCTGGCACAGTTGGTGGATGTACGCCGTCTGCTGGGAGCCTGGCCAGAAGAATAAGAACGGGCTGGTTTTCCTGACTCTGAAATCCATGCCTAATTCTGTCATCCCGACTGGAGCGGAGCGAGGGGCTGACCCCATCCCTCCTTCTTTCGTCAATCCCGACGACCGTCCACTCAATCTGTGGCGAAATGTAACGCGACAAACGTCGGTCGTAGGATGCAGGTGCAAGGCTGGCGCCACCAGAAATAACAACAATGGCGGTTCCTTGCCAATTCCCGCCCCGGAAAATACCCGAAGGGCTGGAACTTGCCACGCGCATGGTGCCGCCACGGGCGAACAGTAGTCCAACCCTTGCAGCGGCAGATAGGTATCTTCATCCGCCTTGAGTTCCACCACCGCCAATCTTCTCTCGCGCGTGGGTCGTCAGCACATCAATCATGGCGCGATCCGAGGCCGAAAATGCCGGCACCTGCGAATACAACCAATCCGCATCCAGCCTCAAGCACCCGCCGAACCAGATTCCGTTCCACCGACAACAGATGAAGCAAACACTTATTGGCTCCCCCGAAGTGGAATACTTTGCATCCCGCGCTCCAGCCGTTCTACGGTCCGCATCAGAGCTTCAGGCGTCATGATGAGAATGCTTTCATCTTCAAAACGATCTGTCCGTGACGCATGACCATCACCCCAGGCCACGTAGGGGCAGGGGTCAGGATATAAGCAACAGGGTCTCTGACCCGCCAACGCCTCGATCAAACACACCCAACCCCCACCCACCCGTGTGGGATAATGACCTATCCCCGGGAGTCTTTCCCGACCTAAGGACATCTAATTACCGTGGACAAGAATCGCTTCTTCTTCCAGCATTACGGCCTAACCGAGCACGATCTCGAGCGCTATTTGGCAGCGGCCCTCTCAGCCGGCGGAGAATACGCCGACCTTTACTTCGAATATCTGTCGTCCACGTCGCTGATGGTGGACGAGTCCATGGTGAAGTCCGCGTCCCAGGGAATCTCGGCGGGATGCGGCGTGCGCGTGGTCGTCGGCGAACGTACCGGGTACGCCTACACCGATGATCTTTCATCCGAGCGAATCCTTCACGCGGCCCGCACCGCAGCCCTGATCGCCAGCGGCCCGGCCAAGACTCCATCGGTAGGCTTCCAGGAAAAACCTGCCCGCAGCCTTTACCCGGTAACCCTCCCGTCGGTCGACGCCGAAATCACCGCCAAAGTCGAACTCGTAATGCGTGCCGACCAGTCGGCCCGCTCCTATGATCCGCGCATCCAGGAAGTTCGCGCCAGCTATGCCGACGAGTTGCGCAACATCCTGGTGGTAGGTTCGGATGGCACCTTGGCCGAAGACTCGCAGCCCCTGGCTCGCATGAACGTCTCCTGCATCGCGAAGACCGAGGGCAATTCCGCCCGCGGCAGTTCCGGCGGCGGCGGACGCGTCGCTCTAGACTTCTTCTTCGGCGAAAAAACTCCCGAATATTTTGCCAAGGAAGCCGCCCGCCAGGCCATCCTGCAGCTCGACGCTCGCGAAGCTCCGGCCGGCGAAATGGCGGTTGTGCTAGGCCCGGGCTGGCCCGGCGTCCTTCTACACGAAGCCGTAGGCCACGGCCTGGAAGCCGACTTCAATCGCAAGCAGACATCAGCCTTTGCCGGCCTGATCGGCAAGCGCGTAGCTAGCGAAAAATGCACGGTGGTAGACAACGGCACCATGCCCTGGCGCCGGGGCTCGCTCAACGTGGACGACGAAGGCCAGCCCACTCAAAACACCGTACTCATCGAGAACGGCATCCTGAAGGGATACCTGAGCGATAAGCTCTCTTCCCGCCTGATGGGCATGGCCGACACCGGCAACGGTCGTCGCGAAAGCTACGAACACATTCCCATGCCGCGCATGACCAACACCTACATGCTGGCGGGGCAGGACGATCCGGAAGACATCATCCGTTCGGTCAAGCATGGCGTGTACGCCGTAAACTTCGGTGGCGGCCAGGTGGACATCACCAGCGGAAAATTCGTCTTCTCCGCCTCCGAGGCCTATCTCATCGAAGACGGCCACGTCACCGCCCCCATCAAAGGCGCCACGCTGATCGGCAATGGCCCGGACGTGCTCACGCGCGTCTCCATGGTGGGCAACGATCTGAAACTCGACGAAGGCGTCGGGACCTGTGGCAAAGACGGACAAGCGGTCCCCGTAGGAGTCGGCATTCCAACCTTGAAGGTGGACCGCCTGACCGTGGGCGGAACGGCAAGGAAAGACCCTGGCGGCTTCATGCAGTAAATAGAGCGCGCGACGGCATTTCACAGTGCAGATTTTAGGTTGCAGACTGAAACCGTTCGCTCTTTTAATCTTAAATCTAGAATTACAAATCTGAAATCATTCATCCATGCCTCAAACCGAACTGGCAACTAAGAACCAGGAACTGAAAACTGATCTTCGTAATCTGGCCGAGGACATCGTCCGCCGCGCCATGGCAGGTGGCGCCACGGCAGCCGAATGCGTAGTCCGCGAGGGCGATGAGTTTTCCACTCTCGTCCGCTTGGGCCAGGTTGAAACGTTAAAGGAAGCCGGCTCCCGCTCCATCGGCGTGCGCGTCTTTCATGGCCAGCGTTCCGCCAGCACCTATTCCAGCGACTTCTCCCGCGAAGCTCTCGACCGCATGTTGAAGTCCGCGCTAGGGCTGGCAAGGATCACTTCCGAAGATCCCTTCAGCAGCATTCCGGAGGCTTCACAACTCGGCTCTCTCCCTGGCGATCTGGATCTCTACTCTGCCGACGTCTACTCGCTTCCCGGCGGAGAGCGCATCAACTACGCTCGCCGCGCTGAGAAGGCGGCTCTCGATTACGACTCCCGGATCAAGAATTCCGAAGGCGGCTCCTTCGACGCGGCCACTGGCCACAAAGTTCTGGCCAATTCGCACGGCTTCGTCGGCGAGTACCGCCGTTCCTATTGTTCGGTCGCCGCGGTTCCTATCGCCCAGGCGGAAAACGGCGGGATGCAGCGCGACTACTGGTTCTCGGTCGCTCGCAATCTGGGCCGCCTGGACTCTCCGGAAGAGGTAGGAAAGATCGCGGCACAGCGTACTTTGAGGCGGTTGGGCGGCCGCAAGGTGAAGACGGCGCGAGTACCCATCGTCTTCGACCCCATGGTCGCCAATTCCATCCTGGGTCACATCTTCGAAGGCATCAACGGAGACTCCGTCTATCGCGGCGCGTCCTTTCTGGCGGGCAAGCTCGGCCAGAAAATCGCCGGCGATCAGGTTACGGTCATTGACGACGGCACCATGGTCGGAGGCTTTGGCACCGCGCCCTTCGACGGCGAGGGCGTCCCCACCCGGCGCACGGTCGTGATCGAAAATGGTGTGCTCAAGTCGTATCTGTTGAACACCTACACCGCGAAGAAACTCGGCCTCCAGACCACCGGCAACGCCGCGCGTGGACTCGCCGGCACGCCGGGGATCGGCCCCGGAAACTACTTCCTGCAGCCGGGAACCAAGACTCCAGAGGAAATTATCGTCGCCATCCCCGAGGGTCTTTACGTCACCGAATTTCTCGGCCACGGCGCGAATCTGGTCACCGGCGACTATTCTCGGGGCGCCTCAGGTTTATGGATCTCCGGCGGGGAACTAGCATATCCGGTCGAAGAAATCACCGTAGCAGGAAACCTGAAAGAACTTTTCTTCAACATCTCCGAGATCGGAAATGATTTGGAATTCCGCGGCGCCATGGCATGCCCGACCATCCGCATCGATGGACTAATGGTAGGCGGCGAGTAAATTTCAGGCTGATGATTTCTAATTGCTGATTTCGGCAACCCCTGCCATTGCGATTCTTAAATCCTGAATTCTAGAATCCTAAAAGTCGTAAAATTCGACGATTCTTCATCTCGTGCTTCATCCTCCACTGTCCTGTCGAAGCGTACAATCTCCCCATGGGAAGCCTGCTCCAGCCCGCTCCAGCAACTGATAAGGACAGCTCCAATCTGCGTCCGATTCTGCTGGGCCTGGCGCTGGTTGTCGTCGTGGTCGCCATCGCAGCGCTCCTGTTGCACACTGATTCCAAAATCGCCGCGCCTCCTCATCCATACGCCGCCAATCTCAAGCTCTCCGACATGAAGATGAGCGCGGCGGAGAACTTTATCGGCTCCACGGTCACCTATCTCGACGGCACCGTCGCCAACGCCGGAGACAAAACCGTCAGCCATGCCATCGTCCGCGTCAGCTTCAAAGACTCGCTCGGCCAAATCGCCCAAGCCGAAGACGTCCCCCTGCACGTCCTCCAGCCCACAGGCCCCTATTCCGATGCGGTCGACTTGAGCGTCGCGCCTCTCGCGCCCGGCCAGAGCAAACAGTTTCGTCTAACCTTCGAACACGTGACCGCTGACTGGAACCACGAATATCCGGAGCTGCGGGTGACCGACGTGTCCCTGAAGTGATCGTCGAAATTGAGCACTTTACGAATCGAAGTATCTAAGACCTTCCATTCGAAAAATTGACAATTCTTCTACAATGTCCCCATGCCCGAAGTTAAAGCAATTAGACTTACCGAGACCGTCAAGGCCGGAGGCTGCGCCTCCAAGTTGAGCCCCGCGGTTCTCGACAAAGTCCTGGGAAAACTCCCGCGGCAGCACGACCCAAACGTCCTGGTAGGCTTCGATCACGCCGACGACGCCGGCGTCTACAAAATCGACCCCGGCACTGCCCTGGTGCAAACCGTCGACTTTTTCACTCCTATCGTGGACGACCCCTACACCTTCGGCCAAATCGCTGCCACCAATTCCTTGAGCGATGTCTACGCCATGGGAGGCCGCCCCATCACCGCCCTCGCGCTTGTGTGTTTCCCGGCCAATGGCGAATTGGAAATCCTGGAGCAAATTCTGGCCGGTGGCCTCTCGAAAATGATGGAGGCCAGTTGCACGGTGGTAGGCGGCCACAGCATCCGTGACGAAGAAACCAAATTCGGCTATTCTGTCACCGGACTCATCGACCCCAGCCGCATCTTTACCAACGGCGGCGCCCAGCCAGGCGACCGCCTGCTGTTCACCAAGTCTCTTGGCACAGGTGTAATCTCCACCGCAATCAAGAATGGCACCGCTAAGCAGTCATGGATCGACGCCGCCGTCCGCTCCATGACCACGCTCAATAAGGCTGCCGCCGAGGTCATCACCGTCTTCTGCGCTACCGCCACGGACCACGTAGCGGCGGGTTCGGAGCCTGCCTTGAGCCCAGCGAAGGGGCCCGCCCAGACCGAGCACAGCTCGGCAGCGCTTGACCTCCCTATCCACTCCCTCACCGACGTCACCGGTTTCGGCCTGATCGGACACGCCCGCGAAATGGCTCTCGCGTCGAAAGTTTCGCTGCGCTTCCGCATCAACCAAATCCCGCTGCTCGAAGGTGCCCTGGATTGCGTCCGCGCCGGCAACCTCCCAGGGGGCTTGAAAAACAACCGAGAATTTGCCGAATGCGTGGTCGGCTACGAAGAAGGCATTCCCGAGGAGTTCAGAACAATCCTGTTCGATCCCCAAACCGCGGGCGGCTTGCTCATCGCCGTCGCGCCGGAGAGTTTGCTGCATTTGATCCGCGCCCTTAATGTTGCCGGCGTCCCCGCCGTCGAGATTGGGGAGGTCACGCCTGTAACAAAACCAGTTATCTCGGTAACTACATAGCCTAAGTTTTTTCCTTCCGGGGCGATTAGATTGTGCTAATCTTCCGGCGCAATCAGGGATTCCTCGTTTTCGCCTGGTCGGAGGATGCTTATGGGAACTGGTGGATTTGGGACGGCCTCGGCGCCCTCTGTGACCAATCTGGTTGAACAGAAGCTGCGCGCAGAAAATGTCATGAAGGCTGGCGCCAGTTGGTTCCTTTGGGTGGCCGGGCTTTCGATGGTCAACTCCATCCTGTCTCTTTCCGGATCAGGGTTCCGGTTCATCTTCGGACTAGGCATGGCGCAGGTGGTTGACGCGCTGGCTCATCAGGCCGGGGATTCCGGTTTTGCGCTCGACCTCGTCATCAACGGTTTCGTGGCTGCGGTTTTCGTCTTGTTCTGGAATTTCGCGCGCAAGGGGCAAAACTGGGCCTTCATTGTCGGCATGGCCCTGTACCTTCTCGACGGCCTCATCCTTCTCGGGTTCAAGGATATTCTGGGTGCTGCTTTTCACGCCTATGTTCTGTTCCGCGTCTATGGCGGCATGAAAGCTGTTCCCGTGTTTCAGCGAATGCAGCAGGCGATGGCGCCGGCGGACGCTCCCATCGTACCCAGATAAGCGGCGCAAACACGCACAGCTTGATAATTCTTCGTTCGTACTTTGGCGCATCCTCGTCAACCCTCCGGCATCTATTTAGAAGTACCCATTTCCCCGGAGCACAAACCATGAAAACCCACCAACTCGGCCGCAGCGGCCTCACAGTCTCCGCCATGGGCTTGGGCTGCATGGGCATGTCGGAGTTCTACAGCGGACGCGACGACAACGAATCTCTCGCCACCATTCACCGCGCCCTGGAACTCGGCATCAACTTTCTCGATACCTCCGACGTGTACGGTCCCTTCAAGAATGAAGAACTCGTCGGACACGCCATCAAAGGAAAGCGTGACCAGGTCGTGCTCGCGACCAAATTCGGCATCGTTCGCGATCCCAGCGACCCGAGCGCTCGCAGTGTGAGTGGCAAACCGGAGTACGTCCGCCAGGCATGCGAAGCCAGCCTCCGCCGCCTGGGTATCGACACCATCGATCTCTACTACCAGCACCGCGTCGACCCCAACACTCCCATCGAAGACACAGTCCGAGCCATGGCAAACCTGGTGAAGGACGGCAAGGTCCGCTATCTCGGTCTTTCTGAAGCCAGTGCAAACACCCTGCGCCGCGCGGTGAAGGTCCATCCCATCGCGGCGTTGCAGACCGAATATTCGCTGTGGACACGCGATCCCGAGGACCAGATCCTGCCTACCTGCCGAGAACTGGGCATCGGCTTCGTCGCCTACAGCCCTCTAGGCCGCGGATTTCTCACCGGCCAGTTCAAGCGTGTTGAGGATCTACCCGCCGACGACTACCGCCGATCCTCCCCGCGTTTTCAAGGCGACAACTTCCAGAGGAATCTGGACCTGGTACGCCGCGTAGAAGAGATCACGAAAGAGAAAGGCTGCAAGCCGTCACAATTGGCGCTGGCCTGGGTGTTGGCGCAGGGTGACGACATCGTGCCCATCCCCGGCACCAAGCGCCGCAAATATCTCGAGGAAAATGCCGCCGCTCTGGATGTGCAGCTAAGCGCAGACGACTTGCGCCGCCTGGCAGAATTCTTCCCGCAAGGCGCAGCCTCCGGCCAGCGTTACACCGAACAAATGATGAAGGCGGTAAACCAATAACAAGAGACTAGCCACGAATTACGCGGATTCGCAGGAATTAACTAAAACCACAAACAATAAGGGCGGCTGAAGCCACCCAATGTATTGCTGAAGACCGATGACTGACGACTAAGCTGGCGCCGGTCTTTCCCCGCCCTTGGCCCTTCCCGGCTGCAAGTCCGGCTTGATCACCTGCTGCACTCCGTCGTCCGCTTTGGGTGGCGGCACGATCTTCGGCAGCTCCTGCCCTTCAATAATCATCTTGATCTGCGCTGCATCCAGCACTTCGCGTTCGATCAACGCGTGCGCAATCCTCTCCAGCGTATCCCGGTTCGCCGACAGGAGTTCTTTCGCAGTGCTGTAACCCTTACCCACCAGTTTTTGCACTTCCGCGTCGATCTTGACTGCCGTAGCCTCACTGTAATCGCGATGCTGCGCAATCTCGCGGCCCAGGAAGATCTGTTCTTCCTTCTTGCCAAAAGTCAGCGGACCCAAATCACTCATGCCCCATTCGCACACCATCTTGCGCGCCATTTCGGTTGCACGCTCAATGTCGTTCCCAGCGCCGGTGCTCATCGAGTCCAGGAATATCTCTTCGGCGATTCGACCGCCCATCAGGATGGCAATCGCCGTCTCGAGATAATTCTTATAGTAGTTGTGCCGGTCATCGATCGGCAATTGCATCGTGACACCCAGCGCCATTCCACGAGGAATGATCGTTACCTTGTGCAAGGGATCCGAATGAGGCATTTTGGCCGCCACCAGCGCGTGGCCGGCTTCGTGGTAAGCCGTGTTCTTCTTCTCTTCATCGGACAGCAGCATCGACTTGCGCTCCACACCCATCAGCACTTTGTCCTTGGCCAGTTCGAAGTCGTACATCAACACAGCCTTGCGGTTCTGCCGCGCCGCTGCCAAGGCCGCCTCGTTCACCATGTTCGCCAGGTCAGCACCCGAAAAGCCCGGTGTTCCCCGCGCCAGAACTGAAAGGTCCACATCGTCCGCCAGAGGAATTTTGCGCGTGTGCACCCGCAGAATTTCCTCGCGGCCGCGCACATCAGGACGGCTCACCACCACCCGCCGGTCAAATCGCCCCGGCCGCAGCAGCGCCGGATCAAGCACATCAGGCCGGTTGGTCGCGGCCATCAGAATCACACCTTCGTTGGACTCAAACCCGTCCATCTCCACCAGCAACTGGTTCAGCGTCTGCTCGCGTTCATCGTGACCACCACCCAAACCGGCGCCGCGATGTCGTCCCACCGCATCAATTTCATCAATGAAAATGATGCAAGGAGCGTTCTTCTTCCCCTGCTCAAACAGATCTCGGACCCGGCTGGCTCCGACGCCCACAAACATCTCCACGAAGTCCGACCCCGAGATGGAGAAAAACGGAACGTTGGCTTCACCCGCCACGGCTCGTGCCAGCAGGGTTTTGCCCGTTCCCGGAGGCCCGACCAGCAACACCCCCTTGGGGATTCGCCCCCCCAACTTCTGGAACTTCTGCGCCTCGCGCAGGAATTCGATAATCTCCTTCAGTTCTTCCTTGGCCTCATCCACACCCGCCACATCCTTGAACGTGACCTTCTTCTGCTGCATGGAAAGCAGCCGGGCCCGGCTCTTGCCAAATGACAAGGCCTTGTTCCCGCCCGTCTGCATCTGCCGGATCATGAAAAACCACAGCGCCGCGAGCAGAATTAGCGGGGCCCACGTCCCCAGCAACTGCAGCGGCCAACTGCCGCTGCTCATATCGCGGATGTTCATGGTGACGCCCTTATCCCGTAGCATCTTGTAAATGTCGGGATAGTTCACCGGAGCGGTGGTATGGAACGGGGAACTATCATTGCGGTACTTGCCCCGCACCTCCATGCCGGTGATGGTGACCTCTTTCACATTTCCCTGGTCAATGTCCGACAGGAATTGCGAAAAATTAACTTCCTTCTCTTTCTGCCCCGCACTCCCGGCCTTCATCACCTGCCACAGCAGGAACGCCGAAAGCACGATCACCAACCAGAACACCACCGTTTTGACTGTAGAATTCACCTAAAGACTCCTGAGAAAAAAGCGCGCTCCAGAACACAACCGGATAAGGCTACTGCCTTTAAGTTAGATGCCCGGCCGCAGGCTTTGGATTGACAAGTTGCCAAACCCTTATTCTAACCGTTCTGAGGGAAAAAAGGTCGGCGTTCTGCTTGTGACTTAAGTCACAAGGTCACTTCAACTTGCAGCGCCAATGTAGGGCAGGTTTCGGTTGGTCTGCTCGGGTGAGCCCAACCCGTAGCCCACCAGAAAGGCCTCATCCACCAGAAACCCGAAATAATCCGGCTGCAACTGCACTCTCCGGGCCGACTGTCGGTCCAGCAACGTCGCCAGCTTCACCGAAGCGGCTCCCCGCTCTTTCAGATCATTCATCAGAAATTCGGTGGTAATTCCGGAATGCACCAGGCCCTCTACCACCAGCACGTGCTGGCCGCGAATGTCGGGTTCGTGGCTGAAGAAAATCTCCAGCACTCCACCCGAGCCGTCCGCTTTCTCCTCATGATATCTGGGCTTGATGAACTGGCAAATCACCGGAACTTCCAGGGCCCGCGCCAGATCCGCCATGAAGATGAATCCATTTTCCAGCAGTGCCAGCAGGTGAATGGACCGCCCTCGGTAGTCATCGGAGATCTGCCGCCCCATCTCCCGCACTCGCTTCTGGATCTGCTCCGCGGGGATTACAGTGCGCGGCTCTGACTTCAAAGTCTGATTCATACTTAGGCGTACTCCCGAATGACCAGGACCTCTTTCCCGCCCTCCCGCGGACGCAATCGCGCCGGCGCCGGAAAGCCGCGAATCCACACAATATCCCGGCCGCTCACCACCACCGGCCACAGCCTGCGTTCCCTCCCGGCCAGCTTGCGTTCCTGCAGCAACTCCTTGACCTTTTTCGGAGACTTTCTGTGCACCGGCCAGAACCGGTCGCCCGTGCGCCAGTTCCGTACGGTCAACTCTTTCTGCAGCAATGCCGGATCGAACATGTGGTCGGGATTATAACCCGCCGCTGCATCCACCGGCACCACCGCCGCTTCAAGCCAGCCTCCGGCCTCAGGAACCTGAACCACACCCGGTACCGCCAAGACGTACTCGTAATCGGAAATTTCCCTCGCTCCGCCCCCGAGCTCAAACTGCAACTCGTCTTTGCCTTTACCTTTGGTTCTCGAGATGACCCAGTCTCCCCGTAACCGCACGGATTTGCCGGTTACCAAGCCGAGACCAAGAATCTCCTCCACATGCTGGAATTCCAGCCGCAACCCCAACGACTCCGCCGCCGCCCTGACCACGCGCCGCTGTAAAGCCAAAGGTAACCCAGCCAGTCCAATCAGCCTCCTGGTGCGGGCCTCCCACACTTCTGGTAGCAGACATTCCACTTCAGTTTGCCAGTACTCCTCCTCCGATCGCGCAATTTCTGCCACTTCCGCCAGCGCTTCTCTCACCTTTGGATTGAGCGCGCGCTCCAGCCGGGGAACTATCCCGTGCCGTACCCGGTTCCGCGCATGTCGCAGGTCGCGGTTACTGGAGTCTTCGCGCCAGTCCTGCTCGATTTCTCTGAGGTAAGCTTCCACCTGCTTTCTTGCAGTACGAAGCAGCGGCCGGATAACCGAGAACTGACAACCGTTAACTGACAACTGGGGGGGGACTAGCTTGGGGTAAGTTAACTTAGGGTAAATCCCAGCCAGCCCTCGCGTACCCGCCCCACGCACCATTCTTAGCAAAACCGTCTCCGCCTGGTCGTCTAAAGTATGACCAGTAGCGATGCAGGTCAGCCATCTCTCCCCCATCAGCCGTCGAAAGTATTGGTAACGTAGCTGCCGCGCGGCGGCCTCCGTGCTCAAGTGCTGAATCCCGGCGTGCCTCGCCACATCCCCGCGATCGCAGTACAGCTCCAGTTCGTGACGCTCGGCCAGTTGCGCGACGAACCGCTCGTCCGCATCTGATTCCAACCCACGCAGATTGTGATTGAAGTGAACTACCGAGATCACCACACCGATTTCCTCTCGCAACTCCAGGAGGAGCCGCAAAAGCGCAACCGAATCAGCTCCGCCCGAGACTGCAACTCCAGCCCGATCGCCAGCCTTGAGAAAGCTCTTCTGGCGAATGTAGTCGAGGACGCTCTCCGCCAACTTGCCCACACCCCATGTTACATCCGCCGCCCAAAGCCGGCGATTTCAGCAATGCCCGTGTAGCGGCGGCGGGTGTGAATGCGCCGATTTCTGCGCTGCAGCCGCCTCCGCATGTGTCGCTTGAGCCAGAGTCTCTCCGCACCCCGGCCCAACAGTTCTAAAGGCGCCTCAATTTCCATAACCTCCTTCATCAAAGCCTTGCTCTCGCTGGTTTCGAAGCAATGATCATGGCAAAAGCGGCGGAACATTCGCCTCCCGTTCGTTGAGGCCATATGCAAATCAACGCTTCGTGACAGATCAGCGCCCAATCGGCGCTGCTATGGTGGTCGTCAATTGGATTCGGGCCATGTCTTCATTCCATCATCCCATTCACATCCGCGTAAGATATGGCCCCCTCGAGAGCCTCGTATGTCCCCGAGCCCTTCAATTCCCCAGCTATCCGGCGCACCAGTCCCAGGGTCGCCCGCATCGCACCCGAACCCACGCTAACCCGCGCCACGCTCATCTTCTCCAACTCTGGGACTGAAGGAGATCCGGGCCCACCCAGAATATTTACCGGACACCGCAAGTCCTTCACCAGCCGCCCGATGGTTTCCGCATCCCGCAGCCCCGGCACAAACACGCAGTCCGCCCCCGCGTCCCGATACGCGGCCAGCCGCCGGAGCGCCGCATCGTAGCGCTTTTCCGGCGCTTCGAGCTGCAGCAGATACACGTCCGTCCGGGCATTCAGAACCACTGCCTCCCGCACCGCTTCCTGCACCGCCTTCACTCTTTCCACCTGCCGCGTGAGCTCCAGAAGCGGCCGCTGCGGATCGCCGGTCGCATCCTCCAGATTCATTCCCACAGCGCCGGCTTTAGCAACGTCCCGTGCGGTTCGGGCCGCATCTTCCGGTCCATCGCCATATCCAGCCTCCACGTCCGCCGTCACCGGAACTCTGACCCCCGCCGCAATCCGGCGGACCACGCCGAGCATTTCCTCGCGCGAGATGCGCTGCCCGTCGGGATATCCCAATGTGAAAGCAATACCTGCACTGGTGGTAGCGATCGCACCAAACCCAGATTCCTCAAACACGCGCGCGCTGGCCACATCCCAGGCGTTTGGCAGCAGGAGGATTTGTGCGCCTCGATGCATGACACGGAATGCATCAGCCTTCGCCTTTTGCTTGTCAATATCCATGACAAATCTCCGGGAAACACCTCGGACCAGACAGCGGCACCGACTTTGCGGTGCCGGGTCGGAGACTGGCCTGAGCAAGCCGAAGGGACCCGGCCAGGCCGAGCCAAGCTCGGCAGTACCGCCCTTGATCAACCACCAGACCAACGCTGTCAAAAAGAGAGCCATTGATTCCGACTCCATCAATGGCTCAATCGTACTGTGACCTCTTCGTGCTGCGGCCGCGGATTACGCTGCCAGCACTGTCCGTGCCTCGATCCCATCCAGCGCCCGCCACAAAGCCTTCGCCGCACCCTCTCCCGCGGCCAGTGCCTTCTCCGCCGCTTCAGGGCTAGCTTCGAGGCATGCACCCAACTGCTGGCGCCAGACGTCGGCGTGGTACACATCCGCCGTGCTGTGCAAGGTGAAGTAGCCGCAGGTCTTCTCGTCCGCGCCGTACACTTCCCGAAGCCCGCGAGCTTTCTCCTTAGCCACTCGCGGAACCTGCGATTCATAGGCGTAGAATGCGGCCAGCGCTTCTGGTGGCGCTCCCTCACTGGCCACATCGTGGAAAAATGAGATCAACCGCTTGACCTCAGCCGGAGGCTGATGCGCCCGCAGATTACGGCTTGCGCCCATGCCTTCCGCAAAATCCAGCCACAGTTCCGCGTGCTCCGGAGTTGCCGGGTCTTCCCCACCCTTCTCGTCGGCCAGATTGCCCAGCAGGGCGCTGCGCAGCTCGCCTTCTTCCAGACGCACAATGAGTTCCGCCAGATAAGTCGGAAACGCCTTTACATGGTGGTAATAATTCCGCGCGTACTCCCGCAGATCATCGCGCGACAGCTCTCCCGCGCCCCAAGCTTTGTAAAAAGGATGGCAAAGCAGATCGAACGGTGCGATTCGTGCCTCTAGTTCCTGGAAAAAATTCTCGGTCGTCATGATGGCCTCTTCCTCCTTGCGCTAACCAATATACGGGTGCCCAGCAGGGCTCGCAACCGCGGGGCTCATTAGACAGCCATCACAGATGCGGGGCGGCTGTTCGAGACCACCGTGTCCGTCTCAACTGGATGAGCGCGTACACCGACGCAGCAAGCAAAAGTGGTGACGAATAGAAACCGGGCATGGGGCGAGGAAAGCGCACTGAACTTACGGTTCGGCCGAAGATTGTTCCCGCCGTATGACCTAGGCCGTTGGCCAACATCACGCCGGCGAGAAAGTAAAACAACGGCCGAATCCATCGCGATCCGCGGAAGGCAAACGGGGATAGGGCCAGCAGGACAAGAACTGCAAAAACAAGTCCTGTCAGCCATTCCCGGAACTCGAATGTCGGCATCGGCCAGAATCCCAGCCTGGCCCGCAGCGCCACAACCGTGGGGTTGTAAACCGCAAGGAATCCGGTGGAAGCCTCGTCCGTGACGTGCACGGCCAACGCCAGGCACAGCAGCACCCAGGCCATCCCCAGCTTGAAGATGCCTGGCTCGCGGGTGATTGGCTCGCCAATGCTCATCCTGCGCCTGTGCTCTTACGATTATCCGCCCGCCTGTCAATGGTCGAATTGTTAGAATAGAAGTTCGCGCAATGCTAACCTTGGCTTCGCCCGATGATGCCGCATTTCACCGAACAATTCGATGTCGTAGTAGTAGGCGCCGGACATGCCGGATGCGAGGCCGCCATGGCCGCCGCCCGCATGGGCCTGAAGACCGCCCTCTACACTCTCAACGTCGATCTCATTGCTCAGATGTCGTGCAACCCGGCCATCGGCGGCATTGCCAAGGGGCATCTGGTTCGCGAGGTAGACGCACTGGGGGGCATCATGGGCGAAGTCACCGACGCGGTCGGCATCCAGTTTCGCCTGCTCAACACTTCGCGTGGCCCGGCGGTATGGTCTCCCCGCGCCCAGTGCGACAAGCAGGCCTACCGCCAGAAGATGCGCGAGGTGCTGGAATCCCAGCCCAACCTGAAAATCAAGCAGGCGGAAGTGGCGGATCTGATTCTGGAAGAGTCGGCGGTCGTTGGTCGTTCGTCGTTAGCAAATTCCCTTTCTGGTTATCATTCCGAGGAGCGCAGCGACGAGGAATCTGCTTTTGCCAACGACCAACGACTCGCGACCAACGACAGCGAGCACAAGCGAGCCATTGGCATCCGCCTCCGCGACGGCCGCACCGTCGGTGCCGAGGCGGTCATTATCACCACGGGCACGTTTCTTAACGGTCTGATCCACTGCGGAGAACAGCAATACCCGGCAGGACGCTCCGGCGAACCCGCCGCAGTGCTGCTCGGCGAGAGCCTGAAGCAACTCGGTCTGCGCGGCTGCCGCCTGAAGACCGGAACTCCACCGCGTCTGGACGGACGCACCATCGACTGGTCTCGCTTCGAGGTGCAACCCGGCGACGCCGACCCCACGCCCTTCAGCTTTCGCACCCGCCGTGTCGCTCACCACGATTCGCAGGTCCCTTGCTACATCGCCTGGACCACACCCGAGACCCAGCGCATCATCCGAGAAAACGTCCATCGTTCGCCCATGTACAGCGGCCAGATACATTCCATCGGCCCACGCTACTGCCCGTCGATCGAAGACAAGATCGTCAAGTTCCCCGACAAAGTCACGCACCAGCTCTTTCTCGAACCTGAAGGCCTGAATACTCACGAGATTTACGTCAACGGCCTGAGCACATCCTTACCAGTAGAGGTCCAGCTTGAGATTCTGAAGTCAATCCCCGGCCTGGAGAACGCCGATATGCTGCGCCCGGGTTACGCCATCGAGTACGATTCCATCGACCCCACCGAACTCGAACGCACCCTCGAAACCAAACAAATCGCCAACCTCTTCCTGGCTGGCCAGATTAACGGCACCAGCGGCTACGAAGAAGCCGCCTGCCAGGGCCTGATGGCGGGCATTAACGCAGCTCTTAAAGTAAGCAATGACGCGCCGCTCATCCTCGATCGCACCGAGGCCTACACCGCGATCCTCATTGATGACCTGATCTCCAAGGGCACCAACGAGCCTTATCGCATGTTCACCTCGCGAGCCGAGTTCCGCCTCCACCTGCGCATCGACAACGCCGACCGCCGTCTCACTCCGCACGGCCGTCGAGTCGGCCTTATCCCCGACGCTGCCTGGACCGACTTCCTGGCCAAGCAAAAGCGCCACGAATCCGTAAAGCGGTGCCTAGAGCGAACCCGCCTGACCAGCGCGATGCTAGAACAAATACAAGACCAGGTGGGGACAGCCGCCCCCGGCTGTCCGGCCGAACCAAGCTCAGCTGCAGCCAACGACAAGCGACCAACGACCAACGACTGCACTTCCGCCGTAGGCCAAAGCCTAGCCCAGCTCTTAAAGCGCCCGGAAGTCCAGATAGAGCACCTGCTTCCAATCCTCCGCGAAGCAACCCCCGAGTTTTTCGAAAGAGAAGAAATGCCTATAAATCCGCGCGAATCCGTGGCCGGCCTTTCTTCGTCAATCCACAACCACCTCAAGTCCATAGAAACCGAAATCAAATATGAAGGCTATCTTCTGCAACAACAGCGTGCCATCGACCGCTTGAAGAAGGCCGAGGAACACACCATCCCGCAATGGTTCGACTATGGCTCGGTCAGCGGCCTTTCCCGCGAGATGCAGGAAAAACTGATCAAGATCCGCCCCCGCACCCTCGGCCATGCCTCGCGTATTCCCGGCGTCACCCCCGCCGCGGTCTCCCTGGTGCACGTCTACATCGAAATCCAGGCGAGACGCCGCAAGCAAACTGCCGCCATCTAGAGTCCCGGCGTTGAAACGCCAGTCTATTGTCAATCGTCCCTACGGGACCAAGCACGATTTCCTCTGCGTCCTGGTGTCGTCCATGGTTAAATCTTGGTGTCATGAACACCAAGGCCTTCGCCCAAATCGAAAGCCCGCTCGGACCACTCTTACTCGCCGCCGACGAAACCGGCCTGCGCAGCATCGAGTTCGTAAACGCAAGCCGCCCCGCCTCACCCGATCCCGAGTGGCATGAAGATTTCGAGCGCTTGCAGGAAGCCGCACGACAACTCCGCGCCTATTTCGCCGGAGAACTGGAAACGTTCGATCTCCCCCTGGCGCCCGCCGGTACAGCGTTCCAACTTGCCGTATGGCACCGACTGTGCGAAATCCCATACGGAGAAACCATCTCCTACGGCGAACTCGCCCGCCGCCTCGGCAACCCCAACGCCTCACGCGCGGTCGGCCTGGCCAACGGCGCGAACCCGATCCCCATTGTGATCCCTTGTCATCGCGTAATCGGCAGCAACGGAAAACTCACCGGCTACGGCGGCGGTCTGCCGATCAAAGAAAAGCTTCTAGCCCTGGAACGTCGCCAACTCCGCCTGCTGTAAGGTTCCTTCGTGCAATGGAGTTGGCCTCGAGCCAAGCCGAAGGGTGTCCTTGGTGGTTCAAGCTTTTCGCGTGTGCCTCCACGCCGCTTCAGTTACCATATCTGGTAGATAAAGAAGTCAGGAAAAACCCGCATCTAACCAAATATGACCAACCACTACTTCGTGCTCGCCGTAGGTTTCCTGCTAGTCGCCTCAATGGCTTCAGCCCAGACCGTCGATCCCGCGCTGCGGCCGCCCAAAGGCGCCCAGGTCGCCATCGTTGTCTTTGAAGACCTCCAGTGCCCCGACTGTCGCCGCGCCGCGCCCCTGGTCGAAGAGGCCGCCAGAACCTACAAAATCCCGGTCGTCCGCCACGATTTCCCTCTGCCCATGCACAATTGGTCTTACGACGCCGCCATCATCGCCCGCTATTTCGATACCCGTTCCAAACAGCTGGGCAACGATTTTCGCGACTACATCTTCCAGCACCAACCCGAGATCACGCCCCCAACCCTGCGCGCCTTCGCGGAAAAGTTCGCCACCGGCCACAAGGTCGAGCTGCCCTTCGCGGTCGATCCGCAAGGCAAGCTGGCGGAAGGAATTAATCAGGATAAAAATCTCGGCCAGCGCGTCGGCATCAATCACACCCCAACCATTTACGTGGTCAGCAACAAGACCCAGGGCAAGCCCTTTGTAGAAGTCGTAGACCGCACCCAGCTTTTTCAGTTGATTGACGCCATGAAAAATGAGTAGTGCGGAGAGCCGGTGTCATGCCTTTGGCCGCATGACCACAGTCACCGTGAGTTCCGCGGAACAACAGGACGGCCCGAGAAGCTTCCCGCAACTATCTGCCAGTGCTCTTCATTTTTCCCAGCCCTTGCTAGCTTCGAGTGCGATAGAACCAGTCACCTGCTAAATTTCTTTGAAATTAACCTAACCCAGCTGCCAAACCGTATCCAAAACCGTCCCATCCACCCACTTCACCACCGCCACAGGACTATCCCCCAACTTCGGCCGCGCCGGCTTCCCCCCGCAAATCCGTTCCACTTCCGCCTTGATGTCCTGAATCGGACGTATTGGCAGCGTCGATCCCATCATCGCATCCATCAAATCCTGACGCCTCGGATTGATCGCAATCCCGCGCTCAGTCACCACCACGTCAATCAACTCTCCCGGACCGGTCAGGGTCGTCACTTCATCCACAATCACCGGGATGCGATCGCGGAACGAAGGCACAGCCAGAATCGTGCACCCAGCATCCAGACAATTCTGCCAGCCGCCTATCCCGTGCAGTAGTCGTCCGTCGGAGTGCGTCACCACGTTGCCATTAAAGTTCACATCCACTTCGGTGGCGCCCAAGACCACCGTATCCACCATCGAAGCGAACGACCCCTTGCCGTGATAGTTGTACGAAGTAAACGGCGAGGTCGCCACATGCCGCGCGTCGCTCGCAATCGACTTAACCGCATCCAGATCAAACGTCTGCCCATCGAGAATGTAGTCAGTTAACCCTTCCTGCAACATCTCCACCAGATAGCGCGTCGATCCACCACGCACAAATCGCGCCTTCACTCCATCTTCTTTCATCATGCGGCGCAGATAATCCACAAACGCCAGCGCGATCCCACCCGCGCCGGCCTGAAACGAAAACCCGTTGCGCATGATTCCCGCATCGCGCAGAAATCGCGCCACATACTCCGCCACCCGCAGCCGGTCCGGCGACCGTGTAATCTGCGTCGTCCCCGAAACAATCTTCGCCGGATCGCCAATCGACTCCACTTCCACCACGCAATCCACGTTGTTGCCCTGGATCTGCCACGGAACGCAGGGAAATGGCACAAGGTTGTCGGTGACAACAATCACTTGATCCGCATACATCGAATCCGCCAAAGCAAATCCCAGCGACCCGCACGCCGACTTCCCATGCGATCCATCGGCATTGCCAAACGCGTCAGCGGTCGGCGCCGCGATCACCGCAATATCAATGTGTACTTCGCCATCTTGAATCGCCTGCCAGCGACCGCCATGCGACCGCAAAACCCCCATGCCGCGCATCTTCCCCTGCGTGCAGTAGTCCCCCAGTGGCCCATTCATGGACCCTTCAATGTGATGAATCACTCCCGACTGCATCAATTCAATCGCGCCCTTCTGCGAAGGAAACGACGCGCTAGGAAACCACATCAAGTCCTTGACGCCCATCCGCGCCGCCGCCTCCAGCATCATCAAAGCCACGCGATCGCCATCCCGCAAGTGATGATGATTCGAAAGCACCATCCCATCGCGCAATCCGCACTTGTGCAAAGCCGTCTCCAGCACCGCCATCCGCTTGTCGCCGCCGTCGGGATAATCTTTCCCCGACCGCACCGGAGGCGCAGCCTTCCGCCCCCGCGGCTGATACTTCCCCACCCCCAGGTAGGGGATCGCCGGCTTGCCATTCACCATCCCCGGCACCATGCGCCCCGCCGCGTTCTGTACCAGCTCAACTTGCTCAGTCATCGCTTCCCCTGCGTTCGTCGAATAGTTCCTACTCTTGCCCAAGGCCCGGCGTTTCGTAACGCCGGCGTCCCGCCCTCAGAGGCCAAGCATCGCCAAGCCGACGAAAGGCTGAGCCATCATGGGGCACATTATCACAACAGTTGCGGAAGAAACGTGCGACCCTCGCCCATGCGCCAGTGATAAAATAATCTGGCTAAACGCTCAGGAGAACCGGGAATATGGCCGACGCCAAAGTTCTATCCAATCAGAAAACAATCCTAGCTAACCAGGCCACAATCGTAAAAAATCAGAAGGCAATTCTGTCCAACCAGAAAACCATCGTGAAAAATCAGGGGACACTCCTAGCCAACCAGGGCGCGATCAAAAAGAATCAGTCCGCCCTCACTGAAATTCTGAACAATCAAAAACAAATTCTGGCCGCCGTTAAGAAGTAAGTCGGCCCCGCGCCTAGCGGCGAAGCTGCGGGAGAATGCGCCCGGGGCGCAAGCCACAAACTCATCAGCCCGGAGGAATCCCGCGCCGCGAGCGCTGGGTCGCCACCGGCGCCTTCCTCCTCTCCCGGCTGCGCAGATTCCGGCGCCACGATATTGCACGTATACGATCCTTTGCCCCACCGCACATTGGTCTTAAGTCTTCTCAAAGTTGCTGCCCGCATCGAATTTCGACTGGCTCGCACTGAGGGTCAGTTGAAAGTGACGATGTGAACCGTAACGTTAACAATGCCAAGCAGCCATAGGCGGAAAGTCCGAGCTCGGCAAAGCAAGGGCCAGGGCGGGCGAGTTTCCGATTCGCCACGGGCCATGAGGACTGCCGGCGGTTGGTGCCGCCAGGTCCTTACGGACGCCCCGTTGTAGAGGACTTTCGCCTCCTAGCAGTCGAACATGCTTGGCACACGGAGAAAGGGGCACGGCGCTCGCCGTGCCCCCTCACACTTCGTCTCCAGTTAAGTTCAATCTAAGCAGTTGATGCTGCCGAGACAGGTTCGGCCCTACGTCTGTCCAATGCGCTGGCCCTACGATGCTGCCGAGCTTCGCTGGGCTTGGCCGAGTCAGGGACTCGGCCCACCCAGACGTTGCTAGCTGCAGCCGCTCGTACTCCCACAGCTCCCGCACCGGTAGCAGCTCCCATTCCGCGTCATGATGGATCCGCAGAAGCTGCAGGTTGGGGCATCGCCTAGGTCGATGAGGCTGGCCAGGGCATCGGCGGCGTGGACTGAACCCGGCGCCGAAGGCCGGACTTCAGACCTCTGATCGGAAACTCCGGAGCCGCTCAGCTCTCCCACGCCATCGGACTGAGATGCGGCACCGGGCGTTCTCATTCTGAGATTTTCGAACAGCATCTGCTGCTGGCCGGTTAGGAAGCGCAACTGCAGCCAGCGAAAGATGTAGTCCATGATCGACTTGGCGAAGCCGATGTCGGGATTATTGGTCCAGCCGCTGGGTTCAAAGCGGGTGTGGGCAAACTTTTCGCAGAACAGTTTCAGCGGCACGCCGTGTTGCAGCGCGATGGAGACGGCCAGAGCGAAGCTGTCCATGAGGCCGCTGACCGTGGAGCCTTCCTTGGCCATGGTGATGAATAGCTCGCCGGGACTCCCGTCGGGATACAGTCCTACGGTGATGTAGCCCTCGTGTCCGCCCACGTTGAATTTGTGTGTGATGGAGGCGCGCTCTTCCTGCAGTTTGTGGCGGACCGCGCGCGGCGGAGCGTTGAGATTTTCTTCTTCAACATGTACGGCCGCGGCGGCGGAGTCGCCCTTCTTGGAGAGCGCCGTGGTGGTTCCGGCAGCGCTCAGCGGTTGCGACTTTTTGCATCCATCACGGTAAACGGCCACAGCCTTCAGCCCCAGTTTCCATGCCTGAAGATAGGCCTCCATGATATCTTCCACGGTGGCATTCTCCGGCAGGTTCACCGTCTTGGATATCGCGCCGGAAATAAAAGGTTGCGCCGCCGCCATCATTTTCAGATGGCCCATGTAATGAATTGACCGCGTACCCTTGGCCGGCTTGAACGAGCAATCAAACACCGCCAAGTGCTCGTCCTTGATATCGGGCGCTCCCTCGATCGTCCCGGTGGCGTCGATGTAGCTGACAATCTTGTCAGCTTCGTCGTGATCGTACCCGAGCTTGAACAAAGCCGTAGGCACAGTATTATTCACGATCTTAATCATCCCCCCACCGACAAGCTTCTTGTACTTCACCAATGCCAAATCCGGCTCAATCCCGGTAGTATCGCAATCCATAAAAAATCCAATTGTGCCTGTTGGGGCTAGAACCGTTACTTGGGAGTTGCGGTAGCCGTGCTTTTCGCCGCTGGCGAGGGCTTCGTCCCAGCAAGCCTTGCTGGCTTCGTAGAGCGGAGTTGGGACGTTGGTTTTGTTGATGTTGTTGACGGACGCGCGGTGCATGCGGATTACGTCCAGGAACGGCTCGCGGTTGATGTACCAGCCGGGGCAGGCCCCGCCGGGCATAACGTTTGATCCGAGGTTGGTTTCGGCTAAGCCCTTCTTTGTGGGCTCGGTTGCTGGTACTAGCGCTGGGCACGATTCGGCGATGCGCGAGGACTGGAGGTACGCTTCGCCGCACATGATGGCGGTAACGCAGGCGGCGTAGTCGCGTCCGGCGTCGGAGTCGTACGGTAGGCCAGCCGCCATGAGCAGAGCGCCGAGGTTGGCGTAGCCCAGGCCCAGGGGACGGTAATCGTGCGAATTCTTGCTGATCATTTCCGTCGGATAGCCGGCGTTGTCCACCAGGATCTCCTGCGCCGTGATGAGCACATCGACTGCGTGGCGATAAGCCTCGACGTCGAACGTACCATTGGGGGCGAACTTCAACAGATTCAGGCTGGCCAGGTTGCAGGCGGAGTCGTCGAGAAACATGTATTCCGAGCAAGGATTGGACGCGTTGATGCGGGTCGTGTTCTTCGATGTGTGCCAGCGATTGACCGTGGTGTCGTACTGCATACCGGGATCGCCGCAGCGCCAAGTGGCCTCGGAGATCTTGTAAAGCAGGTCTTTGGCTTTGAAGGTGTGCATCGGGCGTCCGTCTCGGACGGCGCGGGTGCTGAAGTCGGTGTCGCGGAGCACGGCGTACATGAAATCATCCGTGACGCGGACGGAGTTGTTTGCGTTCTGGAAGAAGATGGACGAGTAGGCATCCGAATCGGGCGAGGAACCGTCGTATCCGGACGCGATCAGGGCGTGGGCCTTGGCTTCTTCTTTCGATTTGCACTCGATGAAGTCGACGATGTCCGGGTGGTCGATGTTGAGGATGACCATCTTGGCGGCGCGGCGGGTCTTGCCACCGGACTTGATGACGCCGGCGAAGGCGTCAAAGCCCTTCATGAAGCTGAGCGGTCCGCTGGCCGTGCCGCCGCCGCTGAGGCCTTCGGTGGACGAACGTAGCGACGAAAGATTCGTGCCCGTGCCTGATCCCCATTTGAAGAGCATACCTTCGGTCTTGGCTAGGGTGAGGATGGAATCGAGCGAGTCCTTCACCGAGTTAATGAAGCAGGCCGAGCACTGCGGCGTGCTGTAGCCGGTGACGCCGAATTCGACGCGTGCTGTGTCCGGATTCCAGTGCCAGTTCTGGGCATCGGAGTTGGGCTCAATGCGGTCGCAGCCCACGTTGAACCAGACTGGCGAGTTGAAGGCGGCGTACTGGCGGAGGAGGATGTGCGCCAGTTCGTCGTGGAAGGTGGCGCCGTCTTCGGGCGTCTTGAAATAGCCTTGCGACAAGCCCCAGCCACGGATGGTCTCAGCCACACGAGTCACCAATGCGCGCACTCCGCTCTCGCGCTCGGGCGTTCCCAGCGTTCCGTGCAGATACTTGCTGGCCACGATATTGGTAGCGGTCACCGACCAATCTTTCGGGACTTCGACCTCTTTCTGCTCGAAGATCGGGTTGCCTTTGGCGTCGGTGATCAGAGCTGTGCGCTTCTCCCATTCGATTTCGTCGTAGGGGGAAACGCCAAGCTTGGTAAAAAAACGGCGAAAGGAGAGGCCTGCGGCCTTTTTGCTGGGCGTGGCGGCATTTACCGCGGTCGCGCTGGGGACGGCGGTAGTCTCGGGGGCGGGGGCTCCTTTTTCTCTTACTTCAGCCATTTTTGTCTCTTCTTTCCTTTGGATTCTGTCCAGTTTCCTTTGGATTCTGTCCAGCAGTTCGACCCTCATTTCTATCTCAGTTCTCTGTTCCCGGTTCGGTCTCTTCTGAAATTCCGGAGGTCGTTTCCGCCAACCACGTCTGCAAAGCGGCATGCGCGGCGTGACGTTGAGCGGCATCCTCGATCACCGCATAGCGGGCAAAACAGAGACCATCAACCAAACGTTCGGGGCTGCGCGGCAAAAACAACCGACCTAGGGCCAACCCCAGATCTTCGGCTTCGGAGATGCGAAGCAGCGCCAGCATTCGTTTGCCACCTGCTTCGCGAGGAACAACCTCGTCTGCCAGGGCGAACAGGCCGGGCTTGCTTGACAACTGCACCAGACTGAAGCTGTCCACACAACGGAACCACGGCGACCATTGCAGGCGGCGATGGTCGAATGCGGTTTCAACGCCGTAACGTGCGAACGACTCACTGACCAGACGCTCCAAACCTTCCATTGCAAATCCTCAATTTCTGGCCTCGAACGAAAGGGATTGCCAGCCCTCTGATCGAGGCATTTTCCACAGCCCGACTTGTCAACTGTCGTCGCTCCCTCGGGAGGAGTTCAACGGACCCGCACTTGCGTGAACGAGGGAGCGGCCACCGCACAAGCAAACCCGCCCAAAGAACGGGTAACACCCACTACTTAGGACGCCACCGGGTCACCTCAACCACGGCGCACACCCTGTGTTTTCTAGCACTTGCCATGCCTTGCCACACCTTCGTTTTGGAGGCGTTGAAAGGCTCTATGGGATGCAAACACTACGCCCGTATGTTGGGGCTGTCAAGAGGGTATCCCTATATATTGTATCTCGATCTTAACAAGTGGGATGCCGCCCCTACCCTCAACTTTTCCACAATGCAGAACCTGGGTGAACTTGCGGACCGACAGGCCAGAAGAAATCCGGGTGACCCGACGGAAAGCCACGCTACCCGGATTGACCAAGATTCCAATTTTCTTGAGCCTCTCACGCCTGCGCCTCGGCGCGGGCCGAAGCGCGACGCTTCAGAAGCGAAATTGAGAAGCCGCGTTTGGTCAGCAGGGGCCACTTCTCAACCGCGGAATCCAGGGCAACATAAACATCCTCGAAAATTTCGCGCGGCGCAATTCTTTGCGTGCCGTCGGAGGATTCAACCAGATAATCACCTCTTTGGCCGCGATGTTCACGCCCGAGCGCATCCCGGAACTCTAGCGGACCGGTAAGTTGTTTGGCCCGGATTAGAAATCGTGTCCGATAGACCTGCCATTCACTTTCTACTTTGCTCACTTTGTTCCACCCTTGGGGGAGGGAAGATTGCGGGAGTTTGCTTCCCTGCCTACGCGAAGTCTGGTCGGCTGGAATTTTTACTGAAGGTGAAAAGAATCTACGCGTGATAGGGGGCGCGGTCAATTCCGAATTTTGGTGCAACTTTTCAATCTAAAAAAGTGCTTTTCTGGCGGCGCGGTGAAACGAAAAAAGCGTGAAGACATGCTGCTCGGGCGACGATCTGGAGGGGTCGCAAACGCTGGAAGATAAAACGCGCGAGAATCCGCTGATTGGAATTTCCACAAGCCCGCACAGGAAATACAAAATGAGCTTTTGGCTTTCGACGCCTCGTCGCCGCGGTCTGACGTCCTACGCTCCCTGCCTGCGGCCCCCTGAACCTATGCGTAACTGGGGGCCAGTCGGGTCTGCACAGCGTTAGTGCGCTGGTCCAGAAAGCGGTAGAGTAGGGTAGATAGCCGCACGGAGAGCCGGTACGGCTTATTGCCGTAAAGCACCATGGTAAGATGCTGACAATTTCCTATTCCGAAGAGGCAAGGACAACAGCAAGGTCAAGGTTACCGTCGGACTGCAAGCTCACGCCAGTTTCGAGAAAATGCTCTCAAGTTTCCTTCATTCCAGCAAGTTGTGAAAAGTCACTGTGCGAGTAGCGGTCGCGAGAGTCGCTGAGCGGCATGGCTAATGACCGGGAGAAAGAAGCGGCAGCACGCGCCAGCTTGCGGTTTGTGCGCGAGGGCGATATCGTCGGCCTGGGAACGGGCTCGACAGCTGCTTTTGCCGTTCGTTTTCTGGGCGAACGGGTACAGGCCGGACTCAAGATTCGGGGCATACCGACTTCGGTTCACACCCAGGAACTGGCTGCGAGTCTCGGGATTCCGCTGACCACACTCGATGAATTCCAGGAGATCGACATCACCATCGACGGCGCAGATGAAGTAGATGCTGAACTGCGGCTGATCAAGGGCGGGGGCGGTGCGCTGCTGCGGGAAAAGATCGTGGCTTCGGCGACCAGGAAATTTGTGATTATCGCCGATTACAGCAAACAGGTTCCGGTGCTGGGCGAATTTCCAGTGCCAGTGGAGATCATCAAATTCGCAGAGGCATTGGTGGCAAAGAAGATTGCCGCTCTGGGGGCCGCGGTCACAGTTCGAGGTGCATCGTCCGGCAAGCCTTTCCTCACCGACGAGGGCAATCACATCCTGGACTGTAATTTCGGACAGATTCCCGATCCTCCGGCGCTGGCGCGCCAACTGGAGAGTATGCCCGGCGTAGTGGAGCATGGATTGTTTATCGGGATGGCGGCCATGGCGTTGATCGGCAAGGGCGATCAGGTAATAGAACTACGACGCGAAAAACCTTAAGCCAACGGAGCACACCGAGGGAAACAAAGCTCTTGGTTACCTGGCAAGATCGCGCAGTGCGCGTAGCAGGCGGGCGACCTCTTCGGCGGTGTTGTAGTGGGCCAGGCCGATGCGCAGGAAGCCACCGTCTTTCTCTACGTCGAGGCGTTCGGTGAGATTCAGGGCGTAATAGTTGCCGTCCCAGGTGAAGATGCCGCGGTCGCCGAGGCCGGTGGCGAGCTCGAGAGGGGTGTGGTTTGCGATGCGCACGGCGAAGGTGGGACAGCGGCGGTCAAACTTGGCAGGATCAGCGATGCCGTAGAGTTTGAGTCCGGGAATTTCCAGCAATCCATGAAGCAGGATTTCCGCCAAGCCACGCTCATGCTGCTGGATAGAGCGATAGGCCGCCACCAGCGCGGCGCGGCGCGTGGTGACTGAAGAGTCCAGGTGGCGACCCAGATCGGCCAGATAGTCCACACAGGCGGCGATTCCAGCGATGCATTCATGATTCAACGTGCCCCACTCCCAGCAATTGGGAATGGGGTTGGTATTGGCGCGCACCTTGTAGGGTTGCAGGCGCTGCAAGTGCTCACGCTTGCCATAGAGAACGCCCATGTGCGGTCCAAAAAACTTGTAGGTGGAGCAGGCGAGGAAATCGCAATCGAGGGCGCGGACGTCGATGGGCCCGTGCGGGGCGTAGTGAACCGCGTCAATGTAGGCCAGGGCACCTTTGTGATGAGCCAGACGGATGATTTCCTTTACGTCATTGATCGTGCCGACCGCGTTGGAGGCATAGCCGACGGCCACGACCCTAGTTCGGCTACTGATTTTTTGGGTTAGATCGGCCAGGTTGAGGGTGCAGTCGTCCGGGTTGATTTCGGCGAAGCGAATAGTTACGCCGCGCTCCTCGAGCGCCCGCCAGGGCGAGACGTTGGCGTCGTGGTCAAGATGGGTAAGGAGGATTTCGTCGCCCGGGCCGAGTTCGCGGCCGATAGCGCGGCTGATGGCGAAGGTCAGCGTGGTCATGTTGGGGCCGAAGGCTACTTCATCTTTGTCGCAGCTGAGAAAGTCCGCCATAGCGGCGCGGGCTCGGGCGATGACGGCATCGGTGCGGCGGCTGGTCGCGTAAGCGCCGCAGGTGTTGGCGTTCGAGTGGGCCAGATAGTCGGCGATTGCGTCGATCACGCGCTGTGGTACCTGAGTGCCGCCGGGACCATCGAGGAAAACCGCGGATTGGCCATTAACACTCTGTGCCAATGAAGGGAACTGAGAGCGGACCCATGTGAGATCGAGGGCGGTGGTTTCGGTTTGTGCGGTTGGCATCAGGTTCCTGGGATTTCGTGGATTTTGTTGTCGAGCGAAAGCCGAGGTTGCAAGGAGATATTGCAAGCAACATCTCTACAGCCAAATCATCATTAACCCATCATGGTTGTGTGCTCGGGCTGAATTTTATAGATCACGCGAGTTTCTGACGGCTGGCGGTAGGGGTATTTGTCCACGCCGAGATATTTCTTGGCCATCTTGTCGATGTGATCGTCGGCGCCCTGCTCGGTGATTTCCACGACCCGGCCACGGATTTCGAGATAACGATAAGGATTATCCGGATCGACGACCGCCAGAGCGACGCGCGGGTCGCGGCGCACGTTGCGATCTTTCTGTCGGCCCTTGGCAGAATTGAACAGGACGTAATCGCCTTCCAGATCGCACCACACTGGGGTCACTTGCGGGCGGCCGTCGGGCATGAGGGTGCCAAGGCTGGCGAAGGCGCGTTTGCTGAACAGATCGCGATATTTCTCGGGGATGGCTGAAGACATTAGTCGCTCCTGGGAAGAATGAACTGGAAACCTTTCCGCGTGGGAGATTATAGACGGTTCCAGCCCGTTGGAAATGCCCAGCGGCGGCCATCGTTTACAATGTTTCACTTTATTGCTATCCCCAATTGCAATCCCCAATGAGCTTGCTTATGCGCGATTCCCAGTCACGAAAGCTGGTGGCGTTGTTTTCTGTGGTGGCGGCGGTCGTGTTTTCCGTCGGCGGTGTGGTTCCTGGCGCTCACGCCCAGGAACTCCAGGCGAAAGCCCCGCCTACGGTGGTGTTCATGACCGACTTTGGCGTGCTCGACGATTCGGTGGCGCTTTGCAAAGGCGTGATGTATTCGATCGCGCCCGAATTGCGGATTGTGGATCTCACCCATCAGGTGACGCCGTTTTCCATACTGGATGGCGCCCGCTTTCTGTACGGGTCGACTCCCTACTTTCCCGCGGGAACGGTGTTCGTGGTGGTCATCGATCCGGGGGTGGGGAGCACGCGTAGAGCGGTGGCGGTGAAGTCGAAGCGCGGACAATACTTCGTGTTGCCCGATAATGGGTTGATGACGCTGGTGCAGGATCGCGACGGGATCGAGGCGGCGCGGGAGATCACGAATCACGACTGGATGATTGGCGCGGCGTTGTCGTCCACTTTTCATGGGCGGGATATTTTTTCGCCCGTCGGGGCCCGTGTGGCGCACGGTGAGGACTGGACGAAGGCCGGACCGGAAGTAGACGTGAATACGCTGGTACGGCTGGATGTCGCGGCTTCGCGGCTCGACGAGCGCGGACTCAGCGGCGAAGTCATCGCCACCGATGGGCCGTTTGGCAACCTGGTGACGAACATCAGCGGCGAAGATTTCCTCAAGCTCGGCTACGGACGCGGGCAAAACGTTCATGTCACGATGGGCAAGACCGAGATGAATATTCCCTTTGTCCGGACCTTCAGCGACGTGGCTTTGAACAAGCCGCTGCTCTATATCGATTCGCGAGGGCACATTGGTTTGGCTGTGAATCAGGGTAGTTTTGCGGCTGTCTATGGGGCGCAGCCTCCGGTGAGGATTTTCATCTCGCGGGCGGCGAAGTAGCAGGGCGGCGGACCTTGGACGTCGGACCTCGGCCATCAAGACTGCCGAGCCCTGCTCGGCTGGATAGCCGGGGCGGCTGTCCCCACGTGGACTGTGATGCTTAACCGCTCACTACTTCATCTTTTGCAACTTCTTTTGCAATTTCTGGCAGGGCGGACCGTACCCAAGCTACGAAGTCGCCTTTTACCCGCTCACCGGTCTCCAGAACTTCTTGGTGGTTAATGGGCTGGTCGAGAATTCCGGCGGCCATGTTGGTTACACAGGAGATCGCCAGGACTCTCACTCCCATGTGCTGTGCTGTGATCACCTCGGGGACGGTGGACATGCCGACCAGGTCAGCTCCGATGGTCCGCAAATAGCGGATTTCCGCCGGAGTTTCATAGCTGGGTCCCGGCAGGGCGGCGTACACACCCTGATAGAGCGTCTTGCCCAGCCTCTCTGCCGCTTGCAGCGCGATTTCGCGGTAGGGTTTCGAATAGGCATGGGTCATGTCGGGAAAACGAGGTCCGAAGCGCTCGTCGTTTGGACCGACGAGCGGGTTATGGCCCTGCAGGTTGATGTGGTCGGTGATGACGACCAGCGCGCCCTGCTTATATTCCAGATTTATGCCGCCGGCTGCGTTGGTGAGAATGACGGCGCGAATATTCATGCGGCCAAAAACCCGCAGAGGGAACGCGACTTCGCGGACGGAGTAGCCCTCATACAGATGGACCCGGCCTTGCATGGCCGCTACTGGAATACCATCCGCGGTGCCCATCACCATCTGCCCGGCGTGTCCAATAGCAGTTGAGCGCGGGAAAAATGGAATGTTGGCGTAGGGGATACGGGTTGCATCGGCCAGTTCATCGCCGAAGCCGCCGAGGCCGGAGCCCAGCACCATTCCGATTTTCGGACGAAGTGGGGTTTGCGAGAGCAGGAATTTTGCGGCGGATTCGGCGTTAGCGAAATCGTTCGGCTCGGTCATGTTCGTTGGTATCGCGAATCATTTTGCGAACAGTTCTCAGTTCTTAGTTGATAGTTCGCAGTGTTGATAGTTCTCAGTAGTTCTTTTCAAATTCTGTGAAGGCTTGTTCCAGTTTCTGTTGGGCGTGGGCACGTTCATTGGTATCGAGAAAGCTGTGCTCCAGGCTTTGCCGAGCCATGCGCTTCAGATCGGAATAAGTCAGGCCGTAGGTTTCCACGGCTCTCAGGTATTCGTGGGTCATATCTGAGCGCGACACTCCCTGATCGTCGGTGGCCAGCGCGACGGGTACGCCGTAGTGCATAAAGGCGAGCAGGGGATGCTGTGGCCCGCGCGCCCCAAGGATAAGGTCGTTCGAAGTCAGGCAGATTTCCACCAGTACCTTGCGGCGAGCCATCTCGCGGAGCAGGCCGAGAGCATCGCGTTCATTCATGACACTCGTGCCGTGTCCGATACGTTCGGCGTGTCCCTGCTCGATGGATTGGCGTATGTGGAAGGCCAGTCCTTCGGGCGGAACCAGGCCCATGGCCAGCTCGCCGGCGTGCAGGCTGATGTGGACTTTGGGATAGATGCCATGCAGGGAGTCGAGCATCTTCATGTGCAGGTCAAAGTCGTGCATGGGGACATACCAGTCTTCCGGCATCACCAGGTTCAGCCCGACGAAGCGTGGGTCAGCCCGCGCCAGTTCGAAGCCGAAAAGGATTTGCGCGAAGACCTGTTCCTTGGGAAGGCCGCGCAGAACTTGATAGAGATACCGTACTTCGACAGCGCAGCCAGGATCAGGGTGGGGCGAATCGCAGCGCAGGACCAGGCGCATGCTGGCTTCGTCGCGGTCCAGTTGCTGCCGGGTGGAGGCAATGACCTGCGTGAGGCCAGCGGCGAGGAGCTTTTTACGGAGCCCGGCGAAGTCATCGTCCCAGCCCACTTTGGCCCCGAGACCTGCGGACTGCATGCCGTCGGCAGTGTGCATGAGTTCGAGGTATTGCAGGTGATCGGCAGCAGCCCGCGACGAGGCTTCGGCGATGGCGTCGCCGATGTGGTTGAACAGCGCCGTCTGGAATTTGTCGAAGGTGGCAAAGAAGTGGTCGTGGCCAGGCTCTTCGCCGGCCCAGTTGCGCATGGACCAGGCGTCGACAATGGAGTTGTAGAGCACGTGGTCCTGGTAGGCGCAGGCGATGGACGGCTTGTTGGCGTAGTGATCACAAGCGTCGTCGCAGGGAGGAGCGATCAGAACCGACGTGGTGCGATCCACGCAAAAGTTGTCGCGGGCGGCAAAGTTGATGAGATTCTCCGCGTAGATCGCGCCGAAGAGGTGATTGTGCAGGTCGCCGCCTTTCGGCATCTCGCGCAAGAACGCGAGCAGAAGGGAGGGTTGCGGGCGGATGGAGTCGAAGCGGCGGGCGGTTCGCTGTTCAGAGTCTGAGAGCTTCTGTCCGGCGGTACTGGTCAGCGAGAACAGCGTCAGCGCAAAAACAAGCAACCCGGCCATTCGACTCACAACGGTCCTCCTGCTCGAGACGGCATTCTACCCGATGACGTGTTCTTTGCGTCCCCAAGGTACGGGGAAATCCGCCTCCAGCAAGATTCTTGCCGGATTTTCACAGATGAAGAATTACGCCGTTTTTCCGCCATGCCCCAACACTGTTGAAGAACAGCGGTGAAAACGCATCCTTGATGAGCTGGCGCCAGTGTTTTCTTCGTGGACTGCACAATGCCTGCGGCACCCGGTTGTGGACGGCCTGCACTCGGTTGATTATGCAGCAGATAAATGAGTCGGTTTTTTATTGACTCTAAAAATGAAAGGAGTAGAAACGAACTCGTTCTTTGACAGCTTCTGAAGTTTTCCCGGTTGGTGCAGCGTCCGGGGCTCAAGCGAAGTCACCCTCTGCATTGCAAAATGACGGAGAGAGGGCGAGCGAGGGTCTATAGCAAAGCGCTGGCCGAGGCGAACAAGAAGATATGTCGGAGGCAAGATAGAGTCCCGAGGCGTCAAGCAGGTTTGTCCGGTTGGCGGTGAGCCCGGAGCCCGAGCATGATCGCGCCGAGCGGCCCGCAAGGGAAGCTACGAGAGCAGGTCGGCAAGGGTCTAACGCGAGCTACTGGCCGAGATGAATGGGTTTGACATCACCTCGGGATTCTTATTTTTTGGTGAATCTTGGGGTTTCGGGTTCGTGCAGGTCTCCAGCGAAACTGCCGAGCTTCGATTCGCCTGGACGAGTTTCTTCCACTTCGCTCAGGGCACGCTCCGACCCGCCCTTACCCAGTCACAGCCGCTCCCTACAGACTATAAACTTGATTAAGGGCCCTCTTATGGGCCTTGCTGGACTTGGAGTTTTTCTGCTGTGGTCAGGCGAGCGCGGTAGATCGTGTTTGTGGCGGCTACTTCGGCTACTGCGTCCACGTTCAGGTCATAGGCTCCAAATGGCAGGTTTTCTCCAAACGGAATTTCGAACTCGTCGGTGTTCTTCTTCAGCGTGAAATGCTGATAGCCGACTGCGGTGGCGCGTCCGGTTGGATCCACGGCCAAAGCGATAAAGGTGAAATCGAAATCCTGTTCAGTCTGGTTGGATACCTTGATTGCGCCCTCCAACCTGCGGCCATTGATCCTGGGTTTCCTGCTCCATTCCACTAGCAGGGGGGCGACAACGTCGAAGGTAAATTCTCTTTTGCGCTGCTGCGCCGGCTTGCCGCTATCGGTTATGGTCACCACGAAGTGGAAACTGTCGACTTCGGTGGGCGCTCCGGTCAAGTTGCCATCGGGAGCCAGGTCGATCCCTGGAGGCGGCGAACCGGCGGTCACTTCCCATTGAAGAGGAAGGATACCGCCCTTCGCCTCCAGCTTGAAGTGATACGGCTGCCGTATAAACCCCTTGGGAAGGGACGTTGTCTGGATCACGATGGGCTCACCGATGGCCCCGGCTTGCTGCGCCACGGATATAGACGCACCGAGCAGAAAGAGCGCCAACAGAGCCGATTCGCTGAGTTTCAGATTCATGCGGCCTTAGACGGCACGGACAAAACTTGTAGTTTCTCACTTTAGCATTGGATCAAAGGTCATGGGTGACTTGAAAGGACAGCGCCATCGCGGTTTTTCACCACTCCCTCCGAACTCCCAAAACGCCAAGGAGGCTGCGGCGATTAATCATGACAGCGGCTAAAGTGTGTGCCTGAGACTTTGCTCGTCTCCCTACGGGCTGGGTGTGCTGTTGGCACGCCTGAAACGAACCCCGAACGCCACCGGTGGTGTTTCAGCCCCCTTCCCGCGCGACAGCAATTATTTTGGCCGCGCGCCCCGACGTTGAAAACGCCGGGCTACCTTCAGCGGTCCTTGCGGGACTTGCTCGTATTTCTCATCTTCCGGTCTAGGCTGGTACTCGACGCGTGCTGCATCGTCACGGTAAGCTAATTTGTTAGGGTTTGGAGGGATGCAATGCAGCAGGCAGTGGCCAAGCTCTGGCCGGAGATCGAATGGATTGACGACAAGAAGCTCCGCGCCCAGGTCGCCCAGACCTGGGTGAAAGCGTTGGAGCGCAGCCCGCTGAAGCCGGACGACCTGAATAGCATTCCTTTCACTCTGCTGGTGCCCAACTGTCCGATTACGTTCATGGAGCACAAGCGCTGCGTGGTACACATTGCGCGCCAGAGCGCTGAGGCCATGCAGCAATTCATGGGGCGTGCCCTGCCGATCGACAAAGACACGGTAGTTGCGGGAGCGATTCTGGCCGACGTGGGAAAACTGCTGGAATATGAACTGGGCGCGGATGGCAAGAGCCGGCAGAGCGAGCGAGGAGAGGCGCTGCGACATCCATTTACTGGAGTGGCGCTGGCGCTGGAGTGCGGCGTGCCTGACGCGGTGTGTCACATCATCGCGGCCCATGCGGCCGAAGGCGACCTGGTGAAGCGCACCACCGAAGCCTACATCGTGCACCACGCCGACTTCATGGCATTCTTGCCGTTCAAGAATCCAAAAAATATCCGCGTTAGTTCGAATCAGGCGAAATAGGAGAGTTCGTGTCCGCTACGCTTGTGTCCAGCAAAGAAGCTGGCGTCAAGGAAACCATCACCGCCAAGATGTCACGCTGGGCCGCGGGGCTGACCTACCAACAGCTCTCGCCAGAGGCCGTATATCAGGCCAAGCGGTTTCTGCTTGATTCCATCGGTTGTGCCCTGGGCGGGTATCTGCAGCACGACGTGAAAATTGCGCTGCAGGTGCTGGACGAGATTGCCGGGCGCGGGCCGGCCACCGTGATTGGCACAGGTAAGCGCATCGATGCGGTCTCCGCCTCGCTAGCCAATGCGTTGATGATCCGGTGCATGGATTACAACGATATTTACTGGAATCAGGATCCGTCGCATCCGTCGGATATTTTTCCTGCGGCCCTGGCCTGCTGTGAGCGGGCCAAGAGCGATGGGCGGGAATTGATTGTTGGGCTGGTGCTTGGTCACGAGTTCGAGATGCGCTTTTGTGAGGCTGCGTTTCCCGGCATCCGTGAACGCGGCTGGCATCACGCTACGCTGACGGCATTTGTTTCGCCCATCGTCGCGGGACGGGCGCTGCATCTTGGGTGGGAGCAGATCCGCCATGCGGTGGGCATCTCGGCCAGCCGCCATGCCACTCTGGGAGCAGTCACTGCGGGCAAGCTGACGATGATGAAGAACACGGTGGATCCGATGGCGACCCAGAGCGGCGTGCTGGCGGCGCTTATGGCGGAGAAAGGCTATACCGGGCCGGAGCATGTGGTGGAAGGCAAGGAAGGTTTGACGCACTGTTTCGGTCCGGCGTGGAAATTGAATTTGCTGACTGACGGGCTGGGCGACTCGTGGCGGATCACGCAGTGTGGCATGAAGGCATTTCCTACCGAGGCGCTTACGCATACGCCAATTTCCGCGGTGCTGGATATCGTCAAGTCGAACGACTTGAAACCGGAGCAAGTGGAGAAGGTGCGGATTCGGTCGCTGGCGCGGGCGGCTGATATTCTTTCCGATCCCAGCAAGTATGATCCGCAGTCGAAGGAGACTGCGGACCACTCGCTGCCCTATGTCATCGCCGCGGCCCTGGCCGAGCGACAAGTTACGCCGGTACAGTTCGAGATGAGGAAGATCATGGACCCGACAATTCGGGCGCAGTTGCGGAAAGTGGAAGTTGTGGCTGACCCGGAGATCGAGAAGGTATTTCCGGCGCTGCAGCGGGTGATTGTGAACCTTACGACTACCGACGGTCGGGCGTTTACCAAGCAACTGGACTATCCGAAAGGCGATCCGCGGAATCCGCTCTCGGATGCTGAGGTGGAGGAGAAGTTTGCGGCACTGGCGGACGGAGTGCTATCGAATGGAGCGCAGAAGAAATTGAAGAATGCGATTTGGAATCTGGAGAAGGTCGGGTCGGTGAGCAAGTTGATGACGTTAATGAAAGCGAATGTGCGGGGGAGAGCTAAGGGATCGACGTCGAAGGCACGCAGAAAGGCCGGTTGAACGCGAGGCCGGTCGAGATGGAGATCCTTCGACTCCACACACGGTTTCGCAAGCGAAACCGTGCGCTCCGCTCAGCATGACGGAGCTTGAAAGAGTTCAGGGAAAGAGGGCTGAAAGACGGGTGCGATATGGGCCAGACCATTGTTGAGACAATTGCGCAGACACATCTGGCCGAAGGGCCGAAGCGGCTTCTACGGCCGGGCGACTTTGTGGCCATCCGTCCACACCGAGTCATGACGCACGACAATACTTCGGCGGTGATGAAGAAATTTCAGAGCATCGGAGCGAAGAAGATTCACAATCCCCGGCAGTTGGTGTTTGCGCTCGATCACGACATTCAGAACAAGGAAGATTCGAATCTTCACAAGTACCAAGCCATCGAAGGGTTCGCCAAATATCACGGCGTGGATTTCTACCCCGCGGGCTCCGGCATTGGGCACCAGATCATGGTGGAGCGCGGATATGTTGTGCCCGGATCTTTTGTGGTTGCGTCCGATTCGCACTCCAATATGTACGGGGCGCTGGGCGCGGTGGGGACGCCGATTGTGCGCACTGACGCGGCCGCAGCGTGGGCGACGGGCGATTTCTGGTGGCAGATTCCACGATCAGTGCAAGTCGTGCTGGAAGGCACACTGCCGGCGGGAACCACGGGAAAAGACGTCATCATAACGCTGTGCGGGCTCTACAACCACGATGAAGTGCTGAACGCTGCGGTCGAATTCAGCGGACCCGGCGTGGCCAGTCTTTCCATGGACGCGCGGTTTTCCATTTCTAACATGTCGACCGAATGGGGGCCGCTGGTGGGTTGGTTTCCGGTGGATGCAATCACGCTGAAGTATCTCGCGGGCGTGCAGGAGCGGCTGGCCTGCCAAGGCATCGTACGTTTCACCGAGCAGGATCTCTTGAAGTGGTCAACCAGGCCTCCACAGCCTGATCCGGACGCCGTTTACGCGGCGCGCATCGTGCTTGATCTGGCGCAGGTGACTCCGCATGTATCTGGACCGGACACGGTACAGACCATGTCTTCGCTGGCGGAGATGGAGAAGCAGAAGGTTATGATCCAGAAGGCGTATTTACTTTCCTGCGTGAATTCGCGGATCGAGGACTTGGCGGCGGCGGCCGGCGTGCTGCAAGGCAAGAAAGTCGCGGAGGGAGTGAAGTTGTATCTGGGGGCGGCCAGCAAGTGGGTGCAAGACGAAGCGGAGAGGCGCGGGATATGGAAGACGCTGCTCGATGCGGGTGCACACCCTTTACCCGCGGGATGCGGACCTTGCATCGGCCTGGGAGTGGGACTACTGGAGGCAGGCGAGGTGGGAATTTCCGCCACCAACCGCAATTTCAAGGGACGCATGGGATCGCGCGATGCGAAATGTTATCTCGCGAGCCCTGAAGTGGTCGCCGCTTCCGCCTTGGCGGGATATATTCGCGGTCCGTACAAGATGGCGGACCGCACACCGGCGCGGGCTTACCAGGAATTCCCCGCGACCGCAGCGGCGGAGAAAGTAGACATTCTTCCTGGCTTTCCCGAGCGGGTGCGAGGGCGGCTGGTGTTCTTACCTGCGGATAACGTGAACACCGATGCCATTTATGGAAAGGACTACACTTACCGCGACGATGTCACGCTGGAGACGATGGCCAGAGTGGCAATGGAGAATTACGATCCCCAGTTTTCCGCGCGGACACACCGCGGTAATGTGATCGTGAGCGGCTTCAACTTCGGAACCGGATCGAGCCGGGAGCAGGCCGTCACTTGTTTGAAGGCTAAAGGGATTCCGCTCGTGATTGCCGCGAGTTTCTCGCAGACCTATCTGCGCAATGCTTATAACAACGGCTTTTTGTGCATTGAGGTGCCGGAACTGGTGAAGCAGCTGCGCGTGCAGTTTGAAAAAGAAATCGCGGCGAAAGAGAAAACCATCATACCCGGCGGCGAGATCGGTATTGAATTTACTTCGGGCGTGATCAGTTGGGGTGGGGAGAGGTTTACGTTTCTGCCGTTGGGGAGCGTGCCGCAATCGCTGGTGATCGCACAAGGTGTGGAGAATCTGGTGGCGAAGCGGCTGGGGTTGGCTTAAGACAAAATTCACCATCGAGGACACGGAGGACATAGAGTGTTCCCCGAACTCAACATAATTTGAAGGGATTCATAGAGGAGAATCGCGCTGATGGCGAAACACAGCGTTGTTACCATGCCCGGGGACGGGATCGGGAATCAAGTTCTGCCCGAGGCTTTGCGGGTTTTGAAGGCGGTTGGATTTGACGCGGAATACGTTCATGCCGATATCGGCTGGGAGATCTGGTGCAAGGAAGGCAATGCGCTGCCGGACCGCACTCTGGATCTGCTGACGAAACACAAGCTCGGGTTGTTTGGAGCCATTACTTCCAAGCCGAATAAAGAAGCACAGGCGGAGCTGAAACCAGAACTTCGTGGCAAGGGACTGGTTTATTACAGCCCGATTGTGACCATGCGACAGAAATTCAATCTCGATATCTGCATGCGCCCTTGTGTCGGTTTCACCGGTAACCCGCTGAATTTTGTTCGTAAGAGAGTTGAGAGTGGCTTCGATGAGCCCAAGATCGACACTACCGTTTTCCGTCAGGGGACCGAAGGCATGTATGTGGGAGTGGAGTGGACGAACCCGCCCGAGACTGTGCGCGCCACGCTGAATACGCATCCCCGGTTCAAGGCTTTCAACAACGTGCCTGGTCCTGACCTGGCGGTGAGCGTGCGCATTATCACGCGGGCAGCGGCACGGCGCATCGTCACTGCGGCTTTTGAATACGCCAAGAAACGAGGCTTCAAGGGCGTGACCATCTGCGAGAAACCCAACGTGGTGCGCGAGACTTCCGGGATGATGGAAGAAACGGCCAAGGAAGTTGCGCAGAATTATCCGGGCATTGCGCTCTGGTCCACCAACATTGACGCGCAGTTGATGTGGCTGAATAAGAATCCGGAAGATTACAACGTGATTGTTGCCTCGAATCTGTTTGGCGATATTTTGTCGGACGCATTTGCCGGGCTGGTGGGCGGGCTGGGCTTTGCCGCCTCAGGTAACATCGGGGACGAGGTTGCTGTGTTTGAACCTACGCACGGGTCTGCGCCGAAGTATGCGGAGCTCGCTCCTCCCATTGTGAATCCCATTGCCATGATTCTTTCGGCGGCGATGATGCTGGATCATATCGGGGAGGGAGCGAAGGCGGAGCGCATTCGCAAGGCCATTGCTGATGTGGTGCGGGAAGGCAAAGTGCGCACCTATGACATGATGCGGATTCCTGGGGGAACGAAGGCGATTGCGCAGGGGGCGGCGAGCACGGTGAAGATGGGAGATGCGGTTCTGGAGAAGTTGAAGTAGGACGATAGGGATGCTCGCCTCGCCCTTATTTGTTCGAGTCGTAGAGCGACTCGAACGGCGCGGTGGCTCACCTAGATCCTTCGTGGGCAAAAGCGGCGCGCTCAGGGTGACGGCAAAAACTTATGGCAGGTTCTGTGGAAGAAAAGTCGGCGGGGGCGGGGGAAGCGGGGCACTTTGGCAAAGATGTGCGCTCCGACCTGCATGTCGCCATTGAACCGCAGGACGGCGGGGGCCTCGACATCGCGATGGAGTCGCGGGTCGCTCCTTACTATGGCAACTCCATACTGGCGCAGGCGCGGCATGTCTTGGAGGTGCTTGGCATCAAGCATGCCCGCGTCGCCCTCCACGACGAAGGCGCGTTGCCCTTCGTCATTTCCGCGCGGATCGAGGCGGCGGCCAAGCGGGCGGGACTGGGCCTTGGGCGCAAGGCCTCGCCGGAGCAGATCACGCTGCCGGAACCGTCGCCACGCGACCGGTTGCGCCGGTCTCGACTGTATCTTCCGGGGTCTGAGCCTAAATATTTCATCAACGCGGCGCTGCATGGGCCAGACGCTGTCATTCTTGATCTTGAGGATTCGGTCCATCATGCGGAAAAAGACGCGGCGCGTATTCTGGTGCGCAACACGCTGCGGGCAGTGGATTTCGGCAAGTGCGAGCGCATGGTACGCATCAACCAGTTGCCGATGGGACTGGAAGACCTGGCGGAAATCGTGCCGGAGTCGCCGGACCTGGTGCTTATCCCCAAGGTCGAACGGCCTGAACACGTCGCAGAAACAGACCGCATGATCGGCGAGCTGAAAAGCCGCTACGGCATCACCCGTCCAATCTGGCTGATGCCGATTTTGGAGTCCGCACTGGGCATTGAGAACGCGTCTGCCATCGCGACGGCGAGTAAGCATGTGGTCGCGCTGTCGATTGGGCTCGAAGACTACACGGCGGACCTGGGTGTGGCCAAGACCTCGGAAGGCCGCGAGTCGCTGTACGCGCGTACGCGCCTGGTGAATGTCGCGAGGGCGGCGGGGGTGCAGGCAATCGATTCCGTATATGGTGACGTGGGCGATATGGGCAGCTTGCGATGCTGGGCGGAAAATTCCCGTGCGCTGGGGTTCGAGGGCATGGGTTGTATTCACCCCGCGCAGATTCCGGTGATTCATGAGGCGTTCGCGCCTTCGCCGGCGGAGATCGAAAAGGCTTCGAAGATCGTGGCTGCGTTCGAAGAAGCACAGCAGCGCGGCCGGGGCGTGGTCAGTCTAGGATCGAAGATGATCGATCCGCCGGTGGTAGCGAGAGCACAGAAGCTAGTGGAGAGAGCGAAGAAGGTAGGCAACGTGTAAGTTTTCCTGCCGTCCTAGTCTGGTCTAGTCTAGCCGGCTGGGGAAAAAAGTGGTGCTGCAGGATGTGCTTCCCGGGGGATGTGACTGTTTCCGACCCATGATGTGGCGCCGGACCGTCCGCGCGCGATTCTTTCACCCCTTCGGGGCTGGAGCTTCTTCATTTGGACCCAGGGCTCGCGCCGTGGGCTGCATTCTCGCGCCGCCTCCAAGCATGGCCAGAGTTTGGCTCTGACTCCTGGATCATCGTCCAGCCTGTAATCCAGTCCGGTGTTCTCACGAAGCGACGGCGTAGCGGCGGTCGGCTTGGCCTAGTAGAGCCATCATTTCGTCGAGGCCGGCAATTTCGAAGGCGGACATCGAGCTTGTTTGCTCCAGTTTTTCCCGCACGGAGCGGACGGGATTGAACAGTTTGAAGCGAATATCGTGATCGTAGGCCCACCGTTGCAGAAACACGAGCATGCCGATGACACCGCCTCCGATGCTTTCCATTTCCGTCAGATCCAGCACTACGACGCGGGCAGAGGTTTGGGACGTGACCGCATCGCGCAACTTGAAAGCTGCGTCACTGCGGACAAATCTTCCTTCGCACTCAACTACGACCATATCTCCTACGTTGTCAATATGCACGTTTGACATGATCTCCTCCCGTATTGATACGTGCGATGTGGGTGAGAGCACGAAGCGTGCCATCAAGTTGCAACCCTTTATTTTGAGCAGGATGTGCGGGCAATGCGGTTGTCGCACGGGAAATTCCGGCAAGGCAGCGAGAACATCTGCGCTACAGAAAAAGCTGTAGTGAGCGGGTAGGCACGAGAAACAAACACAGGCTGTGAGGGTCTTCCCTTAGCGAATGGAATCGCGCAATGAGAACAGGGCGCTGTCCGCCGCGTTCAGACGAATCAGACCGAAGCGCGGGTAATCGAGGTCCAGCACGGTGTAGATGGTGAGAGAAATCACGAGGGCATAAAGCAACACGTGGAGCCCGCTGCGCCCTTTGCGTTTCGCCATGTCATAACCGGCGAGCAGACCACTCAGCAGCGCGACGGAAATCGAGAGACCAAAGATCAGTGGTGGGAGGTGAGTGTGCAGGGCGATGGTGCGCGAGGTGGTAACATCAATCATGTCATTCAGCGTCGGCAGAAGAAGCCTGGCAACGTTCTGGCTGGGGTCGTCGAGGCCGGCAGAGACTGCCTTTGACCAGATTTCCTGTTGCAATTGCGCGGCGTGCGTGAGTTCACGCTCAGCGGCGTTTAAGTCGGGGAGCTTTTCATATACGCTAAGCCGAGCATCGAGGTATTCGCGAAACAAGCGGCGCATCTCAGGTTGCTGGCTGGTGGGTAACAAATCCAGACGGAGATAGGCGGTCCCGATGGCATTGGCTTCGCGGACGATCAGTTCACGCCGCTGGTCAAGACGCGAGATTCCGTTGGCAAAAGTGAATCCCAGAAGCAACCCGAGCAGCGCGAACACCGCCGCTTCGATGGCGCCCGTGCCTTCGTGCGACAATTCGGTTTTTTCTGAGACATAGAGGCCGATGCGATAGCCCAGCTCGAGGCATGCCAACATGCCGAGAAACAGACCGATTGAAACTACAACAGCCAGCTCTCCCGGATTCATGGAATTGTTCGCCCGCTTTTCAGGCGCTCCATAGTTTATCGGAAGTTTCGGCTGGGGGTATGGCAAGAAGAGGCGAGGCGGGGGTAGCCTGACCACGTTTTGCGGCTAAAGTCAGAACTTCTATCCAGTGTAGGGAGACAGAAGTCAGCAGCACAAATAAACTTGACCTGCGAGCGCTAGGAGCTGCCGAGAGGTGTCGAGAGAGCAGGTCCCTCCACTCCACTCGCTTGGCTCCGGTCGGGATGACAGAGTTATGCAAGGGGTTTCAGACTCAGGACACTAGGTGTGGGGGACAGTATTTTCCGGCGAGAAGCATCCGGGACAGCCAGTCAGCATGGGGCAGCCCCGAACTCAAGAGCTCTTTTGCTTCACTCTCCACATCGTATTCGACCCGTCGAATCGCGATGCTCTCTCCGTCGATCACCAGATATGAGGCACGGCGATCTCCGTCATAGGATTGGCTGACGCTACCTGTATTCGCTACGGTCATGCCTTGAAGACGGCGTATGTACGGACAATGAATGTGTCCGTAGACCACGATTTGAGCACGAAGAGACGCATAGGTGCTATGTAACTCGGCATCACTGGCGGTGGGCGAAGGGGCCCGCCAGAGATCATTGGGACTGGCATGAACCAGGCTAAAGCCTTCCTGGGAGTACACACAAGGAAGCCCTTCAAGCCAGCGCAAGCGTTCTTCGCCGATGCTTGCGAGCACCGGAGGAATTGTGTCCTGGACCATGGCAAGAATTTGCGCCAGCTTCGGCTGGGTGGCGGCATATTCAGCCAGACGTTCCGGGGACCAGAGCATCTCATCTGTATTTCCGCGGACCCCGGACCACCCGAGGGAGCGCACCTGATCGATGATGTCCGCCGGGTAGGCACCACCGGCAGCCAAATCGCCGCCCTGGAGAATAAGGTCAGGAGCGACTTGCCGCAAGTCGGCGAGAACGGCTTGGAAGGCGCGTCGGTTGCCGTGAATATCCGATACGATTGCGACTTTCATCTTGTTCCCTGCAATTTTAGTTAAAGAAGAGGGCGTGTGGAAAGTCGAATCCCATCGGGGCTGCAGGTCTTGCGTTCCGCCGCGTGTTACGCCGCAGCGAGGTAGATGTAGCGCAGGATGAACAGGACAGTGAGGATCCAAACCAGTACGTTGATCTCGCGAAGTTTTCCGGCCGCAATCTTCACTACCGTGTAGGAAATCAGACCCAGGCTGAGGCCGGTTGCAATACTGAAGGTCAGGGGCGTGGCCAGCATGGTGATGAAGGCGGGCACGGCTTCGCTGAAATCTTCCCAGTCGACGTGCGCAATCGACTGGGTCATCAATGCGCCCACCAGAATGAGAGCGGGGGCGGTGGCATAGCCTGGAATCGCGGTTGCAAGCGGGGAACAGAACATCGCGAGAAGAAAGAGCGCGGCAACGACTACGTTGCTGAGTCCGGTGCGAGCCCCTACCGCGATGCCGGCGACACTTTCGATGTAACTCGTAACTGTGGAGGTGCCGGCCAGCGATCCGAAAATGGTACCCGTCGCGTCGGCCAGCAGCGCGCGACCGACGCGCGGTATTTTTCCCTCCTCGATGAATCCACCCTGCTCGCATACACCCACGAGGGTGCCCACGTTGTCGAAGAGGTCAACGAATAGGAAGGCGAATAGGATTTCGAGAAATCCAAGATGGAGGGCACCGCGAAAATCAAGTTGCAGGAAAGTGGACGAAGGGTGCGGCATGGCGACGATTGCCGAGGGCCAGCCCGAGATGCCGCGAAGCATGCCCAGCAGCGCGGTGCCGACGATGCCGATCAGGATTCCGCCGTTGACCTTGCGCGCCATCAGGATGAGGGTCAGGACGAGACCGAAGCACGCCGTCTGCACCTCGCGGTCGGCAAAACTGCCCAAGCCTACGAACGTGGCGGGATTGGCAACCACCAATTTTGCATTCCGCAGTCCGACGAACGCGATGAAGAACCCTATGCCCGTGGCAGTGGAATGCTTCAGGCAATCGGGCATGCCGTTTACGATCTGTTCGCGAACGCGCGTGACGGTGAGCACAAGAAAAAGAACGCCGGAGAAGAAAACTACGCCGAGCGCCGTGCGCCACGGAATGTGCATGCTCAGGCAAACCGAATAGGTGAAGTAGGCATTCAGCGACATTCCCGGAGCAAGGGCGATGGGATAGTTGGCATAGAGTCCCATCACCAGAGTCGCAACCGCGGCGGATAGGCAAGTGGCGAAGACCACGCCATCGACGGGCATCCCGGCCTGGGCAAGGATTTGCGGATTTACTACGACGATGTACGCCATCGTCAGGAAGGTGGTGAGGCCGCCGAGAAATTCCTGCTTTACGGTGGTCTGGTTTTCAGTGAGCTTGAAATAGCGGTCGAGCAATCGTTGTCCTCGGGTGAGTTACTTTGGCCGCGGTTGCGACTTCAGTACGGAATCTTGTTGGGCTTTTCTTGCCAGGCGAGAAACGCGGCCAGCGCTTCTTCGCGCATCATCTGAATCATGGGAATGCCGCGCTGTGCATGCGGTTGAGCGATTTCGCGGTAGATAAACGAGTCGTCAAATCCGGCTTTGGATGCGTCCGCGGCGAAGCTGCCGAAATAGACACGGGAAAGACGCGCCCAGTAGATTGCACCCAGGCACATGGGGCAGGGCTCGCAGGATGTGTAGAGCTCGCAGGTTTTCAGTTCGAAGAGGCCGAGTTTCTGGCAAGCCTGACGGATGGCGAGAACCTCGGCGTGCGCGGTGGGATCGTTGGTTGAGGTCACCCGGTTTACGCCTTCGGCGATGCCACTGCCATCTCTAACGACCAAAGCGCCAAAGGGTCCGCCCTGTCCGGAGCGGGCATTCTCAATTGCGAGTTGAATGGCGCGTGCCATGAAAGGGCTATTCATTTTTGCGGCCTTTGATGTGGCCTGATGTTCCGTCACTCAGCAATGATTCGACGCATCCCCGCCAAGGGAAGCAAGTATAAGCGGAGCCCGCAAGCGCGCGGAATTTTTCTCGGCTTGAAATCTTGATGGCGACAAGTTGAAAAAGTGAAGCGGGCGCGATAGGCTCGGCTGTTCATGCCCACCCTTGCTCGCCGGACGGGCGATTGACACCATGAGTCGGCAGGCTTTCATCTCCCGTCGGGTGGTGACACCGGAAGGGATCCGGACAGCCGCCATACTTGTGGATGGCGACACTATCCGCGAAGTTGTGCCTGCTGAGCGAATGCCTCGCATGCTTGACTTTGAGATTCACGACTTTGGCAATGCCGCGATTCTCCCCGGGCTGGTGGATTCTCACGTCCACATCAACGAGCCTGGACGGACCGAGTGGGAAGGCTTCAACACCGCAACCCGCGCCGCGGCTGCCGGAGGCTACACACTTTTGGTGGACATGCCCCTGAACTGCCTGCCGGCGACCACCACCGTCGCCGCGCTCGAGGCGAAGCGGGAAGCGGCGCGGGGCAAGTGCTGGGTGGATTGGGGGGCATGGGGTGGGGTGGTCAATGACAACCACGGAGACATCGAGGCTCTTGCGGCCGCTGGGGTGCTGGGGTTCAAGTGCTTCCTGATTCATCCCGGGATCGATGGCTTCGCCATGGTGACCGAGGAAGCTCTGCGGGCGGCGCTGCCCCATGTTGTGCGGACCGGTCTGCCATTGTTGGTACACGCGGAGCTTGCCGGGCCGGTGGACACGGCCACGGTGCGTCTGGCCAGCGCTGATTGGAGATCTTACGAGACCTATCTGCAATCGCGACCTGACGACGCAGAGCTGTTGGCGATCCGGCTGATGTTATCGATGTGCAGGCAGTACGATGTTCGTCTGCACATTGTCCATCTCTCGGCCGGGCGGGCGCTGCCGGAGTTGCAGGCGGTTCGTTCGGAGGGACTGCGGGTCAGCGTTGAGACCTGTCCGCACTATCTACACCTGGTGGCAGAGAACATTGCCGATGGAGCTACTTTGTCCAAGTGCGCCCCGCCGATCCGGAACGGCGAAAACTGCGAAACATTGTGGCAGGGGCTTAAAGAAGGAGTTATCGATCTGGTGGCCACGGACCATTCTCCCTGTCCGCCAGCCATGAAGCGGTTGGAGGAGGGGAACTTCAGGAATTCCTGGGGTGGCATTTCCAGTCTGTCGGTAGCGCTTCCGGTGATGTGGACCGAGGCCACCCGGCGCGGATTTACGTTGATGGATATTGCGCGCTGGATGGCGGAAGGGCCGGCGCGGCTGGCTGGTTGCAGCGAGCGCAAGGGTCGCATTGCCGCGGGCTTCGATGCAGACCTGGTTCTGTTTGATCCGGAGGCCGAGTTTCTGGTAACACCAGAGCGACTGCACTACCGATATCCGCTGTCGCCTTATCTGGGGGAGACCCTGCGTGGAGTGGTAAAAACTACGTATCTGCGTGGGCAGGCCGTGTTTGCGGAAGGCGAGTTCCCCGGGGAGCCGAATGGGCGAGAGTGGCGGCGGTGATGAAGCGTACCAATCTTTTGGGTTTTCATTCACAATACTGACATGCAGAATGATCGCGTCGTCGGCGTGTCAGTTCCGCGCAAAGAAGGCCGCGACAAGGTCACGGGACAGGCGCAGTACGTGGATGATATGACGCTGCCCGGCATGTTCTACGGCGCGGCCGTGCGGAGCCAGATTCCGCGAGGCCAAATCAGGAAAATCACTCTTGGACCAGGAATCGCCTGGGACGAGTTTGTGATCGTGTCCGCAAAAGATATCCCTGGAAAGAATTGCATCGCGCTGATCGCAGACGATCAGCCCTGTCTGGCGCATGAAGCGGTCAACCATCCTGAGGAACCGATCCTGCTGTTGGCGCATTCGGACCGGCATCTTCTCCCCAAAGCCGTGGCAGCGGTCTCAATCGAATACGAGCCCCTTCCTACTGTTTTCACCATAGAAGAGAGTGAGGGCCAATCCGAGATCATTTGGGGGACGGACAACACCTTCAAAACTTATCTAATGGAGAAAGGGGGTGTCGATGGGGTTTGGGAGAAAGCCGACTACATCGTCGAAGGTGAATACAGAACCGGGGCGCAGGAACAGCTTTACATCGAAAATAATGGAATGGTCGCGGCCTTCGATCCGCAGACAGGCGTTACGGTGTGGGGTTCGCTGCAGTGTCCTTATTATGTGCACAAGGCTCTGATGGCGTTGTGCAACCTGCCAGCGGACAAGGTTCGCGTAGTGCAGATGGAAACGGGGGGCGCTTTCGGGGGCAAGGAAGAATATCCGTCCATGATTGCGGCGCACGCCGTGCTACTGGCAATCAAGAGTGGACGGCCGGTAAAGATTATTTACGACCGCATGGAAGACATGGCTGCCACCACCAAGCGGCATCCTTCGCGCACCCGTCACCGTACCGCCGTGAGTAAAGACGGAAAGATATTGGGCGGCGAAATTGAATTTACGATTGACGGCGGAGCTTATACGACGCTGTCCCCCGTGGTGCTTTCGCGCGGCACTATTCACGCTGGTGGCGCCTATTACTGGCCCTGCGTTCGCGTTTCCGCAAAGGCCCTGGCTACCAATGCTCCGCCCCACGGAGCGTTTCGCGGGTTTGGCGCGCCCCAGAGTCTGTTTGCGCTGGAACGGCACATGGATCGTATCGCTCAGGTGGTGGGGCTCTCCCCGGTCGAGATTCGACGGCGAAATTTCTTGAAGCCTGGGCAGACGACGACCACGGAGCAAACCGTGTGCGACCCGATTGACCTGAACAGGCTTCTCGATCGGGCGCTGGAACTCTCCGACTATCCGGCGAAACGAGAGCTCTTCGCAAAACAAAACAGCGCTGGACCGAGCAGGAAAGGAATGGGCATCGCTGCTTTTTTGCACGGCGCTGGATTTACCGGCTCAGGAGAACGCAATTTGAGTTCGGTGGTTGGGGTGGAGGGATGCGCCGATGGCAGGGTGCGCGTGCTGGTTTCGAGCACGGAATTTGGCCAGGGTACGAAAACCGTGCTTTGCCAGATTGCGGCGGAAACCCTCGGCCTGCCGTACGACGACGTCGAAATCGCGCAGGCGGATACCAACCAAGTACCGAATAGCGGTCCTACCGTCGCATCCCGGACCGTTATGGTGGTGGGGAAACTGGTGCAGTCCGCCGCCCTGGGAATCAGGCAGACGCTGGCGGGTGCCGGCTTGCTTGGCGAGTCGTACTCTCCGGAAGAATTCCGCGCCGCATGCTGGAAGCAGGTTTCGGCGCGCGGACCATTCCTGTCATGGGCACGCTACGAAGCGCCTAGCGATGTGTTCTGGGACGATGAGAAGTATCGCGGTGAAGCCTACGCGGCGTTTGCCTGGGCGGTTTATGTCGCCGAAGTGACCGTCGATTTGACCACGTACAGCGCGTCCGTGGACGACTTTGTGGCGTTGCAGGAGGTTGGCAAGGTTCTGCATCCGGTGTTGGCGCGCGGACAAATCGCCGGTGGCATCGCACAGGGGATCGGATATACGTTGTACGAGAAAGTGGTTTGGCAAAATGGGCGTATGGAAAACGGGCAGATGACCAACTACACCATGCCCACTTCCTCTGACCTACCTCCTATTCGGGTTTTCTTCGAGGAGCTGGGGAACGCTCACGGCGCGTTTGGCGCCAAAGGAATCGGCGAGCTCCCGATGGACGGTCCCGCTCCGGCCATCGTGAACGCCGTGGAAGACGCGCTCAAGGTTCGATTCGATTCGATACCGCTACTTCCGGAAGATATTTTCGAAGCGCTTACGTCCGGCAAGGGCGCGAGGGTTCGCGAGCCTCAGCCCGTCGGTGGAGTGCGATGACCGAGTCTGTGGAACGCGGCGTCCCCAGCAAGCTTTCATTGATGGAGCTTTCGTTCACAGTCAATGGTGAGCGCAAGACCATGCGCGTTTATCCCATGGCAAGACTACTGGATACGTTGCGACAGCAATTGGGATTGACCGGCACCAAGGAAGGTTGCGGGGAAGGCGAGTGCGGATCGTGCTCCGTGTTGATGGATGGCGCGCTGGTGAATAGCTGCCTGGTGCCCATTCTACAGGCGAAAGACGCCAACATCGTTACCATCGAAGGACTGGCTGCGGATGGAAAGCTGGATAATCTGCAGGAGGCTTTTCTCCAGTGTGGAGGCGCGCAGTGCGGTATCTGCACGCCGGGAATGATTCTTGCCGCGTCTCATTTGTTGCACAAGAAGCCAGAGCCAACGTTGGAAGAAATTCGCGAAGGGCTTTCGGGAAATCTTTGCCGCTGCACCGGGTACACGCAGATCTTTGAGGCCGTGGCAGAAGCGGCGCGGCGCAGGAGGATCGCCACGCCATGAGATCCGATCCGACCGAGTACCAACTGGTTGCGCCAGGCACATTGCAGGCGGTGGTGTCGCTACTGGCGGCGGAGCCCGGAGCCTGGCTGCCAATCGCCGGAGGCACGGATGTGATGGTGCAGTACGCGGCAGGCAGACTTCCAACGCGAAAGCTGGTCAGCATCTGGAACCTGCCTGAACTGCGGCGCGTTGAAGTTTCGCCTGGCGAAATTCACATTGGTGCTGGTTGCACGTACACCGATCTGCGCGAACATCAGATCGTGCGGGACGAGTTCCCGCTACTAGCGTGCGCCGCGGGCTGGACCGGGGGAATCGCAAACCAGAACCGGGGGACCCTCGGCGGCAACATCGTGAACGCATCGCCGGCAGCCGATTCCCTGCCTGCCTTGCTGGCCTACGATGCCGAACTTATTCTCGTGTCAGCGCGCGGGCAGCGCCGGTTGGCTTACCGGGACTTTCACACCGATTACAAGAAGACGAATCTGGCGGCCGACGAACTGATTCAGGGGATCTGTCTTCCCCGGCAGTTTGCTGGGTATCTTGCTTACACGCGCAAAGTTGGAGCGCGCAACGCGCAGGCGATTTCCAAGGTGTGCGTTGCGGCGCTGGGTCGAGCCCCAGGCGGAGTTGTAGAAGACGTCCGCATCGCTCTCGGAAGCGTGGCGCCGGTTCCACTTCGTTTGGCGGAAACGGAGCGACTGCTGAAGGGAAAGCGGATTGATCCGCCGCTGCTGGCCTTGGCGATGAAAACGGCGGTAGCGGAGATCAGGCCGATTGACGATATTCGATCCACGGCGAAATACCGGGCGGGAGTGGCGGGCAATCTGGTCGAGGAATTTCTCGTAAAACTGGGGGCGGGCGAGCGCGCGACATGAACCGGAGCCTGGCGCGCTGGAACCGCCTTCCGATGGCGGAAGCGGCGAAACAAATCCTGCCGTGTTGCGGCTCAACCGCCTGGGCTGAGGGGATGGCGGCGCGAAGACCGTTTGCGGACGAAGCTACTCTGCTAGCTGCGTCCGACGAAACATGGCGTAATCTGGCTAGGGCGGACTGGATGGAAGCGTTCCGCAGTCATCCAAGGATCGGCGAGCCAAGGATCGGCGAGTCAAGGATCGGCGAGTCCCGGGCATCACAACCCGCTCCAGCCCAGTCCTCGGAGTGGGCGACGCAGGAGCAACGGGACGTCGCGGCTGCCGGTGAGGCGGTTAAGATCGAACTGGCGCAAGCGAACAAGGAATACGAACACCGGTTCAACCAAATCTTTATCGTATGCGCCTCGGGCAAATCCGGGCCCGAGATTTTGGGAATTCTGCGGCACCGGTTGCGGAATGACACGGAAAGCGAACTTCACGAAGCGGCGGAGCAGCAACGGCTGATCACTCATATCCGGCTGAAGAAATGGCTTTCGAAATGAACCGTATTTCAACCCATGTTCTCGACACTACCTGGGGCAAGCCCGCCAAAGACGTGCCGGTACGACTGGAGCGGCGGGAGGCATCCGGCCACTGGCTGGTATTGGCTTCGGCGCGTACAGATCTGGATGGACGCTGCGGTCAACTACTTTCGGACGACAATATTTTTCCCGCCGGGCTTTATCGTTTGACGTTCGATACGGCAAATTATTTCGCGGCGGAGAAAATCGATGGGTTGTATCCGGTGGTGGAGATTACGTTCCAGGTGCGTGACGGCCAATCGCACTATCACGTTCCGCTCCTGCTGAGCCCGAACGGGTACACAACCTACCGGGGAAGCTGATCAGGTGAGCTCTTCAATTCGAGAATGGATTCATCTTACCCTACGCTGGTTCCACGTTTTCGCTGGAATCATGTGGGTCGGCCAGACCTACTACTTCACCTGGCTGGACGGCCAATTCGGCAAACTCGAAGCTGCGAAGAAAGCCGCCGGAGACGGGAGGGCTCCCGCGCTGTGGATGGTCCACAGCGGCGGTTTCTACACTGTCGAAAAGCAGAAGTCGCTCGGCGTAGGACCGGAACAAGTTCATTGGTTCCGCTGGGAAGCGGCGATGACGTGGCTGAGCGGAATGGTGTTGCTGTTCCTCCTTTATTACTTTGGCGGAGGACTGATTGACACTGATGTGGCCGACATTTCGCTGGCACGGGGTATCAGCGTCGGTTTGGGGGTGCTGGTTTTCGGTTGGCTCATTTATGATCTGGCGGTTCGGTCGGTGCTTGGCAAGTCTGCGGCCGGGTTTGCGATATTTTCTCTTGTCATGACCGCCGCGATCGCGTGGGCGATGACGCACATTTTCAGCGGCCGGGCGGCGTACATCCACGTGGGAGCGATGTTCGGGACCATCATGACCCTTAACGTGTGGGAGCGAATTCTTCCCGCACAGCGCAAGATGATCGCCTCAGCCGCGACTGGCGCGGCGTTTGACACATCACTGGGCGTGCAGGCCAAGCTGCGCTCCAAGCACAACACGTTCATGGCAGTTCCGGTCGTGTTTATCATGCTCAGCAATCACTTCCCCGTGGCCACGTACGGGAACACGTTTAACTGGCAGATCCTGGTCGTGCTCGTCCTCATGGGGTGGGCGGTGGCAGCTGTGATACGCCGAGCCTAGGACCTGACTCCAGTGCGGACTATGGGTAAGACTGCAAAGCGCGCGGAAGAAGTCATCGCCCGATGCCGAAAGCTCACCGGCTTCAGCGAAGACGCAGACAGCACGCGACGAACGTTTCTTGCCGCGTCCATGCGTGATTGCCATCGGGAACTTACGGGGTGGGTTGAACCGCTCGGAGCGCAGGTGCGAGTCGATGCGGCCGGCAATTGGCGGGCACTGTATCCTGCGGAGAAACCCGATGCGCCGCGAGTGCTACTGGGGTCTCACCTCGATACCGTCCCCAATGCCGGAGCCTATGACGGTATTCTCGGCGTGGTTCTTGCCATTTCATTGCTGGAGGCTTTGAATGGACGACGGCTTCCTTTCGGAATTGAAGTTGTGGGTTTTTCCGAGGAAGAAGGCGTTCGCTTCGGCACCCCTTTCATCGGCAGCCGTGCGCTGACCGGGAGTCTCGATGAGGAACTCTTGGGCCGACAGGATGCGCGGGGGATTTCCGTGCGCAGGGCCATTGAAGATTTTGGCTTGAATCCCGGAGAGATTCCTCAAGCTGCGTTCAAAAACGATATTCTGGGTTACGTGGAATTTCATATCGAGCAGGGACCAGTTTTGGAGAAGCTGGGACGGCCGCTCGCCGTGGTCGAAGTCATCGCCGGGCAAAGCCGATTGGAGTTCACGTTTTTGGGCCGGGCTAACCACGCGGGCACGACGCCGATGCATCTTCGCCACGATGCGATCGCGGCGGCGGCGGAGTGGATTGCCGCCGTCGAACGATACGCGCAACAGGTTCCGGGTCTGGTGGCGACCGTGGGCAAGATCGAGGCGAAGCCGGGCGCAACCAACGTTATCGCCGGCGAGGTTTCTATGACACTGGACGTACGTCACGGTGCGGACGAGGCGCGGAACCGCGCTCTAGACCATCTGATTCGTCAGGCGGAAGAAATTGTGCGGCGACGCGGGCTAGGCGTGAATCGGAAGTGTTTTTTGAATCAGCAGGCGGTGGCGATGGATTCGTTTCTGATTAATGAAATCGAACGGGCGATCCGACAGGCGGGATGCGAACCACACCGCATGGTGAGCGGCGCCGGACACGATGCCATGATTCTGGCTGAGAAAGTTCCTGCCGCTATGATCTTTCTACGAAGCCCCGGTGGAATCAGCCACGATCCCGCAGAATCCGTCGAGGTAGAAGATGTGGCGCGGGCAATCGAATGCGGCGCGTATCTGCTCGATCAACTTGCCTCGTCAGCCGAATTCCAACAAAGGATGTGCCGTGCATAACCTTGGCCAAACGCGAAGTTCCCAACAACGCAATCATTTGTTGCTGACCGGCGATACCTTCGTGCGCACGCCTCTTCCGGGTATGAAGGGTTGCAGCGCCGTTGTGCATGCCGGCCCGGCCATCGGCGCGAGGTTTGCGCTGTATACGGCCGAATTTGAAGCTGGCGGAGAATTGGGCGGCACTGCGGCGCAGCGCTTTGTTTTTGTAATGCAGGGCGAACTCAAGCTAGAAGCTGGAGGCAAGCAGAGCGAACTGGGCGTGTGCGGTTACGCTTATTTGCCCGAAGGTTTGCAACACCGCGTTCTGGCCACAAAGACGAGCCGGGTGGCGGTGATTGAAAAGCGTTACCAAGGCCTGGCATCGGTTGAGATACCGCGCGCCATTGTGTCCAGTGAGAATGCGGTTTCTTCCCATCCACTCGGGGACGATCCCGGCTTGCAGGTCAAGTGTCTGCTACCGGACACGATGAGCTTCGATTTCGCCGTGAACACCATGGTGTACCAGCCGGGGGCCGCTCTCAGTATGGTCGAAATGCACGTCATGGAACACGGGCTCATCATGCTCGAAGGCGGCGGAATCTACCGGCTGGGCGATTCGTGGTATCCGGTTACGGCTGGAGATTTTATCTGGATGGGGCCGTGGTGTCCGCAGTGGTTTGGGGCGATCGGCAAAGTGCCGGCGAAATACCTTATCTACAAGGATTGGAACCGGCATCCTCTGGCCGATGGTTAACCATGAAGCTCGAAGTTGATCGAGACCGTCTGCTCTCCGAGATCGAAGGCCTAGCTTCTATTTCTGACGCGGAAGCTCCGGCCGTAAGCAGAGTTGTTTTTACTCCCACGGACCTTAAAGCTCGCGCTTGGCTCAGGGCGCGATGTAAGGAAGCTGGTCTCGGGCTGCGGCAGGACGCGATTGGCAACACCTTCGCGCGCTGGGCTGGATCCGATCCTGAAGCGCCCGCAGTCGGAACCGGCTCGCATATTGACGCGATCCCTAACGCGGGGAAATACGATGGCGTAGTCGGAGTGCTGGGTGGGCTGGAAGCGATACGAGCGTTGCAGCGGAGCGGTTTTCGTCCGAAACATCCGATTGAGCTGCTGGTTTTTACTGCAGAGGAACCGACGCGCTTTGGGATTGGATGTTTGGGCAGCCGTTTGCTTTCCGGAAGCCTTTCTCCAGAAGCGGCCAGGAGGTTAAAGGACGGCGATGGGGAATCGATTGACGACGTCCGGCGCAGGGTGGAGCTGCGAGGGGAACTCGAAGACGTGAAACTACCGAGCGGCTATTACAAAGCTTTCGTCGAGTTGCACATTGAACAAGGTCCGCTGTTGGAGCGTCAGCAGATTCCCCTCGGAGTGGTTACCAACATCGCCGCTCCGGCCAGCCTGAGGGTTTCTATCGAGGGCGCGGGGGGACACGCGGGCGGAGTGCTGATGCCCGATCGCCGCGACGCCCTGTGCGCAGCGGCGGAGTTGATTCTGGCCGTCGAAATCGTGGCGCGAACCAGCGGAGCGATTGATACCGTTGCAACCGTTGGCATTTGCGAGGTCTTTCCGGGCGCAGTGAATAGCATTCCCAGCCGGGTTCGGCTTAGCGTTGACATTCGTGACATCGATCTGGAGCGGCGTGACGCGGTGATGAAGGCGACGGAGAAGGCTGGCCACGCGATATCCGCGAAACGGAGGGTTACGATTCACACTGACCTGTTGAACGCGGACGCTCCGGCCAACTGCGCGCCCGCCGTGGTAGAGACTCTCTGTCAGTCTTGCAGGAAACACGAGCAAAAGTTTCTTCCCATGATTAGCCGCGCCTACCACGACTCGCTCTTCATGGCGCGCATCGCGCCCACCGCCATGCTGTTTATTCCCTGTCGCAATGGATACAGCCATCGCCCCGACGAGTACGCATCTCCGGAAGACATCGCCCGAGGTACCTTAGTGCTCGCCGAAGCACTGGCGGCACTTTCCGCTTGAACTGAAAACTGCGCCTACGGAAAGTGCGGGATGGCGGATCGGCGATCCGTCCAATGCTCGACGATATCCCGCACCACCTTGTCGCCCACCGTCTGAGCGGCTTCCAGAGCGGGCATGTAGGCGGAGTAATTGCCGGATACCATTTCCTTCAGGCTGTCGGCAGCAGTTGTGCCGATGGGCTCGCGGTCATAGTTGCTGACGGTGCGCAGCACGAGTACACGTTGCAGATCCGCGCGCCCCGCCTGATTCAGAAATGTGAGAGCTTGCAGAGTGCCCGAGTCCTCCATGGCGGCAATCATGTAGTTGCCTTTGCCGGCGGTGAAATAGCGAGTCCAGGCGTTGGCCCACTCATCCATTTTTGAACCGTGCCAAAAAGTGCTCGCCGACAGGGCGTCACCCCGGGTGACAAATGGCGGCTTCAACGCATTCGGGAAACCCGCGAAACGCGTCCGGAACTTGCGCAAAGCTTCGGAATCGGCGAGCGGGATATTTTGGGTAAGGTGAAATGCCCAGCCAACAAGCCCGGGATTGAGAGTGTAGACCTCACCATAGGAATCGCTGCTGACGGGTTGCTCGTAAGGCGTTCCTTTGCGCAGTGGCACGTAGCCGGTTGGCCAGCTCGGGGGAATTTGACGCGCGTCAATCTCAAACGACAGGTCGCCATCGATGACGTGGTCCGCCCAGACCGCGGAGCCGAGCGACACGTCCGCCGGATCTCCACCACCAATTCCGGCGATGATCCAGTACGCCTTCGAGAGATCAAATCGCGGGTCCAGACCGAGAGCCATCACCGAGGCGGCTGCTTTTGCGGTTCCGACTCCAGTCACTATGCCGAGCACTCCGTCCTGGTTCAGGCGGACGTGATGATAGCTGGATGGAAGCGGAACCACCTGCTCCAGGTGCTCGCGCTCCACCCAGAGTTGGAATTCACCGGGCGTGTCGCCCGTGTCTTCGCCGCGCTCGAACATGGTAACGACCACGACCTTGACCTGGATCGGCGGCGCGGTTTGGGCGTAGAGAAGTCCTGTGCACGCCGCGAACCAGAGGAGACCTGGGGCTAACCGTTGGGAAAAGCTGCTCATGAACTCTCCGGCGATGGTTCCTGCTTTGCGTCCTGGGCGTCAATTTCTCGAGCCTCACGGTCAAGAGCTCTCAACCGCGGAGAGCACCAAGCACGCAAAACAAGCCGTTTGAAATTCTAGGCACAAGTGGAGCTGCGGCAGCCAACACGGTAACATTCTTGCTCTTGAGAGTATGAATTGCATTCGGGAGTTTGGATAGCCAGCATTGAAATATCCACCTCAGGTGTTGTTGGTATAGTCACAACTGCACAATAGTCACAACTGCACAACTGAAAAATGCCTTCGCATTTCAAAAGTACGTCCTTTGACGTTCTGCGTGCGGATTTCCTGCTAACGTTCCGCTTGGCCCTGCCACTCATCATTGCGGAGGTCGGCTGGATGAGCATGGGAATCGTGGACACGATCATGGTGGGACGGCTGCCCGACAGTGCCGTGGCGATCGGCGCCACCGGTCTGGGTCAGAGTCTGTATCACAGCGTTGCGATCTTTGGCGGGGGGCTGCTGCTCGGGCTCGACACCTTCGTGTCCCATGCTTACGGCCGCGAAGATCTGGACGACGCTCGACACTCGCTGGCGAATGGATTATTTCTCGCGTTGGCGCTTACTCCGGTCCTGATGTTTGCGGTGTCGTTCTGGCCCGCGATGATGGCGCGGTTTGGCGTCAGTGTGGAACTGGTGGGGCCGATGCGCCCATTTCTACGGGCGCTCAATTGGGGCACGTTGCCACTGCTTGCCTACTTTGCGCTGCGGCGCTATTTGCAGGCCGTGAATGTGGCGATTCCGATCATGTTTGCCTTGATCTCGGCGAACATCGTCAATGCTGTTGGAGATTGGGCGCTGATCTACGGGCATCTTGGATTTCGCGCGATGGGCATTACCGGGTCTGGCTGGTCAACCTGCTTTGCCCGCATCTACATGGCGGGCGTGCTGGGCATCACTCTCCTTTGGGTGGAATCGAAGCGTGCGCTCTGTCCGCCAAGAGGGGCCGACGCAAACCGGATCGACGTGCATCGAGTGTGGGCGCTGCTCAAGTTGGGCGCGCCGGCGGCAACACAAATCCTGCTCGAAATCGGCGCGTTTGGGGCTGCCACCGCACTGGTCGCGAAACTCGGAGCCGTCCCTTTGTCGGGTCACGAGATTGCCTTGAATTGTGCCGCGCTCACATTCATGGTGCCGTTGGGAATCAGTTCCGCGGCGGCGGTGCGAGTCGGACAGCAATTGGGAAGGAAGGATGCTGCGGGTGCGCGGCGGGCGGGATGGTCCGCCATCATGCTCGGAGCCACATTCATGACGTGCTCAGGCCTAGTGTTTGTGTCCATTCCAACCTTGGTCGCCCGCTCGTTTTCCCCGGATCCGATTGTGATTCGGATGGGCGCGAAGCTTTTGCTGGTGGCAGCCGCATTTCAGCTCTTCGATGGCCTGCAGACGGTGGCCACTGGAGCACTGCGTGGCGCGGGCGACACGAAAACTCCGATGCTGGCAAACTTCGTCGCCTACTGGCTGATCGGGCTTCCGGCGGGCTACGTTTTGTGTTTCAGATTTGGGTGGGGTGCGTTGGGCGTTTGGATCGGGTTGTGCGGCGGCTTAATGATTATCGGATCGGCTCTTCTGTTCGCGTGGCATAGGAGAACGCTGGCTGCGTGAGCCAGCGCGACTGCCGGGGTAGCTGGTTACTTAAGAAACAAAATCAGTTGTCAGTTTGCTGTTCTCAGTTCCCGGTTCTATGCGAGACCTGTTGGCGAATTCTCGCGTATTCCGGTTTGATCACTGAGTAAATAAAACGGCAGCGCTGGTCGTATGGCAGGAAAGCGCTCTTCATCGCATTGATGGTAATTTTCTCGAAGTCGTCCAGTGACAGACCAAACGTATTTGCCGCGGCTTCAAATTCCTGAGTCATGGTGGTATCGCTCATCAGCCGGTTGTCGGTATTTAGGGTGACGCGAAATTTTTCCTGATAAAGAATCCTGAACGGATGTTCAGCCATACTGGGTGTGGCGCCGGTATGAACATTGCTGATGAGGCAGATTTCCAGCGGGATTCGCTTATCGAGAACGTACTGGGCAAGGTCGCCCAATTTCACCGCTTTGCCTTCCGCGATAGCGATGTCATCGATCAGCCGAGTGCCATGCCCAATGCGATGCGCGCCGCAGTATTGAATGGCTTGCCAGATGGATTCCTTTCCGTAGCCTTCGCCGGCGTGAATGGTGATGTTGAAATTCTGCCGCTGAATATAGTGGAATGCGTCCACGTGCTTTTTAGGCGGGTAGCCGCCTTCTTCGCCGGCCAGATCGAAACCGACCACGCCGCGCTCCCGAAAATCGACGGCCAGTTCCGCCATCTCAAGCGAAACGTCCATGTTGCGCATGGCACAGACGATCAATCCTGAAGACACGCCGAAGTCTTTTCGGCCCCGGTCCAATCCTTTCAGCACGGCCGAGACTACCTGCTGGTGAGTCAATTTCTTCCTGGTGTGAAAAACCGGCGCAAAGCGAGTTTCGAAATACACCACACCATCTTTGCTCAGGTCCTCGACCTGTTCATAGGCGACGCGTTCGAGTGCTTCTTCGCTCTGCATAACTGCGATGGTGTGCGCAAAGCCCTCCAGATATTTGGCCAGGCTACCCTTGTTCGCCCCTTGGTGGAACCACTCGGCCAGAGCGGCGGGATCGCTGGTTGGAAGGTCTGAGTATCTTTCGTCTCTTGCCAGGTCAGTCACAGTTTGCGGCCGCAGTACACCATCCAGGTGCTCATGCAAAAGAACTTTGGGCAGCGTTCTGAGCAAGCCTTTATCAAGCTTCATGGGAGACCCCACTTCTCTGCGACGCGGCCCGGTTAGTCTTTCCCGATGTCCTCATTCCACACCTCAGGATTGGCGCGAACGTACTGGCCCAGCAGTGAAACGCATTCTTCAGAGTTCAGATTGACTATGCCCACGCCGAGCGATCGCAGCCACTCCAGTCCACCCTGGAAATTGCAGCTTTCGCCGACGACGAGGGTGCCGAAACCGAACTGCCGGACCAGTCCGCTGCAATACCAGCAGGGCGCAAGTGTAGTGACCATGATGAGGCTGCGATAGCTACGTTGGCGGCCGGCGTTGCGAAAAGCATTTGTCTCTGCGTGCATTGACGGGTCGCCGTTCTGCACGCGGCGGTTGTGACCGGCGCCGACAAGCCGTCCACCCGCATCGAAGATCGCCGCGCCGATGGGAATACCGCCTTCGGCCAATCCCTTGCGGGCTTCGGCCAGGGCTACGGCCAGCATGGCGGAATAATCCGGGCTCAAGTTCGTGCCCTCCTCGCGTCATTCCTAATTATATGGGCGACGCGATAGTGGCGACGTGATACCGCCTTCTAGGGTGCACCGGCAGTCGGGTTCAACCCAACAAGCACCTTGCTGCTGGCGGCTGAGCGGGCGAGAGCACCAGGCTGCCACACGGGCGTCGCCAAATAAATCCCTTCAATATGGCTCATAAGCATTTTTAATAAGGCGCTGAGGGCGCTTCGCGATATCCTACCGATTGCGAACCGGCCGTCACATCCCCACTTTATGTCTGAGCGGTAGCCACATTTAAGGAGATTCATGTCGAACGAACTGCGCAACTTCCTGGCTCTCTCGTATGACGAATTGGAACAGCTGAATCTGAAGGCAAAAGAGCAGCGCAAGAACCGCGTTGCGGTGCACAAGATCCAAGAGGAGCGGCTCAAGTATCTGACCGATGAAAAGCGCATCAAGGCCGTGACCGTGCTTTTCAGCGATCTCGAAGGCCGACTGCACATGCTGGACTACGACAAGAAGTTTCTCATTAAGAGCTGGGACAACCTGACTTTTGACGGGTCGTCGATTCGTGGGTTCACCGCGCAGCGGGAAAGCGATCTGCGACTGGGAATCGACTGGGCCGGGTTTTATTGGGGTCCTGCTGACTATTTCGGTTCGGGGAAAGTGCTTGTGTTTGGCGATGTGATCGACAAGGGCGGCACACCTTACGGCGCCGACATTCGTGGCATCCTGAAATTGTATGCCGACAAACTTTACAAGGACGAAGGCTACACTCTGAACGCCGCCAACGAGATTGAAGGCTTCTTGTTTAAAGGAGTGGATGCGGAGCGACGCTACAACGAAACCGGGAAGTTCGAGTACGTTAACACCGGCGGATATTACCACTCGTTGCCGGGTGATCTGCTGCGAACATTTATTGACACCACCGCCGAAGTGCAACGCGCGATGGGCTTCCAGAACGAGAAAGACCATCCCGAAGTCGCGCCCTCGCAGTTCGAAATCAACTACGGGTATGGCGAAGTGGTGGCCGCGGCCGATCAGATCCAGCTTTACAAGCTGGTTTGCCGGCAGGTGGCGACCAACATGGGTTTGACGGCGAGCTTTCTGCCGAAGCCGGTGGTGGGCGTGAATGGCAATGGAATGCACACCAATGTGTCGATCAGTAAGGGTGGCAAGAACCTGTTCTGGGATCCGAAAGGTGAAGAAAAGCTGAGTAAGCTGGGGTGGTCGTTTCTGGACCGCATTCTCACCCACGGCAATGACATCTGTCTTCTGCTGAATGCGAGTGTGAATGCTTATCGGCGGCTGGATCCGCACTTCGAAGCGCCGAATCAGCTCAAGGCTTCGGCGGTAGATCGCGGCTCCATGATTCGCATCCCCATCGGCAACGAGAAGAGCATGCGCGTGGAAGTCCGCTCGGTTGCTCCGGACGCGAATCCTTACATGGTCATGCTCTCGATCTTCAAGACTGGTATTGACGGGGACACGGCGAAAATCAAGAACCTGCGCCAGGCTGAGCGGTACCTGCCAGACAACATTTATGACGCGCTGGCGAATTTCAAGAAAGCGGACTGGACAACTGCCCTTTTGGGCAAGGACGTGAAAGCCCGCTACGCGGACTTGAAGGAGGCCGCGGCCGATCGCTGTCCGCGTCTGCTAGGTACGTTTGTGAAGGCGCCTGAAGTGCAGTATCACCACGACGTTTACAACCAGTTTCTGTGGAATTTGTTTTAGACGAGTTTGCTAGTCTGGAAGCAGTCAAGGCTGCGTTCACCTATGAGCGTGGCCTTATGTTTTCCTGCAGCGGCTCTCAGAGCACGCTAGGTCATCCACCTGCCAAGGCCATCCACCAACGGCCATCCACGTTGAGATTGGAGTCGTTCTGAGGCAGGATTTTGCTGTTCTTCCCCCCTTTGTTTCCGATCCCTGCAAGCAAGTCTATGTGTCTTTACGGGGATCGATGTGTCCATTAGCAATAGCAGACCTGGCTTAGCTACAGGTCCGATTGTGCTGCAGGTGAAAATGTGTGTGCGCGCAGGCCATGCCGGCACAAATAAGAGCCAGGTTCAAGAATGAGCGTGGCCTTTTTCCGCTTTACAAACTTTTGCCAGAATTGACTGCGTCTTTACTTTCCGGGTTAGCTCTCATTCGGGGACGGGCCCTGTTTGAGCTTGCATGAAGTCCCGCGAGCGAGGGCGCCTGCGCCACACAGTACCAGCTTAGAAGAGCGCTGTCGGGCGGCGCTTCCAGTTCTTGCCTTTTTCTTTCGCGGTACTTTCCATGTCGTTGACGTAAGCGCCGGCTTGCGTGAGGACGTGGTGCAGGTCGTTTCCGACGCTGATGAAGGTGAAGCCCTTCTCCAAGAATTCACCTACGCGAGCTGTGCCGAACAGGAAGATTCCGAGGATGAGATTATTTTTGCGGGCGTTCTCGGCGAGCTTCTTGGTAGCGGCATCGAGTTCGGGCGAAGTGTACATGTGCGGGAATTCGTACTTTTCATAAAGGCCCATGGACATACACAGGTCGTTCTGTCCCAGGAAAAGGATATCGACACCGGGGACGGCGGCGATTTCGGCGATGTTCTCGATGCAGGAAGCTGTCTCTACTTGCAGAGCTACGATGCCGTTATTGTTGAAATTGCCGGCGTATCCAAGGAGACCAGCTTTGTTCATGCTGCGCTGTGGGAAGTAGACCGAGCGCGTGCCCACAGTGGGATACTTGGTGCAACTCACCGCCTGACGCGCTTCTTCCGCACTGTTAATGTAGGGGACGAGAACTCCATCGGCGCCCATGTCGAGGGCTTGCTGAATTCCCGGACGATCGTCGTATCCACCTACGCGCACCAGGGATTTGGCTCCGCCATTGGAGATTCCGGAAAGCATGGCGGAAAGTTTTTCGTAGCCCATGGGACCGTGTTGCGTGTCCACGAGCAACCAGTCATAGCCGCTGTGGGCTAGTTGCTCGGCGACGGTCGGACTGTGCGCGTTCAGGAACAGACCCATCTTGGGCGTGCCTTCGCGCAGTTGCTTCTTGAAGTCGGCGCCACTAACGGTGGCTTCGGGCATAGCTGATTCCTCCTGAGAGTAGTGAAAGTTCCCTAGTGTAACCCACCGGACCGAAGCAGCCGGCGCGAGGTCGCGCGGTTGGCGGAAGTCAACTATGACCCTTGGCCACCTGAGGATGACTGGCGCAGGTAGTGTTTTGGCCTACTGAAGCTACTTCCTTCCCTTGCAGGTGAGAAGCTGAACCAGTTCGAACCGCTTCCTGAAATTTCAGGCGACGCGGTGGGCGACTTCGACGCCCACGCCTAACACGGTCAGAAACGCCGAGAGCCATGCGGGATGCGCTGGCCAGGCGGGGGCGGTGACCAGGTTGCCGTCGATGCAGGCTTTGTCCATCGGGACTTCGACAAAAACGCCCCCGGCGGCGGCGACGTCGGGCGCGACGGCTGGGTAGCAACTGCAGCGGCGGCCTTCGAGCACGCCGGCTGCGGCCAGCAGTTGCGCGGCATGGCAGATGGCGGCGACCGGTTTTCTCGCCTGAAAGAAATGCCGCACTACGTCAAGCACCTTCGGATTCAGGCGGAGATATTCCGGCGCACGGCCCCCGGGGATGACCAGCGCGTCGTAAGTCTCGGCCTTCACCTCTTCAAAAGTTGCGTTGAGCATGAAGTTGTGTCCGCGTTTTTCGCTGTAGGTCTGGTCGCCTTCGAAGTCGTGGATGGCAGTGCGCACAAACTCCCCGGCTTTCTTTCCGGGGCAGACCGCGTGTAAGGTGTGTCCTACCATCTGCAAGGCCTGGAAGGGCACCATCACTTCGTAGTCTTCGACGTAGTCACCTGCCAGGAGAAGAATTCGATTTTGTGCCATGTGGTCCTCTGCATATATTCTGCCAGATCGGAAGCTGGTGCGCTGGGAGCGAAGAGTTGGCCGCCGAGCTTCGTTCGACCAGACAGCCGAGGGCGGCTGTCTCCCCGTAGTTGGTGGTGGATCTGAGCGTATCCGCTTTGTTCCGTTGCTTAGCCAAGCAGAGACTTCGCTTTAGTGCCGGTCGTGATCCCGATCATGATCGTGGTCATGGTCATCGTGATGATTGTGACGCCAAGTCCAATATTCCTTCTGCCGATCATGGTCCAATCTGCGAAAGTCGCGATCCTCGCGACGATTTTCGACGATCCACTGATGGTAGTAGACATTTTCGTGATCGTCCCAGCGGTGATAGTCGTTGTAATACGGGTCGTAGACGCGATAGGTTCTGGTTGCACACCCGGTAGTCAGGACCGGCGCGAGAAAAGCCGCGGCCAGCAAGAGCGAACTGAGGTATCGGTATCCACTGGGCATGTTTAGCTCCTTCCAGTTGCTTGCATCCGAGTCTTTGGTGCAGGTCGAGATTGCCGGGTTGCCTGGTTCGAACTAACCCGGGGGTGAAGGCCTCGGTTGATCGGCCAACCGCTTACGCGGCGCTTAAATCGCGGCTCTTCTACACAGTCGCTCTTAACCGCTCGCTCCCACCCACGCGCTCTCACTCACTCTTCTGGTGCGGGCTCGCTTTGGCCATTTTCGGCGGGGGCGAGCGGCAGGCGGGACGCGCTGCCAAGGAGATCGCGCTCCTGGGGCGAGAACTGGCTCTTGAAACGGTCGGACTCGATGATCTGCTGACGCTGGCCCGGAGGCATGGCGCGCAGGTCCCGGATAGCGGTCTGTAACCTTTGCCGGCGGTCCGGAGGAAGATCCTGTAGACGCGAATACAGTTGCCGTGCCTGCTGTTTCTGGTCGGGAGTCAGGTGCTCCCAGGTTTCCATGCGTTGCAGGATACGATCCTGCTGCAGCGGCGGTAGACCGCTGAAACGCTGCAGTCGCTCGCGCAACCGCTGTTGCCGCTCGGGCGGAAGGCTGCGGAACTGGGGGTCACTTTCCAGAGCTTTCTGTTGCTGATCGGGAGGAAGATTTCGGTAGCGGCGCAGCCATTGTCCGGCGTGATTGCCCTGCGCCAGGGCCTGCTGGCGCGCCGCTTGCCGCTCTTCACGCCGCTGGATGCGCTGGGCGTGGCGGGTCTGGGACACGCACGGCGAGATTGCGAGCGCCAGCATGAGGCTGGTGGCCGCTGCCGCCATTTTCGCCGGGATGGACTTGAGTCCGAACACTTTTGTTAAGGTTTCTCCGGATGCTTTGGGTTTTTTCCGAAAGCTTTTAACCGCGGCGTGCGCCAAGAAATGCGCGCCGAGGTCGCAAACAAACTCTACGGATTCGCGGTCACATCCTGCTGGACTTCGAGATCATCGAGTACATCGAAATCGGAGTAGAGGTTCTGGTTCTTTTCGAGCGCCTGCAAATCACCCACCGCCGTGCCCGGCTCCGCCGGCGTTTGAAGCGCGACGGCCACCGGGGGAGCCGATGCCGTACTTCCGCTCTTCCCTGTATTCATGCGGACCAGAGTCACGCTCACTACCATCAGCAGGGCAAACGACGCGGCCAGAGCGGGCTTACGCAACCAGTGCAGCCAGCCGGCGGGTTGCTTCGCGCTTTCCTCGCGCAAACGCGCCATCAGACGGACATCAAAATAAGGCGAGGGTTCCGGAGCCTGCCACTCGTCCAGCAGTGACATGGTCTGGCGGAATGCCTCGAGCTTGCCGGCGCACTCCGCGCAGGAATCGAGATGAGCCTTTACTTCGGGCGTAGCCGCGGTTAACCCGGCGGCCAAGTCCGGCATCAGTTCGCGAGTGTCGTCGCAATTGCTAGTGGACTTCATGACAGCTTTCCTTTACCCAAACTCTTCTTTACACAAACTCTCGCAGCTGTTCGCGCAGCGCTTCGTAAGCGCGGAACAGCAAGGACTTGGTGGCGGACTCGCTCAGCTTCAATACATCGGCAATCTGGCGATAATCCATCTGCTGGTACTTGTGCATCACCACGGCGATTCGCTGCCGCTCCGGCAGCGACTCCACGCGCTGGCGAATGGCAGCCAGCCGCTCCCTCTGGACCAGGTTTTCTTCAGCGCTGGGCGTCCCGTCGGGCAGGTCCAGGGTGTGGCCGCTCTTCTCATCCGGTTCATCCAGGCTCACAGTGTTCTCGGGGCGCTCATGACGCGTGTCGCGCGCGTGATTCACCGCGAGATTGGTCGCGATGCGATACAGCCAGGTGGTGAATTTCGCGCTGGCCTCGTAAGTCTCACGCGAGCGATAGACACGCAGGAAAACTTCCTGAGCCAGATCTTCGGCTCCGGCGGCGTTATGCGCCATGCGGTACATAAAGTTCACCATCGGCCGGCGGTATTTCTGTACCAGGTAGGCGAAAGCCGAGTCGTCACCGGCCTTCACCTGAAGCATTATTTCGGCATCAGTTCGACCTTCGCCGGACGAACCGGCATCTGCCTCGACTGCCGCCTGCTTAGGCACGCCCGCCATCGCGAGCAAACCGCGATCCATGGCTATACTGCTCACATCTGATTCAACCCTTGTGGAGGGCGAAAGTTGCGTTCCGGCCGCTCCCGAGCCAGGCCCGGAAGTGCCCTCGGTACAGTGGGCTGCGGGTACTTTGGAGGGTCTGGGTTCGGTCGGCATATCTGGGCTTTACCTGCCCCACCGCAGAGACCGAAAAAACTGGCTTCGAGGGGTGGCGCGGGAATAGCCTATCATGGCGGCCGGATACGGGAAACTGGTTCGTTTGCTACAATATAGCGGCGGTTCGAGTGGGCGCTTAACTCAGCGGTAGAGTGCCATCCTCACACTGTTGCGTGGCACGCAGAATGAGACAGTTACAGATGCTGGCGGGAGCATTTGAGCACTGCTAGAGCAGTCGGGCATCGCTAACGTTCCCGCGTTTGTTCCCACGGCGGACGGGTTCTGGCACCCGGTCTCGTCTTCGTTTCGGATTGCGATGGCCGAGTCATTAAAGACAGTCAGCTTTGAGCCGGATGCGTCTCTTCCGCAGACCTTTCAGTAATCAGTACATTGATCTGCTTCGAGGCTTTCGAACCCCTGTGCCTCGTTCCGCGGTAGCCAGCCGGGTCAACAATCGCGATGAAATCGGGCGCGAGTTTGTAAACGGGGAGAAAGTCATGCTTCTGCGAGCGGACTGCTCACAGGCAATTTACAGATCACGGTGGGGTTATTCATGACACCGTATAGGATGACAGGAAATGCGTCATTCAGCCTCGATGAGCCACGCGTGACGCATGGGACGCCCAAAGACACCCAATGCGGAAACCCATTCCGTCCGAAGCGGCCATGGCAAAAGCAGTGCAGTCCAAGATGTCGCCAGCGCGCTTACGTTCAGAGGCAGCCCATCAGAACAGAACTCTACTACGGGGCATAAGCGCATCGCTCACGCACGCGACGGGAACCCGGAACGCAAACATGAAATTCAGCGGGGCCAATCGAGCAAGGCGGTCCCGACGCGCTTTGTTGCTTGATGCGTCCAGCCACGAGCCGGTCACGGCGCCGTCTCTAGGGTGGTCCATTCACTTCGACGAGACTTCGACGAAACTCATCACCAGGATGCGTTTATGAAGATCACTCTATTTTGGCATTCCGCTTGAAATGAACACGGCCGCGCCTCGTGATCGCATTGTCCGTAGGCGGCCCTGAGTTGATGACAAACATTCCGCATAGAGCTGCGCGAATGGGCAAACTTTCCCGAACTGCTGGCCAGCAGTTAGTTACAGTCGAAACGGTGAGATAGCGAGGGTTTAAACGATGCCCAAACAGTGCGTGGCGAAAAACAGAAGGGGTAAACGTTGTGGTGCGTGGGCGGTCACAGGAAAGGCAAAGTGTTCTCTGCATTTGGATCCCGGACGGGCGGCGCGGCTGGGCGCCCAGCACGGAAGCAGACCTGTGCTTCCGGGTCATTCCGAAGCGGTATCGATAGAGCTGCCGAAAAGTGCTGGCGACGTCCGAGACGTACTTGCCAACGCTATGTCCCAGGTTCAATCGCGCAACATGGCCGTCAAGATCGCCAATAGCTTGGCGTACATATCCACCAGCCTCTTGCGGGCGATTGAGGTAGCCGATCTGGAAAGGCGCCTTGCTGCGCTTGAGGGTGAACGGAGCAGAATTGAAGACGATTAGAACACGTTAGGCAAAGGAGGTTTCATGCGACTAAAAGCACGCTTGGTGCGGTTGGAGCTAGCATTCAAGACACGAAACGCAGAACATTTTCCTGAAGTGTGCCTGTGCTTTCCTGCGGATGAACAACCCTGGTTCAGGTGGCGAGCCGAGGCCGAGGAGGCTGCCAAGGTGCTCTGCCCCGTCCACGGCCAGCGTTTCCACTCTGTCCAAAGATACCATCTCTATCAGGCATTACACTTCTACGTTACCGATTTCGAACACGGGTGGCCGAACTGGTCTCCGCAGTACCAAAAGGCCATGAAGGCAAGTCTTGATCCACGTCGGTGGCCAGCCGAAGAAGTAAGCGTCCCTTGGCCACAAGAGATTCAAGAACTAATATTGCGCGACGGCACGCGGGTGAAAAGTGGCGGCCCGGCTGTGGAGGGGTTCCTGAGCAAAGGCAAACTAAAAATGGTGATTCCTCCTACCTAGCCATCTCATCGTTTAACGGTAGGGTGGCACGTTCCTTTTATTCGTGCGGAAGATTGGCGCCCGCTTGCCGTTTCCATCTCGTCAGGCACCGTTGGGGACATCGTTCAAACCCTCGCCATTTGCCGTTTCTTACCGTTCAACGGTAGGGGTGGCACCATCCGCATTTCGATTCGAGCCGCAGGCGTGCCGTTGTGTGACAAGAGCTGCACGCTAGATGAGTTCCACATTGACGAGCACAACCCAATGTACGATCCGTTGGGTCATGCGACTAACGACATCCCCAAGGCATTTGGACTGGGGCAATAGAGCCATGATTCAGAATAGAGCAACAGCGTTTGTAACGACCGCATTCTTGCTATTGGTGTTGAGCGGCTGCCGCGAGATTCCGACGTCAGTAAAAGTCGGGAATGGTCCTTCGTTCTCACTGGGGGGAAGCGGGCGCCTGGCGAGCTTCACGGTGTACGCGCCACAGAGCGGTCAGAAGGTTGCTTTCCCCGATCATGACGTAGCCTCCGTTGTTTGGCAGGTTGCCGCATCAAAGGGGTACTTCAAAGGCTCTCACGTCAAGGGACTTCAGTTGACCTACGGCAAGGTTCCCTCTGGCTACGAACAGGTTATACCCGGTCAGTCGCAAGCTGCTCCAGACCTTGCGCCCGGTACCGTTTACGCGTTTCTTGCAGAATCAACCGATGCCCCGATCGCGAGCGGCTATTTCTATATGGGCGATTCTGGCCCTGTCCAAACAGCAGTTCCCGATCTCTGCCTAATGTTCGTCCAGGGCCGCAAAGCCAGGGTGAAGTGCAAACTAAATACAGCCGAGCCCTACCAAGAACCTGTGGACCTCGCAAAGTATGTGCAAGAGCACCGGATAACGGAATGAGGCCTAGACCAGCTAAAGCGGTACCTTGCCATGAAGGTCTCTGAAATCGCGAACCGGCTGACAGGCATCTCGACTCCGCTGCTCGGGGTGTCGTGGCAGCCGACTGATCTGGAGGTGAGTGCTGCGCGATGCGCGGAACCTTCGGCGTTCATGTGGCGAAGATCGCCGCCGAGTTCAAGCTGGACGTTGAGGACCGGTTGGCCGAAATCCTGCCCGCCAGGCGGATACCGATTCGGACAATGACGACCGCCATCCTGCCCGTCCTGCCCGCCGGAAGTGAACCGCTAAAGGCAAGATCAAAAGCGCGCTGCCTTCGGCATCGGGAGTGGGGTGACACGTCACCCCGGAACGGGTGCTGCGCGCGAGCGGCGCGTTAGCGTGCGCGAACTTGTTGAAAGCAGAGCAGCTAAAGAAAAAATCCCTTCGGCGGGTTGCTGTCCGGCAACCGCAGGTTAGCGCAGGCGAACTTGTTGATTCCAAACGAATGCTGCTAGTCTCGGCTGAAATCCTCCCAGGAGCCAGCCGGAGATGGTGAAGCCGCCACTGCGCACGAAATCCATCGGTTTCAAAGTCAGCGAGGAAGAGTACGCGCGGCTGGAGGAGGCGGCGCGAGCCGGAGGCTTTACGCTCGGCGAGTGGTGCCGCCAGGTGGTGCTGGAGGACGCCAGCGGCGAGGAGATCAAACCAACCGGGGCGGGAGCTGAGGCCCAGGCACTCATGGCCGAGCTGGTGGCGCTGGGGCGATCCTGCTCAATGTGCTCTTCAAGCTGGCGAACGGGGAGAAGCCGACGGAGGAGGAGATGCAACGGCTGATCGACCGGGCCGACTCGGACAAGCTGAAGAAGGCGCGGGAACGGCTGGCGCAGGCGGCAGAGTCGGAAGGGCCGCCGGGAGAGAAATCCTGAAAATATTTTGATCGTTTTTCCGGTTTCCGGGTTCCTAGAGTAAGTAGGGGGCGGTGTAGGTGATGAGCCAGGTGTTGGGTCGCGGAGAGTCACGGCCTTGGGCGACGAAGTGGCCGGTGTCGAGTCTGGGGGCTTTCCTGCTTGCGGTCGTGGCGGGCATAGGAATCTTCACGTACCGCAACGTGGAGAAGTGGACGCGGTTGCAGCAATGGTACTGGACCGAATACCTGACCACGAAGACGTTCCCCACAGCGCGCGGCGACTACCGGCTGCTGGCGAAGGTGGACGCCCACGGCAAGCAACTCATGGCCCTCGATGCCGACGTGGTGCAGGGTCCGATGCAGGGATGGCCGCCGTTTCCGTTTGCGCTCACGCCGAAGGCACGGCAGGCGGGAGCGGTCGCGCTGAAGATGGACACAGTGCATTACGGCAGCGCGCAAATGAATCAGATGCTCTCGGAATGGATTTACGAGAGCCAGTCGCCCGACGACCTGATCCGGCTCGCGTGGATGGGAGCGCTGGGCATCTTCGTGCTCGGTCTGGTGCTGGCGATCCCGCGCGACCGCGCGCGGGTACGGATGCTGGAATCCGATCCAGAGCGATCCTGGATGTTTCATCAATCCGCAGAAAATCTCTGGCGCGTGCTGGAGAAACCAACACCACAGCGAGCAGAAGTATGCTGACGATATCGAAGCCGCTCAGTGCAGGCCAGGCGCAGGCGTACCACAAAGAAGAGTTTGCCAACGCGCAGGGGAATTACTACTCCGAAGGCGAGCGGATACGCGGCGAGTGGCACGGCAAACTCGCCGAGGAGTGGGGCTTGCGTGGTGACGTGCAGGAGGAACACTTCGCGCGACTGGCGAACGGCCAACATCCGATGACGGGCGAGCAACTGGTGCGCTACCAGGCCGCGCGGGAATACGTGAACGAGCGCGGCGAAACGGTGAGCACGATGGAGAAGCACCACAAGCTATTACCAGCAGGATGGAATCAATGAGGTCACCTCCGTGAGCAACTCGGCAGGGGCCTTAGCCAATACATACACTTTCGACTCCTATGGCAAGCTGACTGCCTCGACAGGAACGATCACCAACCCATTCCAGTACACCGCGCGCGAGTTTGATGCTGAAACCGGCACCTACGAGTACAGAGCCAGGTACTACGACCCATCTACCGGACGATTTCTAAGTGAAGATCCACTGAAGTTTGGCAGCGGTGTTAACTTCTACGCGTACGTGGGGAATAGCCCGATCAATTTGCTAGATCCCTCCGGTCTGCAGGCAGGCTGGTGGAATGGCGTGGTGAATTGGCTATTCCCGCCTGATCCGCCTCCACCTGCTCCGCACTGGCCCGCCCCACCAGCGCCGACTCTTCCGTTCAGGTGCTCTTTTGCTGGTGAATGCGATTTCGCGCCGGACATGTCGGGGGCGCTGGATTGTTTCCGGAGGTGCCTGGGAAGACAGCCTGCGATCACCTGTGGACGAGGGCGACACCCAGCAACTGACCCCCATACGAGAGGACTCGCTGTTGACATTGGTACTGTTGCAAACCCGTGGCTTACGACGGACGAGGCCAGGCGGTGTTTCGGGTCCTGCTTTTCCGGAAGCAGCTATGCCCAGCAAGTTAATTGGCGACCCTTTGACCTCCAAAGACACCGTGATGCTCCTTTGTTCAAGGAGCGTGAAGAGTTCTTATTGCATATGCTGAAGAGAGGATCAACGAGGACTTTTGTTCAAAGCTCAGCAGGATATCTTCTTCGTGCGATTGACGCTCTTGATTTGAAGAAGCTTCGTAAGCTCGGCATGAAAGAGATTGATGATGCCACCCGGAAGATTTGGGGACAACGAGTAACGCGATTTTCCCGCTTTCCCGGCTCTGGCGCGGCATATGCCTTTAGGAACTGTGTAAAGATGTTCCTACTATTCCACGGGAAATTGAAGACCCGAAAACCCCCGCGCCAACCGTTCGTGGATGAACTGAACAGCTTTTCTGAATACAACCGCTGTCGGAATTTGGTACCTGGTTCAGTGGAGTCGCATCGTAACAAAGTCCGTTCTTTCTTGAACTGGTATTCGTTGCGAAAGGGAGGCCTATCAAAGCTCTCCATCCACCATATTGACAAGTACATAGCGCAAAAGCAGCGCGACGGATGGTCGTCCGCAACACAGTCATCTTCCATGCAGGCATTGAGGATCTTTGTTCGTTATGCGCACACGCAAGGCTGGTGCCCAGACTTTTCCGACTGTATTAAGGCACCGTATCACTCCCGATTGGGCACTCCATCGCAAGGACGAGCATGGGACGAAGTTGTGCAGTTACTTGAGGCCACAAATGGGAAAAACCATCCCTCTGTCCGGGCCAGAGCCGCGTTGATGTTAATTTCCACATATGCTCTGCGCAGTAGTGAAGCGTCGCGTCTGCTACTCAGTGATTTCGATTGGAAGAAACAGACCGTGACGATGCGGCGTTCAAAGCGAGGACGCAAACAGAGGCTCCCGTTAAGAGCCGAGGTCACACGGGCGGTGTTGAATTACATCAGGATCAGGCCGCGATGTCCTGTGCGAAATCTCTTTGTGACCTTGCGTCCTCCGTTTCGGTCAATCGGAAAAGGATCATTTTACTGTCTTACGAGTCGTCGGTTGAAGAAACTCGGGATTGCTTCGGGACGCATTGGGCCTCATGCACTTCGCCATGCCCGAGCGATGCAACTTCTTCGTGGTGGCATGACCATAAGGGAGATCGGTGACTTTCTCGGTCAACGTCACCCGGAGTCGCCACTCTTTTACGCAAAGTTCGATGTCGAGATGCTGCGTGAAGTCGCAGACTTCAGCCTTGAGGGTTTGATTTGAAGGTCTCCAAGGCGGTTCGGCTATTCATCGCTCATAAGCAGTCCATGGGCTGGGAGTTCACCACCATAGCACGATTTCTCGCGACATTCGCTCAACTTGCGGGTGACGTTCATCTCTCAAGTTTAACCGTGGCGCAGGTTTCTAAATTCATCGGCAGACCTACCCTGTCCGCATTCAGCAGGTACGACAGGCTAAGGCGGTTTTTTATGCATTGGAAAGCCCGTGAACAACTAGAGGCCCTTCCCCTACCAGCACCCATACCTCGCGGCCATTCAACTTTTGTTCCTTACATCTATTCCCGCACGGAGATTCGGCGTCTGGTCAGCGAGCCCGCGTTGAGCAGCACAATAAAGCCAAGAGTGATTGATCCGCTATCTTTCCGGACCCTGTTGTTGTTTCTCTATGCGACTGGTGCGTCACTGACCGAAGCGTTAACGCTGAAGGAGTGTGATGTGGATTTGAAACGGGATGTGATCACACTTCAGAAAACTTCTCATGCGCGGAGGAGAACGATCCCGATAGGCTCAGATGTTCATAAACTCCTGACAATGTACCTAAAGTCACCTATCCGTAAGAAGTTCAAGGGCAGAAATTTCTTTTTAACGCGGAACGGTACGCCTGTGCACAGTGCGACGTTGAACGGGCAGTTTAGAGTGATTCGTCGTAATGCGAGTGTCGTTCGACTCGATGGTGGTCGCTTTCAGCCGCGGCTGAATGATTTCAGGTCCACATTCGCAGTCCATCGTATTGCCGCGTGGTACGAGCAGGGTTTGGACGCGCAAGAGTTGTTGCCTGCTTTGGGGGCGTATTTGGGGCAACTCGGTCTCACTTCCATGACTAGGCACATCTCTTTGTCGCCAGAGCACTACCGGAAACACTTGATTCCCGCGTCGGAGAACCGAGATTCCCGAAAGCGGGCGAGTCGGGCTAGCCCGCTCGTGACTGAGTTCTTGAGGCGGGTACAGAGTTGCTAGAACCCCGATTTCATCGAAGCGATCATTGTCGCGGTGATGGAGCGATGGAGCGGGGTGATTGCACACGTGGTCAGTGAGCGCAGTGTTTGGATTGATCTATCCGAACGGTTTGGAACGGCTATCCGTTCAGACAGCCATCCGATAAATCGGATGTTGTCTTGATATGGCGATAACGTTCAGCCCTTCGCCCGATGCCCCGTCCTGAAACGCGGATGCCCGCTCCTTGAATCGCAGCCCCTCGGATGGGTTGGGATTGCAGATGCTGATGGCGGCGGCGCATTTCGCGCTGCGCTTCCCCTCTTCGGCACCACTAAAATCCTATTTGTATCGCCTCCTATCGCGTCCGCTAAACGCCTCGCCTGGCTCTCGATTCGACGTGAAGGTTCATTTGGTACCTACTGCAGCTTGACGTATTCGGCCTTGGCTTGGCGCAAGACAGGAACGTCAGGGTCGGCATCTTTTCCAAAGCGCGAAGAAGTCCTGGTACGCCTTGCGCGCACCATCGTTGTCTCCGGTCATTGGCTTTGGCCCGCCCCAATTGCAGGTGTCCTAGCGAAGCGCCAAACATGTCCTGGGTGAACTTATCGTCATCCAGCAGCTTGGCCCCCGGGCACTCCCATGAGCTTGATGCTGATGCTCATGAATCCCACGTCGTCGATGTCGGGAGTTATGTAAGGGCCTGGTCCTGAGAAACGCACCCATGCCCGATACGTGTGGGCTGCGCGAAGATGCCGCGGCGCATGTGCTTCGGTAGGTCCTCGCGGATGGTAACCTCACCACGGACAATGCCATGCGTCTTGGTATTTCCCGTGCGCTGAAAGTCCCCAGCTTGCCAGAGCCTGCGCATCTGATTGCCCATTGTCGTGATGATGTCGTCAAGATGCGCCTCTTCATCCGGCTGAATTCTTTCCTCGGCCAGTTTGAGGCCGTCGTTCTTGCGTCGCATGTTGATGAGGGCCGTGGCTACGTTGGTCAGAAACTGGCGAAAGAGTTTGTCGAACACGGGACGGAAGAAGGGATCGATTCGGCGTTCGAGGTGAATAAACAGCGTCGAGGCATTGACGACCCAATTGAGCAGCCGGACACCAGTGTCAGCAGGGGGTAAGCCATAGCCGCTATTGCTAATGGAACGCACGACTGAGGTGACTCAGTATACTCTGCTCACGAGCGCAGCTCGGATTTTCTCTTCCGAACGAGCAGGAAAGAGTTGCGACAACGGTTGGAGGGTTTTCTGTCGGGAAGCCTCATCGTGTACGCTCGAGACGGTTGTTAACCAGCCTTCTCCGTAGTCCCGCCGCCCCGATATGTATTGAAAAACTTGAACAGTGTGGCGAGCGCGCCCAAAGCGGTCGTAACGTAGGCAGCAGACGATTGCCACAGTGCATTTTGGGTGGTGAGCAGAAATGCTCCAAGGAAGATCATTGTAGTGAAGAAAACGCCGTGCATTTTCCCCCAACCGCTGCGACGCGATTCGCGTAGCCACTCCTGTTTCAAGCCCTCAGTCGTGGCGGACCGCACAAACCGCCGGAAGCTCTCGTTCATAAGTCGGAACTGCGGGTCTGTCGTGATGAAACCCCTGCGTACCAATTGCCGAATGGCCCTTGCATTGGTGGGATTCAGCAGCCCATCCTCCGCAAGTTGAGCCAGCGCAAACTTCTGGTCGTCCGAACACTCTTTCCAAATCAGGCGGTAATACCCATCAGCACGCTCCAGGATCTCGGAAGCAACTGTTTCCTCTGAGTGAATTTTTTCCGTCTGAAGGTCTTTGGCGAGCTGCGCGCCGATGGGCCACAGGGCCGCCATCGGGCCACACTCTCTCCAGATAAGGTCTTTCGCTGGACCCTCGTACAGCTTCTTCCAGTGGAGAGGCTCTTCTCGGAGATCAATTACCTCAAGAGGGCGGAACATACCGTACTCGTCAGGGGAGGGTGGGACCTTCATAACCGCGGCAAGCTGGGTGTTCTCTCTTTCTAACAATCTCCCGATCAGAATCTTCTTTTGCTCGTCGTTCTTGGGATCATTCAATCCGTATTCGAAATGCAGTATCTCGATTACAGTGTTCACTGGTAGCTTATCCAAGTCTAAATTCTCGGCCCATTTTGGTTCGGTTGCAATTTTCTCCAGATCAAGGGGCTTTCTATCGGGATCTAAACGCCAGTCCTCCGGAACATGTGGCACAAGGATGAGGACACTCCGGCCCTCGCGAATTGCTTCAGCAAGCCTCAGCTCGCCTGTTATCTTCAACGGAGCGATATGAAAAAGAAAAATCCGACGCGCGAGTGCCCAGACGATGAAGGCAATCGCCACAATCACGCCAGCCGTAACCCCTACGCCCGCGAACTGGATTCCGGATGAAGCTGGCAGGCTTGACGTGATCAACAAATCATTTTCCGCCTCCGTGTTTTCTTTCTTTGGCACAGCGGCGCGCTGTAAATTGTCTAGTACCTCATTACTCCGTGGCACCAGCGAATGCACGCCATGCCAGCGAAGGGTCAACTTGGATTCTTCACTGTTCCAGAACCACTCCGGGAAATTGTCGCCGGCGCGGTTTCCTGATCCGACGTTCATGGGCTCGGTGGTGCCAGAGGTCGACGATGTGGGATCAGAATTCTCGGGGTCACCAGACTGGGAATCGACGCGGTCCGGAATTACGCCTAACATCTCCGCGGCGGTCTGATTGTAGTCAAGGTGAAGTGCATAGACTAGTTTCTTGAACCAACCGGCGTAGAGTTCTCTGCCTTTCTGACGGGGGGAATGCGGACATACCGGAAGCTTCACCTTGCTGGCAAGCAGCGGGTCGAGCACGATCAGCTTCCATGGCGATAACCTGTTTTCGCCTGGCTGGGATTGGTTGTTTCTTGGGCATTCCTCGGTTTCGGGGTCTTGGAATTCATGACACTCACGGATCCCGAGGTCATCGACTCCGGGTTTATCCGTACTGCAGCGCTCCTTGGTGGAGATCAGGCGTTGATCCAGGGCAGACGCCAGATGGAGTTGTGCTTGCTTGATTCCCAATCTCCGTTCCAGGTTCAGGCTGGCGCGGAAGATCGCCATCGGCGTCAATACACCAAGTAGGAGGAGTAGCAAAAGGACGCTCACAACGTAACAGCCCCTCCAGATGTATGGACTCATTTCGGCACGGTTGGAGGTCTCCTCTGCGTCCTCGTTTCGATAGGAAGAGCGCCTAAACTTCAGAGCCATATAACGAAGTGGCCGATCCAGCAGAGGCAGCAGCGCGAGTATCCCGAGGCCCAACAAATAGATAAACGCCTGCAAATGGCTCCGCTTCCAAATCGTTGTCAGCAGAAAAGCAATCGCGGCAAACATCAAGATCATTACCAAGCCGGAGAGGAGCACTCGTGCTGCCCCTTTCTTTTTCCTTGGCGCACATGCCCCAATGCACCACGCCGTCAATAGAAAAGCAGAGTAAGGGATTGCGACACATGCAGCTACGTTTTGTTCGCTCGAGCCGGTGAAACCCAAAAACAGAAACAGAACGATGAGCCAGGTGTAAATAACAATCTGAGATATGTAGGTGCTCAGGCGTGCCCGATTGGGCCAAAGCCACTCGGCCGCAAACTTAGGCTGGCAAATGAGGCACCAAATCGAAATGACCACGGCGGGTATCGCCAAAATCCCCAGAAGCAACAGGGATGTCATAGTCATCGATTGCAGGTTCAGTGTCCGGACGAAGGTCACGTCCCTATAGACGATAAGCGACCACGGCGCCTGAGATACAGCGATAACAGGCATCACGCGCATCTGGTAATCATTTCCCAGATATTTGACAGTCAGCGAGCGTTGGGTCGAATGGCCGAACATGGCGGCCTGGAGCTGCTTGCTCCAATCGCTCTCCTGTAGAAAATTCTCGTGCTGGTTCTTGGTCTTGTCGACGTGGAATAAGACAAGGCCTGTCTCATCCACAAGCGCGAACCCGTAATCGAACGGCACTATGGGATCAATCAACGAAAGCGGCTGAGCGGTCAGAAACGCAGAACCGCCCTTCATATCACTTTCGATGCCGGACGGGAACAAACTTGGATTGCAGTCCATGGTGCTGATGCTTAAGCCGGCAAGGTATTCGAGCTTGTTCGGAGGCAGAGTCGAATCGAAATGAAACGGTGGACCCTTGCCATCGAGGTAGGTCGATTTAGGAGCTGTGTAGATGCGTGACTTTGAGATATCGATCATCGGCGTGAGATATCCGCTCGCACTCCATTTGATAATCTGTTGTCCGTCGTCATTCGTCCAGAAGGCGTTATGCAGGTAACGATAAGTCGACGCTGCCGGAGGCAGGTCGATTCCGTTAGTCTTGACAAAATGGTTTGATCTGATCACCTCGCTCTTTCCGTCTTTAGTCCGGTTGAGATCTTCCTGAAGCTCTTGGCTTCTGCACCATTCCTCCAGTTGATTCCGCATCTGTCCCAGTTCGTCATGTATGTTCTCCGAGAGACGGTTGCCGAGTTTTTCTAATTGGTCTTCCGTATCATCGTTCAGGGGAAAACCAACGGCATTGAGCCCTGACAGTGTGAAGACGCTCGTCAACCAAACGAGAAGGAACGCCAAAAAGCCAACTTCACGAAGCCGTAAATGCTCTCGCCGGTTAATGAAAAGGATCTTCAGAATCGGGGCGCCCATAAAAATGACAAGAAAAAGCGCGGTGAGCCAGACCATGAATGTGGAAGAGATTGATAACGCCTCCCACTCCAGAGTCTTTGCGGAAGTCAGGCCGCACAGTACCCACTCCTGCGCTGGTTCGTCCTGGTTGGCATCGTGTGTGAAGGCGTCAACCAGTACAGGCTGCAGGAAAAGCTTGTAACGCGTACCGGCGAGCGTGACATCGGTCAAGTGTTTCGATTTCGTCCGCCAGGACTGATCCGCGTTCTGCTTGATGGCGTGCCCGCTGGCCTCCTGATCGTCACTCCCGGATGGCGATCCTGAGTGCGCATCTGCGGCGCTGTCCATTGGTTTGGTCTCTGCGTCCACGGGCTGGGCTTGCAGAAGACCCGTGAGGGTGGTGAACTGCGGACCAGCCCTGTTGCTCTGATAGACGATTGTTCCCTTTTCCGAAACCAGGAGAATATCGTCAAAGGGGAGGGAGCCGACAAGAGGCTTCAATACGCGGCTGACTTCTAGCGAACCGACGTAATCGTTTTGTGAGGCTTTGTGCCGCTGAGCGGTCAGCAACAACTCCCAGTTGCCGTTGCGCCGCTGCAACTCTAATCTGGATCCGGGCTTCGAGGGCATCGGGTGGGTTGTGAACTCGAAACCTGGCGCCAGGTACTTCACATAGTCCTTTAGCGCTTCCGGTTTCCGCTCGGCCCATTTCTTAGATTGGTCCTCAGGACGGACTGCAACAAATTGCTCCAGTTCCTCTTTCCTCTTGACTCTCTCAGGGTCAACCAAGTCGGCGCTAAACTCAAGAATGCTGCCATGAATCGAGACCATCGCCTGGATCTGGTCGCCCAGCACGGCAAGAGATCGAAAATTTCGGCTTGCGAGATATTCGCGCCGCGCCTTAACGTACACGAAATAATAGAGGCAGAAGGCCGAGGCCAGCACCACCGCAGTGATCAGGGGAAGGACCCAGGAAGTTGGAGGTTTTACCCCGCCTGTCGCTTTGCCAGAACTGGTGCTTGGTTCCTGGGAAGGGACGTTCGCATTAGAATCATCCGCCATGACTCCCGCCCCAACGGCGCAAGTGCGTCGAATTTGTGGGTCCGCCTAGGCTGCGAAGTATACACCTACTCAAAGCCGCGCCAATCATCGCATGCAGATTTGTTCTAGATTTGGAACAAGGCTAATGAGAGTCAGTCTAGTGCGCCAACAGCTGGTGGGTGAAATCCTAAGTACCCGTAACAACTTCAACGATGATCGCTTGCAGGCCACTATCCGATCGATGGGTCCGCGCTATCGGGCCGCCAGGGCTGATCGAAGGTGACACTCGAATCGCCGCCGCTTCGCTCTCCCAGAATCCTCCACGGGCCACGGTCGAGGCATTGGGGGCCAGTGGCTGCTCCACGCGTTCACCCGTCGCTGGTGCCGCTACATCGTACTTGTTGTAGTAGCGGTCCAATACCCACTCTCGCACGTTTGTGAAAGACCCCTTGCTGGGCTGCCGCCTTCTGCAGCCACTTCACGGCTTCATCCTCATTCACCGGCACTCCGTCGCCATCGAGATAGCGCAGCCCGAGATTGTATTGAGCCGCGGTGTTGCCTTCACCAGCCGCTCTCGCTACCCATTGGGCGGCGGTTGTACAGGTTTGTGGAAGCCCGCGTCCGATCTTGTAAGCCATTCCCATTTGGAATGCCGCGAAGGCCGAGGCGTTGGGCTGGACTGGGCGACGACGGCGCAGCGCAGGAGTATTTGTACAGGTTTGTGGAAGCCCGCGTCCGATCTTGTAAGCCATTCCCATTTGGAATGCCGCAGAATCATCTCCGTATTCCGCCCGCCGTAGTCCGGCGAGCTCGTAGCGGCTCAGGTCCCTACAACGTCCTCGGTCGCGCGGTCGGTTATATGCATGTGGCTCACCTGTAGCGGAGCGGAGGCGAAAGCGACTTTGTGATCGCAAGGCGAATCCGCACGCGAGTGCTGGCGATCTGCTATGCGTGGCTGGAGGCGGAGAAGGAGCGGTAGGAGCGAAACAATAGCCTGGCCCAGGACACGGAATGGGTGGAGCAGGAAGAACCGCGCTGGGCAGAGGAGAAGTACTGGATGCTGGCGACGAAGGCCGAGGCGTTGGGCTGGACTGGGCGACGACGGCGCAGCGCAGGAGTACTTCGATCAGGCGAAAGCGCTAGATCCGCCTGTCTATATGGTGGAGGCTACGGAGATGCAGATGGCAGCCTTGAAGTTGCTGCTAAATTATCTGTGGTGTCCATCGAGGATGCCGCGCTCTGCGTTTGTGCGGAATGCCGTGTGACTTGGCGTATTCCCCCTTACTCTTCGTTCAGGTCGAGTTTAGTGGAAACGTAAATTAACCAGGCGGTGTCCATCAACGAACGATGAGTGACCCGGGCTGATGGAGGCGATCGTTACGGAGTTCGACGAGCTGCCGATTCATTCGGTGGACGAACTCTTCAGCCAAAGCTAGAATCACGATCTATTTCAATCATCTGATGGATACGCCGAAAAGTGAAACGCGGCCGGTGCCGATCACTCAGCAGGTTACAGTCAAGAAAGTGCCAGTGCTGCCCACTCCAGAACAAATGCATGACAGCGCAGCTGTCCAAAGACAAGCGTTGGAGGACTGGCGCCGGCAAAGGGACAAGCTACAGGGCAAGCCGGCATTTGCCGATGCGCTTCGATGAAAAGCGGTTGCAGTTTTGCGGGAGGGCTTTGGGAGAGTTCCGGACGGCAAACCGTGAAGGGCAGCAACGGCAGGTTTTTGTGTTCCCACGGGAACGTATCGTCCCAAACGTGCCCAAAATGGCGAACTAGACCGCAACAATCGCTAACTACTCGCCTGACGATTTTGCCATGATTGGAACTCCACAATACGAGCCGCTCCTGAACGATGCCCAAGCGGCTGAATTTCTCGGCGGTTTGCATCCCAAGACTGTACAGCGCATGGCTAGGAACGGCCTGATACCCCACTATCGCTGGGGGAAGTGTTACCGCTATCGGGCAAGTGAATTGAACGACTGGCTTCGGTTACACTCACAGGGCCAGAACCCGTCTGCCTCAACACGAAAGGAGCCTGTCCAATGAGGCGGACCCGTTATCAACAAGGTTGTCTTACACGCGAAGCACGCAAAGAGAGGCCCTGCGGTCTGGATTTTCAGATGGCGAGATGGACAGACGAACAGGAAGGAAATAATCGGAACCGTGAAGCAGTTCAAAAACAAGGCGTTGGCCATGAAAGGCTGTGAGTCCCTTCGCGTAAACATAAACAGGGAGACACGTTCCCCGCGCAACGTGGCGGAATTGGTAACCCACTACACGGAGAAAGAATTGCCGAACAAGATACCGTACACAGCGGAGGTTTACGCGGGCTACCTCAAGACGTGGATTCAACCGACGTGGAACGGCCACTCACTCTCAGATGTTCGCACCGTTGCCGTTGAATCGTGGCTTGGCACTCTGCCACTGGCAAACGGTACGCGGGCAAAGCTACGGAATCTGATGCACGCGCTGTTCAATCACGCGATGCGTTGGGAGTTCTTCAGCCACAACCCGATTACGCTAGTGCGGCAGTCAGCAAAGCGAGAGCGAATACCGGACGTGCTGACAGTTGAAGAGATCGGCAAGCTACTCTCGAAACTGTCGGACACATGGCGCACCGCCGTCTTTGTGGCCGTTACAACCGGACTGAGGGTCAGCGAGCTGCTGGCACTTAAGTGGGCAGACGTTCACTTCGCCTCGGGAGAGATCATCCTGAGTCGGGGAATCGTGCGTCAGCAGATCGGCACCATGAAGACGGAAGCCAGCCGTAAGCCGGTACCGCTAGATGCGGGACTCGCTGCCGTGCTGGCGGGTTGGCGCGGCATATGCCCGTACAATCAGGACACCGATTATATTTTCGGCAGTCCCGACATGGACGGGAAGCAACCGTACTGGCCCACCTCGGCAATGGCGGATCACGTCCGGCCAGCAGCACTCCAGGCAGGGATCACCAAACGACTAGGCTGGCACACGCTACGCCACACGTTCGGGACTTTGGTCAAGAGCCAAGGCGCGGACGTGGCGACTACACAGGCGCTCATGCGACACGCGAACGCAAGCATCACGATGGACAAGTACGTCCAAGCTGTGACGCCTGCCAAGCGGGAAGCGCAATCGCGCATCGTGCAGTCGATTCCGTTCCCATCCGTTCCCACGCGGTTGACGGGAGCGGCTGTAACTGTTTGAATATAAAGCAGTGGGCGCTTAACTCAGCGGTAGAGTGCCATCCTCACACGGTGGAAGTCGTAGGTTCAAATCCTACAGCGCCCACCACTCGTTCCAAGCCCCTTAACCCGCTACCCGCTTTCGACAGTGGAGTTAACTGGAGTCTCTCCGCCTCATTTCACTCTCTGCTGGAAAGTCGTGGAACTGCGCTCGTCAGTCGAACTGCCACCGTAATCTGCCCGGATCACGTGGTGGCCTTTGCGCAGCCGCGAAGTAGTGAGAGTCGCCTGGCCTCCGCTCAACTGCACGGTCGCGAGCATAGTAGAGAAATCACTAAAAGTGATCCTGCCGGTGGGAGTTTCTCCGGAATTCGCGACCACTACGGTGGTGAACGTCACCGCTTGTCCACGCCTGGATGGATTGTGAGAGGACCTCAGTTTGGTGCGGGTTTCCGCCTGGATGACTTGGTCGAGTTCCGGCGAGGTGCTGGGTAGGAAAGTTTCGTCGCCGCTATAGCTGGCAGTAATCGAGTGCACACCGGCATCGAGCGAGGACGTGCGGAACTTAGCCTTGCCGTCCTCGACGGATACGCTGGCCAGTGCGTGGCCGTTGTCGCCGAAGGTGATCGTCCCGGTTGGCGCACCCTGAGACCTGGAGGTCACGGTCGCGGTAAAGGTCACGTGATGGTGGAAATCGACCGGATTCCGGGAAGAAGTCAGCGCGGTCGAGGTTGCTTGGTGAAAGCCAGAAGAGATGTTCAGCAATGTGGTGACAAAGCCGAACTCAGACACAGCCAGGTCGGGCTTGCCATCCCCGTTGAAGTCGGCCACCACCTCGGAATGAGCTTGGACTCCGGTAGGATTGTAGCTCTGCGCCGCCTGGAAGCTCCCGTCGCCGTTCCCCAGAAGGACGTCTCTGCCGGACAATACAAGATCCAGCCTGCCATCTCCGTTGAGGTCGCTGGCTGCGATGGAATTAGATCCCTGAAGCGGAGGCCATGCGTCGTTTCCCGAGGAGTAAGTTACAGCCGCCCCGAAGGTGCCGTCCCCGTTCCCTAGGAGCACAGAAATCGAGCCTGGGATGAGGCACCTCCCATTAACGTCTTCGCAGTTGACATTCCCGACCGCCAGATCGAGCTTGCCGTCTCCATTAAAGTCACCCGTCGCCACTGCAATTGAATAGTCATCCACGCTGGAGTAGCGCACTGCTGCTTGAAAGGTGCCGTCTCCGTTCCCCAGCAGCACGCCCACTGAGCCGGTCGCGCAAATTGACTGGTCGCTAGGGCTAGGCTGCACGCAGTTTCCGTTCGCAACCGCCAGGTCAATTTTGCCGTCCCCGTTGAAGTCCCCCACCGTGACGCTTCGGGCATCGGGATCACCCGTGGAATAGACCACTTGAGAACGGAAGCTCCCGTCCCCGTTTCCCAACAGAACATTCACGGAACCACTGGTTTGGTCCAAGCAGCAAGAAACAAAGGCCAGGTCCAACTTGCCGTCACCGTTAAAATCCGCCACCTCCAAACCTACGAGACCAATGCCCGTAACGGACCCCGTAACCACCGATTGAAAAGTACCGTTGCCATTCCCGAGCAGCACGCCTAGAACGCCATGTGTGCAGTCCTGCGGGCTTGCGCACTGGTTGAGAACCGCGATGTCCTGCTTACCATCCCCGTTAAAGTCTCCCACTGTCACGGAGGAGGGAAAACCGCCTCCGGAGCTATAACTTGCGGGCGGCTTGAAGTTTCCATTGGCGCCGTTCAGCAACACATCCACCGCACCGATTTCGTCCGCCAGCACAATGTCCGGCTTGCCATCGCCGTTGAAGTCCGCGGCCGAGGAGGCGAGGAAAACACCGCTGTCCGCTAGAAAATTCGCCGGCGCCTGTACACGGTGGAGTATTTGTTTGACATTCGTTGGCCACGGCGAGGTCGGACTTACCATCTCCGTTCAGATCCCCCAACACGCCGAAGAGTGGCCCTGCCCCTTCAGTATCATAAGAAATACCCGAAAGGCGAAATGTGCCGTCGCCGGCGCCCAGCAGCACGGTCGCCGACGCCGCATCGGGATCGACCGACACCAGGTCGCCCTTGCTATCGCCGTTCAAATCTCCGAACCCGATGAATGTGACGTCGTTCGAAGCCAAGACGGAGCTTTTTGCAGCGTTGAAGGTGCCGTCGCCCTTCCCCAATAGCACAGTGACGGACTCATTCACGCATGTGCTAGTGGGCGGTGCGCAGCTTTCGGCAACCGCCAGGTCCAATTTTCCATCGGAGTTGGCATCGCCTAACGCAACCGCCTGGGGATTCAGGCCCGGGAACAATTGGTTCCCTGTGGGCGCTTGAAAAGTTCCATCCCCGTTTCCCAAAAGGATGCTTATCAGGGTGTCGCACTGAGCAGTGCCGCAATCGCCGGTCACAAGCGCCAGGTCCAGTTTGCTGTCGCCGTTGAAGTCGCCTAAAAAGACGGCTGCGTCACCCGCGGGGGAAGTAGTGAAGGTCGACACTGGCTGGAAGGTTCCGTCACCATTGCCCAATAGCACACCGGCGCTTTGCGGACCATTCACGACAACAAGGTCCAGCTTCCCGTCGCGGTTTAGGTCACCCACTTCGACCGAAAAGGCACTCCCGCCCGCAGAGTAGGCGACCGGTGGCTGAAAGGTACCGTCGCCATTTCCTAGCAGGATATTCACCGAGCCGTTGGTGCACCCGACATCCGAGCACGCATTGTTTACCGCCACGTCCAGCTTGCCGTCGCGGTTAAAATCTCCCGTCGTAACTGAGGTTAGAACCGCTCCCGTATTGGAGACCAAAGCCGGTTGATAGGTGCCATCGCCATTCCCAAGCAGCACTGCTATGGTGCTCTGCGTACAGTCCGCATCGCTCACGCACTCGTTCGATACCAGGAGGTCGGGCTTGCCGTCTCCATTTAAGTCACCAACTTCTATGTTGCGGGCTAATCTTCCCCCAGAACCAAAGCTTGGAGGTATGAAGAAAATTGGATTGGTGATGGCTCCGCCAGCGAAGGGGCTTACCCCCGAAGCGGAGGAGCGAAGTCGAGGCCTTGCGCCTTGCGGAGTGGATTTCACAAGCCGGCCCTGCCACCAGCCCTTGGGATCTCGCATCCGTTCCCAGATGGTCCTCGGCCGATGTGTGCCCTGGCGACCTGGGGTCATTCCAGGCACGTTTTTGTTAGGACGCGCGATGGCTGCCGCCCGCGACTGCACGACGGGCGCAACCAGGACGAGGACAAGCAGGACGGGGATAGACTGGACAAGACAAGTTGCCGCGAAGGTCTTTAACAGCTTCACAGTTCCTCCAACGCAGCGGCCAAACCGAGATGCGTGCGTCACTATGAACACCTGATGAACACCTGGATTCGAAAAGAACCGATTGAGGTAGGGCGGTTGGGCCGCCCAGCGGGGAGAGAAACCGGATTCTCACTCGGCTACAGAACATTGTCAAGAAATAACTCGGGCTTCGACTCGGCCGCGTTAACACTTCACGACGCGTTCTATTGTTTGTTGTGCGCGCACTCGCCATCGATGACTGAAGACAGCCATGGCCGCCGTCACCACATGGAATAACAAAGTGTCTTTGACGTTTGTCACAGCGAGGGGGCTGGTGGCGGCATCGCTTCCGTTTTAGTGCTCGCGCTGAAAGCGGTACGGGCCACGGCGTTTGATCGAGACTGCTTCTGCAACTTTCAGAAATGCGCGGGCCGCGTGCGAAATGCTGGCGGCCTTGCGGTAGACCAGCCGTAATTTTCGATGCAGGCGCAACTCGCGCACCGGGATACGCACCAGTTCGCCGCGGGTCAGTTCGTTTTCCACGCTGATTTCGGGGAGCAGCGCCACGCCGTTGCCCATGGCCACGAATCGCTTGATAGCCTGCAGGGTGGGCAGTTCGATGTCCATGTGCAGCGGCGTCTTGTGGCGCTTGAATGTCTGGATGACTTTTTCGCGATACGGCGAGGAAACAATGTGGGCGACAAACGACTCCGCGCCCAGCTGCCGGATGCTCACCTGAGACTCAGCCGCCAGTGGATGGGTGGGCGGCACCACGAAAATTAATTCGTCGAGGTACACAACGATGGAGTGCAGTCGCGGTTCTTCGGGATCATAAGTGAGGACGCCCAGTTCTGAAGTGTGCCGCAGCACATCGCCCGGAATGTGACTGCCCAACGAACGTTGCACCATAATTCTGATCATGGGATGCAGACGCCGGAATTCGGCCAACACCGGCAACAGATAAAGCGCGGTGAATTCGTTGGCGGCGATGGCCAGCTTGCCGCGTTGCAACTCGCGGAGTTCCGCCAGTGCTCCGCTGGCATCGTTTCGCAGGTTCAGCAGCCGCTCGGCGTATTCCTGCAGGACGCGCCCGGCGTCGGTGAGCCCGCCGTCGCGGGAAGAGCGATCAAACAAGAGCTCGCCGACATCTTCTTCCAGCTTGTGAATCGACTGGCTCACCGCCGACTGGGTGCGGTGCAGTTTTTCCGCCGCGCGGGAAAATTTTCCCTCCCGTGTGACCGTGAGGAACACTTCGAGTTGTCCCAGATCCATGGCACTTTCCCTTAATAAATCTCCAATTAGTATTAGTTTATATTATTTCGTAAGTATGTCTAATACTAACGCAAGGATTATAAGCTTTGCTTTCACCCACAGCCCTCGTAGCATTACAGGCTGGCAGGAGGTTTGGCGCATGGCACGAGCTCGCATTACGGTATTCGACACCACGCTTCGGGATGGCGAGCAGTCCCCTGGGTGCAGTATGACCGTGCAGGAAAAGCTGCGTCTGGCGCACCAGCTTGATCGTCTCGGGGTTGACGTCATCGAGGCCGGCTTCCCGATTGCGTCGGAAGGCGATTTTGCCGCAGTGGAGGCGATTGCTGCAGCCATTCGACGGCCGATCATTGCCGGACTGGCCCGGGCCTGCAGCCAGGACATCGCGCGGGCCTGGCAGGCGCTCAAGGGCGCGGCTCGCCCTCGCATCCATGTATTCCTGGCGACTTCGGACATTCATCTTCAGTACAAGCTCAAGATTTCGCGGCAGCAGTGTTTGGAACAGGCCCGCGATTCAGTTCGTCTGGCCAAGTCTTTGTGCGCGGACGTGGAGTTTTCTCCCGAGGACGCTACCCGCACCAATCACGAGTTTCTCTATCAGGTTCTGGACGCGGTAGTGGAAGCCGGGGCGACGACCTTGAATATTCCGGACACGGTCGGCTACAGCATGCCGGAGGAGTTCGGCGAGCTGATTCAAAACATCTGGCAGCGCGTGCGCGGAGTCGGGAAAGTAACCATTTCGGCTCACTGTCACAACGATCTGGGGCTGGCGGTGGGCAATTCACTGGCCGCCATCGCCGCGGGCGCACGCCAAGTGGAGTGCACGATCAACGGCATCGGCGAGCGAGCGGGCAATGCTTCGCTGGAAGAAATCGTGATGGCCATGCGGGTGCGGCCGGACCGCTATCCCTACGAAACCGGCGTGGTCGCGGAACAGCTTTTCCCAGCGAGCCAGTTGCTCAGCGATTTGACTGGTGCGGCGGTGCAGGCCAACAAGGCCATTACCGGGCGCAACGCCTTCGCTCACGAAGCCGGCATTCACCAGGACGGCATGCTGAAGAACCCCCTGACCTACGAAATTATGACGCCGCAATCAGTGGGTGTGCCAGATTCGCGGCTGGTGCTGGGCAAGCACTCCGGGCGACACGCGCTGGGACTGCGCTGCGGGCAGCTTGGATTCCAGTTTGACCGGCGCGAACTGGATGACATCTATCGCAGGTTTGTGGTGCTGGCGGACAAGATCAAGCGGGTGGAGGAGCACCATCTGCTGGAATTGATCCAGCAGACACGCAGTGCCGCGGGGCGCATCCCATCCGGGCCCTTGGGGGCCGCAGCCGCCCCTGTGGCACCGAGCTATTTGCAGAGACCGTCACCGTTGCCTCAGGCGGCGGAGCACAATTTGCCGCTACGTCCGTCTGTCGATTGCCACGCCGATCAGGAAGATTACCTCTGGGGAGTGTAGCCGCCTTTGAGACACGGCCGGGCGGAGACGTTGCAAGCAAGTGCCTCTACACCGGTTTTCCCCGCACCCGTTCCCCCATACAATAGACGTGGATGATCCTCAACCTCACGATTCTGCCCGGTGATGGCGTTGGTCCGGAAGTTACCGACGAAGCGGTTCGAATTCTGGAAACGATCGCCGAAGCCTATAACCATCAGCTCAGTTTCACGCGCAAGCCAATTGGGGGCGCAGCGCTTACTTCCGGCAAAGACGTCTCCAGCAAAGACCCGCTTCCGGCGGATACCTTGCAGGCCTGCCTGGGTTCGGGTGCGGTGCTGCTGGGAGCGGTGGGCGGTCCGTCGTTCGATAGTTTTCCCAGCCATCTTCGACCCGAGAGCGGGTTATTGCGATTGCGGCGCGGTTTGGGGGGGTTTGCCAATCTGCGGCCCGCGGTTTGTTTCCCGGCGCTAGAAGACTGTTCGCCGCTGCGCGCGGAAGTTGTGCGGGGAACGGACGTGATGATTGTGCGAGAGCTGCTGGGAGGTATTTATTTCGGCCAGCCTCGCTCAACCCAGGGCACACCTGGCAAACGCTCGGCTATCGACACCATGAGCTATGGCGAAGCGGAGATCGAGCGCATTGCGCGCGTGGCTTTCGATCTGGCGCGGTGTCGGCGCCGCAAGGTGACTTCCGTGGACAAAGCCAACGTTCTGGATTGCTCCCGCCTGTGGCGCGATGTTGTAACCCAAGTCGGGCAGCAGTATGCCGACGTCAAGCTGGGACATATGTATGTAGATTCGGCAGCCATGGCTCTGGTGGCGCGGCCAGCGGAGTTCGACGTGCTGCTCACGGAGAACATGTTTGGCGACATCCTTTCCGACCAGGCCGGCGCGGTGGTGGGGTCGCTGGGCATGCTGGGCTCGGCCAGCATCGGGGGTGCTGTGGGCCTGTATGAGCCGGTACATGGTTCCGCGCCTGACATCGCCGGCCAGGGCGTTGCGAATCCGCTGGGCGCGATTCTTTCCGCGGCGATGCTGTTGCGCTATTCGTTCAAGCTGGAAACCGAGGCGGCATGCATCGAGTCGGCGGTAGCCGGAGTACTGGCATCTGGATGCCGTACCAAGGATTTGGCCAAGCCCGGGCAGAGTGTGGTAACTACGTCAGGGATGGGGCAAAAAGTGGCTGAAGCTGTGCGGGAGCGATCAAAGGCTGCAGCCTAGAACGGGCGAGGTAGAGGCGAGCCTGCTCGCTTGTGCGGGGTGAGCGGGCACAAGGCTGACTCCCACAACGGAACTCGATCTCAGGATTTTCCACAGAGTTTTTCTGCGAGAGTGGCTCTTCTTTTAACCGTCGGGAGTAAAATTCGTTCAACCAACATTTTTTGCCCGCAGGGAGGCAGAAATGCTTTCCAAATGCGCCAACCCGGGCTGCCCAGCTCCGTTCCTTTATCTGCACCAAGGCAGGCTGTTCCGTCTGGATACCGGTACTGAATATCCTCTCCGCCAAACCACGCAGAAAACTGCTCGCAATCTCGAGTTTTTCTGGCTGTGCGACGAATGCGCGGCAAAGCTGACACTTCGCTACAAGAAGGGCGTTGGAGTTACAGTCGTACCCTTGCCCGAGACACCCTTGCCGGGGACACAAAGACAAGCGGCGTCGGCTTCGTAGAAACAGCCTTCGGTGCGTGTGGGGCGGACGCTGCGCTCCGCCGCTTTGGACCTACTCGCCGCTCAAAACAAATTCGCGGCCCTGCAGCAGACGTCAACCAAAAGATCCCGAGCAAATCAAATTCAACGGCGGCGGACAGGAGTGTCCGTCCCACACGGGCTACGCTACTTGCCGCTGGCTCTCCAGCAAGGAAAGGAACTCTCCCACGAGCTCTTCATCCCAGATTCCGGCTCGGGCTTCTTCACGCATAGTGAACGCCGCCTGCTCGTGGCTGAGTGCGGGCTTGTAGGGTCGGGCGGTGCGCAGTGCATCGTAAACGTCCACGACCTGCAGCACTCGCGCGAGTAGCGGGATTTCGCTCTGGCGGAGACCGTCGGGATATCCGCTGCCATCGGAGTGCTCGTGATGATTGCGAATGATCGGCAACACCAGCCGCAGCGACTTGAGCGGCTGGCAAATGGTTTCTCCGGTGACAGGATGCAATTTCATCACCGCCCACTCTTCGGGGCTGAGATTCGTTCCCTTTTTCAGGATTTCGTCAGGAACAGCAATCTTGCCTAGATCGTGCAAATAGCCGCCGCGACGCAGGGCCACGATGGATTCCGGGTCGAGTCCCAGATGTCGTCCCAGATTGCTGGCATTCAGGGCGAGGCGCTCGCAGTGGCCTTCGGTGTACGGATCGCGGCTCTCCACGCTTAGGCCCAGTGTACACAGCACGGATTCGGCGGTTTCCAGTTCGTCGGTAAATTCCTTGAGCTTGAGCAGCGACTTGACCCGGGCAAACAATTCTTCCGGAAAAATCGGCTTGTTCAGAAAGTCGTCGGCGCCCGATTCGATTCCCAGCAGCCGGTCCTGACGATCGCTAAGGCCGGTAATCAGCACAAACGGGATCAGCCTGGTGGCGGAGTTGGCTTTCAGTTCGCGGCACAATTCGTATCCCGACTTGCCGGGCATGACCACATCCGAAAGAATCAGGTCGGGAGGGCAGCGGAGGACTTCGACTTCCGCGCGGACTGCGTCCGGAACCGCCACCACGTCATAGCCGCGGGTGGCGAGCAGTTCCTGCATCAGCAGCATGATGTCTTTGTTATCGTCCACCACCAGAATTCGCGGAGCGCGCCGCCGACCTTCGCCAATGTCCCGGTAAGAATGGGATGGGACAGAAGACGGGGTAGAAATGGATGTCGGTAGTTTCTGACGGAGGCTCATCATCCAACCGGGCGTGACAATATTTATTGTACCGGATTCGAGGGGCCCTGAAACTGGCGATGGCGAATCCATTCCCAATCAGGGACATCTTGGTGCGGATGTGACCGGCGTCCTTGTGCTTTAGGCCTCAGGGTGCATAATTTTGCGGGCATCGCCTTCAGTTCGCGCACGTTTCTCTCGGCTTGTTGCTATTCCGTGGCCAGCTGGTATCGCGACTACGTCGCCTATGGCGGAGTATCCGATGATGGCAAGAAACTTTTTGCTCTCGTATTTTCAGCTGGGGGGCGCAAGCCGGTTCTTAAGAAACCTCTCGGCGAAGCGGCGGAAGACGACATGCCGGATTCGAAATGTCCGGCACCGGCCTGGGAGGGACGCCCGGCGCGCGTGACTTTCGAAGCGGATGAAGATCAGAAGTCAACATACTCGGTACGCGGACATGCGGCAGATTTGGTGAATCGTGAGGACGACGAGGAAGAAGAAAAAACTTCGAGGTGACGGATAACGTTGGTTCCTAGTGCGTCGACTTCTGCTTGACATAGCTGTATCCGGCCAGCAGCAGCAGGGCCGTTCCGACCATGACATAGTTGCGCCAGCGCCCACGACTCTCTGGCGGCTCGGAAAAACTTCTCGATAAGACCGCGCCGAGGCCTAAGCCTGCCGCCAGGCCACCAAGATGAGCTGCGTTGTCGATCCCCGGCACCAGCCCGAAAAACAAGTTGTAGGCGGCGAAGCTGAGCAGACTCTTGAGCGTGGGTTTCAGGGCATCCTTCGAAATAGGAAGTTTCCCCAAATACAGTACAGCAATCAGCGCGCCCGCAAGCCCAAAGATTGCTCCTGAAGCTCCCGCTCCGATGCCCCGCGGATGCCACCAAAGGCTCGCCAGGCTGCCACCGATCCCGCTGGCGGTGTAAACCAGCAGATAGGTCCAGCGATCGAAGATGCGCTCCGCCAGCCGGCCCAGGTTCCATAGGCACCACATGTTGAAGAAAATGTGTATGAGTCCGATATGAACGTAGTTCGAGGAAAGCGTCCTCCAGGGCTGTGATCCGAGCGACAACGGTGCGAAGTTCGCGCCCCACGTCACCAGTTGCTGGAGGGTTGGCGCCACGGGTGACACTCCCGAAAGCACCATGGCGACGAAGACGAGCACATTGATACCGACGATAACCTGGGTCACGAGGAACGGTTGGCGGTTGCGGACAGCTAAGGGAGAAGCCACAGTTTCAGTTGAGGGGACGATTGCACCTGCGGTAAGGCGGCAATCGCGGCAGAGAGGGTTGACCTCTCCCACGGAAAACGACGGCAACTCGCGACCGCAGCGCAAACATGTTGGCATTAGAACTCCACCCGCAAGTTTACCGTCTAAAACACCGTAGCCGGCATCTGCCAGCTGTCCCGAGGGCGTCTCGCCCTTGGCTTGGCGGGCGGGACCGTCGCCGGACGGCCGCCAGGATGGCGGCGCTACTTACCGCTCCGCTGCGCAGCTCACAACGGCCCTCAAGGGCAGCCCTTCACGTTACTATCTACGTCGCTGCCCGGTCATTCCGACTAGTCTCCTAACGTTTCCACGGCTGGTATTTCTTCCATGATGGCCCTGGCCGTTACCTGGGCGCTGGTCACCAGCGCCACCGAGGCCACCACGACTGCGCTGCCCGCCAGGATGTATGCGTCCACTCGTTCGTGCAGGACCAGCCATCCCAGAAACACGGCTACTACCGGATTGACGTACGCGTAAGTAGAAACTTTCGAGGTCGGCACATGATTCAGTAACCAGATATATGCCGTGTATCCCACCCAAGATCCGAAGACTACGAGGTAGAGCGTGGCGCCGACTCCGCGGGCGGTCCAAACCGCTCGCGATGGATCGCCCAGAACGAATGCGACCAGAAAATTTGCCCCACCTGCCGCAATCATCTGCCAAGCGGTCGCGGAGAAAGGATCGATTTCAGGGGATTTCCACTTCTTGGCCAGCACGGAGCCGAGCGCCCAACTGAATGACCCACCTAAGAGGCTTATTGAGGCCCAGAGCTGAACTCTTCCCAACGTGCTGGTGGCGATGAGATCGGGCCACAGCAATACGACCAGTCCAGCCCCTCCCAGCACCAGGCCGACTTTTCCTCGAACTGCGATGTGGTGATCGCCTAGCAGCAGTGAATCCAGGACTAGAAACCAGAGCGGCGTGATCGCAACGATTAGCGCGGCCAGGCCCGAAGCTACGTACTTCTCCGCGTATGAAAGTGTGAGGTTGCCTCCCATAAGCAACAGCACGCCCACGACCGCCATCTGTCCCAGTTGTGCCGGCCGATAATGAATCTTGCGCCCGCGCAGACCGCAAAACGCGAGCATGAAGACACCCGCGATTGAGAAGCGTATGCCGCACATCAGTGCAGGAGGAATGTGCTCGACGGCAATGTCAATGCCGAGGTAAGTCGATCCCCAGAAGAAATACACCAGCGCGAAGGCAAGGATCACGGCGAAGTTGTGCTGGCGCTGTGCTTGGCTCATGGAGAGTGTAGGGACTAAAAGATATCAGACGCTATGGCGGTAGCTAAGGATTCGACCTGTCGCTCGTCTGTGAGGTTTGGCAGGACTTGGGGATCTTCTTCAGCCGCGAAGGATGGGGCACCAATGAAAGGTAAACATCGACTGTGCGCGCTGAGTGAAGTTATCGGCATACGCTGGTCCACCTACGCTGTCCCATCCTTGACACTCGACGCCTGGAACCCGGTAACGGAGAAACGCGTGACCAATGATCATCGACCAAAGGGGGGTTACGCCATTAGTTCGCACAGGTTATAATAAGTAAGGAATGTTGCCCAATGCGCCATCAGAACCCAAATTCGCACCTGCCCATGTGCTGGCTCGACTCTCTCGTGGGCCCGCGCCGTCATCTGGCCGTGCTACCTTCGCAGGCGCGTCCCAGTTTATTCGGTAGCGACTAGTTACCCCATCCTCCCAAATGATGTGGCTAAAGGGCTAAATCTGCCTTTTCGGCGCCACCGCCCGCAGCTGACGACTTGCGACTGACGACTGTTTCTCCGGAGGATTCCATGACTACCAAGACTCTTGCAGGACCCAAGATCAAGACCGCCCTGCCCGGCCCAAATGCCAAGCGGGTTCTGTCGAGCGATGAGAAATACATCTCGCCGTCTTATACACGTTCCTACCCGCTGGTGGCCAAGCAAGGCCGCGGCGTTGTGATTACGGACGTGGACGGCAACGAGTTCTACGATTTTTCCGCCGGCATCGCGGTGACCTCGACCGGACACTGCCATCCCGATGTGGTCGCCGCCATTCAGAAGCAGGCGGGTGAACTCATCCATATGTCAGGGACGGATTTTTACTACGAAAGTATGATCACGCTGGCCGAGCGGCTGTCGAAGATCGCTCCCATGCCCGGGCCGCACAAAATTTACTACGGCAATTCGGGGGCGGAGGCGATTGAAGCCGCGCTCAAGCTGGCCCGCTATCACACCAAGCGGCAGAACGTGATCGCATTCTTCGGCGCGTTTCACGGACGTACCATGGGCGCGCTCTCACTGACCGCTTCCAAGCCGCAGCAGAAGCGCCGCTTCGGCACAGGCGTGCCGGGCGTAACTCACGTCCGCTATCCAGACGTGTATCGCGGCTGCGAAGACGGCCCACAGGATGCTGAAGCTTTCGCGCTCGGCTGTGCCCGCTTCATCGAAGACAAGCTGTTCCAGACGATTCTGGCTCCGGAAGAAGTGGCGGCTATTTTCGTCGAGCCGGTGCAGGGTGAGGGCGGCTACGTGATTGCGCCGACGGTGTTCATGCAGGAATTGCGCCGTATCTGCGATAAGCACGGCATCCTGCTGGTTGCCGATGAAGTTCAAAGCGGTGCCGGCCGCACCGGCAAGTGGTGGGCCATCGAGCACACCGGCGTGCAGCCCGATATCGTCTGCATGGCGAAGGGCATCGCTTCCGGCATGCCGTTGGGCGTCACCATGAGTCGGGCCGACATCATGGACTGGGTGCCGGGCTCGCACGCGTCAACCTTTGGCGGCAATCCCGTTTGTATCGCGGCCGCGCTGGCCACGCTCGACGTGATTGAGAAGGAAGGCCTGCTGCGGAACTCCACCGAGGTGGGCAACCACATGCTGAAACGAATGGCGGACTGGCCACGCAAGCACAAGCTGGTGGGCGACGTCCGGGGCCGCGGACTGATGGTCGGCGTTGAGATCGTCAAGGACAAAAAGACCAAGGAGTATGCGGCTGAGGAGCGCGACCGCATCATTCAGCTGGCCTTCGAACGCGGCGTTCTGTTCCTGGGTTGCGGTCCGAGCACAATACGCATCGCGCCGGCCCTGGTCGTCACCAAGGACGAAGCTGACGTCGCCGTAGACGTGCTCGACGAGTGCCTCGCACTCGCCGCCAAGAACGCGTAGGCGATCGGAAGCCCATGCAGCGCCGGCATCCTTCCGGCTGTCCCTTAGGGCGTCTCGGCCTCGGCTCGGTGCGCGCAGGACGCCCGTGGCAACAGTATTTGAGGAATCCCATGAACACCGGAACCGTCGAATTCATCTACGTCGCCTCCGCCGCTGCCGCACCGACTCACCCGGTGAATGAGGCTCGCGCCATTCCCGGAGTTGGGCTGGAAGGCGACCGCTATGCTTTGGGTTTGGGAACCTTTTCGAAACCCCTGCCCGATCGTGAGCTTACGTTGATCGAGGCCGAAGCCATTGAAGCCCTCAAGCGCGAGTACGACTTCGAACTTGCTCCGGGCGAGGCGCGACGCAACGTGGTCACGCGTGGTGTGGCGCTCAATCATCTTGTGGGGCGAGAGTTCCAGATTGGTGTCGTGAAAGTTCGCGGCATTCGTTTGTGCGAGCCCTGCGATCACTTGCAGCGGATGACCGGACGTGAGATCATCCGCGGCCTCACTCATCGGGGCGGCTTGCGCGCGCAAATCCTGACGCAAGGGACAATCCGCGTCGGCGACCAGGTGAGCTAGAGTGGCGCGGGGCCCCTGCCCGCGGCCCTTGACTCTGATTGGAGCGACAATGCTTCCAAGCTGACGCTTTCGCGCGGGCGAAGACGCCCGCGCCACATAAACCACACTGCCCAAACACAAACCACACCAGTAACTTAGGGCCATGGACGAGCGGGTTTCTCCTTGACACCATATCTTCAGGGAGCGAAACTCCGGTTAGAGATCTCTCTCCATTTCTGCATGGATACTTACTCTATTTTGGATAAGAAACTCGCCCAGGCAGCGCCGGGAACTGCCTCGTCGAGCCCTGTCCTTTCAAACCCGGCGTTAACAACAGCAGGCGCGGCCCCGGCGATGGCACGCGAGACGCTGCGCTTTCCCGGGGAGGATGGCGGCAAGTCGCTCAGCGAAATGGCACAGCGCGATCTGGATGCCACGCTGCAGTTGCTGGCCGAGCGCGCGCAATACATTACAGGCGCATCGGGAGCAGCGATCGCTCTTCGTGAGGGCGAGAACATGATCTGCTGCGCCAGCGCCGGACCATCGGCGCCGGAACTGGGTACGCACCTGCAGATCGATTCAGGTCTTTCCGCCGAAAGCGTACGGACCCGAAAGATTTTGCACTGTGACGATGCCGAAAACGATCCGCGTGTGAACCGCGAGAGCTGCCGGGCCTTCGGGATTGCATCGGTGGTGGTAATGCCTCTGGCACGGGGCGAGGAAGTGTACGGTGTATTCGAGTTGCTGGCTGGGCGACCCCGTGCCTTTGAGGAGCGGGATTTCTTAGCCCTGCAGCGCCTTTCAGAGATGATTCAAACGGCACTGGAACACGCTGAAGCTGCGAGGCGCGCCGAAACGGAGTGGGGGGGGACCCCGGCAGCCGCGGCCAAAGGCGAAACTGCGGCGATGAATCCAGCGCGTCAACCAGTAGGAAATTCCGCGACAACTCTCGAAAAACAGGCTCCGACGACGGAAAGCAAACCTGCACCCGAAGCCGCTGCCAATCCGAATTCCACGCCTGCGGCAGCGCCTGTGCTGGCGCCCGACGCGCTTGCGGAGATGATCGAAGCGAAGATCGGCGAAGTCAAGCCGGAAGAAGCGAATGAGCCCCGCCCGATCACCCCGATCGCGTACGGGAATGTGCGGACCTGTAAAGCTTGCGGATTCCCCGTGTCTGCGGGCCGGAGGCTGTGCCTGGATTGCGAAGCCGTCACCCCGAACGTCGAGCCGGGCGGCGAGGCTCCCGAATTCTTTGGCGAGCTATCCGATCCCAATCCGAGCTGGGTTCAGTCGCATGTGTACATGATCGCCACCGTGCTCCTGGTGGCCGCGACGATTGCAGTGGTGGTTTGGCGGTTTTAAGAGATCTTCCTGCCAGATTCAAGCCTGCTCCTCTCGACATCCTCCTCAAAATCCAGATGTTGTTGATAGACCTAGCTTGTTACGTCTTGACGAAACAAAAACAGGCGGAATTGCGTATCTTCTACCGCCTACCGTCGCGTGCACAGGCCCGCAAGTACAGTCGCGCGAGTAGGGGTCTGTTTGTCCAGCTCTGCTCCCGGAACCGAGTGTCGGTGGGGCCTAACCCCGGTCCTCACATTGACTTGCCGGTGAGCGCAGCCTAACATCGGGACATCATTTTGGAGTTGATTGTTGATCACGGGCGAAACCATCTCGCACTACCGCATCCTGCACCAACTTGGTGGCGGCGGCATGGGCGTGGTGTATGAAGCCGAAGACATGAATCTTGGCCGGCACGTAGCCCTGAAATTCCTGCCGGGAGAATTGGAAAAAGACGCTTCGGCGCTGGAGCGCTTTCAGCGTGAAGCCCGCGCGGCGTCGGCTCTGAACCATCCTAATATCTGCACCATCTACGAGATCGGGCAGGCCGATGGCCGCTATTTCATCGCCATGGAGCTGCTCGAAGGGCAGACGCTCAAGCTGCGGATCGGGAAGCAGGCTCTCGCGATGGATGTGTTGCTCGAGTTGGCCATCCAGATCGCGGACGCGCTGGAAGCGGCGCACGCGAAAGGCATTATTCATCGCGATATCAAGCCCGCCAACATTTTTGTGACCAACCGCAACCAGGCCAAGGTGCTGGATTTCGGCCTGGCCAAACAGGCACTTAAAGCGGACGCCGTCATGGGTGGCGTAACTGCGGGCGCGGCGGTCACGGTGGATGAGCAATTGCTGACCAGTCCCGGCTCGACCGTGGGCACGGTGGCTTACATGTCTCCCGAACAGGCGCGCGGCAAAGAGCTGGATACGCGCACCGATTTGTTCTCTTTCGGCGCCGTACTTTACGAGATGTCCACGGGGGCGCTGCCCTTTCGCGGTGATACTTCGCCCGTGATTTTTGAAGCCATCCTGAACCGCCAGCCCGTGGTGCCGGTGCGGCTGAATCCTGACGTGCCGCTACAACTGGAAGAAATCATCATGAAGCTGCTGGAGAAAGACCGGGATCTGCGCTACCAGGGCGCGGCGGAAGTGCGGACCGATCTGAAGCGGCTAAAGCGCGACACGGATTCAGGGTTGATTTCCGCGGCCGCAAGTTCAGGCACGCTGCGGGTGGCTAATGCCAGGAAGCCGGGCCGGGCCTGGAATTTGGTGGTGATTGCCATCGTGGTGCTTTCGGTGTTCGGGCTGGCGATGACAATCTTCATGCGCCGCACCCGTGCCGTGATGTCGGAAAAAGACGCCATCCTGGTCACCGATTTCGTGAATACCACGGCCGACCCGATGTTTGATGGCACGCTCAAAAAAGCGCTGGCCGTGGATCTGGAGCAATCGCCGTACTTGAATGTTTTCCCCGAGCAAAAGGTCCGGCAGACGCTGCAGCTCATGGGACGCACGCCGGATGAACGCATCACCGGCGACGTGGGACGCGAGATCTGCCAGCGGGTCGGCATTCGGGCCATGCTGAACGGGTCCATCGCCAATCTCGGCAGCCAGTACGTGATCACGCTGGACGCGGTGAACGCGGGATCAGGAGAATCGCTGGCGCGAGAAGAAGTGCAGGCGGGAAGCAAGGAATCGGTGCTGAACTCACTGCATCAGGCTGGCTCGAGCTTGCGGAAAAAACTCGGGGAGTCGCTGGCCTCGGTGCAGAAATACGACAAGCCGCTGTCGGAAGCAACTACATCCTCGCTGGAGGCGCTTAAGGCGTTTAGCCTGGGAGACAGCAAGCACCAGATGTTTAACGAATTACTCGCTCTGCCCTTGTACCAGCGCGCCGTGGAACTGGATCCCAATTTTGCCATGGCTTATGCCCGCCTGGGCACGGTCTATAACAACCTGGGGCAAAGCGAGCTCTCGGAGAAAAATCGGGAAAAAGCGTTTGAGTTGCGGGACCGGGCCAGCGAGCACGAAAAGTTGTACATCATGTCGCACTACTACGTCGATTCCGGACAGCTTGAAAAAGGAATCACTGCGCTGGACCTGTACAAGCAAACTTACCCCCGGGATTCAGTTCCCTACAACAATCTGGCGGTGGTCTACAACCAGATGGGACAGTATGAGAACGCGCTCGACAATGCCAGGCAGGCCGTGCAACTCGATCCCGACAGCGCCAGTGGATATTCGAACGTAGGTTTTGCTTACGCGGGTCTGAACCGCCTGGATGAGGCCAAGGCCACTTTCGACCAGGCATTACGGCACAAGGCCGGCGCAGCGGTGGTGCACTCAGCGTTGGCCAACATCGCCTGGCTGCAGGGGGATAAAAATGCCACGGAGCGGGAGCTCGATGCCATGAAGAACGACCCCCAGAGCGACTACCTGGTCAGCGGGTTCCGCTCAGCTACCGCCGCCAGTGCAGGGCAGATCAAGGCCGGGCGAGTTTTTGGACAAAAACAGAGGGAAGCGACTGAGCGTTTTGGATTTAAGGAAGCGGCGGCGAACGAATATTCGCAAGAAGCGTTTACGGAGGCCGCTTTCCTCAACAAAGGCCGCGCCCTGGACGACGTGGCCGAGGCCCTGAAGCTGTCCCAATCGCCCAACGTCGTGCTCAACTGCGCGATTACCCTGGCCATGACCGGCGAGGATGCGCGCGCGGCAAAACTTGCCGACGATGTTGCCCAGAAGCGTCCTTACGATACGCTGGTGCAGTTTGTCGAAGTGCCGCTGATCAAGGCACAGATTGAACTGAATCACGGCAATCCGGGCAAGGCGATTGATCTGCTCGACAGTGCGCTGGTATATGCGCGAGCGAACTCCGGGGTGCTGTATGTCCGCGGAAATGCGTTTCTCAAGGCCGGACGCGGCGGCGACGCGGTACAGGCTTTTCAGCGGCTACTGGACATGAAAAACGTGATCACGGTCGATCCACTAATGCCCCTAGCCAAGGTGGGCCTGGCACGTGCTTATGCCATGGCAGGTGACAGGGCGCGCAGTCGCGTGGCCTACCAGGATTTCTTTGCGGTGTGGAAGGATGCGGACCAAGATGTTCCAGTGCTGCGCCAGGCCAAGGCGGAGTATGGGAAGCTGCAGTAGCTGGTGCTGAGCGGCCAGTGAAAACGGGCCAGGAGTAAACGCTACAAGGCGATTGCAGGCTTATCGGACTGAGAGGATAGGCGCTCGCCCAGTAACTCAACCACCCCGGGATCGTCTGCGCGCAGCAGAGTGTCGACGATCTCCGGCACTCCAGCCATCAGCAGGGACGTTTTCATGCGCTTGTCAATGGCTGAAAGGATAGATCCCCACTGTGCGCCGTAGTTGTGCCCAACATAGGCGAGCCGCTTCGGGTCAGCATCGGGGCGCGCGTCAATTCCACGGCGAATATACACGACTGCTTGAATTTCAGCCCTCGCGGTCCAAAGCTGGCTTATCGAAATGGTCCGGCGTTTTTCGCCAGGGCTGTGGACGGTCCCATGGGTAGTCCGGAATGAGAAAGATCGCGCCACCTCTCCCGTAAGTCTTGGCTTCGGGAATGAATTCGGCGCGCGGGTGCCATTGGCCCAGTGACCGAACAGGACTGCCGCGAATGGGCCTTTCCCTTTCGGGCCGACAAGATACGCCGCGACCGGACTACCCTTTGGTCCGGCGTAAGTAATGGCGTACAAGGTACCGTCACGGGACTCTTTCAATGATTTTGTCGTGGACGTCGAGCGGTTGTTTCGCGTCGTAATCAAAAAGAAAGATGGATGACGGATTGGAAATCGGCGGCAGGTTCGCTGGCCAGGACAGGAGTCGCTACTGCAACACAATCACCAGAATGCGCCCGTCGGAGTGATATCCGCCGCCGGTGGCGTTTTTGGCTCCCTGTACCGGGTCCGCCGGCAGGTAGTAGGAGAGGCTCTTCGTCTTGGCTGCTTGCTTTAGGGTTTGGCCGATATTGTCGCGCTCGCCGTCGACCGCCGGATCGATCTTGTGGGTCACGCTTCCGTTGCGCTGGTCTTTTTCGAAGCCGATGTCGTGCGTTCCTGCTCCAGCCCACAGGGTTTGTCCGTTCCAGGTGGAGGGCGCTTTCCAGATGCGGAAGTGGTGACGGCTGGCCACGACGGAGTAAGCTGCAGCCAGTTCGTATCCGAAGTCCTGCTTGCGGCCGAAAAGATAGAGCTGGCTCATCGGCATCTGCAGATAGTCTTTCTTCTGGTAGGTTTCGAGAACAGCCTTCAGCACCGCTTCCTTGTTGTCAACGTCGGCAACGCGCCAGTTCGCAGCCTCGAGCGCGCTCTGCACCTGCTGCTGGGAGCCAATGAGGACGAAGTTCACCATGTCGCCCTGATTGTTGAACTGATCGTTCACCCGGCGGGGCAGGCCGTCGATATCCTTCCGCAAGGCTGGATCCAGAGCGGCGGTAGACACACTGAGTGCCGGCGTCGCCGGTGACGTGGCCGAGTTCGCGGAGACCGCCTCATTCGACAGTGGCGCGGCGGAAGAACTCGCCGGGGTTGCACCCGTACCGAATTGTCCGGCGAGAAAGACCTGGGCAGCACTGGCCAGCTTCGACTTGATGTCTTGTGTCGGCGGTGTTTGAACTGTTGATCCTGCTGCGGGCGATGTGGGTGATGGCGTAGCCGCCAATGCATTGCCGGCGACAGTCGCCTGGGGTGCGCTGGCCGAACTGGTGAGGTGAACCTTGACCGCAAAGCTGCCTGCGCAGGCTGGCGTAGCTTGCCCATTCACCCCGAAAAAGAGATGGCCAGGCGCTTCAACTTTGAGTTGCCGGCTGTTACCGATGAGAACTGCTTCTGCGTGCCCTTGCAGCTTAGCGATCAGGGCTCCAGCCGAGGCGGTGGCGACGGGGAGACTGGCGTTCCCTTGCGCTGAACCGCTTACTCCTCGTGGATCGCAGCTCTCTTCGGAATGCGGATTGGAGGTAATTTCAAGAAGCTCTCCTGGCAGCAGGTCGACGCCGGTATCTGTCCAGGGCTGGGTGGTCGAGATGGTGAAGGAGTACTCTCTGGCAGCCGGAGCGGCGCCCACTCCGGACTGCCCCGGAGCGCCAAGAACTGTCAACAACCCCAGCAAAAGGGCGAACCCACTAGTCGCCAAAAAGGAAGTTTTCATAGCGAACTCCAGGTTGGATGCTGTCGGTCTGGACCGTAGACCAAAAATAGTACCTATAATCACCCCCCGGAGTCGAATCAGCCCGGACACACCCAAGGGAGCTACCATCCGCTTTCTCTGTCTTAGTCATCTAGTTTTTTGAAGCCTTGGCGGATTACTTGTGCAGTGTCCTCGGCCAAACCAAGCTCCGCGACTTCGGCCGGAGTGAACCAGCGCACCTCATCAGCGTCATCGGCTGCCTGCGGTTCTCCCGCGACCCGGCGACAAAGAAAATCGATGAGCACAAAATGATAGAGCGTACGGCCGTCGTCGTCGCGCAGCACCCGGTCATACACGCCTAGCAGTTCGGCGGTCTCCACGGTAAGGCAGGTTTCCTCCTGAGCCTCGCGGATCGCGGCTTGGTGCAGAGTTTCTCCCAACTCCAGCACGCCTCCGGGGATGGACCACTCGCCGGCCAGTGGAGAATGTCCGCGCTTAACCAGCAGTACGCGGCCGTCGTCGATGATAATTGCGCCCACGCCTACGAGGGGCGAATCGGGATATTCACGTTTCATGAATGGCCTGGTCTGTGCAAAACTGCATCCCCCGCGATGAGGCTATAATCTTTATCTGGTAGTTTCTCGGTAAACCAATACGGCAACCAATCCTTCCCGCCGACCTGGCTGGTGTGTTGAGCAGTTTTGGCGGCGGGCCGTCCCCTCTCCACTTGCAACGAATGCGAAAGGAGTTTGCCCCCATGTTTAGCCGTTTTGTGGAATGCCACGTGAAGCCGGACAAAAAGGAGGACTTCACCAATAAGCTGCGCCATGACGTGCTGCCCATCTTACAGAAGCAACCGGGTTTTGTTGACCTGATCAGTCTGGTCTCTGAGAACGATCCCGAGCGGATGGTTTCCGTCAGCTTCTGGAACAGCAAGCAGGATGCGGAGCGCTATCATCGCGAGCACTACAACCACATCGCGGAGATGCTCAAACCGGTCCTGAAGCGCGACCCTATGGTCGAACCTTTTAGCGTTGATACCTGGACCGCCCACCGCATCGCGGCCGGAAAAGCCGCCTGACCCTTGCTGCCCCGCCGCGTCGAAGTTGACCGGCCGGGGCAGTATTCAAGTCTCCCCAGCCTCTGCAGGTTCGCAAATGTCATTCCCGCAAAGCTAGAATGGTTTCGTGTCCCTGGACGAGTACAAGCGCAAGCGCCGTTTCAAGGAAACTCCCGAGCCACCAGCCAAGCTGGAGAAAAAGTCTCGGCATCGCTTTGTGGTGCAAAAGCACCGCGCAACTCGGCTGCACTACGATTTCCGCCTGGAGATGGAGGGCGTGCTGAAGTCCTGGGCCGTACCCAAAGGCCCTTCGCTCGATCCCGCCGACAAACGCCTGGCAATGCAGGTAGAGGATCATCCCGTCTCCTACTTTGATTTTGAAGGCACCATTCCCGGGGGGAACTATGGCGCCGGCACGGTGATGGTCTGGGACGTGGGCACGTGGGAACCGCTCTCGCCTGAACCTGTAAATGGAAAATTCGTTCCCGGGACCGATGCGGAAGCCTCGGCCATGTTGAAGAAGGGCGATTTCAAGATCCGGCTGCACGGCAAGAAGCTGAGGGGCGATTTCGCGCTGATTCATATGCGATCCCGCCGTCCCGGCACCAAAGGCACGGAGTGGCTGTTGATCAAGAAGCAGGACGATGCGGCGGTGAACGGCTACGACATCGAACAGTACGATGAATCGGCGCTCACTGGCCGCAGCATGGCTGACATCGCGGGCGACCAGGGCTCGGCGCAGTGGACCAGCAGCCGTCCGGCGTCGGGGGGTGGAGTGAAGGCGCCTTGGCTGGCTGATGCGATCGCCAAGTTTGACAAGAAGAAGAGCAAGGAGACGCTAACCACCCTTCGGCTTCGCTCAAGGCAGGCTCCGGACACAGGGGAACACAGAGCAAAAAACGAAAAAGCCAGGAAGCCTAAGCCCGAGAGCAACCCCAAATCACTAGTACAGGCGGAGGCGAAGCAGAATTCCTCTGGGTTCGCCGCGTCCCCTGTGGTTAGGGGTTTAGAGGGCGCAGTCAAGCGGCCCATGCCCACCGCTGTTCACCCCATGCTGGCCACCACGGTTGAGGAGCCCCTCGACGATCCTGACTGGCTGTTTGAAATCAAGTGGGACGGCTATCGCGCGGTTGCGTTCATCGCGAAGGGCAAAGTTCGCCTGGTGTCGCGCAATCAGAACGACCTGACAGCTCAATATCCCGAGCTGCACAATCTGGCCGCCTCTTTCAAAGCGGAGACCGCCATTCTTGACGGCGAAATCGCTGCGCTGGATGAGCAGGGACGTTCATCCTTCAGCCTGATGCAGCAGCGCACCGGAATTCGGGAGAGCGGACGCCGCACCGGATCCCGCGGGGATATTCCGGTGCTGTACTACGTCTTCGATCTGCTTTACCTGGACGGCTACGACCTCCGCCGGGTCCCGCTGGAGCAACGCAAAAACGCTCTGGCAGAGATCACCGACGCGGTCGGCCCTGTCCGCTACTCCGATCACTTTTCCCAAGGCAAGGCGCTGTTCGACGTGGCCAAACAGAAAGGGCTGGAAGGGATTCTGGCTAAGCGCCGGGACAGTTACTACGAGGAGCGCCGCAGCCAGGCGTGGCTCAAGATCAAGATCACCCGGACGCTGGACTGCGTCATCGGGGGATACACCGATCCCGAGGGCGGCCGCGCATATTTCGGATCGATCGTGCTTGGAATGTACGACAAGAAGGGAGACCTCATTCATGTAGGTCAGGCGGGCTCTGGATTCAGCGAAGCGAAGCTGGAGGAAGTCTGGCAGGAACTGAAAAAACGAGAGACGAATCGCAGCCCCTTTCCTCACGGTGTGGAAGCGTTGCGAAAAGTACACTGGGTGAAGCCGGAACTGGTGGCGGAAATTAAGTTCTCGGATTGGACCCATCCCACCGCGGAAGGCGGCGCAAAGTTGCGCGCTCCCGTGTTCATGGGCCTGCGGGAAGACAAGGATGCTAAGGAATGTGTCCTCCAGGAATAGGACTGTAGCAGGTACCTCAAGGGCTGAAGCCGCCTTCCATTACTGCCCCTTTCGAGGCAGCGCTGAAGCGCTGCTCCACCACAAAGCCCCCGCCCAAAAACCTCCGGCCAAACCAAGACTTTTCCGCAGCCCGCAGAGCGGCAGGCGGAAACTAGAGGCTAGCAGCCAGAGACTACTTAATATCCTTCATCGCCAGCATCGATCCGTAATCCCGGCCTGAAGGTTCGACAGCGCGGACGACGATCCCGGCGAAGCCATCGCGTAATTCAGGGTATTTGGCTACCAGCGCTTTCATCACAGCGCCGTTGTCCTGAAAGGTGCGCCCGCTGTCGGAGACGTCGGCGGACTGATACTTAACCACCAGATTGAAATCCTGGCCCACGGGGACGGGGAACAAGTCGATGAGCTTGTAAGTCTTCGCGCCTGCGGTCAGGTCCAAGGGGGGCAAGTCAGCCGGCTTCACGGTCTGCATCTCGTCATATAGCTTGTCGGTTGTGGCAGTAGCCATAAACGGAACGGGGACCAGCAGTTCGCGGGCTTCGCCGTAATAAAACCAGGCGTTGTGGTTTTGTCCTTTTGCCTTGAACTCGCGGGCGCGGTCGGCAAACCAGTTGCCGTCGTGCCCTGCCACCTGGGTCAGCCTGACGTAGAACCCACCCAGTTTCCAGTCGCCTGCTTGCTGCTGCAGCACAAAGGAGACGGTGTAAGCGCCCCGGGTGGAAGCCGCATCGAGTGTGACAATTCCGTAATTCCCGGGTGGAAGATTGGGAATCACAAAAACCGCACTGTCCCGAGTCTGCCCCTGAGCTCCAAAAACGCCGCACAAGAACTCGGCTCGCGCCAACGGCTCTGTTCCCTCGGCCTTGAGCAGAAATGGAAGACGCGGCGCCGGTTGCACTGCCGCCAGATTGGCCTGGCTGTCTTTGACCGCACCTTCGACACCCGAAAAATTTGTGGCCAGGCTGGTGATCGCATTCTGCCGTAACAAGGCTGCGTCTCCGTGCGCTGCCATATCATAGAAGCGCTTCCCGGTGTTCACCAGCGCCGAGCGCGTGGCCTCGTCCATGTCGCCCGTGGTCAGGCAGATCTGGGCCGAGGCGGCGAATGCTGACAGGGAAATCAACAGTGTGGGCAACCATCTGGCAATGCTTCTTCGGTAGCTGATATTTCACCTCGGAACAATCTTAAACTGCCGCAGCCACACCTTGATACTTCCTGTCGTTTTCGCCGCCCCGCCCTCCGTGGTCCCGTTGTTCTAGTGATTGCGCCGGAATGCTCAGTGTGCTACCGTCGCCCCTGTTCCCATTCCACGCGAGAGAGACGCCCATGGCTTTAGCCTTCCTGGGGATTCTGGTTGTCATCGTTGTGCTGCTGATTGGGATGTACAACAGCCTGGTTCAGTTGCGCGTGCGCTGCGACAACGCGTGGTCCGACATCGATGTGCAGCTGAAGCGCCGCCACGACCTAATCCCCAACCTGGTCGAGACGGTCAAAGGTTACGCCGCCCACGAGAAGGGCACGTTCGAAAACATCGCCAAGTTTCGATCCCAGGCGATGCAGGCCACGACACCCGGCGACAAGGCGGCGGCCGAGAACCAGCTCAGTGGTGCCCTGAAAAGCCTGTTTGCGGTGGCGGAAAATTATCCGGAGCTGAAAGCTTCCGAGGAGTTCACGCAATTGCAGGGCTCGCTCAGCCAGACCGAGGACACGATACAGAATACACGCCGTTACTACAATGCCGTAGTGCGCGATCTGAATACGAAGATCCAGTCTTTCCCAACCAATATTCTCGCCGGAATGTTCGGCTTCCAGCAGCGCCAGTTCTTTGAGGCGGCCGCAGGCGACCGCGAGCCGGTGGCGGTGAAGTTCTAACCAATAATCGGGGGGGCAGCCACGACGCGGCGCAAGAATGCAGCCCACGGCGTGTGTCGTGGTCCAGGGTGGAGGCAGTGCTAGCCCCAAGGGGGCGAAAGAGCGGTTTGCCGGGACCCAAGAAAATTGTCGCGCAGGTGCCGGCATTCTGGAAGGATCAGCCCGCGAGGAGCCTGCTTTGAATGTCCATGACCTCAGCGGCTTTAAAGCCGGGCATCATCAGACCTTGGTTGCAGCCCCAAAGACGTTGCGTACGGGCGGCTCTGGCGCCCCTTTGGGGCTCGCTCTGTTTCCGCTTTTGACCAACGGCATGCGCCGTGGGTTGCGTACTTGCGTCGCTTCGTGGCTGAAAGCGAGCGCCGTTCGATGCAAGCTTCTGTTCCTGGCTGGCATCATTGTCCTGACGGCTCCGCTGTTCGCGCAGAGCTGGCGGATCGCGGACTTCCAGGACGTTATCTCCATCAGCGCTGACGGCTCCACGCTGGTGAAGGAACGCATTAACCTTGTCTTCATCGGCCAGTGGCACGGGATCCATCGCATCCTTCCCATCGAGTATCCCGGTCCGCGAGGCGCGAACTACACCTTGTTTCTGGATATCACTGCTGTCACCGACGGCACCGGGCAGAAGCTGAAATACGAATCCAAGCCTTCCGGCAACTACCGCGATTTGAAAATCTACATCCCCGACGCCGTGGACACCACGCGCACGGTGGAGATCGATTACATCGTCCGTAACGGCATCCGTTATTTCGAAGACCACGACGAGTTCTACTGGAACGTCACCGGCAACGACTGGCCGGTGCCGATCGATCACGCCGAAGCTCATGTTTACCTGCCGGAGACCACGGCCGGGAAGCTGCGGGCGCAGGCTTTCACCGGCGCCTACGGATCGGCCCAGCGCGATGCAACTGCAGTGGTCAGCGGCGCGGACGTTGTCTTCGAGACTAGAAATCCGCTTCCCATGCGCGGCGGAATGACGATTGATATCTTCATCCCCAAGGACACTCTGAAGGAGCCAGGTGCGATCACGCGGGCATTCTGGTTTCTGGGCAGCAACCCCATCATGTTTTTGCCCTTGGTCTCTTTCGCGGTGATGTTCGCGCTGTGGTGGTACAAAGGGCGCGACCCCGATCCTGGGCGATCGGTTGCGCCCATGTACGAACCGCCGCCGGGCATATCACCGGCCGAAGCGGGCACCCTGATTGATGACCGGACTCATCCCCGGGACATCACCTCCACGATTGTGGATCTAGCGGTACGGGGCTATGTGAAGATTGAAGAGACCGTGGACACGAGTCTTCTTATCTTCCATTCCAAGGACTACATTTTTCACCTGCTCAAGCCGGTGACCGAGTGGCAAGGGCTGGCGCCGCATGAACGTGTGATGTTGGAAAATATTTTCGCCGGCGGACAGCAGACCCGGCTGTCCAGCTTAAAGAACCGGTTCTACACCGCCATCCCGGTCATTCAGCAGGATATTAAGGCGGCGCTGAAGAATAAAGGCTTGTACCTGCTCGATCCCGATTCGGCGAATGCCTACAGCGTGGGAGGAGCAATCGTCATCGTCGCTCCATTTCTCATCACGCAGTTCACCGGATATAAGCAGGTATTCAACTCCATAGTTCTTCTGATCGGATGCGGTGTCGTTTCCGCAGTAGTTTGGTGGCTGTTCGCGCGACAGATGTCAGCCAAGACACTGCAAGGCGGCCGCACCCGGGTCGCGGTGCTCGGCTTTCAAGAGTTCATGAACCGGGTGGACGCCGACCGGCTGAAGCGCATGCCCCCAGACACGTTTGAAAGATATTTGCCCTACGCGATGGCCCTGGGCGTGGAACACCACTGGGCACAAGCATTTGCCGGAATCATCCAGAGCCCACCGAGCTGGTATGTGTCGCCTAACGGAATGACCGGCTTTAACCCGATGTTCTTCTCCAGTTCGATGCACAACATGGCGACCGATATGCACCAGGTGTTCGTCTCCGCACCGCGATCGAGTTCAAGCGGTTCGGGCTTTGGCGGAGGAGGCGGGGGCGGCGGCTTCTCGGGTGGCGGATTCGGCGGCGGTGGCGGGGGCGCGTTTTGAAGCGGAGGAGAACAATCGTCCACGGATTCGGTAGTCTCAGCCGATAACTAACCTAGAACAACGCCAAAGCGAAGGCTCGGGCATGGGGGAACCTAGTTCCTACCCTTGCCTGGGCGGCGATCGGGCTTTTGCGGGGGGTACCATCCATGATATAACCGCGCAAGCACCTCGTTTTGGGGCTCCGTTCGTGAGATCCGGGCCGAGCTGGGTTTCACAGGTTCAAAGTGGCAGAAGCTGAGGAGGTCTTGTGTCCGACGCACGGACGGGGAAACGCTTCCCCCTGGAGTTGCCGATCAAGATTCACCAGTCTGAAAAAGGCGGCGAGCACAAAGGAGTCACTGGAGACCTGAGCGCCGCCGGAGTGTACATCCGGTCCGACGCCGCCCTGGACCTAGGCTCGACTGTCGAGTTCGAAATTACTTTGCCGCCAGAAATGACTGGAGCCAAAGAAGGCGTAGTCATCCAGTGCCGGGGTCGTGTGGTGCGCACCGACGAACCAACCGGCGGTCCCACGGAGGCTCGCGGTGTGGCCTGCGTGATTGACTCCTACGATTTCGTTCGCCACTAGAAGCAGGAGCTGAACTGATGCTCAAATTGATTCTGGCCGACAATCAAGCCATTTTTCGCGCGGGGATCGCCAAAGTACTGGCGGTAGAAGACGAAATGCGCATCGTGGCGCAGGCGCAAACCCAGGAACAGATGTTCATGGCCCTGGATAAATTTCGTGCCGCAGTCTTAGTGGTAGCGGGCGGATTCCACTCCGATTTCCCGAGCATCCTGCAGGCCGCGGACAAGGCCAAAACCCGCGTCGTCGTGCTCGCCGATACCGGCGAAAGCGCACAGCGCTACATGGGCGCGGGCGCGCACGGCGTGGTCTACCGCAACGTGACCAGCGCCGCACTGGTGGATTGCGTTCGCAAGGTGGCGCGCGGCGAGAATTGGGTGCAGGACATCGCGGTGCCCAGCGAACTGACCGAGAACGATATGGTGGGTTTGCGGGTGCGCGACCGTTTGACCGCGAAAGAACTGCGCATCGTAGCGCTGATCGTGCAGGGCTACAAAAACAAGGAAATCGCCTCGCAGCTGGGAACCACCGAGCAGGTGATCAAGAATTACCTGCGTAACGTGTACGACAAGATCGGAGTCTCGGACCGGCTGGAGCTGGCGCTATTCACCATCCATCACCGGATTCTGAACGAAGCGGCGGCGGCGACGGCGGCCGCGGCAACGCCACAGGCAGGAGCGGGAGTTACGTCGTAGAAGGGTTTTGTTGGCAGGGAAAGGCTGCGTGCGGGTGGCCGTGTGCATTTAGCGCCTCACACGCGTAGGGATGGCCGCCGCGGTTGTCCAGTCGAGCGTAGCTCGACCGTGCTAGTGGGTCTCGCTTCTCAAAATACCGGCAATTGATTTTTTGAATTGGACTTTGCCCGCGCGTACTGGCACAGTAGCAATGTCCACTCGCTTGCGAGAAGCCTGCTGTAAGTGTAGGTGGCGCGAACTCTGAAGTTCGTTTTCTAGCCCCTGTAAGTCCGATTTGTTCATTCCTGACCTCGTCGTCCCAACCAAATCACGCGAGCGACGCTACCCGGCGTAAGCGCCGATGTGTCCGCTTACGACAACCCACAGAGGAGATCAGGTCATGAAATCAATTCGCAGTTCGATGTTTTTCAGGGTGCTTGTCTTGGCCATCGGCGTATTGGGCGCGTCTGTAAGTCCCGCCTACGCACAGTCGGCCAACGGGCACTTTACTCTTCCCCACGAAACTCGCTGGGGAACCGTGCTTCTGTCACCCGGGGTCTACTCGTTCTCCTTGCAGTCTTCGAGCTTGCCGGCGGCTATCATGGTCGGCAAAACCGGCAGCTCCCAGATAGCAGTCGTCTTACCACGCGTGGTCTCTACGGAGAAACTCGCGGACAGCAGCAGGTTGGTTCTTAGTCACAACGAAAGCGGAGAATCGTTCGTGAGTGCGTTGTACCTGGGGGATCTCGGTGTGAGCTTGCACTATGCGCCACCTAAGGCGCAGGTGCCGGCTTCGGAAACGGCCAAATTGGGCCCGATCGCCGATGCTCAAACGGGCAAGTAAAAGTTGAGGCGAGGCGGAGGCGGACGTGCTGCAATCCGCTTCCGCATCTCGCTTGGGTTACAGCTACCTTCCCAGTGTCGTTAATTGGTATTGGTCCGGGAGCTGCGCCGCAATTCGTCGGTGACGACCACGGCTTCGGCAACTTCCCGCATCGATTTCCTTGTCTGCCGGCTCTGCCGCTGCAAGGCCAGGTAAGCCTGCTCTTCATCCAGCGAAAGGTCCCGTTGCAGAATGCCTTTCGCACGCTCCACGATTTTTCGAGTTTCCAGTTTCTGCGAGAGCTGGGTATTCTCGCTCTCCAGCCGGGCCAACTCGATTTCAGCTCCCACCAGAAAACCGGCAGTCGAGATCAGGCGGATTTCCCGCGGATTGTGCAGGTGAGGACGGCGATGCTGCAAGTTGATCACGCCCACCACACGCCCGCGAGACAGCAACGGTACGGACAGGAATGCTTCATAGGTGTCTTCGGGTAACTCATGGAAAAATTGGAAACGAGGATCTTTCGAGGCGTTTTTTGAGACCGCGACCGGCTCGCGATGTTCCGCCACCCAGCCGGTGATGCCCTCTCCGACCTGCAGCTTCAGCCTGTCCACCACCTCTGGGTGTGGATTCTTCGAGGCGCGAAGCAGCAGTTCCTCGTTCTCCAACACATAAATCAAGCAGGAATCGCACCTCACCAGGGCCGATGCGAAATCCACAACCCGCGCAAGCACCTCGTGCAGGGCGTCCGCCGACGCCATACGACTGCCCAGTTCATGCAGGAAATCTACAGAAGAGTCGTCGATCGTTGATGAAGTAGCCATGCTTTAACCATAGGAGACGTTACTAGGCTTGTCCAATTGCAATTTTCGATCACGGCCATAAAACCTTTTCGCTCAACCCGGGTAAATTAAAAGAATCTTAGGAAGGATCGCGAGAATATTTTTCGACAGAAGAGTTACAGAACAAGCCCCCCATTCAAACCAAGTCAGGCCCGCGACACCGCAGGAACCAGTGTTCCAAGTGCTTCCGCCTTCATAACTCCATAGCCAAGAGTGTCGATCTTGGTCTATAGGTTGTATCTTGTTTGAGATTGTTTGAGAGGTTCTGGAAATTGCACCCAGTGCCATTTTTCGCCGGACCAATTTACGCTCTGATCTTTTGGGGCGCGTTGGCATCGTGGATACTGCCGGAAGTGATCGCGTGGAGAGTAAAACGAGCAACCGGCTCCGCGGAGACTCACGATCGAGGCTCTCTTACACTCATCGCGGTCCTTTGGTGGAGCGGAATAGCATTGGATTTTTCACTCTCCTTTCTTCTGCCGCAAGCCGCCCTAGCGTGGAAACGGACCTCGGTGTTCTTCGTCGGCATCAGCCTCATGCTATTTGGGATCGCACTTCGCTGGTACTCGGCAGGGAAATTGGGGAAGTATTTTACGTTCGACATTGCGATACACGGAGGCCAGGTCTTAATTGAAGCAGGACCGTATCGCTATATTCGTCATCCTTCCTATAGTGGCGCCCTCCTGACTTTGCTTGGGTTCGGCATGGCGCTTGGAAATTGGGCGGGACTTGCTGCGGCTCTCTTCTGCTTGGGGGCCGCCTATACTTATCGCATACCCATCGAGGAAGCCGCCCTCACCGCAGCCCTGGGGGAGCCCTATAGGCAATACCTGGCACGAACGTGGCGTCTCGTGCCGTTCCTGTTTTAGAGTCTGTCGAGCGCACGCTCAGATGGGTGACACGAGACACATGATTTCGAGACGCGAGTTCATTGCCGGCTCAGTTGCTGTTGCTGTCACTTCGAGTGCCTCGGGACGGCCAAGAGCAGAAGCTGGATCGATCCTCGTCAACGATATTCACTCCCAACTCAATTCCACTCGGGTGCAGTCGATTCTGGAGCCGCGATCTCTTGAAGATGTGCAAACCATCGTTCGTACCGCCCGAAAAAACCGGGAGATAATCTCGGTTGCCGGTGGGCGGCACGCGATGGGAGGGCAGGAATTTGGTACCGATACTCTGTTGATCGATATCAGAAAGCTCAATCGAGTGCTCCATCTGGATCGTCAGCATGGAATCTTAGAGGTGGAAGCTGGGATTGAGTGGCCAGAGCTGATAGAAGGTTATCTCACACTGCAAAATGGGGACCGCCAGCCTTGGGGAATCGCCCAAAAACAAACCGGCGCCGATCGACTGACAATAGCTGGAACCATCGCTGCAAACGCGCATGGGCGCGGACTGGCAATGAAACCGTTCGTCAGTAACGTCGAATCCTTTGTTCTCGTCGATGCCACGGGGACAGCCAACCCCTGCAGCCGAACCGAAAATCCTGAGTTGTTCCGGTTGGTTACGGGCGGGTACGGACTATTCGGAATCGTTACCTCCATGCGACTGCGCCTAGTGCCGAGAAGCAAGGTCGAACGTGTTGTTGAGATCCGGACCGTGGACGATCTGATGGCTGCATTCAACAAGCGTGTTTCTGACGGATTTCAATATGGTGATTTCCAATTCTCCATCCAGCATGACTCGGATGACTTCCTGCGTAAGGGTGTTTTCTCCTGCTATCGCCCAGTTCCAATGGATACGCCAATCTCATCCGCTCAGAAGCCATTGTCCGATGACAATTGGAGGCAACTTCTGTATCTCGCGCACACAAATCAAAAACAGGCGTTCGAAACGTATGCCGACTACTATCTCTCGACCAATGGGCAAGTGTACTGGTCAGACACCCATCAGTTGAGTATTTATCCCGACAACTACCACCTCGAAATCGACCAGAAGCTCCACGCGCCTTATCCCGCCAGTGAGATCATCACTGAGATCAACGTCCCGCGATCAACGCTCAAGGAGTTCTTCGACGAGGTGCGGAACGATTTTCGCAAGAACAACGTTAACTTGATCTATGGCACCGTCCGTATTATCGAGCGCGATGATGAGACCTTCCTGCCTTGGGCAAGGCAACCTTATGCTTGCATCATCTTCAACTTACATACAGTTCACAGCCCCGAGGGACTTCAGGGCTCGGCGGAGGCTTTCCGAAGGCTCATAGATATGGCAGCAAGGCGGGGAGGGACCTACTACCTGACCTATCACCGCTATGCTTCTCAGAAGCAGGTTCGAGACTGCTATCCCCAGTTTGCAGAATTTTTCCAGTTAAAGAGGAAGTACGACCCTGAAGAGCGGTTTCAAAGCGACTGGTACAGGCACTACAGAACCATGTTCGGGAATCGCCCTTGACCCATGCCCCATGGGAGCGCGTTCGAAAACGGCTAATGCGGCTGATCGCCGCTGTGGAATCAGTGCTTCCCGCAAGTATCCCGGACGGTGAAAGCCTATATTTTCTCGCCCACCGCTTTGCCCTGCGTAAACAAGTACAAATAATCCGGGCCGCCGGACTTCGAGTCAGTGCCCGACATATTGAATCCGCCGAAGGGGTGCGCGGCGACGGTCGCGCCGGTACACTTTCGGTTGATGTAAAGGTTACCGACGTGGAATTCACGGATGGCTCGGTCGATCTTATCGCGCGATTGCGTATACACCGCGCCAGTCAGGCCGAATTCCGTGTCGTTGGCGACCTCGAGCGCGTGGCTGTAATTCTTCGACTTGATCACGGCCAGCAACGGACCGAAAATCTCTTCCTGTTCCAGACGCGACTTGGCCGGAATATCGGCGATGACGGTGGGCTGCAGAAAATATCCTTCTCCGGCGCCGGTGTTCTTCGCCGGGCCGCCGCCGCTAATGACGCGCCCGTCTTTTTTCCCGACCTCAATGTAATCAAGGATTGACTTCATCGAACCTTCGTTGATGACCGCGCCCATGTTGGCATTTTCCGCTGGGTCGCCGACGGTAATCTTCTCCACCCGCTCTTTCAGTTTTTCCAGGAATATGTCATAGATGCGCTCGTCGACAATGGCGCGGGAGCAAGCCGAACACTTCTGACCCTGAAAGCCGAATGCGGCCTGCGCCACACCTTCGACGGCGGTGTCGATGTCGGCGTCGGCGTCCACGATGATGGCGTCCTTGCCGCCCATCTCAAGAATCGTGCGCTTGATCCAGACCTGGCCCGGAGCCTGCGTGGCCGCGCTCTTGTTAATGTCGAGTCCAACTTCGCGCGAACCAGTGAAAGCAATGTAGCGGGTCTTGGGATGCGCGACCACCGAATTGCCGAAAGTCGCGCCCGCGCCAGGACAGAAATTCACCACCCCTTCAGGCATGCCGCATTCTTCCAGCAGCTCCACGAATTGGGCCGCGATGGTGGGAGAGTCACTCGAGGGTTTCAGAACGACGGTGTTGCCGCTCACGATCGAAGCCAGCGTCATGCCAGCCATGATGGCGCAGGGAAAGTTCCAGGGTGGAATCACCGCGCCCACGCCCAGCGGAATATACAGGAGCGTGTCGCGCTCTCCCGGCATCTGCACCGGCAGTTCTGTCCTGGCCAGGCGCAGCGCTTCCCGGGAATAGTACTCGCAGAAGTCGATGGTCTCAGCGATGTCGGCGTCAGCTTCAGCCCAATTCTTGCTCACTTCAAAAACCAGCCAGGCGCAAAATTCAAATTTGCGTTCGCGCAACAAGTCACCCACGCTGAAGAGCAGGCTGGCACGCTCTTCGACCAAAGTACGGCTCCAAGTGGCGAAGGCTTCGAGCGCCGCTTGCATGGCGGGCTCGACGTGCTCTTTTCCGGCCTTCTGGTGTAATCCGACGATCTGCGCGGGCTTGGCCGGATTGATGGACTTGATCTTGTCCTTTGTCTGCACCGGTTTGCCGCCAATGATCAAGTTGTACTCGCGGCCCAGTTGACCACGCACCTTCTCGATCGCGGCGCGCATCTGGCGCGCATTTTCTGGCTTGGTGAAATCGGTGAGCGGCTCGTTTACGAAGGGACCGTCATGCAGGCGTGTTGGCGGGCGGGTGGGAGCTTCAACGGTTGCCATCATTGCACCTCAGAGGACATCGATGGTCGCGGGGACGGATAGGAACCTGGTTAATTGTAGCACCGGGAATACGCCTTTACGGGGCCGTAACCTCATGGCAGAAACCGCCGGGCTGAGCGAATGTGTGGGCACCCGCCCCTAGGTGGTTCGTGGTGGCTTACGGTACCTTCACCGACTCGCGAGTTTCCTCCGGCTTGTAACTCATGGCCACGGTACGTTCCAACTTGTCCCACGCGAAGCTCTGGCCTTCTGCCGCGCGCTTCAACGTTTTCAGTAGCACCACGGAAAACAATTGGCGGTAAGCGAAGCGCTGCAACCAGACCTGACTGAGCAGCCAGGGGTCTTCGGGAGCTTCCGGACGCCGGCGTTCCAGCGCGAAGGCGATCGCCGAGGCCAGGAAGTCCATCACCAGGAAAGCGACAAAGAAAATGAAAAGACGCTGAAAGCTGGCGGGGTCAGTGGACTCCGGGTGATACGACCGCTGGACAAAGTACCAGACTGCACCCACGAAAAACATGATGTCGATGAAAGGCGAGACCAGTGGCAGCAGCACCTGGAAGATGGCAATGTTAGGCAGCGCAATCCACCCCAGCACTCCTTCCCTGGCAAATGCCGCGCGATGCTTCCAGACCGACTGCAGGATGCCGAACGACCATCGGAATCGTTGACGCATCAGCCCCCGAGCATTCACCGGAGCCTCGGTATAGGCGAGGGCCAGATCTTCATATTCGACGCGATATCCCAGTTGTAGCAGAGCCATGGTGAGGTCGGCATCCTCGGCCACGGTGTCGGTGTGGAAGCCACCAGCCTCGCGCACCGCGGAAACCCGCCAGGCACCAATCGCGCCCGGCACCACGCTGACTGCGCCCATGGTGTTCAGGGCGCGCCGTTCGAAGTTCTGGCTGGTGATGTACTCCAGCGCCTGCCAGCGTGTCCAAAGATTAACGCGGTTGCCGACTTTCGCGTTGCCCGCAACCGCACCGACCTTGGGATTCAGAAAGTGGGGCACCAGGCGGGAGACGGCGTCTTGGGCAACCAGAGTGTCGGCGTCAATGCCGATAAAAATTTCTTCGTCGCGCAGATGCTCCAGACCGAAGTTGAGGGCGTCTGCCTTACCGGAGTTCGGTTTGGTTAGGATGAGGACCTTGCCCAGAGCCTCTTCCCGGGCAAATGCCGCCCGCGCAACTTCCAGCGTCTTATCGCCGGAGCCGTCATCGATCACGATCACGCGCACGTTGGGATAGGTCGCGGCCAGCGCGGCTCGGATGGTCCGCTCAATCACTTTTTCCTCGTTGTAGGCGGGAATCAGCACCGCCGCCCGGGGAAGGTAGGATTCGGCCTCAGCGTGAGTTCCATAGCGCCGCGGCCACAATCGGTCGAAGATGGCGAAGGCGCCGATGAAAAACAGCCGCCCGGTCATCAGCACATCACCGACGAAGAATATCCATGTAATCACGTTGAATGCCAATGGAAAAAGCGCGAAACCAAACAGGTTCAGGCGCGCGGTCCAGCGCTGATTGGCAGGAATGGGAGGCATGACGTCCGCCCGGGTCCGGCCCAGCAACTCGGCAAGCGGAACAATTCTCAATCCTTTCTCCCGCACGCCGGCGATAATCATGGGCAAAGCCAGCACGGTTTGTTCGCGATCGCCGCCGCCATCGTGCATCAGGATGATATTGCCGCAGCGGGTGTCATGGGCCGCGCAAGGCGGGAGATGGGCGAGGACATCGGCGGCTATTTGATCAGCGCTGCGGCGTGGATTGTCACGCCAGTCATTAGGATCGATCTTATCCCCCACAGTGATGTAGCCCATGTCCTGCGTGGTCTCAAGCGGGCGAACCTGATCTTCGGTGTCGGGTTCGGCGTCGATTGAATACGGTGGCCGGAATAGAATCGTGCGCATCCCCAGCAGACTGGCGAAAAGCTGCTCGGTGAGATTGAGTTCAACCGCCCGCATAAAGCCGCGAGAAATGTTGCTGATGTCGGGATGGGTAAAGGTGTGGTTGCCGATTTCGTGTCCCTCGCGGTAGATGCGTTTGGTCACGTCGGAAAACTTGTCCGCCTGAATTCCGATCAGAAAAAAAGCCGCCGGCGCCTGCTCGCGCTTGAGTACGTCGAGTATCTTGGGCGTCCATTCCGGATCGGGTCCATCGTCGAAGGTGATGGCGACTTTGTCCGGGCTCGATCCGTATCGCGCCACTCGGTAGGGCTCGGGCAGCGAGTCAAAGCTTTCATCGGTGATCAGACCCGTTGCCTGATCCAAAGTAATGGAGCGTTGCCCATCGGCCGGCCGCGCTTCGATGCGCAGGATCTCGCCATTGCCCTCCATATCCACATCCTGACCCGGGGGGACGTCCTTCAATTTGTTCTCCGCGCCAGCTTCGCCCGGTATGTCCCAGATTCGCCACAGGGAGCGGTCTTCGGAACCCAGCCGCCAAAGGGCGAAAGTCTTGATCCCCACGGCCTGGGCGGCGCGCATCTGGTTGAGCGCGGTCACGGCGTCGAGAAACCAAATCTCATGTTGCAGATCGTGCTCATCCACGTAGCTGATGTGGGGATTGAGACTGTCGCCGTCAAGATCCACGTCCGCTTCCGAGTCGCGGGCCGTCAGCCACGCGGCTTGCGCGGAAACGTTGATGTCCTTCACTCCCGGCGGCAACGATCGATGCTTCGGCTTCTGCACCCAGTCATAGCCGTAGTTGCCGATGGCCGAGATCAGCTTGTCCTGCGGAATCACCTTGATGGCCGCCTTCAGATTGTCGGTAAACCAGTCTTGCGAAGCTACCGGACCCGCTAATCCTGGGGACGGATAGTGCTCGTCGTAGTTCATCAGCACAACGCCATCCACATGGGCGGCGACGGCGGCGTAGTCGTAATCCGTGTTGCGGGCCTGCACGCTGACGTACAGCTTCATGCCTTTGGCATGCAAATCATCGGAGAGCTCCCGCAGCAGGGCCAGGTAGCCGGCTTGACCCTTCTTGGAGAAAGTTTCAAAGTCGATCATCAGGCCGTGGTATTTATCCGTACTTAGGAAGGCATCGGCCTGCTGCCGAAAGCGGACACGGGCGTCTCCATCATTCAGAAAACCGGCAATGTCCACCCAGTCGGCCCCGGCAAAATTATTGATCATGGGAAAGACTTCCATGCCGGTCTCTTCGGACTTCAGGAAGGGCATGACCTTGTCATCCACCGAATGGACGGTCGAATCTTGCACCACGTCGAAGAACTTGTTGGTCTGTTCGTCGATGCTTTGCAGGCGGCCATCAGGGGTGACGATGTGCAGCCAATCGGGAAACAGCAAGTCAATCTGGTGAGCGTATTCTCGTAAGGAAGAGAAACTGGCGGCGTCGTAGGGGACGTAGAATGCCGCACGGATGCCCTCTTCCGCGTTCAGTTTCACCTGGGAAGGCGCCGACTTCGACTTGCGATGGCCGCCGTGCAAGCTCGCCAACTTTCGCCGCTCCTTCGCCTTTTCCTTCTCTTTTTCTTTTAATTTCAATGCATGATACGGGCGCTTCTGCGGAGCCAGCAGCAGGTCGGGCAGAGGCTGGCTGCGCAACGCCGTGTACGCAAAGAAGGTGATCAACAGCGTAATGCTGACGCCAATGACGTCAAAGGCCAGTCGTATTCGCTTCCAGCGAGCCTTGCGAGGATCGTAAAAAACAGGTTGCGCCATGAAAATTGCTGTGCATCTATCCTAAGCTGAGGGGTAAGGACGGTCAAACCAGGTTAGAAGGAGCGGGGTTGCAAGCAGAGCACATCCCTGGGCAGGCAAAGCCTCTCCGCCGCTGAGGTATATTCTTAGCGTGCGCCAACTTGTGCGCCAAAACCTTCGATTCTTTCTGTTGGCCACGCTGGCCGCCTTTGGGCTGCGACTCCTGTTTCTTTTCCGCTTCCCCAGCATCACTACTGATTCCTTCATCTACGGGGACATTGCCAAGAACTGGCTGCAGCATGGCATTTACGGGCTGAGCGGGCCGGTCGAAGTTTCCGTAACCTATATCCGACTGCCGGGCTATCCCGCGTTTTTGGCCGCGGTGTTTGCCGTCTTCGGTATGGAGCACTACCGCGCGGTGCTGGTGGTGCAGATGTTCGTGGATGTCGGCACGTGTTTGGTGATAGCGGACATGGCGCGGCGATTGATTTCGCCCAGAGCGGCAAGGGCCGCGTTCCTGTTGACGGCACTCTGCCCGTTTCTGGCAAGTTATGGGGCTGCCGCTTTGACCGAGACACTGGAGATTTTCTTCACCGCGCTGGCTCTGGATTTTGCCATCGCCGGGCTGATGGCCGGCCGTGGAATGCTTCCGTGGCTGGGGTGCGGGCTCTCGGTGGGGGCTGCGATTCTGTTGCGTCCCGACGGTGGCTTGCTGCTGATGGCGATTGAGGTGTATCTGCTGGTGCTGCTGGTACGTGGCTGGAAAAAGACGCGGGCGCAGGCGCCCACGCCACACGGACCCTCCACGGCACACCTGGTTCGGGCTGGCTTGGTCGTTGCTCTGGTCTCCCTGGCGCCGCTGGTTCCATGGGCCTTGCGCAATCTGCATATACTGCATCGCTTTCAACCACTTGCACCTCGCTATGCCAACGAAGAGGATGAGTTCGTTCCTGCGGGATTCAACCGCTGGGTGAAGACCTGGATTGCCGACTATGCGTCGGTTGAGGAAATCTACTGGCCCGTGCCAGGAGAAACTGTGGACGCTGAAAAACTTCCTGCTCGCGCCTTTGATTCCGAAGCGCAACAGCGAGAAACGGTGGAATTGCTGACGGCTTACAACAACGTACTTCGTGTCACTCCGGAACTGGATGCCCGGTTTGCCGTTCTGGCCAACGAACGCATTCGAGCCGCCCCCCTGCGTTACTACCTGTGGCTGCCATTTACGCGCATCGCCGACATGTGGCTGCGTCCGCGTACGGAAACTCTGCCTTCCGACACGCGATGGTGGGAATTCAATGACGACCCGAAGTGGTCGGCGCTCGCGGTCGCGCTCGGGATCATTGGTCTTGCCTACGTGGCCCTGGCGGCCGCTGGACTGGCGAAGGGACGAAACCTCCCATTCTTGGGATTGCTGCTTACGTTTGTGATTTTGCGATCCGTCTTTCTGGGCACACTGGAAAACCCCGAGCCCCGCTACACGCTGGAGTGCTATCCCGTGCTAATTCTTCTCGCCAGTGTCATTTTTCGATAGGCGCTGACTACGCACAGCTGAACAGAACACTGGAGCTGATTTCATCAATGGTTTTGCGGACCGCCCAGCTTCTGCGCGGCTGCGCGTTCATTTTGCGCGTCGGCTATGCGGCCTAGTTGTGTGTAAGCATCGGCGAGAAAGAGGTGAGCTTCGCGGGAATCGGGCTGGACTTGACTCGCGCGTTCCAGATTGGTAAGAGCACCGAGGGGATTGCCTTGCAAGAAAAGGATCCGCCCCAGCAGCAGGTTGGCGCGGAAGTGTTCGGGGTTGAGCTGAATAACTTGGCGTAGCAATTGAACCGCCTCCGGGACGCGTCCGACGCGCGCGTAGACGGAAGCCAGGGAATACTGAGCATCGGGGAATTTGGGGCGCTTCTTCGCTACAAATTCGAAATAGGGCACTGACTCCTGCCAGGCACCGGTTTCGAACAACGCCAAGCCCAGTTCATATTGCCCCGGCGTTGAGTCCGGCATCAGCTGCAGAGACTTGCGCAAGGCAACAATGGCTTCGGGATAACGCCTGACTCTCGCCAGAGCGATCCCCAGCTGCATCTGAGCAACCGGGATTGACGGACTGTCTTCGAGCACCTGTTGCAGCATAGGGATTGCTTCGGAATATCTTCCGTCTTCGACGGCAATCATTCCCTCGTGCAATGTGTTTGAGATGCCGATTTTGTCCTTCGGATCGGCGCCCTGCAGAGTATCGGTCGAGCGTGTCCCCGGACTCGATGCAACGTAACCGAGCGCGCTCAGATTCTCGCTTTGCTCCGGACTCACCGGGACTGGCTCGGACTTTTCGTGGTAGCTACTCGTGCGATCGCGAAACTGATCGAGCTGCGCCTGCAAAGTCTCGGCCACTGCGGGAGAAGTTGTCGCCAGGTTGTGCTGCGCGTCCTGATCGCGGCTCTCATCGTAGAGCTCACGTCTGGGAGCGCGAACCAATAGATACCTGCCGGTGCGCATGGAACGTATCGAACTCCAGCCGAAAGCCCGATGAGGGTAGTCGGTTTCGGCATACGCAGGTAGATCTGCCGCCGGTTTTTGACCCGATTTCATCGGCGGCGCTTTCATCAGGGGGACCAGAGACTCACCTTGGAACGTCGGTGGCAGCGGCAAGCTCAGCATGGTGAGAAGCGTGGGGGCAACGTCCACAAGTCGTACCCGGGACCCCACGCGTCGGCCAGCCAGCAGATCGCCGGGCAGCTTGAAAACCAATGGCACGCGAATGGTTTCGTCGTAGAGAAAGATGCCGTGCATGCTTTCACCATGCGCGCCCAGCGACTCGCCGTGGTCAGACATCATCGCAATCAAGGCGCGGTCGTATAGTCCACGTTGGCGCAGATAAGCGAAGAGTTTGCCCAGAGACGAATCTGCGTAAGCAATTTCGCCGTCATAAGCTTCGGCAGAGCGCTTGTCGAATGGCGCGGGAGGGTCGTAAGGGGCGTGCGGGTCGTACAGATGGATCCAGATAAAAAACGGAGACTGGCGATTCTTATTCATCCAGCCAATCGCGTGACCGATTACCTCTCCGGCACGGCGCTCGACGCTTTCGTAGCGGCTTTCATTGGGGCCGCGCTTGGGATGAAAACCGGCGTCGAAGAAATCAAAGCCGCGGTCGAATCCCGGCGCCATATTGGCCCTAGGGTCTAGAATCAACGAGCCGATAAAAGCCGCGGTGTGGTAGCCGCTTTTCTGCAAAATCTCCGGCAGGAACGGCAACAAGGCTGGCAGGGGATGGCCAAAATCAGTGACGGTATGGAATTGGGGATAGGTGCCGGTGAAAATGGTAGCGTGGGAAACCGGAGTCAGCGGCGCCTGGGAATAAGCCCTTTCGAACACGACACCCTGGCGGGCCAGCGTGTCCAGATTCGGCGTAAGGCCCTTCTTGGAGCCCAGGAAACCCATGCGGTCCGCCCGCGTGGTGTCCACGGTGATGAGGACGATATTTGGCGCTTCCGCTCGGACGAACCTGCTTGCACTCAGCACAATCAGCAGGAAAAGCAGGCAGGGACGGCGCATAGGAGCAAAATGGGAGTTTACCATCGCTAAACCCCCATGCGATTTCGCCAATCCAGCGTCAGAAGGCGACAGACAGCCCGAATTGCATATTACGCTGCGCGCCTGTGCCGAGGATCGGGTTTAAGCCGAGGCCTACGTCAGGCGTAAACGAAAATACTCCGAAAGAACCACTCCCAACTTTGCCCGGAAACGATGTGGCGAACATGGCATGGTTCAGTACGTTGAACACTTCCCATTTGAACTTCACGGAGAAACGCTCCGTCAGTTTGAAATTCTTGAACAATCCCATGTCGAGCTGGGAAATCGGCGGTTGCCGTATGCTGTTTCGGCCTGCATTTCCAATCTGCCCAGCAGCCGGCGCCGAAAATGCCGCGGTATTAAAGTAGGTGTCCTTGCCATGGGCTATGTAATGGTTGTCGTAGTTGAGCGGGCTCCCGTCGTAGTTTGCGAATGTATCTTTTAACCCCTGATTTGAAGTGTCGCTGGCAACAAAGGCAGTATAGGGCCGCCCTTCCTGTGCGCGGAACAGGGAATTAATCTGCCACCCTTCTCCCACTAGCCTGGGCAGACTGTGGAACTTGGGGACCTCGTACACGAGGGTGAAATTCACGTTCCAGGGTGTGTCGAAATCCGCGGGCGCGTATCCCTTATCGACGTTGTAGGGGTTTTGGTAATCGGAGAGGAAACTTCCACCTCGATTGGCAGAACCGGTATCAAACGATCTTGACCAGACAAAATTCAACTGCCCACTCAGGCCATGAAGATCGCGGACTTTGAAAGCCGTCTGAAGGCTGTTGTAGTTGGAGTAGGCGTCATTGTTAAGCTGCAAAATGTGATTGTAGTTTGGGAAGCGGGCGCCAAACGGCTGCCGACTCGTATCGCAGGGGTCCGTCGCACTGACTGCGCAAGCGTTAAGATCTCGCCAGTTGAGCAGGTCCCGACCAGCGGTTCCGACGTAGGCAACACTAAACGACGTCTTGTTGCTCAACTGCTGCTCGATGGTGAGATTATAAGCATGGTTCATCGGAGTCGCGAAATTCCGTATGACCTGGACCACATTGAAGGGCGGGGTAGGTGTCGCGCTCTGCCCATATATGTTCACGCCCGCAGCCATGCAAATGAAATCTCGGCAAAGCGAGTTGGGCAAGGTTCCGCTGTCGAAGGTCAACAGGTTGTCAGGTGGGGTAGTGGTGATGTCAATGGCGAAGATGCCCTCCGGAACCTGGGTAAAGAACCCGGCACGGGCGCCGCTCCACATCTGGAAATAGGTTTGGGGAGCATGAATGGCGCCAAAGTTCGGCAGGTCATAATTCAAAGAATAGCCGCTGCGCAGCACGGTCTTACCGTTCCCGAAGATGTCCCAGGCAAACCCGGCTCTCGGACCGAAGTTATTCTTGTCTGTGTTGTAAAGCGGGTGGTTTGCCAGGCTTACGAACCCGTTGGCATCGGCTTTGGGGTCATCCGGCAAAAAGTTAGCGCCTTGATTCTTGGCTTCGCCTAAGGCACCGGAAACATCCCATCGAACGCCCAACTCCAGAGTGAAATTGGGTTTCACCTTCCAGCTATCCTGCACGTAAAGACCTAGCGATTTTTGTAAAATGCGCCGGTCGGTAACACCGAAGGATCTGCCGCTGTCTTCGGTCAACCCCAACAGTAGTTCGTTCAGCGCAGCTACGGGATTACTTTGAGTAAGCAGGGGATTGCCGTTCGCGTCGACAGAGCCAAATATCTTGCTGCAGTCGCCGCTTGCGGCACAACCGGCGAACCCGTAGTAGTAAAACGACATGTTGGAGCGCGCCCGGTCGCGCCGCGTCTTGGTGTAGGCATCTTGAAACTGGCCGCCGATCTTGATGGTGTGATTACCCTTAATAGCGGTGAAATGCTCCTGCCAATCATAAGAGGCATCGGGCCGGGTGATGATGGGGTATCCCTGCACACCGCCATCGACTGCGTATCCGCTGGGTCCGAAATAGCCTAGATAGTAGACCGCCGGAACTCCGAAGTTCTCCTTGTCCCCCGAGTTAGCACCCAACGGGCCGGTGGCGATGCCCAGGGCATTGGGGTCGATGTTGTTGTTCACTCCAATGCGTTGGGAAAATCGCTGATATCCGAAACGGCTCTCAAGCACGGTCGTGGGAGTGATGGTCCAGGTGTAATTGAGGCCCGCAAGTTGAGCCCGGCTAGGCGCAACTGAGTTCCACATGTTCTTATTGGTGGCTAGAGGACCGACCGATTGCGGCACTCCTGGCGCTGCTGGCTGACTCTGCAGGCTATCGCCAAAGAGGTATTTGACCGACACCCGGTGTGAAGGACTGAAGATGTAGTCGAACTTCACGTGAAAGTTATTCAGGTCGAGGCTGTTGTCGGCCGCTATATTGGCCGTGCCGGTCGCACTCGTGGGGATAAACGAGAGCAAATTCGCGCCTATGGAATTGACGGTACCATCGTCGGCTGTCCCGAAAATCTGGTCGCTGCCCGGCCCTGGGCCCTTGTTCAGACATGTGGTCCACGGAGTCGTCCCATCTGGACCGAAGGTGCCCGAAGTGTTCGGATTCACTCCCGTTTGTACGCACTGGGTAGCATCAAAGATCTGCGCCGTCGTCGGCAATGTGACCTGGGACGGGAATGAATCTTTAAGATGGAACCCTTGATACGACAAGAAGACAAAGGCTTTATCCTTCTTGATGGGGAATCCGCCAGAGGCCCCAAATTGGTTCAGGCGAAAGGGAGTAACCTTACTGGCGAACCAGTTCCTCGCGTCGAAGGCGTCGGTATGGCGATCCCAGAATGCACTGCCGTGGATCTCGTTGGTTCCGCTCTTCAGCCCAATGTTGATTACGGACCCGCCGCGCACTCCGAATTCCACACCTGGGTTGGATTGCACGTTGAATTCTGAAATTCCTTCCAACGGAATCAAGGCCGCGGCCGTGCCCGAGATCGCAGCCTGTCCGAGCGATGACTCACCGTAATAGCGGTCATTATTAGGAATACCGTCGACCGCGAAATTGTTGGAGGTGGCACGCTGTCCATTGATATTAAGGCTCTGAAAGCCGCCGCCGGGGCTGCGCTGTACGCCGGGCACGCCGTCCAGAAGGTTGTTGAAGTCCCGCCCATTGTTGGGCAGATCCGCCACCTGCCGGCCCTCGAATAATGTGCTGAGCCTGTCCTCAGTGGTATCTACCAGCGGAGCCACGCCTTCGACTTCGACGGTCTCCGATACCTGCCCCGGTTGGAGCTGGAAATCCGACTGCGTAACCAGCGACAAGGCCACCTGCACATCCCGAGCCGACGTCTTGAAACCTGGCGCTATGGCCGTAACCTTGTAGTTTCCCGGCGGCAATTCCACGATTCGATAGAAGCCACCGTCCGAGGTGGTGGCGGAGCGGGTTTCGCCCGTGGCTGTGTTCGTGGCGGTAACCTTCGCATCTTTGACGACCGCGCCGGTGGTGTCTTGCACTGTGCCGGAAATGTCTCCCGTGATCTTCTGGGCTAGGACAGGATGGCCAAGACACAAACCAACCAAAAGAACAAAAAGCGATGCCCACCGGAAATCCGGATGTCGCCCCATAGCGCCCCCTTTGTGCGGTCCACGTGGTACACCACGCAGTTAGGCCGGAGTTTATTGGGCGCGCGCGGCAACTATCAAGAGGAATCTACTGCACATAACAGGACGGATGTGCTGGAACAAGTTGACTGGCGGTCACGAAATCACTGCTTGTCTCATGCCCTGATGATTCACCATCACAATCTTGCATAGCCGCGAGCAGTATTTTTCTTAGGGAGTCCGGTGCACCGCAGTGGAAGCCCTTAACTTAACGGAGAGTCACTCATGCGGAAGCGGGTGCGAACATGTTCGGAAAGCAATTCGATGGCACCTCGGTTGGAAATGGGGTCGGACTGGGCCAGATATTTCATGGCCTCCACCAGCAGGCGCTGGCCGTCTACATAGCGCGGGTCAGTGGTGCGCTCACGGCGTTTGCGCCCAATCTTAGGGGGAACCGGGATCGTAAAAACCTTGGCCATGCAATTCAGGCGTCCAGTGCGGATTTCGGGAAACTCCTCAGCAGTATAACGCTCCGTCCTGGGTTTTTCAGCCCCTATCTTTGAGCTTTTCGCAGAGTTTCTCTAGCCCTGCGTTGAGATGAACTTGGTCTTGCCGGTGGTTTTCAGCTTGAAAACAGCATCGGAAATCTTTTCGTTCACCTTAATGTCGGAATATTTGGCCAGACGGTAGTCGCCCGAGGGCCCGAAGAAAAACTGCTGTTGCACTGAAATTCCCCGGGTGGGGTCGATCCATAAAACGATGTGGTCAACGTTATTGCGGACGCTGACCGCTTTGGGAACGAGCTCCAGCTTTACCGCGTCCGTGGCGTCTACTTTTTCATTGCCCAAATATTTCACTTGGAAGGACTTCAGCATGTCATGCCCGCGGCCCCCGAAGCCCAGGACTAGAAAACTCTCAAATGCTTCGCGGTTCTTGCCGGTGTTGTAAGCCGTCACCTGCTCGATTTTAGGCTGGTAGACCTGCACCTTGGTACCGCTGAAGAGCACATATTTCTGGTCCGGCTCGGTGATGTCCGCCGCCATCTGGATTTCATTTCCCGCCCGGCGGAAATATACCTTCCCCCTCTGGGCTTCGTGTTCGTCCACCACTCTTTGATATTGATCCCAGAGAACATCGGCTTCGGTGGTACGGAAGTTTGCGGCGGCAGCGTCCATCTGGCTTAGGACTCGGTCCAGCGCGGCATTCGGCGAGGATTCGTTCGGCTGGGAATCGGCTGGGGTTTGCCCCCACGTGAGGGGAAGCAGGCACGCAACAATCAGGAGCAACCCGCGAACTGACGTTCTGGACTTCATGTTTCGTCTTGCCCAGCGCAGGTAGGGCGGCACCGCCTACTCCTTTTGCACCCACACTTTATAACTGAGCACGCGTCCCTGCCGATCACGCACGGCTTCGTACCTGGTGATGCTCACCTCTCCGGAGATAGGCTCTACAATGCGTAGCAATTGTGCCCGCACAGTGGCCTCATCTTTACCGGAGATCGCAGCGCCGTCAATCTGGTAGATAAATCCTCCGCCGGTTTCCGGGGTTACGACCACTCCACTTGGATGCGGATTGCGTTCCACCGGTTTGTCATGGAAGTTGATCCAGTAGGGTGAAAGGAAGACGAACAGGAGGATCAGCGTCACCATGATGTCGTATTGGATGGTGCCGCGCTCGTATGACCAAAGGACGTAGTCGCGAATTGTGCGCCAGAAGGAGGGCATGGGCACGGTAGGCGCGTCGGCGATGGTGGTGTTCATTCTGGTCCCGGACAAGTCTAGTTTGTAGCCCCCGGCTTGGCAAACCATAGTCTTGGGAACCCCCACGCGGGCGCGGGCGCCCGCGCCACGTCAGAACTTCCTCGGTTGGATGCGATCGGTGCCCATGGCTGGCTGCAGAACTTCGGGAATCAGAACACTGCCGTCAGCCTGCTGGAAATTCTCGACAATCGCCACCCACGTGCGGCCCACCGCCAGGCCACTGCCATTCAGAGTGTGGACAAACTCAGTCTTGTTCTTGCCTTCAGGACGGTAACGGATATTGGCGCGGCGCGCCTGGAACGCCTCGAAGTTCGAGCACGAAGAGATCTCGCGAAACAGTTCCTGCCCGGGTAGCCATACTTCGATGTCATAAGTCTTGGCGGAAGAAAACCCCATGTCACCGGTGCTGAGGGCAACCACGCGGTAGTGCAAACCGAGCTTTTGCAGAACTTCCTCGGCATCGTGGGTGAGTCTCTCCAACTGCTCGTACGAAGTATCTGGCCGCGCAAATTTGACCAGTTCAACTTTCTGGAACTGGTGTTGTCGGATGATGCCACGCACGTCCTTGCCATACGATCCGGCCTCGCTGCGAAAGCACGGAGTATAGGCCGTGAGCGAAACCGGGAGCCGCGAAGCCTCCAGCACTTCGTCGCGGTAGAGATTAGTGACCGGTACTTCCGCGGTGGGAACCAGCCATAGATCTCTTTCCCCGTGCGGCACGCGGAAAAGATCAGAGGCAAACTTCGGCAACTGTCCGGTGCCATACATGGACTCGGAATTCACCAGATAGGGTGGCAGCACTTCGTTGTAGCCGTGCTCACGAGTGTGCAGATCGAGCATGAAGTTGGCCAGTGCCCGCTCCAGTTTTGCCCCCAAATCCCAGTACACGGCGAAGCGCGCACCGGAAAGCTTCGTGGCGCGTTTGAGATCGAGAATGCCAAGCTGTTCCCCGAGTTCCCAGTGCGGTTTGGGTTTGAAATCGAATTTAGGCGGAGCGCCCCAGCGCCGGACTTCGACGTTGTCTTCTGTCGTCTTTCCTGCCGGCACGCTTTGGTGGGGCAGATTGGGAATGCCCGCCAGAATTTCCAGGACACGCGCTTCCAGTTCCGCGGCCACTTTCTCCAACTGCTGGATCTGCTCCCGCAATTGCTTGGTTTCGGACATTTGGACGGTCGCGTCCTGCCCGCTTTTTTTCAGTTTCGCGATCTCTTCGGACGCGCGGTTGCGCCGCGCTTTGGTGATCTCGGCTTCGCTGATGGCATGGCGCCGCTGCGTGTCTACCTCCTGGAAGTCCTTCAACACTTCGCCCGGATCCATCCCGCGCAGTCGCAGTTTTTCCTCAACCAGCGGCAAATTGTCACGGACGAAGTTGAGATCGAGCATGGGAGTTAACTACTGTACCCAAAAGAGGCGGGAAGTGCACGTGGACGGCGCGGACTGCACGAGCGAGACGCTCGTGCATCCAATGGGAAATTCCATACCTAGTCATTTGGTCCGGCGTGTCACAGGCTGTAAACTACCCCGCAATGCAATCCTCTGCTCGCTCCGCGGTCCTGGGATTTCTACTGTGTCTTGGCCTCACCGGCGCAGGCCTCGGCTCCGCTTACAACGCGCGCCCCAAACTCGCGGTTATCGTCGTCATCGATCAATTTCGCGGCGACTACCTGGAGCGCTACCGCGATCAGTGGGGCGAAGGCGGCTTTCGTCTTCTGCTCGAACGGGGCGCCGATTTCACCGACTGCAACTATAACTACGCCAACACACGCACCGCGCCTGGACACTCGACTCTGCTGACTGGAGCCTATTCGAACGGCCACGGCATCATGGCCAACGAATGGTGGGATCCGCAGAAAAAGAAAATGGTCACTTCAGTCGAAGACGATGGCACCAAACTCGTCGGCATCGCCAGCAGCGGGCCAGGGGCTTCACCTCACAACCTGCTCGCCGACACGCTGGGGGACGAACTCAAATTGGCAACGCAGGGCAAGGCGCGTGTCTTCGCCGTCGCGTTGAAGGACCGCGCCGCCATCCTCCCCGCCGGCTTCGCGGGAAACGGCGCCTACTGGATCGACCAGAAAAGCGGCACATGGATCACATCCACTTACTACCGCAGCGAACTTCCCAAGTGGGCGCAGGATTTTAACGAAAGCAAGCGGTCGGAAAAGTACCTGAACCAGGAATGGAAAGACAGCGATGGGAACGTCCTGCGCACGACCAAGCCCGCGGACGGAAAGGCAGGCAGCTTCTACGAACTGGTTGGTTCCACGCCCTACGCCAATGACTACGAATTTGAATTCGCGCGCGAGCTGATCACCTACGAAAAGCTGGGCAATGGCCCCGCCACCGATTTGCTGATCGTCAGCTTGTCGGCCAACGATATTCTCGGCCACAAAGTCGGCCCCGATTCGGCCGAGATGCAAGCCATGGCCCTCAGCATGGACCGGCAGCTGGCCGGATTCTTTGAGTTCCTGGGACATCAGGTTGGGCTGGCCAACGTGTGGATCGCGCTTTCCGCCGACCACGGGGTCGCGCCCCTGCCCCAGGTTGCGGCCAAGTTGCACCTGCCGGCGGCTGGTCTGGCGGCCGACAAAATGCGAGCGCAGGTGAACAGTGCGCTCTCTGCCCATTTTGCTCATCCAGCCGAATATGTAAAGGATTTCGATTTCCCGGTGGCGTGGGTGAACTCAGACGCTTTTGCCGCGATTAAGATGAAGGAAGAAGATTCGGAGCGCGCTGTGGGAGATGCGCTCAACCAGATCGGCTTGCGCGCCTACTACACTCGGTCGCAGTTGGAGCGGGGCGATGCTCCGAACACCGAAACCGGATTGAAGTATCTGCACAGTTATTCGCCACTCGGTGGTTGGTATGTGCTGGGCGTTCCTGTCCCATACACGGTGGGTACGACGAGCGGAACCGATCACGCTTCACCGTACACCTACGATACGCACGTGCCGTTAGTCTTTTACGGCCTTCCCTTCCAATCGGGAATGTACCGCACCCACGTCGAGCCGGTGGATTTGGCTGCGACTCTGGCTTCGCTCCTCGGCATCAACGCTCCCACCCATTCCGTCGGCCGGGTTCTGACCGAAATTCTGGCCCCGCCGCGTCGGGCCGCGAATTCCCCCAATGGCGTGCCAGATCGAAGCGCGCCGAATGTCGAAGGGCGAGACTTCAGACCCGGCGCCGGCAAGGCCGTTGCCCCGGACACTCTGGCCGCCACGGTAGGGAACACCGACCACACGATTGCGGGAGGCTCGCGATGACCCCACCCGCGGCGGCTGCCGGCCCTGATCTCAGCGTCAGCTTCGCCGGCATCCGGTTGAAAAATCCGGTAGTCGCGGCCAGTGGCACGTTTGGCTACGGCGTCGAATTCGAAGATGTGGTGCACCTTAACAAGCTCGGCGGCTTTGTGGTGAAGGGACTCTCGGCCGAACCGCTGGCCGGAAATCCGCCTCCGCGTTTATATGAAACACCCGCCGGTATGCTCAACGCGATCGGGTTGCAAAACATTGGCGCACGCGCCTTTCTCGACGAGAAGCTGCCCAAACTGCGCAAAATGAAAAATATCGTCGTGTTTGCGAACGTGTTCGGCTACCGCCGCGAAGACTACGAGCGAACCATTGAGATTCTGAACGAAGGTGAGGATATCGCCGCTTATGAATTGAACGTGTCCTGCCCGAATACGGTCGCCGGCGGCATCCATTTTGGCAGCGATCCGCGGTCGCTCGACGAAGTCGTGAACACCGTCAAACGGATATCGCGGCGGCCGCTGATTGTGAAACTTTCGCCGAACGTAACCAGCATCGCGCAGATGGCCCGCGTGGCTCAGGATGCCGGCGCGGATGCCGTCTCGCTGGTCAATACGTTTGTGGCAATGGCGATCGACCCTGAAACTCGCAAGCCGCGCATCGCCAATGTCACCGCTGGGTTGTCCGGCCCCGCGATCAAGCCGATTGCCCTGCGCATGGTCTACGACGCCTCGAAAGCGGTGAATATTCCGGTTATCGGCATGGGCGGAATCTCGACCGCAGCGGATATCGTGGAGTTCATGCTGGCCGGCGCGACCGCGGTGCAGATCGGAACCGCCAGTTATTGGGATCCAGTGGCGACGGAGAAGATCGCAAGCGAGCTGGAAACCTGGTGCGTGCTGCACCGCGTAGAGCGGGTGGCGGCACTAACCGGTGGCATGGTGATGGAGTAAGGGGGCTGGCAGCGCCGGCCGCCGGCCGGCACAAACACAGACCAACGGTTAACACGTATGAACATCATACGATCTTCTCTGTCCCCACCCGTTCATCCAATGACTCGATATAATTAGCTGAGGAGTGTTGTTCATATGGCCAAAGCCACCTTTGCCGCAGGATGTTTCTGGGGAGTCGAAGCCACCTTCCGCCAATTACCGGGTGTGACCGCAACCCGCGTTGGCTACACCGGAGGGCACTTCGCCAATCCCACCTACAAAGACGTTTGCAGTGATCGTACCGGCCACGCGGAAGCCGTGGAAGTAGAGTACGATCCCGCGACACTCTCCTACGAGAAGCTGCTGGAAGTGTTCTGGGAGAACCACGATCCCACCCAGGTCAACCGGCAAGGCCCGGACTGGGGATCGCAATACCGCTCGGCTATCTTCTTCCATACCCCGGAGCAAGAAAGTGAAGCCCGGATTTCAAAAGAGCAACTGGAGAAATCCGGCCGTTTCAAGAAACCGATTGTGACCCAGATCGTGCCGGCGGTGACGTTCTATCCCGCCGAGGAGTACCACCAGCAGTATCTGGAAAAGCAGGGACTGGCAACCTGTCACATCAAGTGAGCGGACTGCAACCTCGTGTCGTAGGGGTGCACTGAGCGAAAATGCACCCCGCTCTTGACTCCGTGTCGCACCGACCCTGGCCACTGCCTGGCGGTTCGTGGGTCATGGCTCAGACCTGGCACGATCTGTTGTTCGCGCACCGTCCCGTCGAGTCAAAGGTTCTGAGACCGATCGTGCCAGCTCAGCTCCCGCTCGACACTTTCGACGGCCGGTGCTGGGTCGGAGTGGTTCCTTTCCACATGAGCCGCATTCACGCGCGGAGACTGCCGCCGCTACCAGGGCTATCCCGGTTTCCCGAGCTCAATGTCCGCACCTACGTAACGCTGGATGGTAAGCCGGGCGTTTACTTCTTCAGCCTGGATGCGGCCAACCTCCCCGCGGTGTGGACAGGACGCAGGTTTTTCCGCCTCCCTTATTTCCCGGCGCGCATGTCAGTGGAGATGCATAGTGATTGCGTCAGTTACGATTCGCGCCGTCGTGGAATGACTGCCGAGTTTCGCGGACGCTACAGGGCCACCAGTGATATTCAACCGAGCGAAAAGGGCAGCCTTGAGCACTGGCTGACCGAACGTTACTGCCTGTACACAGTTCACGCCAGCCGCATCTACCGCGCTGAAATTCACCATCAGCCCTGGCCTCTGCAGAAGGCGGAAGCCGAAATTGAAATCAACAGTGTGGCGGCGGCGGCGGGAATCTTGCTTCCCTCAAGCTCTCCCCTGCTGCACTTCACGCGCAAGCTAGAGGTTCTGGTCTGGCCATTGCAGCGCATCAGCTGACAGGGGCACAACTTTCAGCATTCTGCCTGGCCCGGTTGGCAGCCCAGTTTCTTTCACGGGTATAATTCCCCGTCCTGTTGGTGAGGAGTATTCATGACTCTTTCAGGCCGGGTAGCGCTGGTGACGGGTGCGTCGCAAGGCATCGGCCGGACTTGCGCGTTGAAACTGGCCCAGTCGGGGGCCGCGCTGGCGCTGGCGGCCCGCGGGCAGGACAAGTTGCAGGCACTGGTTGGGGAAATCGCGGCCGCAGGAGGAAAGGCGGCACTCTTCCCGCTCGACGTAAGTGACGAGGAGCAAATCAAGTCCACCTTCAAGGCCGTCCTCGCCCAGTTCGGCAAGATCGATATTCTGGTGAACAATGCCGGCATCACTCGCGACCAACTGGTCATGCGCATGAAGCGCGCCGACTGGGACAACGTGCTCAACACCAACCTAACGTCGGCTTATCTCTGCGCTCAGCAGGCAATCGGCTCGATGCTCAAACAACGCTGGGGAAGGATCATCAATATGACCTCGATTTTTGGGCAGATGGGACAGGCGGGACAAGCAAACTACGCCGCCTCAAAAGCGGGGCTGATCGGACTCACCATGGCCCTCGCCCGCGAGGTCGGTTCGCGGAATATTACATGTAACGCTGTCGCGCCAGGCTTCATCGAAACCACCATGACCTCCGGGCTGAGCGAGGACTTCAAGCAGAACGCAGTGAAGATGATCCCGCTAGGGCGAATCGGTACGCCGGACGACGTCGCCAGCGCAGTGGCGTTTCTCGCATCCGAAGAAGCTTCGTATATTACCGGGCACGTTCTGAACGTGAACGGCGGCATGTTAATGGGCTAGATGATGCGGCGCTGGATCGAACGAGGAGCCACCGCGTGGGCAATCCCAGACTTACCCTGACGCAGGCCGAATCGCCTGCCCAGATCGCTCAAGCTCGTGAGCTTTTTCTCGAATACGCCGAATCGCTCGGCTTCAGTCTGTGTTTTCAAAGCTTCGACCAGGAACTTGCCGGGCTGCCCGGAGACTACGCCCCGCCGGACGGGCGATTGCTGGTCGCAGAGTATCTGGGTCGGTTGGCCGGCTGCGTGGCACTGCACCAGCTGGCACCAGGAATTTGCGAGATGAAGCGGCTCTATCTTCGCCCCCAGCTTCGTGGCAGGGGTGTGGGACGAGCCCTGGCGGAAACAGTGATCGCCGAAGGCCGGTCTATCGGGTACCGGAAAATGCGTCTGGACACCGTCGAACCGGTGATGCCCAACGCCGTGGCCCTGTATCGGCGGCTCGGATTCGTAGAGATCGCACCCTATCGCCCCAACCCGATTGAAGGGGCGTTGTACATGGAACTCGCATTGTGAAACGAGAGCGCGATTGCCCTCGCCACAGAGCGCGGGTCAGTCCTGAGGGTTACGAGAAACTCACCATGAAACTTGGGTGCCTGGTTCTTTCTTTTGCATTCGCCGTCTCCGCTTTCGCCGCTAGCGGCAAGACTGTTTCCTACAAGAGCGGCGATGAAACCGTGCAGGGGATCCTGTACGCTCCCGAGGGTAAAGGCCCTTTTCCGGCGCTGTGGTCATCCACGAATATTGGGGACTGAATGATTGGGTCAAGGAGCAAGCCGCGAAGCTGGCCGACCGGGGTTACGCGACGCTGGCGATTGATCTCTATCGGGGAAAAGTTGCCACTGCCCCCGACAGAAGCCCATGAAATCATGGGCGCCGTTCGGGAAGACCGCGCGGCTCGCGATCTGCACGCCGCGGTGGAGTTCCTAAAATCGCTGTCGAACGTGAAGAAAGACCGTATCGGCTCTATTGGTTGGTGCATGGGCGGCGGATACTCGCTCAAGGTGGCGCTGCAGGAGCCCACCTTGGGCGCAGCCGTGATCGACTACGGGCACCTCGCCGCCCATGCGGATTCGCTGAAGAAGATTAACGCTGCAGTACTGGGCATCTTCGGCGGCCAGGATCGCGGCATCCCAGTGGACGACGTAAAACAATTTGAGCAGACGCTGAAACAGCAAGGCAACAAAGTCGAAATTGTGATTTCCCGACGCCGGACATGCCTTCGAGAATCCCAACAACAAGACGGGCTATCGCGCGGATGACGCCGCCGACGCCTGGAAGCACACGACCAGATTCCTAGCCAGCACACTAAAAAAGTGATTGCTCTCAACTCTAAAAATAATGGATTGTGAGCGATTGATGATTAACCATTGACTGCAAAGCCGTTGTAACTGCCACATCCACGAGGCAAAGTCCGCGCTGCTACTCCATCACCACCTTTGGTGCAACGAAATTCCTCTTGCCAGAAGGTACTACTCTGGTTACTATGCACGTCATCATTGGGGGCTTGTTTTGGTTGCTTTCTCTATGAACATCGGCGAGACCATCCGGAACTACCGGCTGCAAAGAGGCATGTCCCAGGGCGATATCGAAAAACGCACTGGACTTCTGCGTTGCTACCTCTCGCGGGTGGAAAACGGGCATACCATCCCGTCGCTCGACACGCTGGCCAAAATTGCCGGCGCCATGGAAATCGCGCTTTCGCAGTTCTTCTCCGAGTCGGGACACACCAACGGCTCGAAAAATCTGCCCCAACTCTCCGACGATGAAGTCCGCTTCCTGAGCCAGATCCGCCGCTACTCCGTCAGTCTCAATGACAGCGACCGCAAGCTGGTGCTGGCCATGGTCAAGAAAATGGCGGCGAAGTAAGCTCTCAGCCGTCAGCTCTCAGGTAAACCTCTCGATACAAGCATGTGCCGTCAAGTGCAGTTGGGAGCGCATGCCTTAGGTTTTGCCGAGGGCTGAAAGCTGACGGCTGTATTTGGGTACTTTCGTTCCATCCCTCTCGTGGCCTACGGGAATCTCGTCGACCGGGCCGGCGACCCCTACACTGTGGGCTGGAGATCCCCGGGTGACCATTGACGAAGAATTGAGCGCACTGGATTCGCATCTGCGCCGGCTGAAGATCGAGTATGAGATTTATTTCAGCAACCCAGCCAAGAGACCTCCTACCGATGTTGAGTGGAAGGTGCTGTCCCTGCTGCGCAAATTCAGTGACGGCGGCCGCATGAGTTTTTCGCAGCGTTTCCGTTACAACGAGATCGCGCAACGCTATGCCATCTATAGCGATCTATGGCGGAAGAAGAACCGCATCCGCGAAGAAGGCTACCGCCGCCCACAAGATGCAATTCTCTCCGTCCAGGGAGTGCGTCCGGAAGAGCGTGAACCGGAACACAAAGTCTACGGCATTGGGCATCTGGCGGCGGCCGCCGGGACCACGGCAGCTGCAGAAGCAGGCATCGCGACGGCAGGCACCCCCACCCCGGCCACCGTGCCCCCTCTCTCCGCACCCCAGGAAAGATCCTTCAGCGTGCAGTGCGGCGATGCGCGCGCGGAACGCGATCAGGTGCGAAGGCTCTACCAGGCCCTCACCGAAGCCAAGAAGAAATCGGGAGAAGCCGTCTCCGGCAACCTCGACAGTTTTTCTTCCTTCGTGCAGAAGAAAACCGATCAGATCCGCAAACAATACGGCTGCGAAGCGGTCGAATACACGGTCGAGATGCAGAACGGCCAGGTAAAACTGAAGGCAAAAGCGAAGACTTAGTCGTCGGTCGTCAGTCGTCAGCTGTTCCCCCTCCGCCTCTTCGATCGTTGACGGCCGATCCGAAAGCCGCGTCTACTCAATTCGCACCGAACTCCCGTCGAAAAGGACTTTCCGCAGCCGGGCTTTTGCCTTTCCTGGCCGACGACTGAAGACTGACGACTGACGACTGCTTACTGATAGAATTTCCCTGCCTTTCCCAGGCACATTCCCGTTCCCATCGAGGTCTGCCATGTCCGCGACCCACACGAAGATACAGCGTGCCATCCTCAGCGTGACCGACAAGACGGGACTGGTGGAGTTCGCCCACAGGCTCGCCGGCCTGGGCGTGGAGCTGATCTCCACCGGCGGCACCTCCAAACTGTTGCGCGACTCCGGTGTCCGGGTAAAGGACATTTCCGAACTCACCGGTTTCCCCGAGATGCTCGATGGGCGGGTAAAAACACTCCACCCCAAGGTGCACGGAGGCATCCTGCACCGGCGGGAGAGTCCCTCGCACCGCAGCGCCGTAGCCGAGCACGGCATCGAGCCGATCGACATGGTCGTGGTCAATCTTTATGCCTTCGAAAAGACTGCCGCCAAAGCAGGCGTGCCCTTTGAAGATCTGATCGAAAACATCGATATTGGTGGACCATCGATGATCCGTTCCGCCGCCAAAAATTTTCAGGACGTGGCGGTAGTGACTTCGCCCGGCGATTACAACGCGATTGCGGAAGAGATGACAAAGTCGGGCGGAGAACTCTCCGCCGCCACCAAGTGGCGCCTAGCGCAAAAGGCATTCGCGACCACCGCAGCTTACGATTCAGCTATCGCCTCCACGCTCGAGCGCGTCAGTGCCAATGGCCGCTTCGAGCTCCATCCCGAAGTGGGCTTCCCGCAAAACCTGCGCCTGTCTTTCCACAAGGTGATGGATCTGCGCTACGGCGAGAATCCACACCAGAAGGCTGCCATGTACACCGACGGCTCGGGCAGCGGGGTAGCCAATGGCTGGCAAATTCAGGGCAAAGAACTTTCCTATAACAATATCGTCGACCTGCAAGCGGCCTGGGACCTGGCTCAGGAATTCGACGAGACGGCTTGCGCGATCATCAAGCACACCAATCCTTGCGGCACCGCAACCGGCAAAACGCTCGGGGATGCTTACAAGAAAGCTCTGGAATGCGACCCGGTCTCAGCTTTCGGCGGTGTGATCGGTGTGAACCGCGTCGTGGATGGCGATGCCGCGGAAGAAATGGCCAAACTTTTTCTCGAGGTCATTGCCGCGCCCGGGTTCGACGCTGCGGCCACGGCCAAGTTTGCTGGCAAGAAGAACCTGCGCCTCGTCGAAATCAGCACCGCTCCGCAAAAGTGGGTGCTCAAAAACGTCTCCGGTGGGATTCTGGTACAGGACACCGATGTGCGTCCGCTTCAGGAAAGCGATCTCAAGGTGGTAACCAAGCGCCAGCCGACATCCGAGGAGAAACAGGCGTTGTTGTTTGCCTGGAAAGTGGTCAAACACGTCAAGTCGAATGCAATTCTTTATGCCCGGGATGGGCAAACCGTCGGCGTCGGCGCCGGACAAATGAGCCGCGTGGATTCCTGCAAGATCGGCGCTATGAAGGCGGTTCTGCCGCTGAAGGGCACGGTGGCCGCCTCCGACGCATTCTTCCCCTTCCCGGACGGAGTAGAGGAAATCGCTAAGGTGGGCGCAACCGCCATTATCCAACCGGGAGGATCCGTTCGCGACCAGGAAGTAGTCGAAGCCGCTGACCGGCTAGGGCTGGCCATGATCTTCACCGGAGTGAGGCACTTCCGGCACTAGGGTTTTCGAATTGTCGGATTGCAGAATTGTCGAATTTACGTCGCAAGTAACAGTTCTTTACAATCCGTCAATTCCAAAATCTTGCGATCGTCGATTCTAATAGTCCCTGTACTTCTGATCGTTGATTTCCCCGGTTCCGCAGCAGCCTTTTTCGCCACCCCTCGCCACCGCGGTTTACAATCATAAGAAGCACCCGCCAGCAGCGGTTCGGCATCCAATCGCTATGGTTCAGGGAAGCCGAAGGTTATCGATGAAAAGTATCTACTGCACCCTTATTTTGCTGCTGGCTACCACTGTTTCCTCCGTCGCGCAAGCGCCGGCTTCGGACTCCAAACCGGCAACCGCGCCTGCACCCCGCAAACTGGACAAGGCCGCGGCCTATTACCACTACACCCTGGCGCACATGTACGAGGAGCAGATAGCGATGTACGGTCGCAGTGAGCTGGCCAACAAAGCTATCGAGGAATACCGGCTGGCCATCGATGCCGATCCCACCTCCGAATATCTGACTTCCGCGCTGGCCGAACTCTATGCCAAGACCGGCCGCATCCGCGACGCAGTGATGGAGGCCCAGGACATCCTCAAGCGCGATCCGAACAACCTGGAAGCGCACAAGTTGCTGGGCCGCATTTACTTGCGCTCGCTGGGCGACATTCAGGCCGGACAAGGCTCCCAGAACGTTCTCAAACTGGCCATTGAGCAGTACGAGCAGATTATCAAGATCGAACCCGACAATGTAGACGATCACCTTCTGCTTGGCCGTCTGTATCGCCTGAATAACGATCTGCAAAAGGCTGAAGGCGAGTTCAAGACCGCAGTCAAGCTGGATTCGAATTCCGAAGAGGCAGTAACCACGCTGGCCTATCTTTACAACGAAGAAGGCGACACCTCACGGGCCGGGGAGGTCCTCAGTTCCATCCCGGACGCGGCCCGCTCCGCCAAGCTCTACTCGGCGCTAGGTTACACCTACGAGCAGCAGAAGCAATATAAGAACGCCATCAATGCCTACCGTAAGGCGATTGAGCTCGATCGCGACAATTTGGACGCAATCCGCGGCCTGGCCCAGAACCTGATGAATGACGGCCAGACCGATGCCGCCCTCGAGCAGTACAAGATCATTGCGGACGCCAATCCCGAGGACGCACAAACTTACCTGCGTATGGCGGAAATTTACCGCAAGAGCGGGAAGTTCGACCTGGCGTTGGAGAGTCTGAAGAAGGCCGGGTCCATGGTCCAGGACTCGATCGAAGTGCCCTACAACATGGCTGCGGTGTATCAGGCGCAGGGGCGCTACGACGAAGGCATTCAAGTAATGCAGGATCTTCTCAAGAAGACCGAGAAGGCGGACAACGGCTACACCCAGGCCGAGAAAAACAACCGGTCCGTCTTTCTGGAGCGTTTGGGCACGATTTACCGGGACAATAACAACAATGCGCAGGCACTGGAGACGTTCCGGAAGATGGTGCTGTTAGGCGACGAGAATGCCGAACGCGGCTACCAGCAGATCATCGACACCTACCGTGAGGCCAAGCAGTGGCAACAGGCCACGGACACCGCCAAGGAAGCAGTACAGAAGCTGCCCAACAACCGCCCGCTAAAGATGGTGTACGCCGCCCAGCTCGCCGATATGGGCCAGCCCGATGCTGGATTGCAGCAGGTGAAATCGCTGCTGAAGGGCGCGTCCGAAGACCGGGATGTTTACATCACCCTGTCCCAGATGTACAGCCGGCTGAAGCGCTGGCCGGAAGCGGAGGACGCCCTCGACAAGGCGGAACCGCTCTCCAGCAAGGACGAAGATAAGCAATATATCTACTTTCTGCGCGGCTCGACTTACGAACGCCAGAAAAAATACGAGCCGGCGGAAGACATGTTCCGCAAGGTGTTGGCCGTGGATCCGCAAAACGCCACTGCCCTCAATTATCTTGGCTACATGCTGGCTGATCGCGGCGTCAAGCTGGACGAGGCGCTGGGTCTCATCAAAAAGGCGGTGGATCTCGATCCCTCCAACGGCGCTTATCTCGATTCGCTGGGCTGGGCCTACTTCAGATTGGGCAAGTATGAATCAGCCGAAGACACTCTGATCAAAGCGTCCCAGCGGATTGGCACCGATCCTACGGTGCAGGATCACCTAGGCGATCTCTACCAGAAGACGGGACGCCTCAAGCTGGCGGCGGCGCACTGGGAGCAGGCGCTGTCGGAGTGGAACAAGACCGTGGCCGCCGAAGTCGATCAGAATGATGTCGCCCGTGTGCAGAAGAAACTGGAATCCGCCAAGATGAAGCTGGCCAAAGAAGACTCCGAGCATAAGTAACCATTGCCCAGGACAGAACCACCTAGGGACGGCCGCCCTCGGCCCTCCCGCCGAGCGCAGCTCGGCTTTCTTTTTGTTTCCCTGACCGATCCCGAAGCGTGAGATTGGACCATGAGACTGGAGCCTGAGAAATGAGTCTCGATGTGCTCATCCGGCGAGCCACGCAAGATGACGTCCCCGAAATTCTGCTCCACCGGCGCGGCATGTATGAGGACATGGACTACAACGACGGGGACGCCCTCTCCTCGATGTTGTCCACGTGTGCACCGTATCTGACCACAGCCCTAGCAAACGGCTCCTTCCAGAGCTGGCTGGGGCTGATAGGAGAACGCATCGTGGCGGGCGGGGCAATTCTGATCAACCCCTGGCCAAGCCATCCCTACGATCTGGAGTGCCGCCGAGCCACAATTCTCAACGTCTACGTGTACCCGCAGTTCCGGCGAAAGGGCATCGCCCGCCAGTTGATGCGAACCATGATCGACTGGTGCCGAAAAGAAGGCTTCGCCGCGGTCTATCTGCACGCCAGCAAAGACGGCAGGCAGCTCTATGAAGCGCTGGGCTTCGAGCCAACAAGCGAAATGCGGCTGAAGCTGAGAGAAACCAGCAGTTAGCACTCGTCACTGAACAAGGTAGCGCCGGCATCCTGCCCACTGTCGGGAGGGCACCTTGCCCCCCTCGGTGAGGGATGCCCGCCGGACACCCACAGGCACGGAGCCGGGTTTGCTGAGTACTTAGTGCTGAATGCTAAATATCCAAGGTTCTATCATCGTCTCAGACTCCACATAATCAATCAGTTAGCTGCTTAGGCTCGTCGGTAAAACCCTCAACTGGCATCGTACTAGCATCGTCGCCGTTGAGGGCTTCCTGCTTCCGCCACCCCGCGAGACTTTCCATTGCCGCGTGAAGTTGTTCCGGTGAGGTGATGTTGTAGCGCAGGAAAACCGAGATGGTTTTGTGTCCCGAGGTATCCATGACGACCTTCTGCGGAACGCCGGCCAGGATCAGGTTGCGAATTGCGGAACGGCGAAAGTCATGGACGATCAAGCCGCGGTATCGCTTCTTACCGTCCGAGAGTTCCCATGCGCGGAGAACCCCGCAGAACGCGGCAAGCTGTTAGGCGCCGCGGCGATCGGTGCAGGTGGTGCCACTGCAGTTGCTGGTGGTGCCGAGGCTGCAGCCGCTATCAAAGCAATGGCTGAGGCTCACCCCTACGCCACCAAACTTGTGAAAGCTGCCATCAAGGCCGGTGTCGGTGCGGAAGCCTACAAGCACCGCGGATGGCTGCTTGATTTGTTGCCGTAAGTCAGAAGCCCGCTTCGCTCTGTAGAGGAACGAAGCTGCCGAAGAGTCTTTTGATCTTGGCTCGGGTCATGCGGACTTAGCGGGCTTGTGGCCATGAATGGCGTAGGCATTGCCCGTCCATCGCAAACAGGCCGGACAAGGGAGCTCCGGGCGGTCCACGCATTCGTGCCAAGGATCCTTGCGAGAACCGGGTTTAGGTTGGGACGACCGCCTTCGTAAGAATAAGAAGGGGAACGACGCCGACATCCATTGAATGAAGTTCCGGCGATTCATCTAGGGGAGTCCCTCCGGGAGTCCTTAAAGGATACGCGGCCTCGCTGCCGGCATCTAGATTACAAAGGTAACCACCCCTTGCCCCCTTCGCGCGCTTTCCGTACTGCCGAGCAATTAACCAGTCGGTTAAACTGGCATCAAACTAGCATCGAACTGGTCAAATAACACCTAACGTCACCAACTCCTAAGATATTGAACACGCACGGAAGTGCTTTCCTTTCCGCGCCCGACTGCAGCGCTGAATGCTAACTGCTCCTCCCACAATGCTAAACTTCCCACATGCTGGCCGACTACGCCGTGCGGGTGGAGCAATCCCGCGGACGCCGCGTTCCCGAGCCCCAGCATCCCTATCGCGATGATTTCCAGCGCGACCGCGACCGAGTCATCCACTCGCGCGCTTTTCGCCGCCTGGAAGCCAAAACCCAGGTTTTTACCCGCCGCTTTTCCGATCACTTCCGCAACCGCCTCACCCATACCATCGAAGTGGCCCAGATCGCCCGCACCATCGCATCCCAGCTGGGTCTGAACGTGGATCTGGTCGAAGCTCTGGCCCTGGTGCACGACGTCGGGCACCCGCCCTTTGGACATGCTGGCGAAAAAGCGCTGGACGCCGTCATGCGCGAGCACGGCCTTCTCTTTGACCACAACCTGCACGCATTGCGCATCGTAGAAGACTTCGAGATGCGCTATGCTGCCTTTCGCGGGCTCAATCTTACTTTCGAGGTGCGCGAAGGCATCATCAAACACTCCCACGATTATTCTGCAAGCCAGTTCCCTGAGCTTGCGGAATATTTACTCGATCACCGTCCGCCTCTAGAGGCCCAGCTCATCGACCTCGCGGACGAGATCGCTTATGACACCGCCGATCTGGACGACGGCTATGAAGCCCGTCTGCTCACGCTCCCACAGATCCGCGGCGGCGTGCCGGTATTCGATCGCTTCTATTGCGAGGCCGAGCAGACCTATCCCAACGCCATCGAGAAGCTGAAGTTCAACGAGGCGCTCAAGCGGGTTCTCGACCGCATGGTTGGCGACTTGATCCGCAACCTGCAGAGCCAGATCAACGATGCCCGCATCCGCAACCTGAAAGATGTGCGCGCCTGCCCGCACCGGCTGGCTACGTTCAGCCCCGAGGTAGAAGAAGAAAGGCGAAGCACCAAGGAATTCCTCTACCGGAATCTCTATTTCAGCGCAGCTCTGGACTCGGAAAAGAACGACGCCGAGCGCGTCATCCGGCAACTATTTGAATTCTGGATGGCAAAACCGGAGAGCCTGCCGCAGACCTATTGGGAAAAGGCCGCGCAGGAACCGCTGCCGCGCGTGGTTTGCGACTACATCGCGGGAATGACGGACAATTTTATCTACGAGCAGCACGGAAAGTATTGCGGAAGAATCGATTGACCCGGCCCCTCTGCGACAGTCATACCTCTGCTTCCAAAAACTCCGTGTCCTCCGACACCTCTGTGGGACTCTCGAAGGAGAGCTTGTAGCCATCGGGGTCCGACAAGCCGGTGACCCACATCCCGTTCCCCACGAAGGGGTTCTTGGCCTGAATCCCCCGTGAGGTGACTTTGCGGTAGATCGCCAGGGCGTCTTCGCAGATGAAGGAGATCGATACTCCAACTCCCACTTTCCCTTCAGGCACCCAGGAATCGTGGCCTTCCTTTCTGAACTCCTGCAGCATCAGAGCAGCGCCACCGAGCTGAAACCAGCACCAGCGGAGCTTACCCTCGTCCATCCATTTGTTGATCATCTTGAAGCCGAGCCCGTCGATGCAATAGCGAACGGACTCTTCCATGTTCGACACCATGAAAAACGGTACGGACTGCTTGACATTCGTTCCGGTCGTCGTCTCCGTTTCGAGGCTCATTGTTAGACCTCCCTCGTTCTGCACATCTCTCCGGCCACGGCAACGTCTAGTTCTGCTCGAAGAATATTTGGGAGTACAGCCTCAAGTGGGGGAAGGTCGACATGAGTATCACAGATTCCAGCGACCCGCGTACCCTTCCTGTCTACCGACCTTTCTACCGAGGGAAATGATTGGCTGCCTAAAGGCCGAAGCAGCCTCCGCACACTAAGGACGCGGAGCAGTCTTCATTTTTCCCACGTCACCCGATAGACCACGCCGGCCGAATCGTCGCTCACATACATCGCCCCGTCAGGCCCGACCACAAGCCCAACCGGTCTTCCCATCCACACACCCTTCTTGGTTTCTCCCGGACGGAGCCATCCGCTAATGAAATCTTCAGGCGGTCCCTGCGGCTCGCCCTTGTCGTTGAACTTGATGCGAACCACCTTGTATCCGGTGGGCGCACTGCGGTTCCACGAACCGTGAAAAGTTACAAACAAACTTCCCCGATACTCCGCCGGAAACATGTTCCCGTCGTAGAAGAGCAATCCCAGCGGCGCCGAGTGCGCCTGCATCAACACCTTGGGCGCGACGGTTTTCGAGCAGTCGTAATCCTTGCTTTGGGAGCCATCCTGAATGCGGTCGCCATAGCAATACGGCCAGCCAAAATTGCCGCCGTTTGGGCCCAGGTCATTCACTTCCTCGGGTGGACGATCGTCGCCCATCCAATCACGGCCATTGTCGGTGGCCCAGATAGTGTTGGTTTTGGGATTGACCGTCAACCCGACTGCGTTCCGTAAACCCGAGGCGAAAAGGCGCTCTTCCCTACCGTCCTCGTTATACTCAGTCACCGCTGCGCGGCGCTTGTCATCTTCTACACAGACATTGCAACTCGAGCCCACCGCTACATACATTTTGCCGTTGGCGAAAACAATGGTCCTGGTAGAGTGGCCGCCACCGCTTCCCGGAAGGTCGCCAATCTTCTGCCCGTTGCTCGCCCGCAGTTGCGATTCATCCCAGTCATAACGCCGGACCGCGTTGATCTCCGCAACATAGAGCTTGCCATTATGAAAGGCTATGCCATGCGGTGCGTTCAATCCAGAGAGCACAGGGACGGTCGGCTCCGCATGCCCGGTGTGCTTGGGATCAGGAAAAGCCAGCACCGTGCCATCGCTCATGTCGGTCACCAGCAGCATGCCGCCTGGACTGAAAGTCATCTGGCGTGCGTGCGGCGCATCGGCAAAGACCGCAATATGGAAACCCGGCGGCAGCTTCAGTCGGGCCAGATCGATTTTTTCGGCGTGGCTGCAAGACAGCAGTAACAAAGGAAATAAGGCAGAAATCCAAGCTCGGACAAGACAGGCTCGTATAGGCCAGGCTCGCCTGGGAACTTTCAATCCTCGCATTGCGGTTTCGACGGATTGGTTGATTACCGCTGCTGTCGTAACTGGATTACCGCAATTGTTTGCAGTCATTTTCTGCAGTCACACACACGCAGTTTTTATATCAGATTTCGCCAAAATTACCCGGCGCCTGCATTTTTTCGGTCCCGCCTGGAGGTCGGCGGCGTTACAATGTGTTGTCAGGCAATGACTTAGATTTCCCCTAGTTTTGGCATTCGACCTGTTATATACAAGCGCAGGCGTTGAGCAGTTCGGGACGCCGATATTTTTGGCTTAATGCTGGAGCGGAGCCCAGTGCTCCCCCACTTGGAGGACTTAGATATGAAGAATCGCATCTTCGTAGCGCTGCTTCTGGCCGGTGTGCTGGCGATTCCCGCCCTAGCGCAGACCAGTTCCACAACTCAAGACCAACCCGCCGCTGCCGCTTCCGGTGCCAGCGGTAAACCCGCTTTGCAGCCTGATACTCATGAGGGTTTCTGGGGCAAGATCAATCCCTTTGCCCGCAAGAAATATGTGCAGCGCCAAACCGCTCCCATCCGCGATCGCGTCAACGAACTTGATGACCTGACATCATCGAACACCAAGTCGATCAAGGACACCGATTCGCGTGCCCAGCAAGGCATCACCCTGGCCTCCACCAAGGCCAACGAAGCCGATCAGCACGCGATTGACGCCGGCAACAAGGCGCAGATGGCGCAGCAGACTGCAACCCAGGCCAACACCCGCCTGACCACGGTCGAGCAGGTAGTCGGCAACATTGATCAGTACAAGGCCTCCACTCAGACCGAGATTCGCTTCCGTCCCGGCCAGAGCGTGCTTAGCAAGAACGCCAAGGCTGCGCTTGATGATATGGCCACCCCGCTGAAAGATCAGCGCGGCTACATCGTCGAAGTGCAGGGCTTCTCGTCCGGACACGGCCAGGCCGCGATCGCCACTTCACAAAAGATGGCCGACGCGGTTGTCCGCTATCTCGTGCTCAACCACGACATTCCGGTCTACCGGATCTACGTGGTCGGCATGGGCAACGCTCCGGTACAGAGTGCCAACGCTGATGATGCCAAGACCAAGCGCACCAGCGGCGGCCGCGTGGAGATCAGCCTCCTGAAGAACGATCTGGAGACGCTGGCTTCATCTTCGACCGCTCCTGCTCCGGCGAGCCAGGACCAGCCAGCGCCCGCGAAGTAGTTAAACCAGGCAAGCCGAAAAAGCCTCCTGCGCAAGCAGGAGGCTTTTCTAGTATAGGGCGCGGACACTCTTGCAGGCCGCCGTTGAGGTTGATTTTGAATTGAATTTGATTTTGAAGTGTGCCGCTTCAGCAAAGCCGCGTCGTGGAAAAGAGCGGTTCTTCAGCGCCGCGTCAGGGTTTGAAAGAGCGGGCTCTTGGCTCTGGGGTACTTGTCCCAACTATTTCCGAATTTCAGATTGTTGATTTCCGATTTCAGATTTGCAACCCAAGCCCGTAGGCCGAGAGGGACTTCAATCTGAAATCTGCAATCCGTCTTTCCCCCGTATAATCCAAGCCCGTGTTTCCCCCTGCCAAGTCCGCCCTGCGCAAAGCCGGCCTCTTCTATTTCGTCTGGGTCATGTTCTCCTACTGTACCGGTGGCCCCTTCGGACTAGAGGACATGGCAACCACCTCAGGCCCCGGAATGACGCTGATCTACCTGCTGGTGATCCCATTCTTCTGGTGCATCCCAGTCTCGCTGGTTTCGGCCGAACTGACCACCGCCATGCCTGTCGAAGGCGGCTTCTACCGCTGGGTGCGCGTCGGTTTCGGCAATCTCTGGGGATTTCTTGCCGGCTGGTGGAACTGGTCCGCATCATTCCTGCTGGGCAGCGTCTATGCCGTCCAGTTCGCCGACTACCTGAGCTTCTATTTCCCCGACCTCACGGGATGGAGACACTGGATCGTCTCTCTCGCCATCGTCGCGGTGATCACTTACATCAACGTGCGAGGCATTCAGATGGTAGGAAAATTCGCCACCGCACTGGAGCTTTTTATCCTGCTCCCAGTGCTGGTGCTGGTGATAATCGGACTAGCTAAGTGGCACCACAATCCGTTCGTCCCAATCGTGCCGCCGCATCAGCCGCCGTTCCGCGTGTTCGGAGTCGGACTGGCAATCGGACTATGGCTGTACTCCGGCTACGAACAACTTTCTACAGTCGCCGAAGAAGTGGACAACCCGCAGCGGAGCTATCCCCTGGCCCTGGCGCTGGTCGTGCCCATGTCGATCGCAGCCTACTTCCTGCCCACGCTGGCCGCGCTCGCGGCCTTAGGGAACTGGAGCAGCTGGCATACCGGCTTTTTCCCCACTGCAGCACAACTCATCGCAGGCCCCTGGCTCGGCGCCTGGATGACGCTCGCGGCCATGATCACCCAAGTGGCGCTGCTGAATGGCACGATCCTGGCCTCAACGCGCATGCCCTTCGCCATGGCCGAAGACGGCTATCTCCCCCACGCCCTCACCGGCGTGCACCCCCGTTATGGGACGCCGTGGACCGCAATTATCACCTCAGCGGTCATCTACGCCCTACTAGCCATACATTCCCTGCTGCAACTGATCGCGATCTACAACTGGCTCCGCGTGGCGACGACAGTCATGACCGTGCTAGCCGCCTGGCAATTGCGCCGCAAAATGCCCGACATGGCGCGCCCCTTCGTCATCCCCGGCGGCCGCACAGGACTGATGTACTCAGTAGTCGCAGTCATAATCATGAGCGCCGTAGCCCTGCTAGGCAGCGACCGCTATGGCCTGATCTGGGGGCCGGTCGCGCTGGCTGTGGGGCCGGTGGTGTATTTCGCCTTGCGGCGGTGTGGCATGAGGCACTCTAAACCGCCACGAGCCACATAGAGAGGGGCCCCCCGTGCGGTGCTAGAGGCGTTGGTGACTTCTACAAGGACAGCGCTTGCGCTTTGGTGGCTTGCCGTGAGCCGACGTATGACATCATCAGTCGCCGCGTCGCAGAAGATCCGGGCGCATCTCAAACCCCGCCGGCTAGACCCCCGGCGGGCTCAGAATCACTTCATAATGGCTGGCGCGCTCATCAAAACGTGACAGAACCTTGCGCCGCTCCGGGGGGACGACCGCTACTTCATAGTTCGGACCAGCGAAATTGCGGATTGCCTCCAGCGATTCCCACAGCAGGATGGTGATGAACTCCACTTCTGAACCGTGCTCGCGCCGCAAAAAGTAGCTCCCCCGGTATCCTTTTACGCGGCTGATTCCGGGCAGGACCTCAGGCTTGAGCATGGCTTCATAGGCGTCGGCATTCTCAGGTTTCGCGTACCCGTGCCAGATTCGTGCAATCATCTTGGGCCTTCCATTCAGGCTGGGTTAAGAAGAAATGCTAATTCTAATCTTTGCCGCGACTGGCTCGACTTTACGTTCTACAATCCTAGCGAATCGACGGCTTTTCCGAACAACTCGGTTCCACTCCTATTTCAAGGGAACAGTGAGTTGCCATTGTCAAATAGGAGACGGCAGGGAACGGGTTCAGTTCGGTTCCACATCCATGAAACGATGAAAGGACGGCTGAAAATGGACTCACTCTCTTCAGCGAACGCTCCGGGGCCGCCGCAGTTCAGCGCGGCCCTTCTTATCCTTCGCATCGCTAGCGCCATGGCATTCCTTTATCACGGGAGCGGGATTCTGTTCGGAGCCTTCGGAGGTCCCGGACCCCAGCAGTTTGCCGCCGGGCATCAATGGCCGGTCGTTCTCGCGTACCTGGTGGGACTGGCGCAGTTTGCCGGAGGGCTCGCCGTCCTGACGGGTGTTCTGTTTCGCCTCGGAGCGGTATGCATTATCGCCGTTATGCTAGGCGCGATTTTTCTGGTTCATCTGCCGCACGGCTTCGACGTTAGCAACGGTGGCGCGGAGTACGCGCTCACGCAATTGCTCCTGGCGATAGCGTTCCTCTTCACCGGCCCGGGCGAATATTCGCTGGCCTCGCGGCTTCCCGCATCGCTACAGAAATTGTGATTCGGGCAGCTGGAGGGCATCCTAGGGACCTACCCTTTGAGCAGGGAGCCTACCCCTGAGGGTACCGCGTCCTTAGCGAAAGGGCGGGTGTGCTGACAGCTCCCCACGCCCAATCCCGCTAACTCCGACAGGAGAAACAAGATCATCACATCTCTATGCACACAATTATGAAGTCACAAAATGTTCCCCGCGGAACACCATGTCGATTTTCCGCCTCAACTCACCCAATCCAAAACCTTGTACCACGCCCCGGCAAACGGCAGGAACCAGGGCTTCCCGTTGTACAGCCCCAGCGGCGCGCCCGGAAACGGAATATCCACGAAAGGATTCTCCGGCTTCTCTCCGGCAATCAGCTCGGCCATCTTCTGGCCCTGCCAGGTTGCCATGGCGACGCCGTGTCCCGCGTATCCCAACGCGTAGTAGATGTGATCTATCTGGCCGGCGTGCGGCATGATGTCGAAGGCGAAATCCAGAGTTCCGCCCCAGACGTATTCGACTTTCACATCGCGCAGCTGTGGGTAAACGTCGATCATACCCCGCCGCAAAATTTTCGCGCTCTTGCGGATCGAATCCGCGGTTTCGGGGAAGAACGCCGCCCGCCCGCCGAAGAGCATGCGATTGTCGGGAGTGAGCCGGTAGTAGTAGAGATAGTTCTTGGAGTCGTAAATCATGCGATTGCGCGGGCTTAACTCGCGTGCCAGCGCTTCCGGCAGGACTTCCGTGGTGATGATGTAGGAGCCGAGGGGAATAATCTTTTTCTGAAGCGTAGGAGTGGCCGCGCCGGTATAGCCGCTGGTGCCGGCGAACACGTCGCGTGCCCAGAGAGCACCGCGGGATGTCGTCACGCGCCAGCCTTGCGCCCCCTGCCGCGCTTCGCGCTCGATCTTTTCCACTCTCGTTCCTTCAAAGATCGCCGCGCCTGCCTTTGCCGTCGCGCGTGCCAGTCCAGCCACGTATCGCGCCGGATTAAGACCGGCGCTGACTTCATCCACCATGCCGCCATAGTAGATCGACGATCCGATTTCGGATTGCAATTCGCTGCGTGGAACAATGCGCAACTGGTGGTTGAACTCGCGTGCGATCACTTCCACCTGGCGGGCGTAGTCGTCGAAATGCTTTTGCTTGCAGGCAACTTCGAGATGTCCGCAGCGGGAAAAATCGCAGTCGATATTTTCCTCGCGGACCAGTTGCTCGACGCAATCCATCGATGCCACTGATGCGGCATACATGCGCTGCGTACGCTCGCGGCCGTACATAGAGATCAGTTTGTTCACGCCCAGCTTGAGCCCGGTGAGCACCATACCGCCATTGCGTGAACTGGCGCCCCATCCGACGGTTTCCGCCTCCAGTACGGCAACAGTCGCTGCCCGTTTCCCCAAGGTCCGGGCCACGGAGAGGCCGGTGAACCCAGCCCCAATCACGGCCACGTCGACCATCTCGGGTAGCGGACGCGAGGGACCAGTCCCCGGCATCTTTGCCGTCGTCAACCAGAAGTTATGTTCTCGAGCACTCATAATCGTAAAGACGTATCTTGCTTCGTCTTCTCGCCCACCGGATTGAGACGCAGCAAGCTGCGTCCCTACACCTCTAGGCCGCCGCTTCCTCGATTGTTCGCCTCTACAGCAGCGGGCGACGGCTTCGGCAACGACGAAGCATTGTAGTGCATGGCCTGGCTGTGCCGGCGTACTGCAGGACCAGCGCGAATCCACCGCCGATCACGGCTGCGACATATGCGAGCAGGTCGTCCCCTACAAGAAAGGCCAGCAGCGGCGCCAGACAGAGATCCGCGCCAACCGTCACGATCAATTCGTCATGCGAGACAATGGCATGCTAACCGACCGCATCCAGCAGGCTTTCATGAAGAGCCGCACCGGACAGCCAGTACAACCTGCAGCACGCCTGTTCAGGGTCTGCAATACCAACGGAAACGGCAGTTCCTGACTACGAGCAGAGAGGCTGCCTTGAAGCCAGCTCCCTGTCGTCTTAAACTGGATTGATGCACATGCATGCCAGCCACGGCGGAGGCGAAAGGACTTCACGGGTCCTGCGGGTTTCGCTGGTCGTAACCGCCGCCTACATTGTGCTGCTGGTGGTGGCCGGCATTCGCGCCCACTCGCTGGCGCTGCTGTCCGAGGCCGGGCACAATCTCTCGGACTTTTTTGCGTTGTTGCTTTCGCTGACGGCGGTTTACCTGCAGTCCCGCCCGCCTAGTTCCACCAAGACTTACGGTTATCACCGGGCCGGCGTGCTGGCGGCTCTGGTCAATGCGGTCTCGCTGGTCGCGGTCTCGGGTTTCATTTTCTATGAAGCGTTCCGCCGGTTGCAGAACCCACAGCAGGTGCAGGCGGGCGTCATGATCGGCGTAGCCGCCGCCGGAGTGGTAATGAACGGAGTGATCGCGCTGCTGCTTTACCGCGCCGGGAGCGACGTCAACATCCGCAGTGCGTTGCTGCACGAAATCGGCGACACACTTTCGACCGGAGCGGTGATCGTGGGCGGTTGGATAATCATGGCCACGGGCAGATACTGGATCGATCCGGTGCTTTCCGTGGCGATCGGTGTCCTCATCCTGTGGTCGGGATTCGGCATCGTGCGTGAGACCCTCAACATCCTCCTCGAAGGCACGCCGCGGGGTGTCAAACTGGCGCTGGTCGAAGCCGCAATGCGCAAGATCGACGGAGTGAACGATGTTCACGACCTGCACGTATGGAACATTGGTTCGGAGACCCGTGCGCTCTCCTGCCACATTTCCATCGCCGACATTCCGCCATCCGTTAGCGAACGCATTCTGCGCGATGTAAAGGAACGTCTGCGCCATGAATTTCACATCAACCACACGACCATCCAGTTCGAGAATGTGGATTGCGAAGTGGCGCATGGGTGCGTGATTCCGGTGGCGGAAGAAGAGCATCACCATAAGCACTGAGGAATTGACGAATTGTCGGATTTGCGGATTTGCGAATTTTAGACTTACGGATTCGGCATCAGGGTGTTTGGATTTTCAGTTCGTCAATTGGTAAATCCGGCAATCCGTCAATTCTTGTTTTGCTTCTCGTAAATCTCCTTTGCCCTCTCGATAGTGTCCGCTTCTTCCGGCAGCTTGTCTGGGCGCAATCTCACAATTCTAGGAAACCGCAGTGCGTAGCCGCTCTCGTGACGGTCGGAGCGCATCATGTTGTTAAAGGCTACTTCCAGCACGGTCTTCGGCTCCACCAGCAGCCGAAAGCCCTGATCTTCAATCGTGTGCTCCAGGAACCATTTGGTCATCTCGGCAATTTCGATGTCTGTCAGTCCTGAGTAAGCTTTGCCAATATTCACCAGTTTGTCGCCATCGCGTACGGCAAAGGTGTAATCGCTCAGCACTCCGATGCGTTTGCCATGGCCGTACTCGACGGCCGTAACCACCACATCCAACGTCGCTAGCTCGCGCTTGAGCTTTAGCCACGATTTGCCTCGCCGTCCCGGCGTATAGACCGACTCGGGATCTTTGATCATCAATCCTTCGTTGCCGCGCGCCTGCGCTGCTTCGAAGAGCTGATCGAGTTCCGGCGGTGTTGAAGCCTGGAAAACCCGGGTGCGGATCACTCGTGTGCTCGACCTGCTGACGTCATCGCCGAATTCAAAACGCGCCTGACTTCCGGCGGCGCCTCGCGGAGCTGCTTGGGATTTCCTGGGAGCTGCCAGCAGCGCGTCGAGGATGTTCTCGCGCTCGCGCAGAGAGCGCTCCAGCAGCAACTCGCCTCCTGCGTAGAGCACATCGAAGACGAGATAGGCCACGGGCACTTGGCGCATCAGCCTTCCGCTGACTTGCTTTCGTCCCAGGCGCTGCTGCAGCGCGCTGAATGGGAGCGCCCGGCCAGGATCGGCGTCGGCGCTTTGCGCTGTGCCTGCGATGTGCGGGCCGGACGCCTCCACGACAGCCGCCGAGGACGGCGGCGCAACGTTGTTGTTTTCGCTGCCGCTCTCAGGCAGATCCTCAGGCCCGTCATAGCTCCAGGCTACGATCTCGCCATCGAGAATCGCCTCTTGTGGCAGACCGGCCAGCGCGTCGGGCAACTCGGGAAAAGATTCCGTGATCTCGTCCCGGGTGCGGGAGAAGATGCGCACCTCACCGTCAGAACAGTGCGCTTGGGCGCGGATGCCGTCGTACTTGTCTTCGACCAGCGCGTTCTGGAAATAACTGAGAGCTTGCTCCGCCGACTCTGCCGGGCTGGCCAACATGAAACCCAAGGGGTGGAACAGCCGCATTTTCGCCTCAGCTAGCTTGCCTGCGGCGGCCAGTTTCAGGGTCTCGCCGATGTCGCCCAGCAGCATGTTCGCTCGCTGTACTTCGTGCAACGTTCCCCCATATGCCTTGGCGATGGCCTCCTCGACCAGACTCTCTTTCAGGCCGATCCGCAAGTCGCCGGTCATGATCTTCACGATGTATTTGGCTTCCAGGGGAGTAGCCTGCGAGAGAAGTTCACGCACCAGCGCGGATTTGGCTGCCGGCCCACGGGCCGCCGCGATCTCCCGGAATCTGCTTTCCACCTGAAGCACACTCAGGTCTCGACCGCGGGCGGGAAGGACTTTGCCAGCCACGGCGCCCAAGTCCCCGAACTGGCGGTAGGCGGCGATGAGTTCAGCTTCCCCCTTCCCGGAAAGTTCGGCCACAATCCTCCACAGCAGTGACCCGCCGACTTGCAGAGTGGTCTCTGCCCAGACTGGAAACGGTCTTCCCGAAAGAAACACTGCGGAGACCGACGCCTCCAACGGCGTGCAAGCCTTTAGATACTCGGCGACGATCGCAGTCTTTTCGAGTTTCTTAGTAGTGCCTGCGATCCGTTCGGCGGCTTCAGCTAACTTGATCATGCCATCCCATGCAGGAATTCCTTCGTTTAACTTTGCGTCCTTGGTGGTTTAAGTTCTTCTTGCGGACTCACGAAGATCAAACGAGAACCACTAAGACACGAAAGAACTCCGGAGCTCCCGATGACTCTCTAACCCCAATACCTTTAGTCACTTAACCAGCTCTTGTGCCATCCTAAATGAAATCGCCTGTGGTACTCTTGTAGATTGAGCCTTGGACAAGAGAAGGGCATCTAATAGACATGCGTTTTTTGCGAACATGGTGGCGTTTCCTTGTGGCTGTGCAGTTGCTCCCCGCGCTTGAGGGCGGCGAGGAGACTCTGGTCGGCGGCCAAGCGGTGCTTGAGGGCGTTATGATGCGCTCTCCGCACGCGTGGGCCATCGCCTGCCGCAAACCTTCCGGAGAAGTTTCCACGCATAGCGAGCCCCTGGAACGGCTTTCCGAAAAACGCAAGTGGATGGCCTGGCCGGTAGTTCGTGGTGTCGCCACCCTCGGTCACGCCATGACACTGGGCTTCCGGGCGCTGAAGTTTTCCGCCAATGTTGCGCTCGATGAAGTGCAACCTGAGCCGGCACCGAACGAGAAAAAACTCGAGATCAGTGGCTGGATGGCTGCGGTAAACATCGTCATCTCGATCGGGTTTTTTATTTTCATGTACAAGTTTTTGCCGCTGCTAGCGGCCACGGAATTGAAGCGGGTGAATCCGCTGTTCGGCGAGCAAATAATCTTCAACCTGGTGGATGGCGTTATCCGGATTGCCCTGTTCCTGCTGTTCATCTGGGGAGTCTCGCTGTGGAGCGATATTCACCGGGTTTATGAATATCACGGCGCGGAACATAAGACGGTATACGCTTTCGAGAACGGCGATCCGCTGGAAACCGCAGCGGTGCAGAAGTATTCGACCTACCATCCGCGTTGCGGCACCAGCTTCCTGATGACGGTGATGATCATTTCCATCGTGGTGTACACGCTGGTTCCGGTGACCACGTTCTGGGCCCGCTTTGGCGTTCGCATCGCGCTGCTGCCGGTCATCGCCGGCGTCTCCTATGAGATCATACGTTTTGCGGCCAAGCATCGGGGATCGCTCTTCGCGCTGATGACTGCTCCCGGCCTCTGGCTGCAGCGCATCACCACCCAGCCTCCGTCGGACGATCAGGCCGAGTGCGCCATTGTCGCGCTGGACCACGCCATGGAACTGGAAAAGCAGCACGGCGGCGAGTTAGTTATAGCTTAGCGTTCCGGCGCGAAAATTCTCTCCTACATCTCCCAAGGATTAGAATCAAGATCATGAAACCGCGTCCCCAGGGGCGCGAACGACCAACGACGAAGACCAACAACCATGTTTGAAAGACTCGACCAAATCGAAGCCCGTTACGAGGAACTGACGCAGGCCCTCGCGTCGCCGGAGATCATGAGCGACTCGGCCAAGTATCAGAAGACGGCCAAGGCGCACAGCGAAGTCTCGTCCATCGTCGAGAAATATCGGGAGTACAAGGACCTGAAGCGCGGGATCGCCGAGAGCAGGGCCGTCCTGGCCGATGAAAAGGAGGCCGCGATGCGCGCCTACGCGCAGGAGGAACTGGACAAACTGGAAGCGCGCGTCGGCGGGGTGGAGGAAGAACTCAAAGTTCTGCTGCTGCCTAAGGATCCCAACGACGAAAAGGACGTGATTCTGGAGATCCGTGCCGGCACGGGGGGCGACGAAGCCACGCTCTTCGCCGCGGAAATGTTCAGAATGTACACGCGCTACGCGGAAACGCAGGGCTGGAAGGTCGAAGTGCTTTCAACTTCCGATTCTTCGGTGGGCGGGCTGAAGGAAGTAATCGCCATCATTGAAGGCCAGCGCGTCTATTCGCGAATGAAATACGAGAGTGGCGTGCATCGAGTGCAGCGTGTACCGGCCACCGAGCAACAGGGACGCGTACACACCTCCGCGGTGACGGTCGCGGTTCTGCCCGAAGCTGAGGATGTGGACATCAAGATCGAGGCCAAAGATCTCCGCATTGATACTTTCTGCTCCTCCGGCCCGGGCGGGCAGTCGGTCAACACAACGTATTCCGCGGTGCGCATTACCCACATTCCGACCAACACCGTTGTCAGCTGCCAGGATGAGAAGTCGCAGATCAAGAACCGCGAGAAAGGGATGCGTGTGCTGCGCTCGCGACTGTACGAGGTGGAAATGCAGAAACAGCAGGACGCGCTGGCCAAGGAACGCAAGGCGATGGTGGGCTCGGGCGATCGCAGCGAAAAAATACGGACTTACAATTTTCCGCAGAACCGGGTCACCGACCACCGCATCGGGCTGACCATTCACCAGTTGGAACAGGTCATGGATGGCAAACTTCAGCCGCTGATAGAGGCGCTAGTGACCCACTACCAGGCGGAGAAATTGAAGGCGGAAGCTACCGGCGTAATTTGACGAGTGCATCGGTGACACTCCGCGCAGCCCTAATGTCCGCCGTCTCCCGCCTCACCGCCGCGAACGTTCCCTCTCCTCGCATGAATGCCGAACTGCTGCTCATGTTCACTTTGGGATGCGACCGCGCGTATCTCTTTGCCCATCCCGAGCGCGAACTGAGCGTGGCGGAACAAATCCGATACGACCAAGCCCTTGCGGAGCGCGCCCGCGGCGTGCCGGCGCAGTACATCACCGGGCACCAGGAATTCTGGGGCATGGATTTTGTTGTTACGCCAGCCGTGCTGATCCCCCGTCCTGAGACCGAGCATGTAATTGAGACCGTGCTGCAGCTAGAGTCGGCGGGCAGGAGCGCCCGCACACGATCTTTACGGATCGTTGATGCTGGCACCGGATCAGGCTGCATTGCCCTGGTTCTCGCCAAAAAATTCCCACAAGCCGACATCCATGCGACAGACATTTCCTCCGATGCCCTGGAAATCGCCCGCGCCAACGCCGCGCGACATCAACTCGATGGCCGGATTCAGTTCCATGAAACCGATCTGCTGCAAGGGCTCGAACCCAATGCATTCGATTTTGTGGTTTCCAATCCGCCATACGTTGGAGAATCGGAGGAAGACCAGGTCCAGCTCGAAGTTCGCAAGTTCGAGCCCCATCTGGCGGTCTTTGCTGGCCCCACAGGACTCGAAGTCATCGAGCGCCTGATCTCCGAGGCCCGTGGCACCTTCAAGCCGGGAGGCTGGCTGGTGATGGAAATCAGCGGCACGATCGCGGGTGGCGTCGGGCGCCTTCTGGCTGGGTGGAGTGACGTCCGGATAACGAATGATCTGCAGGGGATTCCGCGCGTGATTTCAGCACGAACCGCATAGCCCCGGATGTCCCTTCGACGGCGCTCAGGGCAGACTTTTTCCGGGCCGGCGAAGCGCGCCAGAAATTGCGCTGGGAATCCAGCCTTGGGCTTGACCCACATAACAAATCGTCTCTGTAGGTATCATCGCTTCCCATGCGGGTTCTGACTCGATTACACTACGGCATTCAGTTTCGCGACGCGGCAGGCGCACGCGCGAGGCATATATCTGATGTGCAAGTTTTCTCTCTTCCTCTTTCTCGCTGCGATTTTTTCCACCGTCGCCACCGCGCAAACTGCAGTGGATGGCCTACTTCGTGATGCCGCCGGGAAAGCCGTGGCAGGCGCCAATGTGGTTTTGCAGCGTGCGGAAGGCAGCATCGCCCAGCAGATCACGAGCGACGCCTCGGGAAAATTTCATTTTGCCACCGTCGAGGCCGGAGCGTATAGGTTGAAGGCCGATGCCGCAGGCTTCTATCTTGCCAGCTACGATTTTGTTCTCCGCGCCCGTCAGCCGCTGGCGCTCACCGTCGAATTGCAGCGTAAGGAATCGGTGCAGCAGACCGTGGAAATAAAGGCTGGATACAGAACCATCGATCCTGAAAAGACCGGCAGCTCCTACATCTTTGCCCAGCAGGATTTGGAGAAGTTGCCCGATCCTTTGATCGACACCACCAATGATCTGGTCAACAACCTGATGCCGGGCGCAAGCGACAGTCACGACAATTTTCTGGCCGTTCGCGGCACCGAATTTTCGTTGCATGAGTTCATCAACGGGGTCGCGTTTCTGGACAATACGCAACCTCAGTTCAGTCCCGGCATGAGCCCGCAGATCTTCGAAACTGTGGACTTGATGACTGGCGGCTTTGCGCCAGAATACGGCAACCGCTTCGGCGGAGTGCTCGACATCACGACCCGCTCTGGAGCCGATCTTGGCGGACACGGTGACGTCAACTTCCGCGGCGCCACAGTCGACAACTACGATCTCAACGCCGACTACGGCGGGCAGGCGGGCCGGCTCGGCTACTACTTTTTTGTGGATGGATTTACCTCAGGGCGCTTTCTCGATCCACCCCAGCCCCGCGAGTTGTACGATTTCGGCAAGGGGTCCCGCGCCACTGTACAGTTTGACTGGCACGCGGGAGACAACGACAGCGTCAAACTTCTGTTGATCGGTGGGGGCGATAATTTCCAGCAGCCTAACATCAGCGACGACCAGGAAGTTGGGCGTGCCGCGCAACGCCACTTGCGCCAGCAAACTGCGATCCTGACCTGGCTGCATAGGTTCTCGCCCGAGACCCTGCTTTCCACCTCGCTCTATGAGCGTACCGGTTCCGATCGCGTGCTGCCCACCACCGACCCCATCACACCGCTTTCCATCTCTTCGCGCTCGCCGCTTACGCTGGGCATCAAGAGCGATATTTCGCACTATTGGCGTGGCAATTTTTTCAAGGCCGGGGTGGACCTGGTTCGTCTGCGCGAAAACGAGAGCTTCTTTTTTGACAGCCGCGGCGACCCCGACGTGTTCCCCACCTTCAGCGGAGGCTTGCTGGGCGGGCAGGCCAGCGCTTACATCCAGGACCATTTCTCGCCCGTGCGCAATCTGACCGTAGACCTCGGCCTTCGTTACGACTATTTCGATCTGGTGGATACCGCAGTGCAGACCAGCCCGCGGGTTGGCCTAGCCTACCACTTCAAAAAAACTAACTCAGTGCTCCATGCCGCCTACAACCGCTATTTCTCGCCGCCGCCCATCGAGTATTCCCTGCTGGCCAGTTTCATCGGCAACAATGCGGTCGACCCGGATCAGCGGGTGGGCAACGTCCGAGCCTATACCCAGAATTATTTCGAAGTGGGATGGGCACAGGAATTACACCCGCGAGTTAGCCTGGAATTGAACGCCTATCTGCATACCGGACACAACAGTTTCGAGAATCACGAGATCAGTATCAGCCGCATCTTCGTTCCCATCAACTTTCACACCGCGCGCTCGGAAGGCGCTGAACTGGTGCTGAACATGCGCCAGCTTGAACGATTAGGCATCAGCGGACGTTTGCAATATGCACTGGCGAAGACTTATTTTTATGGTCCCATCACCGGAGGCTTCGCAGGCGACGAGCCGCTGCAGCCGGGCGAGCGTATCGTTCCGGCCTTTGACCAGACCCACACCGGTACGGCGCAAATCTTCTATCACAATCGTTGGCGCGGATTCTGGGTAGGCAGCGCCTTACGTTATGGCAGCGGGACCATCATCGAGCACGGCGCCCGGCTGCCCCAACACTTCACCAGCGACCTGGTGACTGGCGTCAACGTCTGGAACGCGGAGCCTCGGAGTCTCGATCTTGAGTTCGATGTAACCAACGTCTCGAACAGCGTTTACCAGATTGCGAAGGAAAGCGAGGAGATTCCGATCCAGTACGCGCCCTCGCGTACGGTGGGCGGGAGCCTGAAGTTTCATTTCTAGCCCATCCCGACCGGCGTTCTCCGCAAAATGCTAGGGCTCGCTGATCGCGGCGGGCTGAATTTCTTCCACGTCTACCCACTTGGTGGGATAGACGCCGGTATAGCAAGCGGTGCAGTAGGTGGTCTTCTCGCCGTCAGCGCAGGCATTTTTCATTCCTTCGAGCGAGAGATAGGCAAGTGAATCGGCACCGATGAATTCGCGAATCTCATCTACCGATTTGTTGGCTGCGATCAATTCTTTCTTCGACGGAGTGTCGACGCCGTAGAAGCAGGGGGAAACCGTGGGCGGGCAGGAGACGCGCATGTGTACTTCTTTCGCGCCCGCGTTGCGAATCATCCGCACGATTTTGCGGCTGGTAGTGCCGCGCACAATGGAATCGTCGATAAGCACCACCCGCTTGCCCTGGAGCAACGTGCGCACCGGATTCAGCTTCAACTTGACTCCGAAGTCACGAACGCTTTGCCGCGGCTCGATGAAGGTGCGGCCCACGTAGTGATTGCGGATCAGGCCGAAGCGGAAAGGAATGCCGCTCTCGGCGGCATAGCCTACGGCCGCGGTCACGCCGGAATCGGGCACCGGAACGACTACATCCGCTTCGACTGGTGCTTCCCGCGCCAGTTGTCTTCCCAATCCCTCGCGGCTCGCCTGCACTGGACGTCCGAAGACCATGCTATCGGGCCGGGAGAAATACACGTGCTCGAAAATGCAGCTCGACTGCGCCGCCACAGGAGAATAGAAGCGCGAAGTGATGCCCTCGGGACCTACGATTACCAACTCACCCGGCTTGACCTCACGTTCATAGGTCGCGCCTATCAGATCGAAGGCGCAGGTCTCGGAAGCAAATACGATTGTGTCCTGCCTCTGGCCTTCCAGGCGCGGAATTCTTCCCATCGCCAAGGGGCGGAAGCCACGTGGATCACGTGCCGCGAAAACACGATCCGAGCTCAGCATAACCAGCGAAAATGCGCCTTCCACGCGACGCAGCGCATCGGCCATCGCATCTGGCAAGGTCTGCTCCTTGGAGAGCGCGATCAGATGAACGATGACTTCGGTGTCGCTATTGGTCTGGAAGATTGATCCCTGGGCCTCCAGCCGATGCCGAATTTCCTGCGCATTCACCAGGTTGCCGTTGTGAGCCAGCGCAATCATCCCCTTGTTCGATTGCACCATGATGGGTTGGGCATTGAATAGCGCCGAATCGCCAGCAGTGGAATAACGGGTATGCCCGATGGCTAGCGAGCCGTGCACTTGCGACAAGACTTCCTCGGTAAAGATGTCGGCCACCAAGCCCATCGCACGGTGAGCGCGCAGCGTTATGCCATTGGACGTGACGATACCCGCAGATTCCTGACCGCGATGTTGCAGCGCATGCAGGCCGAGATAAGCAAGCTTTTCTGCTTCAGGGTGGGCGTAGATCGCCACCACCCCGCACTCGTCGTGGAATTTGTCGGAACGTAGCATTCAGCACTCAGCCTTCAGCAGTCAGCCAAATCCACCACAGACCACGTAGGGGCAGGTGGCTCATCTGCCCGGCCGAGCGAAGCTCGGCATTTTCTGGCTACGCGCTCGGAGACCTCAATCCGCCGCCACCGTATCCGGTTCCGCGCGCAGCGCCCGTTCCAGCGCGCCCTCATACGCTTCTCGCAATTCCGAAACCGGCACTGATACTACCACCCGGCCATCGAGCCTGATTTCCATTCGCTCGGGAACCGTTTCTCCAATCAACTCTGCCGCGATACCGTATTTTACCGCTACTTGTTGGATGGCGCCGAGTTTATCGCGGTCGCAAGAGATGACCACCCGGCTAGCATCTTCGCCGAAGAGCGCAAACTCGGGCGGTAGCCCCCGCGAAGTCAGGTCTAGGCTCATTCCAACACCCTTAGCGAAGCCCGATTCGCCCAACGCTACAGCGATACCGCCCTCAGAGCAGTCATGGGCAGAATCCAAGATTTCGATCTGAGCCATTTCCAACAACGCTTTCTGCAGCGCAGCTTCTTTTCCCAACTCCAAGGCCGGGGGATAGCCCCAAACGGCTCCCAGAATTTCTTTGGCGTATTCTGAAGACCCGAATTCGGACTCGGCATCGGTCGCATCACCCGGCTCGGCAGCGCGCAGCAGAACAATTGCACGTCCTGGTTCGCGGAAGTCTGGCCACACCGCCTTGCGCACGTCTTCGAGAAGGCCGACGATTCCCAGCACCGGCGTAGGATAAATTCCCTCACCCAGAGTTTCGTTGTAAAAGCTGACGTTGCCTCCGGTGATGGGGATTTCCAGTTCTTCGCAGGCTTTGGTGATGCCATCAATCACCTGCGAGAACTGCCACATGATGTGGGGCTTCTCGGGATTGCCAAAATTTAGGCAGTTGGTGCCGCCGATCGGAGTTGCGCCGGTACAGGCCACGTTGCGCGCGGCTTCGGCGACGGCGTGCATGGCGCCCAGACGCGGATCGAGGTAGCACCAGCGTGCATTGCCATCGAGCGCCATGGCCAGGCTCCTCTGAGATCCCTTGATGCGGATCACTCCCGCGTCGCCGGCGCCCGGCCCTTCCACGGTGTTGGTCTGCACCATGTGGTCATACTGTTGCCAGATCCAGCGTTTGCCACAAATGTTGGGCGTGGCCAGCAGGCGCTTTAGATTGGAGGTGAGATCGGAAGGCTCGGCCAGATTGATGTGCTCCGGCATTTCGCGCACCACCGGCGGCTCCCAACGCTCCAGCGGACGCTTGTACACGGGCGCATCGTCAGTCAGCGCCTGGTTGGGAATTTCCGCGACGACTTCTCCGTGGTGCAACACGCGCATCTTGCCGTCGGTGGTGACGCGACCGACCGCCACCGCGTCCAGTCCCCACTTCTCGAAGACGCGAAAGACCTCCTGCTCGCGGCCTTTTTGCGCTACCAGCAGCATGCGCTCCTGCGATTCGCTCAGCATGATTTCGTAGGGAGTCATGCCGGTTTCGCGCTGAGGTACGAGGTCAAGCTCGATTTCAGTGCCGACGTGGCCGCGAGCGCCCATCTCGCAGGTGGAGCAGGTCAGTCCGGCGGCACCCATGTCCTGTATGCCGACGATGGCGCCGGTCCGCATGGCTTCAAGACAGGCTTCGAGCAGAAGCTTTTCCAGAAATGGATCACCTACCTGCACATTGGGTCGCTTGGCCTCTGACGCCTCGCTGAACTCTTCGCTGGCCATGGTGGCGCCGTGAATGCCGTCGCGACCGGTCTTTGAGCCGACGTAGATCACGGGATTGCCTTCGCCGGCGGCCTTAGCATAGAAAATCTGATCGCGCCGGACTAGTCCCAAAGCGAAAGCATTCACCAGGGGATTGCCCGAATAGGAAGGCTCAAACTTTGTTTCGCCGCCAAGGTTGGGCACACCGAAGCAGTTGCCATAAGAGGCGATCCCGCTCACCACTCCTTCCAGGATGGAATGGTTCTTGTGGATGTCTTGCGTGGCGGGAGTTTCAGGTGTGCCGCCGGCCTTGGCGGACAAGAGTTTCCGCTCCACATTTGCACCTTGCTGAATCGGGCCGAAGCGTAGGGAATCCATCACCGCCACCGGTCTCGCGCCCATGGTGAAAATATCGCGCAGGATTCCGCCTACGCCTGTGGCCGCACCTTGAAATGGCTCAATAAACGACGGGTGATTGTGGGATTCGATCTTGAAGGCGCAGGCCCAGCCCTCCCCGATGTCGATGATGCCCGCGTTCTCGCCGGGGCCCTGCACCACACGACGGCTGCGAGTAGGTAGCCGCTTAAGGTGAACCCGAGACGATTTGTAGGAACAGTGTTCGCTCCACATCACGCTGAAAATGCCGAGCTCGGTCAGCGTTGGCTCGCGTCCGCCTAACAATTGCTTGATTTTTTCGAATTCATCGAGCGTGAGTCCGTGCTCCCGGATGAGTTGCGGAGTCAGGCCCAGAGTCGGAGAGAGGGTCATAGGGGAAGTTCTATTGTCGCACTTGCGGCACGCCGAGAAAAGGGCGTTTCCGACATTGTGTCTAACGCGCCATCTGTTGCTCGTGTCGGCACTCTTCCGGGCGCTCTGGTGTCTATGGGAGCAAGCGCTCTCTGTGAACCGATGAGGGGTTGTTTCTGTCGACGCATCCCGACGGTGCGTTTTTCCCTTCGAGGCGAGATCATGACCCTGGCCGGACTGGTCGCGAAGAATGCCTTGCGCAACAAACTCCGCAGCCTGCCCACCATCCTGAGCATCGCCTTCTCCATCTGGCTGCTCACCATCATGATGACGCTGTGGCGCAGTTTCTACATCGACCAATTGGGACCGGCATCCGCCCTTCGCCTTTTTACCCGGCCGCCGCACGTCTTTTTCGCGTACGCCATGCCGACCGACTACCGACAGAAGATCAAGTCGATTCCCGGTGTGGTCGCCGTCGCTCCTTTGAACCTGTTCAACGGGGTCTACAAGGACAACAAGCGGGAAAACGGCTTCCCCCCAGGGTGGCACCGATCCTCGTGAATTCCTGAAGGTGTACCGGGACTATGAGATTCCACCGGACCAGGTGATTGCGTGGCAGAAGGATCGCGCGGGGGCGATTGTCGAGAATGCGCTGGCCAAACAACATGGATGGAAACTGGGAGATCGAATCGTAATTCAAGGCAAGTTTTTTCCTGTGAATCTGGAGCTGAACATCCGCGGTATCTACAAACCTGCCGTCCCCGCCCGGGGAATCTGGTTTAACTGAAAATACGTGGAAGAAGCGGTGTCGTATGCGAAGGGTGACATGTACATCCTTCTGGCGGATTCCCCCCAGGATCTGCCCCGCATTGAAGCCGCAGTGGACGGCATGTTCCACAACTCGCCTTCGCCGACAAGAACGGAGACTGAAAAGCAGATGGAGCTCGACTTCATCTCCATGCTGGGCAACGTGAAGGCCTTCGTTCTCAGCATCTGCACGGCTGTGGTGTTTGCCATCCTGCTGGTCTCGGCAAACACCATGACAATGTCCATTCGCGAGCGGACGCGCGAGGTTGCGCTATTGAAGACGCTTGGCTTTACGCGGCGGACGGTGCTGCTGTTGTTGCTTGGAGAGGCGGTCACGTTGTCGCTGGCGGGTGGGCTGTTGGGATTGCTGGCAGCCTACGGCTTGTTTTACCCGCTGGTGCATTCCTCGAAGGGTGGGTCCTTTGCTTTTGCCATGAAGATAACCCCGGAAACTCCCCTGGCGGTGCTGGCTGTGGCAATCATGGTCGGATTTCTCAGCGCCATGATTTCCGCTTACCGCGCCTCGGGCCTCAATATCGTCGAGGGCTTGCGCCACATCGGTTGAGCGGCCGTTGCGGCCTTTGGCCGCGCAGCTAGTATCATCATGTTCGATGAAATCGGTCATCATTGGCACCGCCGGTCATATTGACCACGGAAAGACAGCGCTGGTCAAGGCCCTCACCGGCATCGACGCCGATCGACTGGAAGAAGAAAAACGCCGCGGCATCACCATTGACATCGGTTTTGCGCATTTGGACTTGGCCCTGCCAGGCGGGGACACTTTGCGCCTCGGCTTTGTCGATGTCCCCGGGCACGAACGTTTTGTTCGCAACATGCTGGCGGGTGTGGGCGGGATCGATCTTGTTCTGCTGGTGATTGCGGCCGATGAATCGATCAAGCCGCAGACTCGGGAACATTTCGACATCTGCCGCCTGCTTTCCGTGCGCCGGGGCATCACGGTGCTGACTAAATCCGACCTAGTGGACCGCGAGACTCTGGACGTGGTGCGGCTAGAGGTCGAGGAATTTCTGCGGAACTCTTTTCTGGATTCCGCTCGCTCACCGATTGTCCCGGTCAGTGCGCTGACGGGGGCGGGCCTCGATGAGCTCAGGCAGGCACTGATCAAAGTCGCGGCAGAATTTCCATCCAAAGACTCAACCGCGTTGGCACGCCTACCGATTGACCGGGTCTTCACCATGAAAGGATTCGGCGCCGTGGTCACGGGAACACTGGTATCCGGCACGATTCTTAAAGAAGATGAACTGGAGGTTTTTCCCACCGGTCGGCGCGCGCGCGTCCGGGGAGTGCAGGTGCATGGACAGCAGGTCGACCAGGCTACGGCTGGGCAGCGCACCGCATTGAATCTCGTCGGCGTCAGCAGGCAAGAACTGGGGCGCGGCATGGCGCTGGCGCCGCCCTCGACGTTTCACTCCACCTCGCGAATAGACGTTACACTTTCGCTGCTGGCCTCCGCCAAGCCCCTGAAAGACCGGGCCCGCGTGCATCTGCATGCGTACACTTCTGAAACTTCCGCCACGGCTTCGCTCTACGATAAGAAACAAGTGTGGCCTGGAGAAACCGCTCTTGCACAGTTGCGCCTGGCTGAACCCACACTGCTGTTGCCCGGCGACCGCTTCATCATGCGGCAGTTCTCGCCGGTGTTGACGATCGGCGGGGGCGTGGTGTTGGATGCGTCGCCGATTCCGCGGATGCCCGGGCTGGATGGGTTCCTGCAGATCCTGGCGGGCGGCGACCCTCAGTCCATTTTACGAACACGCATCGCGCGGCGGAATCATAACGGAATCTGTCTTTCACAACTGATCGCTGAAAGCGGCTGGCCCGGGAAGGTGATCGAAGCAGATTTGGCCGAGCCCGTACGACAAGGTCGGGTGCTTCGACTCGGAGACCGGTTTGTGGACGCGCCCGCGCTGGAGGGACTGAAATTATTCATGACCAGCACTGTCGCCGGCTTTCATCAGGAAAATCCATTGGTCGCAGGCATTGGCAAGGAACAATTGCGCGAGCGAGTGGAAGCGTCGGGTGAAGTGTTCGCAGCCGCGATGGAGATCCTGGTTCGCGAAAAGAAGCTGGCCGCCGACGGAGAAATCGTCCATTTGCCGGGACGCGGTGTCGTAATGAAAGACGAAGAAACCGAGTCCAAGAAGATAATTGAAGCCGCAATCGCCTCGGCAGGCCTCAAAGTGCCGGCGTTGAAAGACGTGCTGGCTGGACTGAAGGTAGACAAAGCCCGCGCCCAGAAGATCGTCACACTCCTTCTGCGCGACAAAGTCCTGGTGAAGATTTCAGAGGATCTGGTCTTTCACCGTGACGCGCTGGTCGACTTGCGCAAGCGAATGACGTCGGAAAAGGCGAGGTCGCCAAAGATCGACGTGGCCCGCTTCAAGGATCTGGCCGGAGTAAGCCGCAAGTACGCCATCCCGCTGCTGGAGTATCTCGACCGCGAGCACGTGACCCGGCGTGTGGGGGATGAAAGAGTAATTCTGTAGTAGTCAAGCACTAGGCCGTGGATTTTCACGAATTTGCACGAAATAAGACCCCCTTACAAACGATCTATCCGTCATGATCCGTGTGAATCCGTGGCTAGATCGTTTCTTCCGGCATTTCCAAGTCGAGGCCCAGCGGATCTGTGAACCGGTTGGTCAAGTTTGCCAGGCCGGTCAGCAGGTGCAGGTCGACGACCTCGGGGTCGGAGAAAACCTTTTTCAACTCGCTGAAATCGGCGTCGGCAATGTCATGTGGGAATCGCGTCAACTTCTCGGTATAGGCCAGCGCTGCCTTTTCTTTTTCGCTGAAGCGGGAATAGTTTGCCTGCTTGAGGGCGCTCCAGTCCTCCGGTGTCAGGCCGACTCGTTTGGACGAAACCAAATGGTGCTGAAGGCAGTAGCGACACCCGTTGATCATGGAGACGCGGATATAGATCAGCTCGTACAGCTTGCGTTCGAGTGAGCGGCCGACGCTAGCGTAGAAGCCGAGGAAATTTTTGAGCATATCCGGACGATGCGCCAGCGCTTTTTGCGCGTTGCCAGGCTTGCCCTTTAGCTTCTGCTCGTAGATTTCCTTCACTTCAGGCGTGGCTTGGCCGGGTTCGATGAGAGAGATTCGCGCCATGGAATCCTCGGGTAGTGGGGATCAGCGTCCGTATAATAGAACACAAATCGAGGCGGCTCTCTGTGTATATCAGGTGATACGGATGGCTGGACATGTCCGGCTGCTTGGAGGAACTTGCAGATGCTCTCAATTCGCCCCGCCAATGCCGGCGACGTGCCCCGGCTGAACGTTCTCATTCATGAATTCGCTGAATTCGAACATCTTCCCGTCACAGTGACCGAAGCCAACCTGTTGCGCGACGGATTCGGCGAACAGCCCAGATTTCGAGTGCTGGTAGCGGAATGGGACGCTCAGCCTGCCGGTTATGCCTTCTTCTTCGGCTACTACTCAACTTTTGAGGGCCGTGCCGGACTCTTTCTCGAGGATATTTACGTTCGCGAGCAGTACCGGGGAAAAGAGATTGGAAAAGCTCTGCTGGCTCGGGTGGCAGCGATTGCGCGAGCGGAGAATTGCTTTGGCGTGCGCTGGCAAGTGCTCGAATGGAACACTCCGGCCATCGAGTTCTACCGCAAGCTCGGCGCTGAATTCCTGGATGAGCGGAAGACCGTAAACCTACAGGGAGATGCCCTGGAGCGTCTGGCTCGGAGCGCCCCGGGGAGCACACAATGAGGGAAGCGGTCCGCATCGTCGGCGCGGGGCTGGCTGGGTCGGAAGCGGCCTGGCAGTGCGCCCGGAGGGGTGTCGCTGTCGAACTGTGCGAGATGCGTCCCGCGCGTTCGACGCCGGCACATCAGACCGCGGACTTCGCGGAACTGGTGTGTTCGAACTCCCTGAAATCCGACAGCGAGAACACGGCACCCTGGCTGTTAAAAGAAGAACTGCGGCGGGCGGGATCGCTGCTTCTGAGGATAGCTCGTGAGTGCGCCGTCCCCGCCGGACATGCGCTCGCCGTAGACCGAACGACTTTTGCCGCCAAAGTGACTGAGGCCCTTTCGAGTGAACGGCTGATCACGATCCGGCGTGGAGAAGTTACCGATATTTATGAAGACCACATTACGATCATCGCAACCGGGCCGTTGACCTCAGAGGCACTTTCGCGGGAAATTGCGCGGCTGAGCGGTTCCAAGCATCTGTTTTTTTACGATTCGATCAGCCCGATCGTGGAAGCCGGTTCCATCGACATGTCAAAAGTGTACCTGGCGGCGCGCTACGACAAGGGCTCGGCCGACTACATCAACTGCCCCCTGTCGAAGGAAGAGTACGACCGTTTCTGCGACGCGCTGATTTCCGGGCAATCTGCCGAGGCGCGTGATTGGGAAAAACTGAATTATTTCGAAGGCTGCCTCCCCATCGAGGAAATAGCTCGCCGCGGCCGCGATACTCTGCGCTTCGGTCCCATGAAGCCCGTAGGACTGAGAGACCCGCGTACCGGACGCATCCCTTATGCGGCGGTGCAATTACGGCAGGAAAACTTGCGGATTGATTCCTACAACCTGGTGGGCTTTCAGAATCACCTAAAATTCGGGGATCAGGCCCGAGTTTTGCGACTCATCCCCGGCCTGCAGAATGCGCGTTTCCTGCGTTATGGACAGATTCACCGCAATACCTACATTAACGCGCCTACTCTGTTATCGGAGTCGCTGCAGATGAGAAAGTATCCATCAGTATTGTTTGCCGGCCAAATCTGCGGCGTAGAGGGATATGTCGAATCCATTGCCACCGGCTTGATGGCGGGGATTCACGCCGCGGCGCTGTCCGGATCGAATCCGGTGGTTCCGCCGCGGCCGACGGCCTTCGGTTCCCTGGTGCATTACGTTACCCACGCCGATGCCAGAAACTTCCAGCCAGCAAACATTACGTTCGACCTTCTACCGCCGCTCGAGCACAAAGTCCGCGAACGCCAGGAGCGGCACCGGCAGCAATGCGCTCTGGCGCTACGGGAATTTGATGGGTGGCTGGAAAGAGTGGCTCCGCTGGCCGCTGCCGGCTGAGCCGGAGTGGACACTCTTGTCCATCGCCTCTGACTTGGGACTTGGGTCAAGACAAGTTCAAGGCCTCGGTAATCAGGCGCCCCCTAAGATGCCAACCAAAATCAACTTCGAAAAGCGGAGACAAGAGTGTCCCCGCACCACACGGGACTTGAACAAAACCAGGCTGAGATACGTATATGGACCTGGGGGCTTTGAACCCCTCCCCGGCTTACGTTCGGGGGGCAGCCGCGTCCATAACTGCGATGGTTCTCAGCGACCTCATTGGCGATGTGCTCCGTACCCTCTGGGCGCACAAACTACGCACGTTCCTGACCATGTTCGGCGTCGCCTGGGGCATCGTTTCCATCGTTTTGATGGTGGCGGCGGGGGAAGGCCTCCGCAAAGGCCAGCAAGACCAGGCCCGGAATCTGGGCAAAGACATTCTGATTGTGTTTCATGGGCGCACCAGTCTGCAGGCCGGCGGCGCGCGCGCGGGACGCGAAGTGCACTGGGAAGACGCCGATGTCGTGGCCGTGCAGGCCGAAGCACCAGATTGCGAATACGCCATTCCGGAACTGGAGCAGCAGGACGTCCGCGCGCACAGCAGCTACAACAATGCGGCGTTTACCGTGACCGGATCCCATCCACCGTTCGCCTACATTCGCAGCCTCGACGTCGGCAATGGGCGCTTCTATAACTGGGACGACCAGAAGGAAGCACGGCGGGTGGCGTTCCTGGGCAGTGACGCCTCAAAACAGCTCTTCCCCGGCCGAAATCCGGTTGGCGAAACTGTCTATTTGAACGCGTTTCCTTACGATGTCATTGGCGTAATGGCCACGAAGAAGCAAGACTCCAGTTACGACGGCTGGGACGTCAGCAAAATATTCATTCCCTTCGCAGCCATGCGGCGCGATTTTCCGGATAAGCCGCCGGGGACTTCCACCACCTTCGATCAGTTGCTGGTAACCCCCAAATCGGTTGACCAGCACGAGGCCTGCAAACACCAGATCCAGACGGTGCTGGGGCGGATGCACAATTTCGATCCCCATGACAAGGAAGCCTGCCCCATCTGGGACACGGTGCAGGAAGCCAAGGCGTTCCGCCAGATGACCGACGGCATGAAGTATTTTCTGGGCGCGGTTGGTATCGTGACGCTTTTTCTGGGCGGCCTGGGCGTCATGAACGTCATGATGGTGGCGGTGCGAGAAAGAACTCGTGAGATCGGTGTACGCAAAGCGTTGGGAGCTCCGGCTGGCACCATCCTCAAACAGTTTTTCATCGAGGCGCTGCTGATCGCATTTATCAGCGGCGCGATTGGCATGGGGATAGCGTACGGAATCTGTTTTCTGGTGAACCTGCTGCCCATGCCGGATTTTTTTGCCGGCTTGCTGGCGACGTGGCAGTCGGGCCTGCTGGCTTGCGGCCTGCTGGGGATCATCGCAATTTTCTCAGCGCTGTATCCGGCGCGGAGAGCGGCGTCGATCGATCCGATCGAGGCGCTGCGGTATGAAGCGGGAGGATAGGGTTGTGTGCCGGGTGGGAGCCTCGCCCCCAGATGGGCTGTGGTAGCTCTGAACAATGCTAACTGAAATCATCCTCGAAGCCTGGATTGCTCTCAAGCGCAACTACACGCGCAGCCTGCTGACCATGCTCGGCATCGTCTGGGGCATCGCCACGGTCACCCTGCTGATTGCCTACGGCAGCAGCTTCCGCCACATTCTGGTAAGCGGGTTTGACGCTTTTGGAAAGAGTGTTGTCATCTGCTGGCCGCAACAAACCAGCGAGCAACCTGGCGGACAGCGTGCTGGCAAGAAGGTGGTTCTGGAGCAGGCTGACCTGGATATAGTCAAGGAAATGGCCCCCCTGGTGAAGCATGTTTGCCTGGAAACGGTGCGTCGCCCGGGCATCAGCTATGGCGAGCGGATGGTGGGGACAGCCGCAGTCCGCGGCGTATGTCCTGAGTATGGCCAGATGCGCAACGAAGTCGCGGCGCAAGGCCGCTGGCTCAATTCCGGAGACGAACTGGAGCGCCGCCGCGTGGTTTTTCTGGGCGGGCGCGTGCGCGAGCAGTTGTTCAGCGGGCGGCCCGCAGTAGGTGAAACGGTGCAGATCGGCGGTGTGCATTTCACCGTGGTTGGAGTGATGACCCGTAAAATTCAGCTCAGCAACTACTTCTCCAGCGACGACGATTCCGTCTGGATTCCCTACAGCGCGGCCGGCGACATATGGAACACTAAGTACGCAGCGGTGATGGTGTTCGAACCGATTGCGCCCCAGTTCGAGAAGAAAGCCTCGGCCCAGGTGCTGGCCGCGATCGCCACGCGCCAGCAGTTTTCTCCCACCGACAAAAAAGCTTTTCTGATGTTCGGACGTGACGAGTTCCGTCCGGTCATCGACGGCCTTACCATTGGGCTGCAAGTGCTGCTCACATTTGTCGGCACACTGACTCTCGGTATCGGCGGCGTGGGTGTGATGAACATCATGCTGGTTTCGGTGGATGAGCGCATCCGGGAGATCGGCCTGCGGCGGGCACTGGGCGCCAAGAAATGGCAGATCAAGCTCCAGTTCCTAGCCGAAACTTTGCTCATCATGCTATTGGGCGGAGCCGCCGGCGTATTGCTTTCCTACGGTGTGGCGGCTGCGGTGGGCACGCTTCCCCTGATGGGGCCGCTGTTTGAAGACGACTCCGGCAAGGCCGACATCCATCTGCAGATCTCCCTGGCCACGGTTATGCTCTCTGCCCTGGTGCTTCTGGCAGTGGGAGTGGCCAGCGGCCTGGTACCGGCGTTGCGCGCCTCGAAGCTTGACCCGGTGGAGGCGTTGAGGTACGAATAAGGGCAATCGAGCGCTTCCGATAGAAATGATTGGAGGAATTGCAGGATTTACGAATTTCAGGATTTTCGAGTTGAAATTCATGATCCGTAAATTCGACAATTCTTCAATCCAGCCGGCTTTCCGAACTTGACGTCCTTCCCGCTTCGCAGTACCTTGCCGTCAGCCCGCCATCAACCGAGGTGCGTCTTGCCGATTTCAGCTGTGGATGCGATCACTCCGGCCTTCCAGCACGCCCGGCAGCAGCTTCTGCAGCCGTTCCGCGCCAGCCAATGGGCCAAACTGGGCCTGGTAGGGCTGCTAGCCGGCGAAATGAGCTCGGGCGGGGGAGGCTGCAATCCCGGCAGCTTCCAGATGCCAACGCACCCCAATCACTCCCAACGTTTTCTGGAGCTCGGCCTGGCCGGGGTCAACCCCATGCTCTATGCCTCGCTGATCGCTGTGCTCGTCGTGGCTGGGCTGGTACTGATGGTTTTATTTCTGTACGCGAACAGCGTGATGCGCTTCGTCCTCTTTGACAGTGTGGTGGCAAAGGAATGCCGCGTTTGGGAAAGCTGGGGCCGGCGCCAGGGTCCGGGGCGTCGCTATTTTGTCTGGCAGATCCTACTTTTTCTGTCCTGGATGGTGGGGTTGACCATTCTGATTGGAATTCCGGCAGGTTTCGCCTTCCTCGTCGGCTGGCTAAAGGCTCCCAAGGAACACATGATTCCGCTGATTCTGGGCGGCATGGCTCTGTTTTTTGTGGTGATGGTTTTCGTGGTCGCGCAACTGGTCGTCCACGTCATGACCAAGGATTTCGTGGTACCCCAAATGGCTCTGGAAGAGATCGGCCCCATTGAGGGCTGGCGGCGGCTCTGGCCTCAGATCAAAGCCGAGAAGGGCGGCTACGCCGGTTACATTGGCATGAAGATCGTGATGGCGATCGGCGCTGCAGTCGTTCTGGGGATCGTTTCCGCGATTGTGATGCTGCTGTTTCTTATTCCTGTCGGTGGGCTCGGCGCAGTGGCCGTGATCGCGGGAATGGCGGCCGGGCTGACCTGGAACCTCTACACCATCACCTTGGCGGTCGTAGCAGGATGCGGTGCGATTCTATTCATTCTGTACTTACTTTCATTGGTCTCGGTACCAGCTGTAGTATTCTTCCCGGCCTATGCCATCTACTTCTTCGCTTCGCGTTATCCCGCACTGGATGTGTTGCTGCATCCCGCACCGCCGCCGCCGATGATTTCATCACCACCGCCGGAAGCGCCACCGTTGCCGCCTGCGCCTGAACCGATTGGATAGCGGCCACACCTTCAATCGCCGAAATCTTTTGCTGAAGTCTTCAGCTTCGCGCCGTGACCGTGTCTCCAGGAAAAACGACGGCCGAGAATGCACTTGATGATCAGGTGATCGGTCGATCCCGTCACCCCAACACCCACGCCGAAGTTGAATTCCCATTGTGGACCAAGGTCGAGGTCAATGGACGGAAAGAACTGTTGTTGCTGATCTTTCAGGGGATCGAAGCCGTTCAGCGATCCATAAGCCGCGTAATACTCCAGCCCTCCGCTGATTCTCCTGGTGAAATCGAAACTCACTTTTGCGTTGGGTGAGAACTCCACGCCCCGGTTGACGTTTTCGCCGTGCAATGAGCGCTCCAGCGTGGGATTGAATGACAGGTACCAGCGGCCGATTTTCTTGTCCACGATGGGGCGGATCTCCCAAGTCCAAGTGTCGGGAGAAAAAGCGCGGCGCTGGTAGCCAATTTCGTTGGAGAGACTAACTCCAACCGGCCAGTGCCATGACTCGGGAACCCGGACTCGCGGCCGGATGTGGTCACCCACCCACTGCCAGCCACCATCGGGCTGGATGCTGGTGAACACGTAGAAGCCGGTCTCAAACCAGTCATTGAACGCTTGCGTGATTTCCAGGGTCTCGTGCTGGGCGTGGTTGCTGGGCAGAACCCCGTTTTCCACCGTCTTGCTGCCGTTCGCGGTGAAGTTTGAATGCAACTCTACCATCGTGCTCCGGGGCGGAACCGTATCGGAGCCGTAAACCTGGATCTCGTAGTTTTCCTGAGCGCAAGCCAGCGAGGCAAATAGCATGATCATAGGGAGAGCGGTCAGGACACGAATCGAGAGCCGTCGATTGATCATTCTTACCCGGCGAAGACTGAAGAAATACTCAGTCAATGATGCAGGGTGACCGCGATCGGGCGCAAGGCTAGGCGGTCGGCTCAGTCTCTGGCCCGATTCTTGATCCAGATCGGCGATCCAACGAATCCAAAGGCGCGGCGAATCTGGTTTTCCAGGAAACGCTGGTAGGCGAAGTGCAACTTCACTTGGCGATCGGTGAAGATGACGAAAGTCGGAGGAGCGACGGCCGCCTGCGTCATATAGTAGATCCGCACCTGCTGGCGGGCGGGAACCGAGGCGCGCTCGAAATCCACATGCTTGAGGAAGCGGTTCATCTCGCCGGTTCCGATACGCCGGCGGCGCTCGATAGCAACTTTTTCCAATGTCGGGAATATTTTCTCGGTGCCTTTTCCGGTTGAGGCGGAGGCGAACAATATCGGCGCATAGGCAAGAAATTTCAACGCATCCCGCAGTCTTTGCTCGTAGGCAGCGCGGTCGGCAGGTCGCTTGTTCTCCTGCATACGTGAAGACTTCGTTGGACGCCCCGTCCGCTCCTTGCCGCTGATGACCAGGTCCCATTTATTCACAATGATGATCATCGAGCGTCCGCTCTCGTGAGCATATCCAGCGATCGAGGCGTCGAGCTGGCTGACCCCTTCGGTGGCATCAATCACCAGTAGCGCTACGTCGGCCGCTTCAAGGTGCTTGCGCGCCATCACGACCGAGAGCTTTTCCGCCATCAGGTGGGTTTTGCCTTTGCGACGGATGCCTGCGGTATCAATGAAGCGAAAGCGTCTGCCGCTCAGCTCGACGATTTCATCGACCGCATCTCGCGTGGTGCCCGGGATCGGCGAGACGATCGAGCGATCTGCGCCGGTAAGCAGATTGAGTAGGGTGGATTTGCCAACGTTGGGATGCCCGATAATCGCAACCTTGGTTTCGTGAGGTTCCGGCGCTTCTGGTTCTTCTTCCTCCGTGTCCCCCCCGTCCCCTGTGGTCATTTGGTTTGCGGGTGGTAGTATCTCGAGAACCGCATCCAGCAGGTCATCCAGACCGCGAGCGTTCTCGGCGGAGATGGGGAATAGTCTACGGATTCCGAGGCGATGAAAGTCATCCGTGAGCCCCTGCTGCTTCTCGGTGTCAACCTTGTTAACCGCGAGAAAAAGCGGCTTGCCAGTCCGGATCAGCTGGAGCGCGAGGTCGATATCTGGAGCTGCCATCTCCGTACGTCCGTCCACCACCATGACCACGGCGTCCGCCTCTTTGAGCGCAACCTTGGCCTGGCGGAAAATTTCTGCGGGTATGAAGTCTTTATCTTCCGGGAGAATGCCGCCGGTGTCGACGATGCGCAGACGGCGTCCGCGCCATTCAGCTTCACCGTAAAGACGGTCGCGGGTGATGCCCGGTTCATCTCCGACAATCGCGCGCCGCGAGCCCACCAGTCGGTTGAAAAGCGTAGATTTGCCGACGTTAGGACGCCCCACGATGGCAAGCGTGGGAATGCCGGCTGCGACCGACGGTGAGTTTAGAGTTGGTTGGGTCATAAGATCTTAGGGCGACGGCAAATCTGCACAGACGATGTGGCACCGACCCCGGTCCACACAAACGATTATTATAGTGACTCGGTGGCTCCCAGCTCCCAGCCCGTCCACGACACCAAGATCCGGGATGTCTCCCTCTACCAGTTCTTCGCGCCCGGAGGATTGCTCTCGCGCAAACATCCCGCATACGAGTTCCGCCGCGGACAGCTGCAGATGGCGCAGGCAGTAGAGCGGGCGCTGGAAGAAAAGCGTCACTTGATCGTTGAAGCCGGCACTGGCACGGGCAAAACGCTGGCCTACCTTGTGCCCGTCATTCGCTCCGGCAAGAGAGTCATCATTTCGACGGGAACAAAGAATCTGCAGGAACAGCTCTTCCATAAGGATATCCCTTTTCTCGAGCACGCGCTTTATCCCAACGGAGAAGGCAAGCTCAAGGTTTGCTACATGAAGGGGCGCAACAACTATTTGTGCCGCAAGAAGCTGTACGACCTTACCGATCAGCCCGTGCTTAGCGGCCTGGAAGAGATTGAGCACTATCGCACCATCGCCGCGTGGGAGAAGGTCACGCAGAGCGGGGACAAAGCCGAGCTGGCAGCGCTTCCGGAAGCCAGCGCCCTCTGGCACAAGCTCGACGCCCGCTCCGACACCTGCCTAGGACAGAACTGCAGTGCTTGGGAACGCTGCTTCATCACCGCGATGCACCGCCGGGCGATGGAAAGCGACATCATCATCGTCAACCATCATCTCTTCTTTGCCGACCTATCCATCAAGCAGCAGGCCGAGTACGCACCGGATGCCGGAATTCTGCCCGAAGTCGGTGCCGTAATTTTCGACGAGGCCCACGAACTGGAAGATGTGGCGGGAAGCTACTTCGGAGTTTCCGTCAGCAACGCGCGCTTTGAGGAATTGTGTCGAGACGTGGAAGTATCGCTGCAGCGCAATCATATGCTGTCGGCTTCGATGTCGGGCGCGCTGAAGAGCGTTCGCGAGCGGGCACTGTTCTTTTTTGCCCTCTTGCCTCTGGGCGATGGCCGTTTCGCTTTCGAAAACCGGCGCGGGTTCATGGAGGAAAATGGAGACGAATTTCTCGGGCTGCAACAGTCGCTCACTAGGCTGGGCTCGGAGCTGGAAAACCTGCCGTCGAAGCCGGAAGAAGTCTTCAACTTTGCGCGGCGCGCGCAGGAGTTGCAAGTACAGCTTGGCTTTCTGATGGAATCCGAGGACTGCAACACGGTGTTCTGGATCGAACGGCGACGCGGCGACCGCGACAAGCCCAGGGTTTTCCTTCAGGCCACTCCCATCGATGTGGCACCCATCCTGAAGACTTGCCTCTTCGACAAACTCGAGTGCGCAGTGCTCGCTTCCGCCACGCTGGCCGTCGGCGGCAGCTTCGAATACATGCGCCAGCGGCTGGGGCTGGAGCACGCACGAGAAACTGTGCTGCCGTCGCATTTCGACTATGAGAAGCAGGCGTTGTTTTACGTGCCCCCCGATCTTCCCGATCCCCGCGCCCCGCAATTCGCGGCAAAGGCGGCAGACCGCATCCGCCGGCTCCTGGAAGTAAGTCGCGGACGGGCCTTTGTGCTGTTCACCAGCTACGCGCAGATGAATGACGTCTACCAGCGCCTCCTTGGAGAAATGGAATTTCCCATGCTGCTGCAGGGCGATGCCCCCAAGACCGCGCTGCTGGAGGAATTCCGCCTCACGCCCCATGCCGTGCTGTTTGCGACCTCGTCATTCTGGCAGGGTGTGGACGTGCAGGGCGAGCAACTCAGTTGCGTGATCATCGACCGCCTGCCGTTTGCCGTGCCCAGCGATCCCGTAGTAGCGGCGCGAGTGAAATTTATTGATGCCGACGGTGGAAATGCCTTTTTCCAGTACCAGGTGCCCGCGGCTGTGATCACGCTCAAGCAGGGCTTCGGACGCCTGATCCGGTCGCTGCACGATCGCGGCTTGCTGGTTCTGTTGGACAACCGTATCTTGAAGAAGGCCTACGGAAAAGTGTTCGTGGAGAGCCTGCCGGCTTATCGAAGAACGACGGACATGAAACAGGTTGAGGAGTTCTTCAGGACGGATTAAAGCGCCGGCCATGGCGTTCCCTCAGGCAACTGCAGCTTCGCGTAAACTGCTAGTCTTACGCCTTGAATACGATCAAGCACATATTCTTGCGCTACACCGCGTTTCTTTGGGCGCTGCTCAAGCCCTTGGGCGCCTGGGGAGTCTTTGTGGTCGCCGCCCTTGATGCCGCCGCCCTCGGCCTGCCCATGGATCCGATCGTCGCCACCTACGTGTATCAGGACCGCTCCCGGTTCTTGTTGTACGTGCTCATGGCCTCAACCGGATCGGCGCTGGGGAGCATGGTGATATACGGGATCGGGTACGTGGGGGGCGAGGAGTTACTGCGCAAACGCATTTCACCGGAACGCTTCGACAAGTTTCACCAGGCTTTTGAAAAACATCCGTTCTGGAGCCTGATGTTTCCGGCGATGCTGCCTCCGCCCACACCCTTCAAGCTGTTTGCTCTGGCGGCCGCGGTTTCGGAGATGCAGTTCAGCCACTTCCTGCTGGCCATTTTTGCCGGACGCTTCGTGCGCTTCAGCCTGCTTTCCATCCTGACCCTGGTGTTCGGTCCACAGTTCGTGCGCGTCTTCGGAACCGTCTTCCGCGAGCATTGGGCTTGGGTGCTGGGGGCGATGGCCCTGGGATTGGCGATCTGGCTGGTAGTGCGAAAACTGCAAAAACGATAATGTGGGCGAATCGGGCGTTGGCCACTTGTATTTATTGATTTGGAGACAGGCCTCAATCAGGAGTGCCTCGCGCTCGCACGGGCGGGACCGCACGCGCCCACATTAGGCCGCAGCCGGGTGGTCGCCTTTGCCGAAAGCCTCGGACAAGGCGCCCAGCACCACGGGCGTTGCGAACATCACACTGGTAAAAAGCAGATCCCCCTCGACTGCATTGCGGAAGAACGGCAAAGCCAAGGTGTAAGACGTCAGCAGGCCACTGAAGTTCTTGGGATACATGTCATAGGCCGCCCACACCGCAAAATTGCTGATGAGGAAAAAGGAAACCGAACTGGCCAGGGCTGCGCCAATTACCGGCAACGGTTTTGCGTTTGCGCGCAGCTTCGCGCCCAGCCACAGCACCGCCGCGTACCAAGCCCAGGTCACGAAATGGTCCCAAACAAACGGGTAAGCGTAAACCACCTTGGTGAGGACGACATCCGAAGCAGCCATCACAACCAGTGGTACCCACAGGAAACGGCGCGAGCCACGGGCCCCGAAAAAAAGCAGCGCTGCTGCCACCGGGGTAAACATCCAGGGATGGGGCATGAAGCGAACCGCGACGGCAAGCAGCAGAAACAGGTACGCCAGCATGATCACCTCAACAATCTGCAGCAATGATTGTGGCGCGGCCAGCCCGCCGCGTCAAGTTAAGCAATGGCTAGTCCATTCCCCGCGATACCCGCCGGCTACGCGAGCCGAAACTCTCTCTTACCACATTCAGATTGCGATCGAGTTCCACGCTGGCGCCTAGAAGACCCCGGCGTATCTGGTCGGGGTAGTCAAAGCGGAGGTCCCGGAAGCGTACGATGTAGCCGGCCTGCGGATTCTCCACCTGCTCAGTTTCGGTGATGGGATACTTCGCCCAGTCCAGATAGGCCCGGCCCAGGTAACTCCGCTTCGCGGCCAGGGTCACCGGAGTCTCTTCCGGTTTGGGTTGGAGTCGCATCCGGCCTTCGGGGTCTGCCTCTGGTATCGAAGAATCAATCAGCACGGTGGCGTAGAAGTTCCCGGTCTCTACCACTCCAGACCATCGAAATGGATTCAGCCAATAAGGGTAGGCCGAAGCCCGAATCGGATCAGCACCATCGTAAACCCGGGCTTTCAGGGCATTGACCGCGCGCCTGTGTTCATAATCCCGCACACCCCACAAGGCGACCACCCCAACGAGCGCCATGAGCGCTGCCAAGCCTCCTTGCGGGCCTTTGCGGCGCACGCCGATCTCGTCGTTGATCAAGGCGAAGAACGCCGGGAGCACTAAGCCCGCCACCAGCAGAATAAGAATCATCGGCTCTACGATGAACACGATGTCCCAGGAATACCACTTCTCCCAAAAAGGCCAGAACGGCCGCACACCATAATTGTTGGTGAAGTCGAGCAGGATGTGAGTCAGGCCGGCAAGGTAGGCGAACAGGAACAGCAGACCCCACCGTGGCGGCAGGTCGGGATCTCTCACTTTGTGTCCACGCATACGCCAGCTGACGTACATGAGTCCGACCACCACCGCCTGCACCAGTACCAGACCGAGGAAGGAATGCGTGAAACCGCGATGGTGGGCAAAGCCGAAAACCGGATCTTTGAGGTTCCCGAGGATGTCGATATCGGGCGCTTCGGCCGCCAGCGTCATCGTCGCTGTCGCCAGCGCCGTCTTGCGATTGAACCCGGTGCGTGCGAGACAGGCGCCGGTCAGGAAGTGAGTGATAGGTTCCAAAGTTTCAGGGCGATCAGAAGCGTTTTGGATGCGGTGGCCGCACAGAGAGATTCAATTGAGCACTTTACCTCCGTCCAGTGCGGAGCGAAAAAGAGAATTAACCACCAAGGACACGAAGGCATACGAAACGGTTTTTACCTCGTGTAGCTTCGCGTCCTTGGTGGTTATTCACTTTCTGCTGGCACCAGCAAGGTCACAGCGTCAGGCACAATTCTGATCTCCACTGGCAGGGTTCCCAGCAGTTCGCCGTCGGCTTCGACGAAGATGCGCAAACCTGGAACCGAGTCAGGGCACGCCCGGCAGCCTGCTTTCACACTGTGAACCAGTTCGATGCCATGCACCCGCCACTGCGCCCCAACCAAGCCGCGGACGATGTACTGCAAATAAGCCCAGCGGCTGCGGGTGCGAAACAGGACCAGGCGTAAGTCGTCACGCTCGAGTGACGCGCCCGGCGCGAGTTCTCGCAGAACTCCCCCGAAGTTGCGGATGCGAACCGCCAGCAGTTGGGAAACCTCTGCCTGCGTTCCCGCTTCCATCTCGACGACGAAATTCTCCATTCGATGAGTCAGCCAGAGCCGCGTTGCCTTGGCGTAATAGGCGGCCATCCCCAGATGGCCTTTCACCCGCGGGTTCAACTTGTAGAACAGATGAGCATCCGCGCCAATTCCGGCGGTGACAATGAAGAACCGGGAGCCACGATTCCCGTCAAGGTCCACGTATTCCACCTGGCCTACCGCGGTGCGCCGGGGACTCGCGGTCAAGCTGGCGCGGGCTGCCGCCATCGCAGAAAGCGGCAGGCGGAGATCGTGGGCCAGAGCGTTGGCCGTACCCAGAGGAATTACGCCTAAGGCTGCATTGCTGCCAACCATGCCCTGCAGAACGTCGTGCACGGTGCCGTCGCCGCCGCAGGCAAAGATCGCGTCGCAACCGCCGGCGATGGCTTGGCGCGCCTGCCCGGTTGCATCTGCCTGGCCGCGCGTGGGCTCCAGGGTTGCCTCAACCCCACCCTGGCGCAGAACGGTCAACGCCGCCTCCACGTCCGCTAACCGGCGCATATGGCGCCGGCCGGAGAGCGGGTTGTAGAGAAGGACGGCCTTACGCATTGAAGGATCAAACAATGGAGCGGCGGAAAAATTAGAAAGTGAGAAATAAAAATCACATGGATTGTACCGGAAACCGCTAGGGTCTCCGGCAAACGCATTGCGCATTCACGGTATTTTCACTAAGCTATTTCTGCTTAGGGCCCCTCGCAGTCATCTCTCAAAATAGATCAATCCGAGGAGGTACGATCCTCATGAAATTCTGGTGTTCTGTTCCGCTCACCCTCTTGCTGTGCGGCGTGATCACAGCCCAAGATCATCCGGCTCATACTCAATCTAAGCCGGCAACTCTGATGTCGGGGCTGGGCGACCTGCACCATCCCGTATCCACCAAGAACCCGCAGGCACAGCAATTTTTTGACCAGGGACTGCGCCTGATCTATGCCTTCAACCACGACGAGGCAGCTCGTTCATTCCAACGCGCCGCGGATCTAGACCCCAAACTTGCCATTGCCTATTGGGGCGTTGCCGAGGCCGTAGGACCGAACTACAACGATCCTGCCAGCGACGACCGCTTCGCGCTGGCCCACCAAGCCGTCCAGAAAGCGGTCGATCTCTCGGGCAACGCCTCGCCGGTTGAGCAAGCCTACATTCAGGCCATGGAGCTGCGTTTCCCCGCGGATCCCAAGGCGGACCGCAGGCACGCGGCCGAGGCTTATCACGACGCCATGCGCGAAGTAGCGAAGAGATTTCCCGATGACCTGGATGCGGCCACGCTGTTCGCCGAGTCGGGCATGGACCTGCACCCCTGGGGCTTGTGGCGCCACGACGGAACCCCGGAAGCCGGCACCGAGGAAATCGTAGCCACGCTCGAGTCGGTCATAAAACGCGACCCTAACCACATGGGCGCGGTGCATTACTACATTCACGCCGTGGAAGCCTCATCTTCGCCGGAACGGGCGCTGGCGGGCGCGAACAAGTTGGCCGCCATGGCCCCTGCGGCAGGACATCTGGTACACATGCCGGCGCACGTTTACATCCGCACCGGCGACTATGCCGCGGCGGTGAAGACCAACCAGGAAGCCGCGGCCGTAGATCGGGCTTACATCAAGGCCAGTGGGGCGCAGGGCCTCTACCCGATGATGTACTACAGCCACAACCTGCATTTCATCGCGATGTGCGCTGCCATGAACGGCGACTATGCCGAGGCCCAGAAGAATGCCGCAATGCTGGCCGCTCACGTGGGACCGCATGTTAAGGACCTGCCGCCGCTCGAAGGTTTCATGACCATTCCCGTCGCGGTGGACGTCCGCTTTCATAAGTGGGATGAAATCCTGAAGATGCCGAAACCCGATGCCGACATGAAGACCACAACCGTGTTCTGGCATTTCGCCCGCGGAATGGCGCTAGCCGCTAAGGGGAAGACCAGTGAGGCCGAAGCTGAGCACAAGGCCGTGGCCGAAGCGCAAGCGAATACGCCGGAAGACGTCGTATTCGCCATGCCCGTGAACAACAAAGCAAAAGACGTCCTGGCGGTTGCCAGGGACGTATTGGGTGGGAAGATTGCCTTGGCGAAAAAAGACAACGCGGGTGCCATTGCGCTGCTGCAAAATGCCGTGACCGTGCAAGACTCCCTCAAATACAGTGAGCCAGAGGACTGGTTCTTCCCGGTACGAGAATCGCTGGGCGCGGCGCTTCTGGTAAACGACGACGCCCCAGGCGCAGAGAGGGTCTTCCGCGAAGACCTCGATCGCCACCCGCGCAACCCGCGCTCGCTATTCGGCCTGGAACAGGCATTGAAAGCCCAGAATCGGGACTACGACGCAGGATTTGTGCAAAAGCAATTCCACGCCTCGTGGAAGGGCAGCACGTCGCAATTGAAAGTGGAGGACTTGGTGTAGTCTGCCGAAAGTCGAGACGAACCAGGTGGGGACAGCCGCCCTCGGCTGTCCCCAGGTGGTTCGTGGCACAGCCGTTCAAACCCCGTGCTCAAGTTCTTCGGATCATATAGACGCAATGTGGCCACCCTCTCCACATCACTTCCTTCCACACGCTCAACCCGATCTTCTCCGCCACTCGCCGTGAAGAGAGGTTCTCCGGCCGGATGAGCGAGATGAGCCGGTCAGCACCAAGCCGGGCAAAGCCGTAGTCCTGGCAGGCCCGGGCCGCTTCCGGAGCGTAGCCTCGACCCCACAGGTCGCGGCGCACGTGATATCCGATTTCGATCTCGTCGGCTCCGTCCACTGTCTGGAGGGTCAAACCGCAATCCCCGACCACCTCGCCGCTGGACTTCAAGACCATGGCCCACAGCCCGTGGCCGGCATCGGCATAGCGCCGCTGATTGCGTTCGATCCATGCCGCAACTCCAGCAAGATCCAGAGGCGCAGGATAGAAGCGCATGGTCTCAGCATCAGACAGGACGGCCGCAAGCGCATTTACGTCCTCCCGAACAAATTCACGAAGCAGCAGACGCTCAGTTTCAAGAATAACCATGTTCGGTCTCAACGAACCATGTGGGGACAACGGCCTTCGGCGGTCCGGCGGAGCGCAGCTCCGCGGTTGTGGTTCCCGGCCAAGACTGTCGAGCTTCGCTCGACTGGACAGCCGAGGACGGCTGTCGTCACTCGGTCACAAATCACCGGCCCTCCCCGAATATAATCTCCTAGTCATGGCCACCGCGCCCAAGAGTCCCGAAAAAACGACGGAATCACTTCGAGAAAAAATCCGGCACCACGAATACCGATACTACGTCCTCGACGATCCCGAAATTTCAGACGGCCAGTTCGACCAGCTCATGAATGAGCTGAAGAAACTCGAGGCCAAGAATCCTGAACTGATCACCCCGGACTCTCCCACACAGCGTGTAGGCGGCAAGCCGCGCGAGGGCTTCCTCAAGGCGACGCACACCTCGCCGATGCTTTCCCTCGACAATACCTACAGCGAAGACGAGCTGCGCAACTGGGAGCGTCGGGTTCACGAGCTGAGCGGGCGCGAAGACATTGACTATGTTTGCGAATTGAAGCTCGATGGCATGTCGCTGGCCTTGCATTACGAGGACGGCACACTGGTACGCGGCATCACTCGCGGTGACGGAACCACCGGCGAAGACGTTACTCTGAACGTGCGCACGGTGCGCTCCATTCCGCTTTCCGTTCCGCTGGAGAAGTTGAAAAAGGCCGGGATTCCTGCGGATTTCGAAGTCCGCGGGGAGCTGCTGATGCCGATCGCGGCTTTCAAGAGAATGAATGAGGAGCGCGAAGAAAGGGAGCTTCCCGTTTTCGCCAATCCCCGCAACGCGACAGCGGGCACGGTGCGTCAACTCGAGCCGTCGATCACCGCGCAGCGCAGGCTTGACTATTTCGGTTACGCGCTGTTGCAGAATGGCCGGACACTTCTTGACCGGCACTGGGAAACCCTGAATGCGTTGGACACGGCTGGATTCAAGGTCAATCCAACTCGCAAGCTGGCCAAGAGGTTCGACCAGATTTGGGCGTTCATCGAGCAAGAAGAGCCCGGGCGCGAAACACTTCCCTACGAAATCGACGGCATTGTGATCAAGGTGGATCGTGTCGCCCTGCAGCGGGAACTGGGCTACACCGGCAAAGCTCCGCGCTGGGCCATCGCCTATAAATACGCCGCGCGTTCGGGAATCACCAAAGTCGAAGACGTACTGGTGCAGGTCGGACGCACAGGAAAACTCACGCCGGTCGCGGCATTGCGGCCGGTCCCCATCGGCGGGACCACCGTCAGCCGTGCCACCCTGCATAACATGGACGAGATCGAGCGCCTAGGCGTAAAAATTGGCGACTGGGTGGAAGTCGAGCGCGGCGGCGACGTGATCCCCAAGGTCAACCGTGTTGTCGAAAACAAAGACCATCCCCGCGGGCACAAAGTGTTTCACATGCCGGAAAAGTGCCCGGTGTGCGGAGGGCACGTCGTCCGCACTGCAGGCGAGGTGGATCACCGCTGCGTCAATGCCAATTGCCCAGCCAAGCTGCGGGAGACCATCCTGCACTTCGCCTCGCGTGGCGTAATGAACATCGATGGCCTGGGTGACGCACTCGTAACCCAGCTCACCGACCGCGGCCTGGTCAAGAACGTTGCCGACATTTACCGGCTGACCAAATCCGATCTCCTGAAACTCGAGCGCATGGGCGAAAAATCAGCGCAGAACGTGCTCGCCGAGATTGAGACATCGAAACAGCTGCCGCTCCAGCGGGTGATCTATGGCCTGGGCGTTCGCTTTGTCGGCGAACGCACGGCGCAGTTCCTGGCCGAGCATTTCGGTTCGATGGACGCTCTGATGAACGCCAGCGAGGAAGAACTACAAGAAGTAAATGAAGTCGGCCCGCGCATTGCCCAGAGCATTGGGGAGTTTTTTCAGGAGCCGAAGAACCGGGCTCTGGTAAAGCAGCTACAGGATCTAGGCTTGCGGTTGACCGGAACAAGAAAAGAGCGGGGAACGAAGCTCGCCGGCAAGACTTTCGTGCTTACCGGCACACTGGCCCATTTCACCCGTGACGAGGCGAAAAAGGTGATCGAAGACGCAGGCGGAAGAGTCTCCGGATCTGTCAGCAAGACGACCGACTATGTGGTTGCGGGCGATGACGCGGGATCAAAGTTAGACAAGGCAAAAGAACTGGGAGTAAAGGTCATCGGAGAGAAAGAAATGCAGGACTTGGTGGGTGCCACCTAACCGTGGGGGGGGCTCCTCCGCCCGCCCCGGCCTTCGACCTTGACTCTCAGCTTCACTTTGACTCGCCACTTCAGTTCGACTGCCGGCATGCGCGGGCGGGGGCGCCCGCACCACACGAGCAACTACCCAGCCATCGCTCCCTTGATCCTTTCATAGGTCGCCTCCAGACTTTCTGGCAATATCCTGGTTTCCCCCACCACAGACACAAAATTCGCGTCCGCTATCCACCGTGGCAGTGCGTGCAGATGGATGTGGCCCGCAACGCCCGCACCGGCTGCCTTGCCGATATTCATCCCCAGGTTGATCCCATCCGGAGTGTATAGCGCACGCAACACGCGCTCCATGCGCTGGCCCAAGTCCATCATTTCGTGGGCCGCTTCGATCGGCAGCTTTTGCAGCTCATCCAGATGGGCGAAGGGAACGATCATCACATGCCCGGCAGTGTAGGGATACCGATTGAGCATGACGTAGCAGTGCTGGCCGCGATACACAATGCTGGCTTTCGCGTCGTCCCCGGCTCGGGGCAGATCGCAGAAAATGCAGCGGGAGGTCTTATCGATGCCGGAAACGTAGGCGTAGCGCCAGGGAGTCCAGATGTAGTCCATGGCAGGGCAGAGTAGCAGATGTGGCAACGTAGGCGCGAGCGTCCCGCTCATGTTGGACAGTGGCATACTAGTAGAGAAGCTGAGGAAGCAGGGACCGGGGACGCACGGCGGTGACGCCGGGCGCCTACATCTCGCCAAATCCCCTCTTTTTGCCGTTTGACACTGTTCGGAAGCGGTTGCTATAGTCGATGAGTTCCCTTTGGACGCGGGTTTGCTTAGAGACGTCCGACCGCTGGGATTGTTCCAGTCCGTCCGCCAGGGCGGGCTCAACACAACCTTAGACTAACGCCAGCCGTCCGCTAAACCGCCCCGCATCCGTCCCCGCACCCACGTGCGAGGTAAACCCCGAGAGAGGCCATTAACCTTGTCTGACGACAACACCGCCCGCAACCTGGATTCCGCCACTTCGACTTCAGTAGTTGAGCGTCCCGCGGACTCCCCGGAGGGCTCGACCCTAAACGGCGTCTCCCCCCAGCCACCCCAGCCTGCGCGCACAGAATCTCAGAGTCTGGACGAAAAACAGCCCTCAACCACCGAAGACTTCGCCTCCGCGCTCGAGACTTTCACTACCGAGAGCGAAGAGGCCGCCCGCGAGGACAACGTGATCAAGGGCACGGTGCTGAAAATCACTGCCACCCATGTGGTGGTGGATATCGGCGCCAAGTCCGAAGGCATGTTGCCCGTCGCCGAAGTAATGGACCACGGCGGCAATCCCCGATTCAAGCCCGGCGACGAAATCGACGTGATGCGGGACAAGGGTGAAACTGAGGAAGGCTACATCAACCTCTCCCACCAGAAAGCGCAGCGGCTGCGCGCCTGGGATGAAATTGAGAAAGCGCACAACGAGAAGAAACCGATCAAAGCGGTGGTGGTGGAGCGCATCAAGGGTGGTTTGACCGTGGACATTTTGGGAGCGCAGGCATTCCTGCCGGGCTCGCAAACCGATTTGCGCCCAGTGCGCAACCTGGATGTTCTGAAAGGCGATGTCATCGAAGTCGCGGTCATCAAGCTCAACAAGAAGCGCGGCAACATCGTAGTTTCGCGCAAGCAGCTTCTTGAAGAGGAACAGAATGAGAAGAAATCAAAAACCCTGGAGCACCTGGAAGAAGGCGCGGTGCTGACCGGAGTAGTGAAGAACCTCACCGAGTACGGCGCTTTCGTGGACCTGGGCGGGATTGACGGCTTGCTGCACATCACCGATATGTCGTGGGGCCGCCTCACCCATCCTCGCGACCTGGTCAACGTCGGCGACCAGATCCAGGTAAAGGTGCTGAAGTTCGACAAGGACAAGCAGCGCGTCTCGCTGGGTTTCAAGCAACTTACACCCGACCCCTGGCTGGATGCCACCCACCGCTATCCAGTAGGCGCCCATGTCAGCGGACGCGTCATCAGCGTCACCGACTACGGTGCGTTCGTGGAGCTGGAACAGGGAATCGAAGGCCTGGTGCACGTCAGTGAGATGACCTGGTCCAAGCGCATCAAGCATCCCTCGAAGCTGGTCAACGTGGGCGATCAGGTCGATTGCGTGGTGCTTAGCGTCAATCCCCAGGAACGGCGCATTTCGCTGGGCATGCGGCAGCTGGCCCCGAATCCCTGGGACGCGTTGCATGACAAGTATCCGGTGGGAGCGACTGTCGAAGGCCGTGTCCGCAACCTCACCGACTTCGGCGCGTTTATCGAAATCGAAGAGGGCATTGACGGCCTGGTTCACGTCAGCAATTTGAGCTGGACCAAGCGCGTAAAGCATCCTTCGGAAGTATTGAAGAAAGGCGACCGCGTGAAAGCCATCGTGCTCGCCATCGAACCGGACAAGCGGCGCCTTTCGCTGGGCGTAAAACAACTCCAGCCGGATGTGTGGGAGACCTTCTTCGCACAGCATCACGTCGGTGATGTGGTGCATGGCAAAGTCCTGCGGGTGGCCAGTTTCGGTGCATTCGTCGAGATCGCCGAAGGCATCGAAGGTCTCTGCCACAATTCCGAAGCGGTCGACGGAAACGGCCAGCCCATGACCCTGGAGCCCGGACGCGAGCACGACTTCAAGATTATCAAAATGAATCCGGAAGAGAAAAAAGTCGGACTTAGCATCAAGGCGGTAGGTGAGGAAGCCTCGCGTTCCGAAGTCGAGGCTTACAAGCAGCCGGTTTCCAGCGGCACCGGTGGCTCCACCATCGGCGATCTGATTACCTGGAAGCGCGCCGGCGGCGAGAACAACTAGTCTCGCTGTGACCCGCGCGAGCGTCCCCCTCGCGCGGGCCAGTGGCATGACATTAGAGAACTGAGGCTGCAGAAACCAGGCACGCGCGGGCGGAACGCTCGCGCCCACATCACTTCGTATCAATCTTCAAATTGATATTTACCTGGGCGCGCGTGTCGAACTGGCTCACCGTCTTGGTGTCGCTCCGGTGACCCTGGTACTGGGCGTAGACTTCGTAATCCACGTTGGGTGAAAGCGCCGGAAAGCGGTAGTTACCATCCTGGCCCACAATAAAAGTCTTTACCGCCCGGGTGCGGGTGTTCGCGAGGTAAACGACCGCATTGGAAACAGGAGCATCCTGCTTGTCGACGACTCTGCCGGTCAACAGGCGTCCAGCGTCGCCACTTTTGTCCTTGGCAGCAGACGGCAGGCTGGCGAAAGCAAGGCACGCCAGGAGGATCATCAGCGCCACAACGCGATGCTTCTTCATGAGTTTCCTCTTCGGAGATGCCGCCCTAACCGGTCTACTTCGGCTACTGTTTTAGATGCAAACCAACGTCTTCACGCTCGTCATTGTCGACGTGGACCTTGACCTCGCCGTCTTGATGTAACTCCTTGCCACTACGTGACTTATAACCCTTCAAGTCGGCCCAGATCAGGTAGTCTGCAGGGCCCACTGGCAACCGCTGGGCGAATTCACCGTGGCGATCGGAATAGAGCTCCCAGTGAGCCTTCTTCTGGTCGGCGCGGCGAATTTTTACTCTCACACCATATTGCGGATGATCGTCCGGCCCCCAGACGGTTCCGAAAATGAGTGCGTAACGCTGGTCGGGTTTTTGACCCGCGGGTGCCGCGTGGCCGGCGCATACTTGAACGGCAATGATGAGCACAGTGATCGGGAACCTGAAGCTGGTCAGTGGGGAAGATGAAGATAAGGTTGAACGGCCAGACTTAAGAGTAGTCACCGTCCTCCGCTTCCTCCACTTCGTCATCGTCTTCTACCACTTCTTCGACTGGTTTCAGCTCGATGGGACTTACCGTGACTACTTCGAAGTCGCTACCGCACTCCGGGCAGGAAACGATTTCGCCCTCGTCAACCTCTTCCTCGTCGATATCCAGATTGGTCTCACATTCCGGGCAATAAATCATAATGGCCTCCGTCTAAATAAGAGTGCTCCTGTTAATATTTAGTTTCTCCGGGGCCAGAGGTCAAGTGACCTGGCGCCGGAAAGGGCTCGGCTACAAGCCTACCCCGTGGACATCATGTTGCGTAGCAGAATTCCCTTTATTTTCGCACTGCTGGTTGTCCTGGTCGCGTCCGTACTCTACCGCACAGTCGGGCAAGGTCAGAGTACTGATCGAAGCCCGGATCGGGGCGCCGAAAAGTTGCCCGCAGATCCTCAAATCGCAGCCGCTTTGATGCAAGTCTCGGCGCAGCGGATTCAGGCCAACATCGAAAAGCTGGTGAGCTTTCAAACCCGGCTGACGCTCTCCGCGCAGGACCCCGGCTCGATCAGGGCGGGCCAGGGCATCGGAGCGGCGCGGGAATGGATCAAGGACGAATTCGAGCGCTACTCGCACGATTGCGGCGGCTGCCTTGAGGTCAAGACCGATAGCTTTACCGAAGGCCCCGCCGACCGGATTCCCCAGCCCACCCTAATCACCAATGTTTACGCGGTCCTGAAGGGCGCCGATCCGGAAAGTTCCCGCCGCATGGTGCTGGTCACGGGCCACTACGATTCGCGCAACAGTGATACCCTTGACGTGAGCGGCATCGCGCCCGGAGCTAATGACGATGGCAGCGGCACCGCCGTCAGTCTGGAGTGCGCCCGCGTCCTCAGCAAGCTGAAGGTTCCCGCGACCATTATTTTTCTGACCGTGGCCGGCGAAGAGCAGGGCCTGAATGGCAGCTCGCATTTTGCGAAGATGGCAAAAGAGCAGGGTTGGGACATTGAGGCCGCGCTGAATAACGACATCGTGGGCGGCGATCGCAATTCCCAGCAGAACCCGACTGTGGTCCGCGTTTTCTCCGAAGGCGTTCCGGTTGCCGCTACAGACAACGAATTGCGCCTGATCCGCAATCTGGGCGGCGAGAGCGACTCCGCGTCCCGCCAAGTCGCACGCTACGTCACTGAAGTGAGCCGAACCTACCAGACCGGGGTCGAGCCCCTGCTGGAGTTCCGCTTGGACCGCTATCTGCGCGGCGGCGACCACATTTCCTTTAACCAACAGGGATACGCTGCCGTCCGCTTTACCGAGTACCGCGAGGACTATCACCACCAGCACCAGAACGTTCGCACCGCGAATGGCATCGAATATGGCGACGTGCCCAAGTTCGTCAATTTCGACTACGTCGCGAACGTGGCGCGGCTCAATGCCGCGACACTCGCCTCCCTGGCTTCAGCGCCGGCGCCGCCCACCAAGGTTCGGCTGCAAACCAAAGAACTGGAAAATAGCTCGACCATCACCTGGGATGCCTCTCCTGGCAGCCCTTCCTACGAAGTGCTCTGGCGCGGAACCACAAGCCCGCAATGGGAACACATGCAGACGATTGGAAATGTAACCCGTACAACACTGCCCATGTCGAAGGATAATGTCATCTTCGCAGTGCGGGCCGTCGATCGCGACGGCCGCCGGAGCTTGCCGGTGGTGCCAGAGCCCGAAAGATGAGAAAGTAGTAACTACGACTGCCGATCGGAGCCAAGCGTGGTACGAAGTCGAGAAATGACGCTGAGCCTGCCGCCGTTCACCCGCGCGGTGATATGGCTGCTCGCCGCAAATACGGCCGTCTTCTTATTGCTGGAACTTTTCAGCATGGCCCTGCCGGATATCGTGCGCTGGGTTTTCGATTACCTCAGTCTGCAGCCGCAACAGGTGGTTCTGCACGGATGGATCTGGCAGTTGGTGACCTACAGCTTCATTCATGCCGGTTTCTGGCACTGGTTTGGAAACATGATTGGCATCTGGATGTTCGGTTCGGCCTTTGAGGGTTCCTGGGGTACGCGGCGCTTTCTGGAACTGTACTCGTTCGGCGTCATAGGCGCGGCGCTAACCACGATTGTGCTGTCCTTTGCCCATGCCCTGGGCCGCCCCGACTCCATCACCGTCGGCGCTTCGGGCGGCGTATTCGCCATTCTCATCGCCTTCGGGATGGTCTTCGGCGAGAACGACATCCTGATGATTCCCTTTCCGGTAGCGCTCAAGGCCAAGTACTTCGTCGCGATTCTGATCGTCGTGACTTTGGCGTTTGCGATCCAGGGCGGCGGCAACGTTGCTTACGTAGCCCATCTCGGCGGCTTGTTTTTCGGTTATATCTATGTGAAGTTTGTGTCACGCAAGGGCCTTCCCAAGCTTGGCGTGTCCGAGCGCTTCTACGGCCTGCGCAATGGCTACTACCGCTGGAAGCGGCGCCGCGCAGCCCGGAAGTTTGAAGTCTATATGCGCAAGCATGACCGCACCGTGACCTTCGATGAACAGGGCAATTACATCCCGCCCGATGAGGAAAAAAAGAACGGCGGCTCAAAGTCGGGTTGGGTGAACTAGCAGAAACCAGATCAATGCAGGCGTTGAGCGCCCCGCCTGGGCGGAGACTGGCAACGACTCATCCTGACATCACCGAAGAAATCCCGCAAACGCCGCTGCTACCTCCCCAGCCAGTCCATCCCGCACCGATTTCCCCTTGAATCCCAGATCGTGCCCTGCCCCATCCACCGTTAGCAATTGCGTCTTCGCCGGTATCAACTTCAGGACCGATTCCATCTCTTCGACAGAACCAAAAGGATCGCGCGTCCCATGCACGAACAAGGCCGGCGTATGCAATTCAGGCAGATGCTTCACCCGAAGCTGCGCCGGCTTGCGCGGCGGGTGCAAGGGATATGAAAGCAGCAGCAACCCGGCCACAAGGTCTCGCTCCTCGGCGCACAACATCGTTGCCTGCCGTCCGCCATAGGAATGTCCACCCAGAAATATCTGCGCGCAACCGAGTTTTCGCATCGCGGTTACGGCGTTCCTGAGACCCTCACGATCACGTTCGGCGTCTCCCGGCCTGGGCGGACCAAAAGAACGATTCTGACGAAAAGGCAGATCGCAGCGCAGCACACTAACGCACGCGCCGGCAAAAGAGTCCGCCAGCGATATCAAAAGAGAGGTCTTGGAATTTGAGCCGGCGCCATGGGTGAGGACAAGCCCGCGGTCGGAAGTCTGCTCTGGACGATGAAGCCAGCCACAGACAGGCACGCTTAGAGAGTCATCACGAAATACTTGGACGGCGGGTGTCATGGAATGTCAAGACAGTTTCCCAGGTGCAATCCAACTGATAACTGCGGACCAACAACTTGCAACTGGTCTCTTAGAATTCAAAGCTATCTTTCCCGAGCGAACCGGACGTCTTTCAGCGACTCGCGTCACCACTAAAAGTCGCCCTCCCTTTCCCGCTTTTCTTGCTGCGCCGTTTTCGGCGGGAGATCCCACGCTCTTCTTCCGCCGTCACCAGATGCAGGCGCATGAAGTTAGTGGACCCGGACGCCATCTGCGTACCGGCCACGACTCCCAACACATCCCCGGTTTTTACCCGGCCACGGCGCACCAATTCCTGCTCGGCGGCGTACAACATTTCCTCTGCGCTGAGCGCCTGCTGGCGCAGTACCGGCTGCACCCCCCACAAGAGATTCAGCCGGTTGCACACCGGCTGCGCGCGGCAGAAAGCGTAGATTTCAGCCTGCGGGCGGTACTTGGAAATCAGAATCGCGGTGTTTCCGGTTTCTGTGAATACCGCGATTGCGCCCATATGGAGATCCTCAGCGGCGTGGGCGATGGATTCGCAAATGGCCTCCGCAATCGACAAACGGCGCAACTGGCGGCGGCGCGGCTGGGTAAACTCCGCCATGTTGCTTTCGGCTTCGACCACAATCCTCGCCATCATGGCCACGGTTTCACGCGGGTAAAGGCCCGTGGCCGTCTCGGCCGACAACATCACCGCATCCGTGCCGTCAAACACCGCGTTCGCCACGTCGCTGGCTTCGGCTCGCGTGGGACGCGGGTTTTCGATCATGGATTCGAGCATCTGGGTGGCGATGATGACCGGCTTGCGCCAGTCCGCGGCTCGGCGGATGACATACTTCTGAATGACCGGCACTTTCTCAGCCGGCATCTCCACCCCCAGGTCGCCGCGCGCCACCATCACCCCATCGGATACCTCGAAGATTTCTTCCAGTTTCTTCAGCGCCTGCGGTTTTTCCAGCTTGGCGATCACCGGCACATCGCGGCCCCGAGCAGCGATGATCTGCTTCACCGTGCCGACGTCGGCCCCGGAGCGGACGAACGACAACGCAACCATGTCCACGCCACTCTTGAGGCCAAACTCAAGATCGGCGCGATCTTTGGTGGTAAGCGCGGGAATGGAGAGCGCGACGCCCGGCAGGTTGATGCCTTGGTGTTCGGCGAGCATGCCGCCATTGACTACCTCGCACTCCACATCGCCGCCGCGAACCCCGGTCACCCGCAACTCGATCAGGCCGTCAGAGAGCAGAATCCGCGCTCCCGGCCCCAGTTCCTGAGCCAGCCCCGGAAACGTGGTTGAGATCAGGGTTGCAGTGCCAGCCACGTCGCGTGGCGTAATCGTGACCTGGGAACCAGTCTTTACCGCCACCGGTTCATGCCCTTTGAGGCGCCCGGTGCGTATTTTGGGGCCCTGCAGATCCTGCAGGATGCAGATAGTACGGTTTTCCTGTTTCGCGGCGCGGCGCAGGCGGGCGATATTGCGCGCGTGCTCCTGATGGGTGCCGTGGGAAAAATTCAGCCGCGCAACATCCATGCCCAGCCGCATCAATTCGCGGAGCATAGGCTCACTATTGCAAGACGGGCCGATGGTGCAGATGATCTTGGCACGCCGGGCGGCCACGATAGTGAGGTCCGCGGAAAGCTCTCCAGCAACAAGATCCAGTTTGCCTGGTTTCAAATTCTCCCCATTCCGTCGGAACTTCAAGTTAGAACTTCGATGTAGGCGGGATGTCCTCGCCCGTGCTGGCAGGCAATGCTCTCCGTCGCTAAATTGATCGGTAGTGCGGCAAAAAACTCGACCCGGCGATCCGCGTGTTTTTCAACTTCTGAATTTGCTAGCCTGCGGGGTAGATCGAAATCGTTACCGGTTTCTCAGGTGCGCGTTAGTTTCGATCAGCTCGATTCCCAGCCTCGCCCGCGGGAAGAGCATGGCGTTGAACTCCGCCCCCACCAGTACCACCAGCGAAATCATGTACATCCACACCAGCAACGCGATGCCTACGCCCAGTGAGCCATACAGGATGCTGTAGTCAGCGTAGCGCTGCAAATACCAGCCAAAGAGGGTAGTAGCTGCGAACCACAGCGCGGAAGCCAGGGTGGCACCCGGTAAGACGCTATGCCAGGGTTGGGTACGCGGCACCGCATTGTGATAGATCAAGGAGATGACCGCGATGCTGGTGAGTCCCGCGATCAACCATCGGATGGTTGCCCACATCAGCAGAATGAAGGGGCCGAACTCATGGCCCAGCTGAAACAGAATCCGGGTTTCGATGCGATTGCCAAAAGCGACCAGCACGGTAGAGAAGGTAAGTGGAATACCGGCAAGAATCACCAGCGAGAACGCGATCAAACGCTCCTTCAGCAGCCCCCAACTCTTGGGCAATTCATAGCAGCGGCGAAAGCCTTCCATCCAGGAAACCATCACCCCGGACGCGGTCCACAAAGTGATCAGCGAAGCCGTGATCAATACCCCTACCGAACGCTGCGTCGTGCCCCTTAGATAGGCGAGCGCAGTGGCGCTTCCGGCCGGCAAAATCCTGCCCAGCGCGTAGGAAATCTCGCGCAGATATTCGTCCGTTCGGCGGGAAGTGGCGAGAACCGCTCCAATGACCAGCAGGGCAGGGAAAAACGTAAGGATAGCGGAGTACGCCGACGCCTTTGCGATGGCAAACGCGTCATGCTGAAACGCACGCCAGAAGGCCAGCCGAAGCAGGCGCAGGAAACGCAACATGAGTGGCCCCAGAGTATTGCGCCGGGACATGGCATGCAACTGCGAAGTAGTACTACGTTCCTGATCCTGCAATCGCTGTGGGTTTGCGTGCATGGGGAACTCCAGAAAGCAAACGGGAGGAACAAAGGAACGGATGACACCGGTGCCGTCCCTTCGTTCTTCCTGACTACTACTCCGCCGTCAGTTCCTCGGTCTCGCCTTCCGTACGCATGAGCTCGAGCGCGCGCTCGGCCTCCTCGTAGGCGTGCGAAACCTCCTCTTGCACCTTGGCCGCCGCCTCTTCCATCTCCGGCGAGAGCCGCACATTGCGGTAATACTCCATGCCTGTGCCGGCGGGAATGAGCCGTCCGACAATGACATTCTCTTTCAGCCCGCGCAGGTGGTCCACCGCTCCGTTGATGGAAGCTTCGGTAAGCACGCGCGTGGTCTCCTGGAACGACGCCGCCGAAATGAACGAGTCGGTCGAGAGCGAAGCCTTGGTGATGCCCAGCAGCAGCGGCCGCCCTGTAGCCGGACGTCCACCCTGGGCAATCACGCGCTCGTTCTCTTCCGCAAAGCGGAACTTGTCGATCTGCTGTTCCAACAGGAACTGCGTATCGCCTACGTCTTCCACCTTGCGCCAGCGCATCATCTGGCGAACGATCACTTCGATGTGCTTGTCGCTGATGTTGACGCCCTGCAGCCGGTACACCTCCTGGATTTCGTTCACCAGGTACGACTGCAGTTCCTTCTCGCCCAGCACAGCCAGGATGTCGTGCGGGTTGAGCGGGCCATCCATCAGCGGTTCGCCCGCCTTAACCCGTTCGCCTTCCTGCACGTTGATGTGAACCCCGCGCGGCACCGAGTATTCCTTTTCCGTGCCGTTGTCGGCGACCACATACATCTTGCGCTGGCCTTTCGAGACTTCACCGAACTTGACCGTGCCATCGATTTCGCTAATGACCGCGGTTTCATGCGGCTTGCGCGCCTCGAACAATTCGACCACGCGCGGCAGACCCCCGGTGATGTCCTTGGTCTTGGTCGTCTCGCGCGGAATCTTGGCCAGCACATCGCCCGGGTGAGCGGTGTCGCCGTCCTGCACCATGAGGTGAGCGCGTGAGGGCATCAGATAGCGCTTGCTGGCCTTGCCCTTGATCACGATGGCCGGCTGGCGCTTCTCGTCGGGCGAATCCGCCACCACGTGTCGCGACAATCCGGTCACTTCGTCCACTTCTTCGTGCAACGTGACCCCTTCCTGCAGGTCCTTGAACTGAATGGTGCCGCCGATCTCCGTCAGGATCGAGAAGGTGTACGGATCCCACTCGACCATGACCTGTCCGAGCGTGACCTGATCGCCCTCGTTGACTTTCAACTTGGCGCCGTACACCACGGAGTAGCGCTCGCGCTCGCGACCTTTGTCGTCCACCACGGCGATCGAGCCCTGGCGATTCATCACTACCAGGTCGCCCGACTTGGCCTTCACCGTCTGCAGCCCGACAAAGCGCACTGTGCCGTTGCTCTTGGCGTCTAATCGCGATTGCTCGGACACCCGCGACGCCGTACCACCGATGTGGAAGGTACGCATCGTGAGCTGGGTCCCAGGCTCGCCGATGGACTGTGCCGCGATCACTCCCGTAGCCTCGCCCAGTTCGACCAACCGGCCCGAAGCCAGGTTGCGTCCGTAACACATGACGCAAACCCCGCGTTTGGACTCGCAAGTCAGCACTGAGCGGATCTTCACTCTTTCGATGCCAGCAGCCTGAATCGCGCTGGCCAGGTCCTCGGTAATTTCGTTGTTGATGTCTACGATCACGCCGCCGTCGTAGTCCTTGATCTTCTCGAGCGATACGCGGCCTACAATGCGGTCGCGCAACGGTTCGATGATCTCTCCGGCTTCCACAATGCCTGCCACGTAGATGCCGTCGACGGTTCCGCAATCGTACTCACTGATAATCACGTCCTGCGCCACGTCCACCAGACGCCGGGTCAGGTAGCCCGAATCGGCCGTCTTCAGTGCCGTGTCAGCCAGCCCCTTACGAGCGCCGTGCGTCGAGATGAAGTACTCCAGCACGGTCAGCCCTTCACGGAAGTTCGCGGTGATGGGCGTCTCGATGATTTCGCCAGAAGGCTTGGCCATCAGCCCGCGCATTCCGGATAGCTGGCGAATCTGCTGTTTCGATCCTCGAGCGCCGGAATCCGCCATGACATAAATCGGATTCAGCGCGCCTTCCTTGTCGCGCTGCTGCATCTGCCCAAACATCTCGTCCGCGACTTTTTCTGTGATCGCCGACCAGATTTCGATCACTTTGTTATAGCGTTCGCCGTTGGTGATGGCGCCGTCCAGGTATTGCTGCTGCACTGCAACGCCTAGCTTCTCGGCGTCGCGCACCAGGGTCTTCTTGTTGTCTGGAATGACCATGTCGTCGATGCCGATGGAAAGTCCCGCCTTGGTCGCATAGCGGAACCCGAGGTCTTTGACCTCGTCCAGCATCTTGACCGTCGTTTCCAGCCCGAACCTTAGGTAGCAGTAGGTCACCAACTGTCCGATGCCCTTCTTCTTGAGCAGGCCATTGATAAACGGCATGCCTTCGGGAAGGTGATCGTTCAGAATGGCACGGCCTACGGTCGTATTCAGGAAACCCCGCTCCGAGTTCACCGGTTCGGTGTGGATGATTTCCTGATCGTCGTACGCGGCTACCAGGTCAATCACCTCACCCGTGTAACGTAACCGGATTGGACTGAGCGTCTCCACTTCGCCGGCCTCGAGCGCCAGCAACACTTCTTCGATGTTGGCAAAGGCGCGGCCTTCACCCTTGGCGCCCGGCTTGCCTTTGGTCAGGTAGTAGATTCCCAACACCATGTCCTGCGTCGGAACCGTGATCGGCTGGCCGGACGCGGGAGACAGAATGTTGTGCGACGACAGCATCAGCACGCTAGCCTCGACTTGCGCTTCTGGAGACAGCGGAATATGTACCGCCATCTGGTCCCCGTCGAAGTCGGCGTTGAACGCCGTGCAAACCAGGGGGTGAATCTTGATCGCCTTGCCTTCCACCAGCACCGGCTCAAAGGCCTGAATGCCCAGGCGGTGAAGGGTGGGAGCGCGGTTCAACATCACGGGATGATCTTTAATGACTTCTTCCAGAATGTCCCAAACGATCGGTTCCTGCTGCTCCACCATTTCCTTGGCTTGCTTGATGGTGGTGCAGTGCCCGGTCTGTTCCAGCCGGTGATAGATAAACGGCTTGAACAGCTCCAGCGCCATCTTCTTCGGCAATCCGCACTGGTGCAGCTTGAGCTCGGGACCAACCACGATGACGGAACGGCCGGAGTAATCCACGCGCTTGCCCAGCAGGTTCTGCCGGAAGCGTCCTTGCTTGCCCTTGAGTGTGTCGGAGAGCGACTTCAGCGGGCGGTTGTTCGCACCCCGCAACACCCGGCCACGGCGTCCATTGTCGAACAGCGCGTCCACGGCTTCCTGCAGCATGCGCTTTTCGTTGCGCACGATGACTTCGGGCGCGTGCAGGTCCATCAGCTTCTTCAACCGGTTATTGCGGTTGATCACGCGGCGATAAAGATCGTTCAGATCGGAGGTCGCAAAACGGCCGCCGTCCAGTGGAACTAGCGGGCGCAACTCCGGCGGGATGACCGGGATCACATCCAGAATCATCCAGTTCGGCTTGTTGCCGCTCTTGCGGAACGCCTCCACTACCTTGAGGCGCTTGGCGTATTTGAGCCGCTTCTGCAGCGAGTTCTCGTGCTTCATCTTCTCGCGCAGTTCACCGGACAGGCCTTCAATGTCCACGCGCTTGAGCAGCTCCTTGATGGCTTCGGCGCCCATCATGGCTTTGAAGCCGGCCGGACGATATTGCTGATCCAGCTCACGGTACTTGGCTTCGTCCTTGATGACTTCGTGATCTTTTACCGGCGCGTCCCCGGGCTCGACCACCACGTAAGCCTCGAAGTACAGCACCGACTCGAGGTCGCGCAGCGAGATGTCCAGCAGGTGGCCGATACGGCTGGGCAATCCCTTAAAGAACCACACATGCGAGCAGGGAGAAGCCAGCTCGATGTGGCCCAGGCGCTCACGCCGCACTTTCGAGAGCGTCACTTCCACACCGCATTTGTCGCAGATAACGCCGCGATGCTTCATCCGCTTGTACTTGCCGCACAGGCACTCCCAATCCGTCACTGGACCGAAAATGCGCGCGCAAAACAGCCCATCACGCTCCGGCTTGAAGGTCCGGTAGTTGATGGTCTCGGGCTTGGTCACTTCGCCATGCGACCAGCTCCGGATTTTCTCCGGAGAGGCCAGGCTGATACGGATGGCATCAAAATCAGCGATAGGGTTGGCCATGTCAAAGGGGCTAGAACGATACAAGGTGGTCCTCCGCTTTCCCGCGGTCGTACGCCGCCGCACGCGGCTCCCCAAAACCAGTTTCGAGTCACCAGGGTATCGAGTCGGCCCGGCTTCCCGTCACATCTCTGGCCTGCGGGATGGAGAGCAACCTCCCGCAAGCTCACTTTTCCAAAAACGGTTACGCCATCAGCACTCAGCTTGTTGGCTGAAGGCTGAGTGCTGACGGCTGAATGCTTAATCCGCTGCCGCGCTCAAAACCGGCTTCTTCTCCCCGGCCTTGATTAACTCCACATCCAGACAGAGCGATTGCAGCTCCCGGATCAGCACGTTGAACGATTCCGGCACGCCCGGCTCCATGGCCGCTTCGCCCTTGACGATGGCCTCGTAAATCTTGGTGCGGCCATAGACGTCGTCAGACTTTGCGGTCAGCAGTTCTTGCAGAATGAACGCCGCGCCATAAGCTTCCAGCGCCCAGACTTCCATTTCTCCGAAGCGCTGCCCGCCGAACTGCGCCTTGCCGCCCAGCGGCTGCTGGGTGATCAGCGAGTACGGCCCGATCGAACGCGCGTGAATCTTGTCGTCCACCAGGTGTGAAAGTTTCAGCATGTAGATGTAGCCGACGGTGACGGGCTGTTCGAACTTGTCTCCGGTCATACCGTCGTACAAGTAAGTTTTGCCCGACTCCGGCAAGCCTGACTGCTTCAGCAAGGCCTTGATCTCGCCTTCGCGCGAACCGTCGAACACCGGCGATCCCATGAAGACGCCTTTGGTCAGAGTCGGGGCCACCACCATCAACTCCTCATCGCTGAGCTCGGCAATGGTGTCCGCTAAAGTCGTGTCCTTGAACAACGCTTTGAGTTCGCGGCGGATCGCTTCTTCTTTCGTGTTCTCGGCCAGCATCTCGGTGATCTTCTTGCCCAACTCGTGTCCGGCCCATCCCAGGTGGGTTTCAAGAATCTGTCCCACATTCATACGGGAAGGAACGCCCAGCGGGTTGAGCACGATTTCGACCGCAGTGCCATCTTCGAGGTACGGCATGTCCTCGTCGGGCAGGATGCGCGCGATCACACCCTTGTTGCCGTGACGGCCGGCCATCTTGTCGCCCACGCTTAGCTTGCGCTTCATGGCGATGTAAACCTTCACCAGCTTGATCACGCCCGGCGGCAGCTCGTCCCCCTTGGTCAGTTTGTCCTTCTTTTCGTTGACGATCTTTTTGAGCACATCAATCTGACGCGAGGTCATTTCCTCGATCTCGTCGATCTGCTCATTCACCCGCGGATCCTTGTCCGCATACTTGATGCGCTTCAGGTTGCGGGTAGAAATGCGCTCGATGGTGTCGCGATCGAGTACCGTGTCCTTGGTCAACAGACGCTTGTTGGTGCGCTCGTCGTGCAAATCGGCCTGAACTTCTTTGCCACCCAGAATGTTGTCCAGGCGCTTAAGGCGCTCGTCGGTAAGAATCCGGATTTCATCCGAGAGGTTCTTCTCCAACTTGGCGATCTGCGTCGCTTCGATCGACTTGGCGCGCTCGTCCTTCTCCTGCCCTTTGCGAGAGAAGATTTTCACATCCACGATCACGCCCTCAATGCCCGGCGGACAGTAGAGCGAAGCATCGCGCACGTCACCGGCCTTTTCGCCGAAGATTGCGCGCAGCAGCTTTTCTTCCGGCGTGAGCTGGGTCTCACCCTTGGGCGTGACCTTGCCCACCAGAATGTCGCCCTGCTTGATGCTGGCGCCGATGCGAATCACGCCAGCTTCATCCAGATTGCGCAACATGGACTCGCTAACGTTCGGGATGTCGCGCGTGACCTCTTCCGGCCCAAGTTTCGTGTCGCGGGCCTCGATTTCGTACTCTTCAATGTGAACCGAGGTGTAGTAGTCCTCTTTCACCAGCTTCTCGGAGACTAGAATCGCGTCTTCGAAGTTGTAACCGCGCCAAGGCATGAACGCGACCAGCACGTTGCGCCCGAGCGCCAGCTCGCCATGATCGGTGCAAGGACCGTCCGCGATCACATCGCCTTTCACCACGCGCTGATTTTTTTGCACAATCGGTTTCTGATTGATGCAAGTGTTCTGGTTGGAGCGCTTGAACTTGGTGAGCTGGTAAATGTCGCTGCCCACCTCGCGGGAAAGCTGTCCGGGATGGTGCTCACCCTCGACGCGCACAATAATGCGCTCGGAGTCGACGGAATCAATAATCCCGTTGCGCTTGGCCAGGATCACAGCCCCTGAATCGCGGGCGGTGACGCCTTCCATTCCGGTACCGACGATCGGAGCTTCCGCCCGCAACAGAGGAACCGACTGACGTTGCATGTTGGCGCCCATCAACGCTCGGTTGGCGTCGTCGTGCTCGAGGAAAGGCACCAGTGATGCCGCCACCGAGACCAGTTGCTTTGGACTAACGTCGATGTAATCGACTTCGTCACGGCTGACCAGCACGAAGTTACCAGCCTTGCGGGCATTGACCAGATCGCCCACGATGCGGCCCTTGTCGTCGAGTTCGACGTTGGCCTGCGCGATGGTGTGCCGGTCTTCTTCCCACGCCGAAAGATAGAAGGAGAAGGGTTCGAGCTCCGCCGCTCGTTTGCGCCGGTCTTTCAAGTCAATATTCAATTTCTCCGCTTCGTGCTTCTCCAGGTGGTCGCCCACCTTATGCTCGCTGTCGCCGGCATTCACGATGCTGACATAATCGAGCACACGGCCGCTTTTGACCCGGCGGTACGGTGACTCGATGAAGCCGTAGTCGTTGATCCGGGCATAGCAACTCAGCGACGAAATCAAACCGATGTTCGGACCTTCCGGAGTCTCAATCGGACAGATACGTCCGTAGTGCGTCGGGTGCACGTCGCGGACTTCGAATCCCGCGCGCTCCCGCGACAGACCACCCGGCCCCAGAGCGGAGAGACGCCGCTTGTGGGTAATCTCCGAGAGCGGATTGGTCTGGTCCATGAACTGCGAAAGCTGTGACGATCCGAAAAACTCGCGGATCGCGGCCATCACCGGCTTGGCGTTGACCAGGTCGTGCGGCATAGCCGTCGACATTTCCTGGTACACGCTCATCTTTTCCTTGATGGCTCGCTCCATGCGGACCAAGCCGATGCGGAACTGGTTTTCCAGCAGCTCGCCCACCGCGCGCACCCGGCGGTTGCCCAGGTGATCGATGTCGTCCACCGTACCGATATTCTTGCGCAGCTTAAGCAGGTAGCGAATTGTGCCGTAGAAATCCTCCGGCTCGAGCGTCCGGTTGTCCAGCTTGCTTGCGTCCTGGTTCTCAAACAGCTTGATGTTGAACTTCAGCCGTCCTACCCGCGAGAAGTCGTACTTGCGCGGGTCAAAGAACATGCCGTGAAAGAGCGCCGTGGCCGTGTCCAGCGTCGGCGGATCGCCGGGGCGCAGCTTGCGGTAGATTTCGATCAGCGCCTCTTGCGGGGTCTTCACCGCATCGCGCTTCAGGGTCTGGCAGATCACCGTACCCACATCGTCGCGCTCGGGGAAGAACAGGTTGATCTCGACCACCCCGGACTCGAGAATCTTCGACACCTTGTCGGCGGTCAGCTCGGAATTGGCTTCGAGCAGAACTTCACCGGTGGTGGTGTCCACCACGTCGCTCGCCACCCAGGCGCCTTCCAGGTCAGAGACGTCGATTTCGATTTCGCCGATCTTTGCTTTTTGAATTTCCTTGAGCGTGACGGTGTTGATCTTGCGTCCCGAGTGCGCGATTTCCTCGCCCGACTTCGACTTGACACTGTGAGCCAGCTTCATGCCCAACAGGTTGGTCGGCTTCTCGCTGGCGGAATCGAGCGTCCAGAAAAGCTTCTTGTCGCGGACGACCAACCGGTCGACGGTGTAGAACGTGCGCAGAATGTCTTCGCCCGAACGCAACCCCAAGGCGCGCAGGAAAATCGTGCCCAGGAATTTACGCTTGCGGTCAATGCGCACGTAGAGCACGTTCTTCTGGTCGTATTCGAATTCCACCCACGATCCGCGGTAAGGAATGATCTTGCCCAGGAAGTAAGTGCGGTTGTTGGCGGTCTCGAAGAACACGCCCGGCGAGCGGTGCAGTTGGCTGACAATCACGCGCTCGGTGCCGTTCACAATGAAGGTGCCGTTCTCGGTCATCAGCGGCACGTCGCCGAAGAACACTTCCTGTTCCTTGATGTCGCGAATGGAGCGGTTGCCGGTCTCAGCGTCTTTTTCGAAGATGGTGAGTCGCATCGTGACCTTGAGCGGGGCGGAGTAAGTCATACCGCGCTCCTCGCACTCGCTCACGTCATATTTCAGCTGCAAGCCCACCGGGTCCCCGCACTTGTTACAGAAGTCGGGCGTGTTCGCGTTGTAGGTGCCGCACTTGGTGCACAGCACATCGCCGGGATGAAAGGGATCGGTGATGACCGTCGAACCGCAGTTCTTGCAGGTGGTTCGCAGGTGATGGAGGCCCTTCAAATGGCCGCACTTGCACTCCCAGTTCCCGATCTGGAAATCCACAAACTCTAGTTGGGAGACGTTGCGGAAATCGCTGATGGGGAACACCGACTGAAACACCGCCTGCAGCCCGGCATCGTCGCGCTCGCTTGGCAGACGGTCCATCTGCAAGAAGCGTTCGTAGGAGCGTTTCTGCACCTCGATCAGGTTCGGAATCTGGATGGTGGCTGGAATTTTTGAAAAATCGAAACGCTTACGGTAGGTATTATTCATCGACATTCAGATGGCTCCCAAACTTTCAAGCGCAACCGTCGGCTGCGAAAAGGCTTTGCGTGGACGACGGGACTTCGCCCCGTCCGGGCAGGTCAATCGACCCGCTTGTGTACGGTCATCGGGCTTACATGCCGCAGACACGTATGCGCCCTTGGGGACATAGTTCCCCACGGGCGCCAGATGCGGCGCATTGCGTCAATAAAATTTTGTCTTTCCGTGCCAGTTCTCAGGCCTGTTTCCGTCCCGCTACTCACGGAACAGTTTGCCAACTGTGTGCGACTCAGCTCCGCTTCCCTAGGTCGTTGGAGTGAAGAGCCGCCTTACCATGAAGTGGGAAGCGGTGTTATATAGATGCTACCACCCCCACCCCAGGATTCACCAGTTAAATTGTTGATCGGACAGCCCATTTTAGGACGGCCTTGCGAAGCCTGGGCGCGCCCGCGCCGGCGAGTCCAAGACCTTCGCCCCCGCCCAAGGCCTATTTCACTTCGACCGTGGCTCCGGCATCGGTGAACTTCTTCTTGATGCTCTCGGCTTCGTCCTTAGTGACACCCTCTTTGACCGTCTTCGGGGCGCCATCCACCAGGTCCTTGGCTTCTTTCAAGCCCAGGCTGGTGACTTCGCGGACGGCCTTGATTACATTGATCTTATTTGCCCCCACCGCGGTTAGAACGACGGCGAATTCAGTTTTCTCCTCAACCGGAGCCGCACCGGCCGCGGCCCCGCCACTGCCCGCCACCATGATCGGAGCCGCGGCCGCGGCCGAAACCCCGAGACGCTCTTCCAGTTTCTTTACCAAAGCCGCCGCATCGAGCAGCGACAAGCCCACGATTTGTTCTTCCAACTGCTGCAGATCCGCCATTTCAATTCTCCAGTATTCGATTCTTGATTGTCGTTGAGACGCAGCTAGCTACGGCTCTCTTACTCGCTATCCGTGAACCAAGTTTCCAGTGCGCCTTGGTCTTTTTCTGCCACGCCAGACACGCGACCATTCAGACTGCGCAACCCTTGATCACTGATAACCAAATCCACCAAACCTCGCCGAACGGCTTAAAACACATAACCCGCTCGGTAAAACGAGAAGCCCGCGACGTTGTGTTTAACAATGTCTTTGATCTTCAACCTCCGCCTCCGACCCCGGCCGGAGCATTGTTCGCAAACTTCTGTTTCTCCACTCCTTGGTTGATGACCACCGCCAGGTCTTTGCCCACCGCATTCATCACCGTGACCAGCCGCTGCGCTGGCGCATTCACCAGGAACAGCAGCTTGGAGTAAAGCTCTTCCTTCGAGGGCATGGTGGCCAGCGCCTGGATCTCTTTAATCGAGATCACGCGGCCCTCGACGACTCCTGCCTTGTAGGTAAATTCCGGATTGTCCTTGGCGTATTTAGAGACCGCCTTGGCCAGGGCCACCGGATCGCCCTCGGTATAGGCAATCGAAGTCACGCCGGAAAGCTCCTTCAGCGCTTCTTCCGCCGGTGTCCCTTTAGCGGCACGCTGCGCCAGCGTGTTCTTTACTACCCGGTACTTCGCTCCGGAGCTGCGCAAGGTCTTGCGCAATTCGAAATCCTGCGCCACCGTGAGCTTGCTGTAAGTGGCGATAACCAGGCTGGACACCTTCTTCAATTCCTGGCCCAGCTTTTCCACCTGTTCGATTTTCTTCGCTCTGCTAACCGCCATGATTCAATCCCTCTATCTTTTGTCCGATCTTTTATCGCGATGTCATCCTAAGGCGACATGATTTTCGTCGCCGCGGGATCTGGACGCGCCGCGAGATGCGCCGGAGGTGCTTAACTTTCGCGCTTGGCGCGCTTCCTTATCAAGCTTTCATCAAGCTTTCGCCGCCGCTTCCACCTGCGCCGTATCAATCGAAATTCCCGGCCCCATCGTGGAACTCAGGTAGCAGCCCTTGATGTATTTGCCTTTCGCCACCGTCGGCTTGGCTTTGATCACGCTGCTAATCACCACGGTCGCGTTCTCCACCAGCTTATCCGGCGAAAACGAAATCTTGCCCACCGGCACGTGCACCAGCGCGGTTTTATCGGTGCGGAACTCCACCTTGCCTGCCTTGACTTCCTGCACTGCCTTGGCCACATCAAAGGTCACAGTGCCAGTCTTCGGATTGGGCATCAGACCCTTCGGACCTAGAATCTTACCCAAGCGACCGACCGACTTCATTACATCCGGCGTGGCGATGAGGGCGTCGAAGTCGGTCCAGTTTTCCTTGTTGATCTTCTCGACCATTTCTTCGCCGCCGACGAAATCGGCGCCCGCCGCCTCCGCTTCTTTCACCTTGTCGCCGCTGGCGATGACCAAAACCTTCTTCGACTTTCCCAGCCCGTGAGGCAATACGACAGTTCCGCGCACCATCTGGTCGGCGTGCTTGGGATCAACTCCGAGACGCATGGTGATTTCCACGGTCTCGTCAAATTTTGTGTATTTGACCTTTTGCAGCAGCGGCACCGCATCCTTGAGCAGATACGGACGCGCTTCGACTGCCTGCCGCGCCTTGGTAATGTTCTTCCCCGCCTTCTTCATCTGTTGTTCCTGTCTCCCACCGTCCATCGCTGCTTTGATGGACCGAGGTGTTTTCGACTCGACTGGGCGGCCCGACTAAAGTCGTGCCCTTCCCGAACTCACCCAACGACTTCAATCCCCATCGAGCGCGCAGTTCCGCGAACGCTCTTCATGGCCGATTCGACCGAGGCAGCATTTAAATCCGGCATCTTCTGCCGGGCGATGTCCTCAACCTGCTTGGCCGTAACCTTGCCCACTTTGTCCTTGTTGGGCGCACCCGACCCTTTGGCGATGCCGGCCGCGCGCTTAAGCAAAATCGACGCCGGCGGCGTTTTGGTGATAAAGGTAAACGAGCGATCGCTGTAAACCGTCACCACCACGGGAATAATGAGTCCTTCCAGTTCCTTGGCGCCGGTGCGGGCGTTGAACTGCTTGCAGAACTCCATGATGTTGATCTGCGCCTGACCCAGAGCCGGACCCACCGGAGGCGCCGGAGTCGCCTTGCCCGCCGCAATCTGAAGTTTTACCGAACCGGTTGCTTTTTTTGCCATGATCTCTCTTCGCTCTCAATTCCTCTGGAAACTAGAAACTCGACCACAGCCCCTAGGCCACTTTCTCGACCTGATTAAATTCCAGCTCCACCGGGGTCGAGCGCCCGAAAATCGTGACCATCACTTTCAGCGTCGAGCGGTCTTCATTGACGTCATCCACCACTCCTTGGAAGGTGGCAAACGGTCCCTCGGTGACTCGCACTGTCTCGCCCTTTTCGAACTTGACTTTAAGCTTGGGCTTGTCTTTCGCTTCGCCCACGCGATACACGATGTGCTGAACTTCTTCTTCCGAAAGCGGCGTCGGCTGCTGCCCGGTGCCCACAAAGCCGGTGACGCGCGGCGTGGATTTCACTACGTGCCACACGTGGTCGTCCATGTCCATCTCCACCAGCACATAGCCGGGATAGAACATGCGCTCCACAGTGTACTTCTTGCCATTGCGAACTTCGGTGACCGCTTCGGTGGGGATGAGCACTTTCCCAATCTTGTCCTGCAGCCCAAAGGCCAGAACCCGCGACTCCAGCGACTCCTTCACCTTGCGCTCGAATCCCGAATAGGAGTGGATGATGTACCACTTCATGTTGGGATTGCGAGGAGCCTCGGCGGAGCCGGCGGCTACGTTCTCTCCACCGCTTGTTCCGGTTTCGTTTTTTTCTTCGCCCTGCATAGATTGCTCTGCGCTCGTTTGTTGCAACACTTCGGTTCCTTCCTAGACTCAGTGACCCAGACTCCGCGACCCCAGACTCAGCGATGGCCGAAATAACGGAACACCGAATCAATACCGTGCCCGATTACCAGATCCACTGCCCAGAAATACGCCGCGAACAGGAAAACCGTGACGATGACCACAATCGTAGTGGCCCGCACTTCCTTGAACGAGGGCGCAGTAACCTTCTTCATCTCGGTGCGCACGTCGTTGTAGAAAGTCTTGATCCGCTCTGGCCAGGATTTGATGGTCGCCGTCAGCGCGTTTTGTTCCGCAACACTCGCCATGGACTTTCCTGCTTTCCTTCTTAACCGCCCAGGGCCCCAGATCCGCTCGCCGGCCGGGCCACATCACCAGAAATTCTGGCAGGGGCGGAGGGATTCGAACCCCCAAGTTCGGTTTTGGAGACCGACAGTTTAACCGTTGAGCTTACGCCCCTGAATTCATTGACGGATTGAACGATTTACGAATTGTCAAATTTGGAATTCGTCAACCCGCAAATTCGACAATCCATCAATTATTTCACTTCCTTGTGCGGCGTGTGCTTGCGGCAGACGCGGCAGAATTTCTTCAGCTCCAACCGCTCCGTCATGGTCTTCCGGTTCTTGGTGGTCGAATAGTTCCGCTCTTTGCAATCACCGCACTGCAACGTAATGATCTCTCGGGGCATAAAAACGACTCCTAGCTAATCGCTTCTTGGGCTTCTTGACCTCTTCACCTGCCCAAGCGATCAAACTACTCCAACGAACCAATGGGAGCACACAGAACGCCCGGCAATCGCCCAGCTAAGTCCTGCCGCTTACACGCTCCAAAGGCAAACCGTCCTACTGAATAATCTCGCTGATGGTTCCCGCGCCCACCGTGTGCCCGCCTTCGCGGATGGCAAAGCGCAAACCCTTCTCCATCGCCACCGGCGTGATCAACTCAATCACCAGTTGCACGTTGTCTCCCGGCATCACCAT